>Ga0187881_10005009_pt1 | contig 10391 bp, 7 predicted proteins | sample June2016WEW_19_1_2_FD_133017 | JGI IMG/M metagenome (GOLD analysis project Ga0187881, IMG submission 133017) | Peatland microbial communities from SPRUCE experiment site at the Marcell Experimental Forest, Minnesota, USA - June2016WEW_19_100 | ecosystem: Environmental > Terrestrial > Soil >...
CGATCTAAGATGAGAACTGTTCCCCAACCTTGCGGCTGGTTCTCCGTAGGGGGACTTGCGTCCAAGCGGAATTCCCACCCTCTGACTCAGCGTGTTTGCGTTCCGGCCCCTTCGCTCCACGGTCGTTACCCGCTTCCTTGCTACTGTGAGCCGGTCCGACTCCCAGACGAAGCCGCCCCAGGGTTATGCATTCCCCTCGGGCGTTGGCCCTCCCCACCAGAAGAGCGGGACCACTCCGCCGGGTCTCCCAGGTTCCTCGACTGATCTTTCCCCATGCGCCGCCCCCAACCACCCCGGAGAGCCCGGTGGCTGCTCTTGCCCATTGCTTCACCACCGGCGTCAGGCTTCATCACGTATGGGAGACTGGCCGCTCTCACTTCGGGTAACGAGGCCGAATCGGGTTCGCTTGCGCTACGGCTCACGGGTTCGCCTTCGCCAGGCTTCGCCTGGCGCTCCATACGTCCCGACGGTTTTTGTCGGGATGTATGCGACCCTCGGTTGGTCGATCTCATCACAGCATTTTGTCCATCGCCAAGATGGAAGCGTCATTCCAGAATTAGAACCTCTTTTCCTTTTCGGCCGATTCCTTCACAGCCTCGGAGCGATGCGGCTTTCCCGGGCCAACCTCCGGGTTCGTGACGCCTCAAGCCAGTTCAATTTCGAGCTTAGTTACCGACGCGGGCGGGAAGTTCCAGGAGAAGATCTTCCCTGCGACAGTAGCCGGTTCCGTCATGGGCACCACGGCCTGAGGATGATCGAAGTCGTTGTGCGCGTGAATATCCGGCGCCGCCAGCGCGGCAACCTGGGCCGACTTTGCGGAAGCCCCGCGCAGGACGACGTCCGCAGCGCGCGGCTCACTCGCGTGGGGATTCACCACGGTGACCACCAGAGTCTTTCCGTGCAGCGAGGCCGAACCCGCCAGCCCCCAAAGCGACTTACCCGCTCCATAGGAAATGGCAGGGGCATTGCTCACAAAACGCAGCGAGCGCCCACCCTGGTGAGCCTTGTACATATCGAAGACGTGGAAGATGGTGGTCGGCGCGAAGCGGTCCTCGCGCGCCAGAAACAGGGTGTGGAGGTTATTCACTAACTGGGCGCTGTTGCACATGGCAAGCTTTTCGGCGTGACGATGGAAAGTGTCAAGCGTGATGCCGGTCACGAGGGCGTCCCGCATCGATGGAACGTAGCTGAACAGGTAACGCGGGTCGATGGCCGGGCCCCGATGCCAAGTCCCCCATTCGTCCACGACCAGTTTCACCTTTCGCTGCTTGTCGAATTCCTGCAAAGCCAGCCAGTGCTTGGTCACGAGTGAGTCCATGACGTCAGCCTGGCCGAGCAGTTGGTACCAATCGTCCACGGTGAAGTCGAGCGAATCCCCTTTGCCGCTTGTCCCACAGTAATAGTGCATCGACAAGCCGTAGAGCCGGTCAAGGGTCTCCCGACCCTTGGCCAGCAGGCCCTCCAAGAAGCCGCGCGTCCAGGCCACTTGCGCATCGCCTGCATCTGCGCCGGGGCCGGATCCAATGAAACGCAGCTTAAGCCCGTAGTCGGGAACCCAGGAGGTGTAGCGGCGAAACTCGGTGGCGTATTCCTCCGGCCGGAAGTCGCCGCCACAGCCCCAGGATTCGTTGCCAATCCCCCAGTAGGTCACGTGGAACGGTTCGCGGCTGCCGTCGGCGGCGCGCGTTTCCGCCAGGGTGGTGCTGCCCGCCGGCGAATTGCAATACTCCACCCATTCGTCAAAATCGTGAGGAGTCAGGCTGCGAAGGTTTGCCGCAAGATAGGGCTTTGCTCCGCAGAGCTGGCAGAAACGCATGAACTCACTAGTGCCGAAAGTGTTGGGATCGAATTTCTGCGGGCCGTCCGGCGCCTGGCAAAGCGCCGGGTCGTTGGCCCAGAAGTTGGTGCGAACCGGCCGCTGGGCGCGGAGGCCAATGCCGTCGCGCCAGTTGTAGCTGTCGGCAAAGCAGCCGCCCGGCCAGCGTACCACCGGCGCCTTCAGTTGGCGCATACAGTCAACCAGCGCTTTGCGGACGCCTCCCAGGTTCGGAATTTTCGAGTTCTCGCCCACCCAGATGCCGTCGTAGATCACGCCCCCCAGGTGTTCAGTGAAGTGCCCGTGAAGTTCCGGGGCAATGTCGCCGACGGACTCGTCCGTCAGAATTTCAACGAGGCCGTCAGCGGCGCGGGTCGAGCGCGCCGCCAGGCTTGCCGCAGCAACCGCCAGCGTGGAAGAGAGAAATTCTCGTCTTCTCATGATGACTGACCTCCAGGCCTGCAGGCCTCTCATTTGCCGCGTTAGGTTAGCAGAGTCGAGGCCGGATGGCGAGAGCCCCGCGCCCGGGGTGGTAGGACCGACCTTGGCCGGCCCGCCCGAGGGGCGGCCCTACCGGGCCACGCACCGTCCGCAGGGGGTCGCAGCCGTGGCGCGTATTTCCTCTAGGAGGCTGCTGAAAAAGCTTCGCGCCGATGTCATCCTGAGCCCTTTGCTGTCATCCTGAGCGCAGCGAAGGATCTGGCTCTGGGTTTTTGCGTGAAAGGGCCGAACCAAGGCGAGATGCTTCGCTGCGCTCAGCATGACAGATGCCCCTTTTCCTCAACCGCCTGGAAGAATCCGCTTCCCTTGAAGCCCGGGAGGGGGTTTGCTATATTGAAGCACCTTCACCGGTCGGTCCTGCAAATTCCTCTCGCCGTGGGAGCATTCTACCCTGGCGAGCACAGGGGGGTACTGCCGATATGGCTCCACCAAAAGTCTACAAGAACTTCATTAACGGAGAATGGGTTGAGTCGGCGAGCGCTCACGCGTTCGAGAATGTGAACCCCGCCAACCGGAATGACCTCATCGGACTTTTCCAGAAATCCAATCAACAAGATGTGGACGATGCCGTCGACGCCGCAAAACAGGCATACCCGTCGTGGAAAAACACACCGCCGCCCAAGCGCGGCGAAATCCTCTATCGGGCGGCCCGCCTGCTGGCGGAGGAAAAGGAAACCTTCGCCGAATTGATGACGCGCGAGATGGGCAAGGTGCTGGAGGAAGCGCGCGGCGACGTGCAGGAAGCCATCGACATGACGTTCTATATGGCGGGCGAAGGGCGGCGGTTGTTCGGTCAAACCACCACTTCCGAACTGCCCAACAAGTTCTGCATGACCGTGCGCAGCCCCATCGGCGTGGGCGCGCTCATCACCCCGTGGAACTTCCCCATGGCGATTCCCTCCTGGAAAACCATGCCGGCGCTGATCTGCGGCAACACGGTCGTGATCAAGCCGGCCACCGACACGCCCCTTTCCACCTACAACCTGGTGAAAGTTCTGGAGGAGGCGGGAGTGCCGCGCGGCGTGGTGAACCTGGTGACCGGCACGGGAGTTGAGGTCGGCAACCACCTGATGACGCATGGCGATGTGCGCGTGGTGTCCTTCACGGGCTCGACGGAAGTGGGCCGCAAGGTTTCGCAGGCCTGCGCCACAAGCTTCAAGCACTGCTGTCTCGAGATGGGCGGCAAGAACGTGATCATGGTGATGGAAGACGCGAACCTGGACCTGGCCGTGGAGGGCGCCGTGTGGGGCGGCTTCGGGACCACCGGCCAGCGCTGCACGGCGGCGAGCCGCGTGGTCGTGCACAAGGGCGTTTACAAAGAGTTCGTCGATCGCCTAGTCACGCGGGTGCGGGCGCTGAGGGTGGGTAACGGGCTTGATCCCACGGTGCAGGTGGGGCCGCTCATCAACGAGTCGCAACGCCAGACGGTGGAGTCCTACGTCGAGGTGGGGAAGAACGAGGGCGCCCGCCTGCTGTGCGGAGGCGAACGCCTGACGGGCGGCGAGTACGAGCGGGGCTGGTTTTATGCGCCCACGATTTTCGGCGATTGCCACGCCCAGATGCGGATCGCCCAGGAGGAGATCTTTGGCCCCGTCGTCTCCGTGATCCCCTGCCACGACCTTGACGAGGCCATCGAGATTGGCAACGGCATCGTCTATGGCCTGTCTTCTTCGATTTATACGCGCAATGTTAATAATGCCTTCAAGGCTATGCGCGACATGGAAACAGGCATCTTTTACGTGAACGCCCCAACCATCGGCGCCGAAACGCACCTCCCCTTCGGCGGCACCAAGCAGACCGGCAACGGGCACCGCGAAGCGGCTACGGCAGCACTGGATTTCTATTCGGAATGGAAATCCGTTTACGTGGACTATAGCGACAAGTTGCAGCGGGCGCAGATCGATACGTAGCAAGGCCAATCCGGCCGATGACCCTGCAAGAATTTGTGTGGGAACAGGGTTAGAGTGCGCGGCACAGCCGCCTGCGTCAGGGAGGTTATCGCCGTCTAACTGCAAGAGGCGAAGGAAGAGCGGCTTGCTTCGCTAGGGCATCCCGCAGAGCCGGACTGTGCTGTGGCGTCACGTCAGGCGGGGTCGCGTCGGGCGCGCGCGACGGCGTCTGAAAACCTAGTCCGTCTTATTCCAATCTCCCGGGGCGCCGCTCTCAGTGAATTCCTGCTCGAGATCATCCAGGGCTTTTTGGGATTTGTCGGTAGCGGCCTGTTTCGCTTCAACTTCCGCTTGTTTGTTGCGGGCCTGGGCGCCGAGTTCTTCCTTGGCATCAGGGCCAAGCTCACGCACTTGCTGGATTTGGAGCAGGTTGAGTTCGTCCTCGACGAGATGTTGCTCGTCTTTGGCGCGGGCTAGGCTCTGGCGCGCCTCTTTGAACTTGCCTTGCCAGTACTCGTGGTTTTTGCCCTTGCCTTCCGGAGACTCCGGCTCCGCGCCCGGCTTCTCCTGGGGCGATTCCGAAGGAGCCGGTTTTGCGGTGGTTTCCGCAGGGTTGGGCTCTTCGCCTCCGGCAGGAGTCTCAGAGTTCTGAGTGGCCACGCTGGGCCCTTCCGCGCCCTGCGGACGGGCCGGGAGGTCGTCGTTGGTAATCACCTTGGCGGGTTTCTGCGGAGCTTTGGCGCGCTGCTCACGGACTTGCCGCGCCAAATCCCCGAGCGATTCGGGTGGCTGGGATGGGTCCGGTTGTTGTCCGGCGACCAGCGGCAAGGCCACCGAAAGCCCGGCAATCATCAAAAGCATTGGCGTCTTCCGCATGGGTCCCTCACTTAGCGCAGCCAGCCGGGATCGCCGGACTCGCGGCGGAGTTGGTCGCGCAAATCATCGATGGCCTTCTCGTCGTCAGCAATCTGCTGCTTCTTGGCGTCGACGTCCTGCGTCAGCTTATTGATGTCGCCGCGCGAGTACTGCTGCTCGAGGGTCTTCTGGGGATCATTGTAATACTGCGTCTGGTCCAGATTGAGCTTCTGCTGAAGAACGTTGAGTTCGCGCTTGTGCAGGTCGAGATTCGCCTGCAATTCACCCATTCGCGCGCGGTAATACTTCTCGTTATGAACTCCTCCGGCGTCGGGGGCGGGATGGGTATCACCTTTTTCCTCGGTTTCCGCGACAGCTTCCCCGCCGGGCTCTTCAGGTTTCTTTTCCGAGGGGTTTTGGCCGGCCGCGGGGGCGGGCGCGCGAACTCCGCTCTCCGGGCCAGGAGCTGCGATGTTATCGTTCGTGATTACCTTTGCAGGCTTGCTTTCTTTCGACTTCTGCGCGCGAACCTTGCGCGCGAAATCGCCCAGGGAGTTATTGGATGCGTCAGGCTGCTGCCCCCTGCCCAGCCCGGGAGCAAGACAGGCTATCGCGCAGATCAGGACACACGTCTTAAAGTCGGTTTTCATGACACCCTTCCTCGAGGGGCGGCGCGGTCGATCCCTCTCGAGAATCTACGCTTTTTCAAGCCTGAAATCAACTCCTTCTGCAACCACTCGAAAGCCCTCATCGGCTTCCCTATGGACCTGGCCGCTCGGTGGCTTCCCCCTGCCGCCAATCCTCCAAGCATGTAGAGGCTTAAGGGCAGACGAGGGTTGCCCTTCCCGGCTATAATGGACCACTTGAACGTGTCCCATTTCATGACACTACCCTCCGGTGGCGCCGTCGGTCTTCGCGGGGGAGGGGCCACTGGTTTCCGGGCAGACCCACAACTTGGCGATTGCGGGCTGGGTGCGATACGGAGAGATGAGCCCGCAGCACCCCGAACTTGATTCTCTGAGGCAACGATGGCAATCCACAGCGTTTACACCCTGTCGAAAGATGACCCGGAAGCTCGCAACTGGCTGACCTTCTTTCATCGGCGGGGCTATACGCGCCTCACGAACTTGGTGATCGAAAGGGTTTTCTGGCTGGAGGGATCCTGCGACTTGGAGAAACTTCTGCCCCTCCTCGTCAACCCGCTTTACCAGGTTCCGGCGGAGCGTTCCCAGCTTGACCCGCAACAGGGGCCCATTGTGGAAATTGCCTATCGACCCGCCGTCACTGACCCTGAAACGCCTTCCATCCTGGCCGGCGCGCGCGCGCTCGGCGAAGCCGGGCTGGAATTCGCGCGGCTGAGCCGGCGATATCAGTTCTGCGGCCTCGACGCAGCGGAGGCAAAGGCGCTGGCCGCCCGCTTCCTCTATAACAAAGTCGTGGAGCGGATTCGGGAGCCGGGCGAGCGGGTGACCACCCTGCGGCCGAGTGGGAAGCCCGATCCGGTCGGGACGGTTTCGCTCCAGAGTCTTGGCGACGCAGAACTGGTGGCATTGTCGCACGCCCGCTCCTGGTATGCGCCTCTCTCGCAGATAAAAGTGATTCAGAGGCACGAGCAGGAACGGGGCCGGCCCTACACCGACGCGGAGGTTGAAATCCTCGTGCAAAGCTGGAGCGACCACTGTTACCACACGACCTGGAAAAGTCTTGGGTTGTTAAAGAAGCTGAGTGAAGCCACACGCCGGATCAATCATCCCCTGGTCGTCTCATCCTTCACGGACAATGCGGGCGGGATGGAGTTGGCGGAGGGTTGGGTCGTCACCATCAAGGGCGAGACGCACAATTTCCCCAGCGCCATCGCTCCCTTTGGGGGCATCGCCACCAAGCACGGCGGGGTGATTCGCGACACGCTGGGTTTTGGCAAAGGCGCCTACCCGATCGGGGGCACGACGGTTATGGGCACGATGGACCCGCGCATGCCCGACGATCAGGTACCGGCTGGCGCACTGCCTCCGGAGTTGATCGTCTCGGAGTCGATTCGGGCCACGGCCTACTACACCAACCCCATGGGCATCCCCATGATGCACCCGATTTATCGCTGCCACCCGGGTTATGCCAAATGCTTTGCCTTGGGACATTCCCTGGGCCTCATCCCCAAGAAGTACGCGCACAAAGATTCACCCCGGCCGGGCGATGCGGCCCTGCTCTTTGGCGGTGAGACAGGCCGCGACGGCGTGCACGGCGCGACCGCCAGTTCCACCGGCATGACCGGGGAAACCCTCGAAAAGGAATCGGCCGCCGTCCAAATCGGGCACCCCATCACAGAACGGCGTTTCACGACCGCGATTCCGATTCTGCGCGACCGCGAATGCATCCGCTCGATCACCGACCTCGGCGCGGGAGGAATCTCTTGCGCCGTCGGGGAGATGGGGGCTGAAACCGGAGTGTGGATCGATTTGGACGCCGTTCCGTTGAAAGATGCGAGCCTGACCGCTTGGGAAATTCTCCTTTCCGAATCCCAGGAGCGCATGCTGATGGCGGTGCCTCCGGAGAAGCTCGAGGAAGCGCAGTCGATCCTGCGCCGCTTTGAGGTGGCCTACACCCTCCTGGGGCGTTTCACGAACACCGCTCGCCTGGAGGCCACCTGGAAGGGCCAGAAAGTTGTCGACCTCGAGATGTCGTTCCTGTGGGGCGCCTGCCCCATCGATTCCATCGCGATGGCCGAGCCGCAGCGGAAACTCAGCCCCGTAAGCATTCCCGAGCCGCGCACCCGCGACGATTGGGCAGCGGCGGTCGATCGCGTCCTCGCCCATTATCACTGCGCCGACCAGAGTCCGGCGGGCACACGTTTTGATTCCACCGTGCAGGGCCGCACCGCCGTGGGACCGTACGCCGGCAGGAACCATCGCATGCCGACCAACCTCTACGTGTCGGCGCCGCTGCGGGGCAAGCCGATTGGTGTGATCACGACCGTGGCATTCAATCCGTTCTACGGGGAGATTAGCCCGGGTGCCATGGCGCGGCTCATGATGCTGGAAGCCATCACCAAGGCGGTCGTGGCCGGCGCGGATTACCGTCAGATGGTCTTGTGCGACAACTTCTATACACCCCAGGTGCGCCCGGATATCGCCTTCGATCTGGCCGCCATGGTTGAAACCATCGCGAGCCTATCCGTCGAATTGGGAGTGCCGTTCATCTCCGGCAAAGATTCGAGCTCCGGAACCTTCCAGGCGGGCGGGCGCAGAATCGACGTGCCGCCCACCCTCGCCGTGGCCACGATGGGCCGGGTCGAGGATGTGAAACAGATCGTCGCCAAGAATTTCAAGCGCTCCGGTAATCGCCTGGTCATGGTGGGACGCTCGGATGCCCAAGTTCTCGGCGGGACGGTTTATGCGGACTGCTTTGGACAGCGCGGCGATCGCTTGTTTGATGCCTATGACGCCGCTTCCATCCGGGCACAGTGGGATTGTTTGTTAAACTTGCACGCAGCGCGGGAGTACGTTTCGGGCTCCGCCATCGCTGAGGGGGGAGTCCTCTTGCGGCTGTTTGAAGCGGCGTTTGGATCCGGGCTCGGGGCGCGCCTCCAGCTTGACACCCTGCCCGCGGGGCGGCGCGACGGCTTCCTCTTCGGCGAGTTCATTGGCTCGTGCTTGCTTGAGGTCCCGCCGGGTTGTGAGCTCGCCTCACTCCTCACGGGAATCCCCTATCAGACCCTGGGCGAAGTAACCGAACAGCCGAACTTGACGCTGACGGACCGCGGCAAGGTGGTCTGGGAAGAGGCTATTGCACAGTTAACCCAGGGTTGGACTGAAACCTTTCGCGAGGTGGTGAAATGAGCCAGGCGAAGACCGCCATCCTTTATGCACCTGGAACCAATTGCCACGAAGAAACTGCCGCGGCGATCGAGCTGGCGGGGGGCAGGACCGAACTGGTTCTCCTGAAGGACCTGATCGACGGCCACAATCGGCTCGACGATTATCAAGCTGCCGTGATTCCAGGTGGGTTTTCATACGGCGATCACTTAGGGGCGGGGCGGATCTTCGCCACGATGCTCGTGGCGCGGCTGCGCGACCAGTTGGTGCGGTTCCTGGACGCGCAGAAACCCCTGCTGGGAATCTGCAACGGGTTTCAGGTGCTCACGGAAGCAGGCATTCTGCCGGGCCGATCACCGGGTGAGCGAAACATGTCTCTCCTTGAAAATCAGTCGGCGAGGTTCGAGGACCGCAAGGTGCGCCTGATCGTTTCTTCGGAAAAGTGCATGTGGACGGAAGGCCTGGCGGGGCAAATCCTCGAGATGCCGTGCGCGCACGGTGAGGGGCGCACCTTGTTCTGTTCCACCAGCTCACCCGCAACCCAACGGGCGGTATTCCATTACGGCGACGAAAAGGGCCGGCCGACAATGGAGTATCCCAGCAACCCGAACGGCTCCCCGAACGCCGTTGCCGGAGTCACGGATGAGACCGGCCTTGTCCTGGGGCTGATGCCTCATCCCGAGCGCACTTCGCTTCCCGCCAACTACTCGCAAGACGGCCTGAAGATTTTCAAGAATCTTGTGCGCTGGCTTAAGCAATAGCCCGGATTTCTCACCGCGGAATTGGAGGGGCGGGCTTCACAGGCTGCGGGGAAACCCGTAGGCGCTGTCATTCTGAGCGAAGCGAAGAACCCCTGTATTTGAATTTTCAAGCAAATACAGAGGTCCTTCCTTCGTTTCACTCAGGACCGGCTTCGCCTCCTCAGGATGACGGTGTGAGAGGAGACTATGGACACCTTTACGCTAAGCACGAGAATTGCGCGCGTCGTCGACTCGGCCGAAGCTCTGCTTCGGCAGGTCAGCGAAGAGGAAAGCCGGAAACCAGTGCTGGCAGGTGGATGGTCGCGCCGGAAGGTTCTCGGGCACTTGATTGATTCCGCCTCGAACAACCACCAGCGCTTTGTGCGGGCGTCCTTACAAGACTCGTTGGAGTTTCCTGCCTATGACCAGAACAATTGGGTGCAGTTGCAGGTTCCCGAAGAAGCGAGTTGGTCATTGCTGACGGCGCTTTGGGCAAATTACAACCGCTATATCGCGCATGTCATCGCGCACCTGCCACCCTCCAAACTGGATGTCCCCTGTCGGATTGGCACAAGCGAGGCCGTAACGCTGGGGTTTCTGGCCGAGGACTATTTGCGGCATATGCTTCATCACCTCGGCCAGATCGGGGCCGCGCCGGCTTAGCCCGGATTTCTCACCACGGAATTGGAAGGGCGGGGCTTCACAGGCTGCGGAAAAACCCAGTTTGGTAACGGTATTGCATCGAATGAGGCATGCGAGGAGATGATGAGAAGCAACCAGC
>Ga0187881_10005010_pt1 | contig 10390 bp, 8 predicted proteins | sample June2016WEW_19_1_2_FD_133017 | JGI IMG/M metagenome (GOLD analysis project Ga0187881, IMG submission 133017) | Peatland microbial communities from SPRUCE experiment site at the Marcell Experimental Forest, Minnesota, USA - June2016WEW_19_100 | ecosystem: Environmental > Terrestrial > Soil >...
GCGCCGGTTCGATTCCGGCCCGCGCCTCCAATCCCAACTGTTTTTGCACGAGGGATTTTGGGGTCGCTGGGTCCACAACGGACACCAAAACGGACACCAAAATTACCACTCCGTGAGAACTTAGCGTAACGGGCACTAACTCGCCTGCTACCCGCTAACGGTTCGGGACCGGCTTCATTTATCGTCGTGGTTGCGCATGCCAACCATGAAAACACGTTACCGCTTAACCCGCCGGGGCAGTCGGGGGAACACGTTCTATTGCGTGGACTCATTGACTGGGAAACGCCACAGCCTGAACACAGCCAGCGCTGAGGACGCCCGGCAAATTGTCGAGGCCAAGAACCAGGCCGAACGCCAGCCCGTCCTCAATCTGCAGATCGCCAAAGCGTACCTGGCGGGCACGGACAACGGCATCACCACGCGCACCTGGCGGCACGCCATTGAGACTCTTACCAACACCAAGCAGGCAGCCAACCAGGAACGCTGGCGCAGGGTGGCCAAGGACAAGGCCCTCGCTGTTCTGCTGCCCAAAGTCATCATCGAGACTGCCGGTGAGTTGCTTTTGAAGGTGATGCAACGAGGCACGGTATCCACCAACATCTACCTCCGCCGCCTGCACAATTTCTGCCTCGACATGAACTGGCTGCCGTGGCCGTTGATTCCCAAGCGCCAATGGCCCGCCATCCGATTCAAAGACAAACGCGCCATCACTTGGGATGAACACTGCAAGATTGTGGCACGAGAGAAGAACCCGGAACGAAAGGCGTTCTACCAACTCGCATGGCATCTCGGCGCGTCACAGTCGGATTTGGCGCACCTGCAGGCAGCCGACGTGGACTGGTCCGCGCGGATCATCTGCTTTGTTCGCATGAAAACCCGCTGGCGGGGCCAGCAGCCGCCCCAGATTCGATTTGGCAAGGAGGTCGAGGCAATCCTAGGCACCTTGCCCAAGAGCGGCCCCCTATTTCCGAATCTCCAAAACGTGAAGCCTGAACACCGCGCCACAGAGTTTAGGCAGCGTTGCCATGGCCTTGGCATCTACGGCGTCATCTTGCACAGCTACCGTTACGCCTGGGCCGAACGGGCGAAGGTGGTCGGCTATCCCGAACGCTTCGCGCAACTCGCCCTAGGCCACAACAGTAAGGCAGTCCACCGCGCCTACGCAAAGAACGCCCACGTTACGCTCCCGCCCCTGGAAGATTATGAGCGGAATGCCTCTGCCACTATAATCCCTCTCCCCCTCCCTGCCGTCGGCTGAACCGCTAGACTTGAGGCGCGACCGCACCGCGACCGCTACCGTTCCCCGCCCGGGTCGCCCGTCAGTTCCACGGTCGGCGCGGAGGGCAGCCGCATCTTCATTTCATGCACCGCGATGGCCCGCAGGTGCAGGCGTTGCTCGCTCACTCGTATCGCAGGCTCAGGCGTGATGAGATCCAAGCGGTTGACGCCGGGCTGCAACTCCACGGCAGCCAAGCTGATCTCTTTTGTCTCGCTTCCGAGGCGCACCTGGTTCAGCTCATGGCCGTTGACCAAGAGCAGCACCGTGCGCTCGCCCACGCTGCTGAGTTGGAGGTCCAGCGAGGCTGTAAGCGCTCGCGGGAGCGGATTGAAATAGGACAACGACGCAGAGCCGTCGGTCCACCGCAACGCCCGGGTCGATCCCTCCGCCAACGGCGGAAGTGGCCCGCGAACAGGCCCCGGCTTCTTTGGCCGCGGCGGGCTAAGACTCACCGGAGACAGGACCTCGTCCGCAAACATCAACCGATTCCAGCCCTCGCCGTAGGTAAAGCTGCGTGCGAATGGCGGGACCAGATGAGCGGCCGGGTGCAGGAGCACCACGCTCTTGGCCGCAAAGGGCTCGGAGAACAACGCTGTACGTCCGGTCTCGGCGAGGTCGGCCAACAATTGCCCCGCCTCGTCGGGATAGCCTCGCCGATCGATACATAGGGCAGCAAAACCGTAGCTCTCCAAGGCCTTCACGAGCGCCGCTGGCGCCATTTCTCTGCAGTCGTGCTGCCAGGCGTCGCGGGCTCGGTTCTTGATCTCGCCATATGAGAATCGCAGCGTGCGCGTGGCAATATACAGCCGGAGATTGTCGTACTCGTTGGCCTGAAACTGCGGGCGGCCTTCCGGGAAGTCCAGGACCGGCAACTGAAAGACCATGGCTCCCGGACCGAGCCGTCGCTCCATCTCCTCACCGAGCCGCTGGTCGCCGCGCACCTGCTCCTTGATCTGCTGCACGGCATCCAGGCTCTTCCGGACCGGGAGCTGGTCCCATAGACCCACGATCACGACCAACCCGGCCAGCCCCAATCGCACGCCAGACCGCCAGTCCCGGGTTAGCCGCGAAAGCCTCGACGCGACGAACAATAATCCCAGAGCGAGGAGGAAAATGCTGTAGCGGTTCGAAGCGCGGAAGACGTCGAACCTCAAGAAAAACGCGAGGATGCTGTTCGGCCCTCCGATGACCGAAAACAGCAGGATCCATGAGGCGGCTAGCGCATAGCCTGACCGCCTGACCCGCCTCTCCACAATCACGTCCCGGACAAACGCGCCCAGCAGCCAGACGAGGCCGATCGCACCGGCCAGTCCGAGGTAGGGCGAAAAGGCCTCGCCGCGCCAGTCTGACCACCGCAGGTAGCGGTAACCTAGGGCCGCCAGCCATCCACCATGATGCGCGCTCGGCGGCACGAACAGCTCGATGGGCTTGAGGGCGTATATCTCCGTGGCCGCGTAATTGCGGACCAGAAGCGAAGGTCCTCCCCCGACTTCGCCAGTGGAAAAGACGTGTGAATTAACAGCGCCACAGACGCCCACCGCGACCAATCCGCACACCAAACCCAGACGTACGCTTGGCGACCAGCGTTCGCGCCACCATCGAACTAACACCGACCAACCAAGCAACTGAAGGTATAGAAATAGGTTATATGGATAGCTCGCGCCAAGAGCGCCGGCGGTTCCATAGCACAGCCAGCGCCACATCGATCGTTTCGTGGTACGGCGGCCGGCTGCAACCAGCCAACAACTCAGCAAGGCCAGCGGCACGGTGTAGGTAAACGCCAGCCAAAGATGGGGCAATCCGCGTTCGAGGCTAAAGAACGACAATCCGAACAACAGCGCTCCGGCCATCGACCATTCCCAGCGATTCCGCAGCAGCCTGGCGCAAAAATAGAACGACCAACCGGCAGATAGTTGCGCCAGCAAAAGGGCGAGATTGCCCGCTGCCATTACTCCGGTCAATCGCGCAATCAATCCGCAAAGGTAATTCGCGATATCGTCGGAAGCGGGGAATTGGCTCCAGTCAGCGACGAATGGCGCAGCCAGCCGACGCACGTGGTGCGCCCCGAACGGCATAAGATCGCCCTCAGACGCAGCCTTAATTCGCGCAAGGTGCTGCAACGAATCGCCCGTATAATCGAGCGGTAGCGACCAGCTGGAAAGAGTTCCACGATGGTTCTGCCAACACCAGATGACCACCATCAGAAAAGTCAGACCAACGGCACGCAAAATGCCGCGCAGATGACCGCTGGGATTAGCCGATGCGACAGTCACTCTCTTAATCCACATTTCTGCCGGCGTACTTTGTCTGCAATTCTTAGCCAACGTCTAGAGCTGAGGCGCGCCGGAGGAGGGGCTCGGCGCCGCGGGCGGGCGCTGGCCCGGCGTTGCCTCCGGCGATTTGTTCGGCATCATGCTCCAACGCAGAAGGACGCGAAACACGAAAGTCGCCCACGCCGCCGCGACTAGTAGTCCAGCAATGTGGGTAAGGATCCGGGGCAGATGGAGCATTCCGATCGCGAATTCCGCGCCAGTGACCGGGAAGCCAACAAAGTATCCAGCCTTGGCGAGCCATCCGACTTGCCACCAACCCACCTCCGTCCCGGGCTTCATGACCAACGGCCAGTAGAGCGCTTCAATCGAGCACACGCATACGAAGCACGCCACCGCGGCGCAGAGGATAAAGCAGAAGCGATTTCTTGTCAGAGAGCGCATGATTGAGCCGAACAGCGTAATTATACCAACACCGCGTGTACGCCCGTTCTTCGCATGATACAACATATTAATATCTTCTGAAAATGCCAGGGGCATTTCTTTCGACCGTTCCCGCCATGTTGCACCAGCCTTGCGCCTATACCGCCACATTAGCCGGCGCTTCATGGCCTCTGACCGACAATGTCGGAATCCCCTTCTTCCGCAGATTTTTCGCTTTCCAGTGTTGGCCGACCGCGTTCGTCATCTTTGCCAACCATACGCGGTCTTTGGCCAGTTCCAACACATCCACCGCGGCAAAATACTTGACGCTATTAGGCGCTGGATTGCCGAGCGGTTTGAGCAGCCGAGCCATCACGAGAATCGACACGTCATGCGCCTGGCAGTTGAGCACCCAAGCCGTCTGCTCCGCCGTCAGACGGGCCGGAAGCTGCCCCAGCAGCATCAGAAAGCGGTGTTGGTCATCTCTCATGTCAGCCGTTGGAAAGTCTGAAATTGGCGAAGTCCGGGTGCCGCTGCCCGAGCAGCTTCACATTCCACCAGGAATCTTCCTTGGTGACGTATTTTGCGCAGTAGTCGGCCACGTCATCACGGCTGTTGACGGGTTCAATCCGCGCCCGACCGTAACGCTCAAACCACGTCCGCCAAACCTCCCGGCGCGACTTGCTCAGGCAATCACACCACAGCGCATGGACATGATACCCGTCCCGCCCTGGATTCTGTTCCAGCGCGTAGAAATATGACACGCCCTTCATCTCCGTCCTCATGAACTTCTCGTAACACCGCTGCGCCGAAGCAATGGACGCCTCCCAAGCGAACGTCATATGCGAAATGACCTGCCATGGGGCCAACGAGTGAACCCAGTCGCCCATCTCAATGTGCAGCTGCGCCACCTTAAGCCGCTCTTCTGGTTCAAGATTTCTCGCTCGGTTCATGTTTCACCTTTCGGACCTACCCATCTAGACACACCTCTCGGACAAGGATGGGTTGCCGGCGGCGCGCGCCCGTAGGGGCGCGCATCCGGCCGGCAAACCCACCCACGGGGTCGCGATGCGTGACCACGTTACGAACTACTCCAAGGGCAGCACCGATCCGGCCCGAATGATGACGCCGTTCTTGGCGTCAAACGTGTTCGGCTCCATGAGATCGAATTCGACCACCATTTTCTGTCCGTCCTTGAACTGGCACGGGCATTCCTTGGCAGCCTGCTCGACGGTCTGGACGCTGCGAGGGCACCACACTTGCACCGTCGGTGCCTTCCCGTCGGCGCATTGAACTTCGTAAAGGTTCACGATGCCGACGACTTTCTTGGCCTTGTTCTGCACTTCCTTGTAGCGATGCGTCACAAACCTGGCGATGACCACGCGGCGGCCCGCCAGGAAGATTTCCACTGCTTGCTGTTGTTTCATTTTGTTTTCCTTTGGCTTAACTGCGCGACAAGCGGCGCCACGGCCTTCGCCGTTGGACTTACCAACGATTTGTCCGTTGCTGCCTCCATTCCCGCTGGACGGGCGGGCAGAGCGGCCGGTGAAACGCAAATCGGCTCGGCCGCGGCCGGTGTGCTGTGCCCTGCATTACGCCCATCCTTGACCAACGCTAACTCGGCCAACGACGGCGCTCTTATTTGGCCGGCACCGTCAGGGCCACACAACGTCGCGCCCATTGCTCAATGGGTTAGCGAAAAAGTCCATCACGCGAAGCTTCGACGGATCTCGTTGAAGGCACCTCCAAGACGAGGACGTGGACCACTCGGCCCGTACCTAGATCCACTCCCGAGTTGTTTGACCTTCTAACGTTCCTTCGACGCCTGCCGCTTCATTTCCGCGATAGCCTTCACCAAGCCGGAAAAGTCGCGCCGAACCTCGAGGCCCATCATCTTTGCGAAGCGCCGCGGCTCGCGCTCGACGAGCGAGCCTTCCACGTCCCGCTACTTCTTCGATTTCTTGGGCTTGCCCGATTGGGAGTTGCTGTCGTCGAAGATGGGTAACGGTCCCGAACCCAGATACTCCTCCACCACCGGATTGCCGATCTTGACCACCGGCTTGTACTTGTCGCTCGCCTGGATCCACGCGGGGACCTCGGTCTCGCGGGCAATAAGAGGTGCAGCGATGCTGAGCATCGTGGGCAGCGTGTCCGCCATGACCAGGCCGCGCGAAGGACACGCGATGCGGGTGCGCCACAAAAGGCGGCGCTCCTTGTGCGCCGCCGCCCGGAAATCGTAACCGAGCAGGACGGCCATATAGAGATCATCCGAGGCCGCGATGCGAAACTTCTCGGCGGCGGGCCGCAGATAAAGCAGCTCGGGGACGAACTCGATCTCGGGGAAAGTGGGATACTTCGAGATCAGGCCCAGCTTTTCCCCTCCGATGAATCGCAGCATCTGGCCCCGGTTCATTTGGACGGGCATGTCGGGATTCATGGAAAACCATTGCACGTAGAGGCTGCCCCAGGCGAACACCACGATCTGCGTGGGCGGGTGGACAGCGTTGGCGGGCAGATAGCCCTGTTTGGCCAAGGCCTTCGCAATCCAGTCGTACATCGTCTCTTTGCTAGGCAGTTTGTCACCGGCAATGAAGCCGCCGAGATCACGATATCCCATGCTGACCCCCACGTAATAGACGGGATGCTCCATCGACGCCGGCGGCAGCTTGGCTCCCACGGGCGTGATATCCGTGTCCACGATCACCTCGACGTCGTGGTGGAACAACCAGTCCAACAGACCCGCCCGCGCGAGCGGGGCGCAGCCCGTCAAAGCGATCAGAAGCGAGATAAAGCGCAGCGCAGGCATGTTTCGCCGAAAACGTCTGGCACCGCCGCAGCGGAAAGCTCGGCCGAGGCAGGGTCAGGGATGGGTGACTTCGAGGCGAAGCAAATACGAAATTCCCTGACGAATCCAAGCCCTAAAATCGCCGATTCTGGAAACGCGGCAAGGGCGGTCCGCGCCACTGTCGTCTAGCCAAACTCCCTTCCCTCTCCTTGGGCCTTCGCCCGCAGTTCCTCCTCACCACCGGCGAAGGCGCAAACCGACCTCTCTGAACACCGAAAGGTTCCCGTGGCCCACAAAGGATCCGAAGCACAGCGGACACCAAAACGGACACCAAACGAGTTAAGATCGGTAGTCGAGGAGTAGTGGCAGATTATGCTTGGGTACCTCTGAAAATCATCCATTTTGTCCCTGCAATCGCGGCGAAAAATGGCCGATTCCGGCCCGCGCCTCCACTCTGAAAATGAGTGCAGTATCGTAGAAGTGTAGCAGATTTGCCTCGAAAGCCCAACGCCGTGTCCGTCGGATCGTAGCGTTGGGACTGGCCGGCGCGTGCGGCAGCGCACTTGTCCTATTACCGCGCGGAATCCTGGCGTGATTGGCTGCCTGCCGGCGCGAGCCGTTCAAGGGCCGAGGACTCACAGGGAGCTAGAGCTCTGCCCGTCAGCCGCCTTTTTTCCCGCCGGCCGGCGTCTGAGTCGCCGCCTTGGCCAGCAGGTCGTGCCACTGGCTTGCGTCGATGTGCTCCAAGGTGCCGCCAAAGTGGATGGGGTGGTTGAGCATCGTGTAGCCCAAGTCGTCCTTATGGGAGGAGAGCAAACCGGCAACCTTCAAGAGCTCAGCGATCCTGCCGCGGGCTCCGAACTGCAATTCCACGCTGAGCGGCCGCGCGGAGAGGGACAGGCCCTTGACGTAGGTGATCTGGCCGGATCCCGTCACGCGCTCGTCCGGAGCGCTCATCGCCATCTCCACGAGGTGGATCGTGCGGTCAGATCCCCGGATGGCGGTGACCGTGATTTGGTCGTAGCCGATTTCCGCGATCTGGTAGGTGAAGTCGAGAACCGCCTCGGCGGTCTTGCTGACGGGATTCTTGCCCGAGTAGATGGAGTCCCCTTTGACTCCAAACAGCGAACCCACCAACGTGCCCACGGTGCCCAGAGCGTCCGAGACCGGTGACGGGACCTCCGGGATCGATTCCGCCACGCTCGTTTTTAGCAGCCGGATGATCCCCGCCGTGCTCGTCAGCCGGAATTCCTCCTGCGTACGGCTGACCAGATCATCCAGACTGGTGCCGTTTCCCGTGAGCGTGCTTGCGACGGAGAAATGGCCTTCGACCACCGGCTCGTGCCCGGGTTGCGGTGCGGCGAACAACGGTGCCGCATCGACCTCGTCGACGGCCGCGGTGGCTTTGAGGCTGTAGGGGAACTCGGCGGCGGCATCGAAGGAGATTGAACCTTCCAACTTCGCCCGGCTGTGGCGGGAGAGCCCACCCCGGCCGTTCTCCAGGTGGATGGATCCGTGGTCGACGTCAAAGGTCCCGGTCACACCGTCTAAGTCATGATCCCCCGCCCTCAATCGATCGAATGCAACCTTCACGCGTCCGACCCAGTCGCCCCAGAAAGGAATCCGGTCCCGCACTCCCGCAGGCGTCTGCAGTCCGCCGGCACCGGCGGCTGAGCTCGCGGGCAAGAGGATGTTCCCGGCCGCGACCAATGGGGCGGCCAGCAAGCCAAGGTGCTCGAGGGCGACCTTTTCGCCGGTCAGCTTGACATCGACCCGGGGCCCCGCCTCTTCGCCGGTCCACGTTCCCTCGGCCGAAACCTCCGACACGTTCGACCCGAATGCAATCTTGACCGGCGCAAGGAACGAGACCGCACCATCGGCGTCGACATCCGCGCGCACGCTCGAAGTGATGGAGTGACCCGGGTCGTGTCCGACCACGGCCAGCTTGCCCTCCATTTCCGTCGAGGTCCCCACACTCACGGAAAAATCGCCCGAAGCAGAACGGCCCTTGATCCAACTGATTCCGGGGATGGCTGGCTGGGAGGCCAGCGCCTCAAGGTCGGCGTTCCACGTCCCGGCGATCGCGATCGGCTGGTCCGCTTCCGCAAGCCGAGACGCCTTGGCCTCGATGGTCGCCAGGCGCCGGCCGGCGCTGCTGACCGTAAAGGGCGCCCATTGCACCTGCCATCCCTTGGGGGCGTAATCGGCGAGCAGCGAAAGCGACAGGTCAAGTCCCCGCCCGAGTATCCTGCCCGCCCTCTGCACGGAGACGCCGACCGCGGTGAACGGCGTCTTCGGACGCAGGGCGAACCCTCCGTTGGCGGCCCGTACGACAAATTCGCCGGTCGCATCGCCCCCGGCGAATGTGAACCCGTCCGTCAGGCTCGAAAGCGAGGCCAGCGGAAATCCTTGGATCGAACCCTCCATCCAATCGGCGCGCGGATCCGCCACCTTCAGATCACCGGTTCTCTCATCGAGACTGAACGGCTGAAGCGCCTGCACGACGGCAGCCGGCCGGGCCCCGCCAAGGGAGACGCTCAGACGGTCGACCCGGACAGATTGCCCGCTGTGGGCCAAATCGAAGCGGGCGTCGAGCGTCACTTCCCCAAGGCGGTCCAGCGGCGGCGCAAGGACACCCAAGTGGCTTGCCACGGTGTTCAGGCGGCCAATGGCATGCACCCGGGTGAAGGCCGCGTCGGCATCAAAGTCACCATCCCCGGCGGCCACAATGGAGGGAAAGGAACGATTGGGAAAGAACGGCGCCAAGTCGGAGTCCCGCAAATCCACCTTCCAGGTTCCCACAAACCGGCGTGCCGCTTCGGGGAAACGGGCGAGGACTGTCGCGAGGTGCCGGCTGCCGCGGCTTAGGTCGACGGTGTAGGTCTCCTCACCCGCCCCGCCCGCCGCCGCGACGCCGGCCGACAAGGTCAGGTCCTCCGGAAACGATCCGCCCTCGGTCGAGAGGTTGGCCTTGATCTCGATGCGGTTGAGGGTCCGCGGGGATTCCATCACAACGACGAGGCGGCCATGGGCGCCGACGGCAGTTAGCGGAAGCTTTGGATCCGTAACCGCGCCGGCTGCATCGATCGCGAAAGCGCCCTCGTGACCGGCGGCAATACCGCCCCCCTTGACGGTCACGTGCACCCGGGCCGGCGCCGTTCCCGGCGGCGCCGCGACCAGGACATCGCCCTCCAAGTCAACCCCGTCCAGAGACACCTCGCAGGGTAACCTCCATCCGCTCAAGATTCCGCCGAAGACGCGCGCCACCTTTTGCGCAGGAACGGCTTCCGCCTGCGCCGACGACCCCCGCCCTCCTCCGCCCTCGGGCGCCGAGACGACCTGGGCCCGCGCATCCTTCTGTTCAGGGATGCGACTCAGGTCGAGTGTCCAGCGCTTTGCCACCAGGCTCCGAACCAAGACTTTCCGATCCCACACTGCCGTCGTGACCGGAAGCCTGGCTTGGAGGGAAGGCACCGTGAGAACGGCGCCGTCGACTTCCAGATGCAGGTCCGTGATGTCGACTTGTGCCAATCCCGCTGAGAGTGATCCCAGGGATGCGTGAAGGCCGGGCTGCCCGGCGAGCGCCATCTGCGCGACCCAGGTCTGCACGTCCGGCGAAAACGCGGCGGCCAA
>Ga0187881_10005014_pt1 | contig 10373 bp, 10 predicted proteins | sample June2016WEW_19_1_2_FD_133017 | JGI IMG/M metagenome (GOLD analysis project Ga0187881, IMG submission 133017) | Peatland microbial communities from SPRUCE experiment site at the Marcell Experimental Forest, Minnesota, USA - June2016WEW_19_100 | ecosystem: Environmental > Terrestrial > Soil >...
CTGTCGGTGGCCTTCCACGCCGTTCGGCTTGCCCGGCCCGAGGTGGGTGAATCCGCGGTCGTGGTGGGGACCGGCATGATCGGGCTCCTCCTGGTCCAGGTCCTCCGAGCCTCCGGTTGCTCCACCATCATTGCCCTCGACGTCGATGAAGGCAAGCTGCGCCGCGCGCGCGAGCTCGGCGCGGACGTCGGACTGGATTCTAAATCGCCTGACTCGATCAAGCAGGTCCTGGACCTGACGCAAGGCCGCGGCGCCGACATGGCCTTCGAGGCAGTGGGGATCACTGCTGCGGTTGGCAGGGCCGTGGAAGCGGTCCGCATGGGCGGGAGGGTGGTCCTGGTGGGCAACCTCTCGCCGAAGATCGAGCTTGCGCTCCAGTCAGTGGTCACGCGCCAGGTCACCCTTCTGGGGTCCTGCGCGTCACAGGGGGAATACCCGGAATGCCTGGACCTGATTGCGCGCAAACGGGTGAACGTGGATTCGTTCATCAGCGCCCGTGCGCCGCTGTCGGAGGGGGCTGCATGGTTCGACAGGCTCTACCGCCAGGAGCCCGATCTCATGAAGGTCATCCTGGAGCCATGACCAGGCCGCGCGTCGCCATTGGCGCGGGGGCCGTCTCGGACCTGGTCTCGTTCTGCGGGCAGGCCGGATTCAAACGGCTGCTCGTCATCGCGGACCAGACCACCCACGGGGTCCTGGGCCGGACTGTGGAAGAATCCCTTCGGCGAAGCGGCCGTGAGGTCCGGTCGGTGATCCTTGCCGGCCCCGAGGTCGTGGCTGATGCGCATTCCATTCTGCAGTGCCTGCTGTTCTTCGACAGGCGGGACCAGTGCCTTGTGGCCGTCGGCTCAGGAACTATTACCGACATCACAAGGTTCGTCAGCCACAGGGTCGGCGTCCCTTTCATTGTCATGCCCACGGCCCCTTCCGTGGACGGGTTCACCTCCCTCGGCTCGCCCCTCGTCGTTCGCGGAATCAAGACAACTGCCCTGGCGCATCCGCCGCTGGCCATTTTCGCAGACCTGGCAGTGCTATGCTCAGCGCCCCGGAGCATGATTGCGGCTGGTTTCGGCGACATGATGGGCAAGCATACCTCCGTGGCGGACTGGAGGCTGGGCTCTTTGCTCTGGGGCTTCCGCTTCGACCAGGAAGTTGCCGACCGGTGTCTCAGCGCGGCGCAGACCTGCCAGGAGGCGGCCGCGGAAATAGCAGCGGCCACAAAGCAGGGAGTCCGCCGTCTCTTCGAGGCTTTGCTGGAATCGGGGTTCTGCATGCTGGATTTCGGAAGCTCCCTGCCTGCATCCGGGGCCGAGCACCATTACTCGCACTTCTGGGAGATGAAGCTCCTCAGGGAGGGAAGGCCGGCAATCCTGCATGGGGCCAAGGTGGGGGTGGCAACCATGCTTGCGGCGGAGCTCTATGCCGCCATCAGGCAACTTACCCGCAGCAAAGCGGCCGAGCTGCTCCAGAGATCCCCGCAGCCTTCCCGGGAGGAGGAGCTGCAGCGCATCAGGGCGGCGTACGGGCAGGCGGCGGACGATGTGGCCGAAACGCAGACGCGATTCATCGGGATGAGCAGCGAAGCGTGGGAGCAATTGAAGCAGAAGACCCTGGATTCCTGGACCGAAATCCAGGAGATAGCTGGAATGGTGCCCGGTCCTGAGGAGATTGGCCGGCTCATCCATCAGACAGGGGGGCCTGCCAGCACGCAGGAGCTGGGGCTCTCCGACTCTGATCGCGACCAGGCCTTCCAGAGTGCCCACTACCTGCGCAATCATTTCACGGTTGCAAAACTCTCCCGGATACTGTTTGCTGCGGGACAGTAGAAGTTTTCAGTTCACGAAGTGGTATTCTTACATGTGAGGAGGCGCATCCATGATCTTCGGCGCACATTCCATCGTGTTTTCCCGGGCGCCGGCCGAGGCACGGGAGCTCTTGGAAAAAATCCTGGACACCAACAAGGTTGACGCCGGCGGCGGATGGACGATCTTTGCACTTCCGCCTGCTGAAATAGCAGTTCATCCCACAGACGGCGCACCACGGCTGGATCTCTACCTGATGTGCCAGGACATCGAGAAAACGATCGGGGAGCTCCGAGCGAAGGGTGTGAAGTTCTCCCGGGCCGTGAGCGAAGAGAGCTGGGGCAGGGTCTGCGCCATTGCGCTGCCGGGAGGCGGTGAGCTTGGACTCTATCAGCCGCGCCATCCCACAGCCCTGGCCAGGCCGCGCGCAGCTGCTCCGTCAGCTCCCGCCAAAGCCGGCCGCCCGCGCCCCGCGTCCTCAAAAGCCGGGAGCTCCCGGCAGCGCTGAAGGGGAGGCTACAGGCTCTGCCTCTTTAGAGGAGAACCCGCGCCGGCAAGGTCCGCCAGCACGCGGTATGCCTCCTGGGGATCTGTTGTGTCGCGAAGAAGCCCCTCAGTGCGGCACTGGATAGTGTCGACAAGCTGGTCCCAAGTGCAGGCGGCCCCCGCCCGGTCCAGCACGTCCTTTCCCAGCCTGCTGAGAACTCCTGCATGAACCTTGCAGATTCCCATTCTGACGATGAGGAAGGCGGAGCCGCGCCCGATGATCTTGTCTCGGACATGCGCCCTGGCCGGGTCCACTCCCGCGCGCGCCTTCAGGAACTCCTCCAGCTCGAAGAGGGGGTGGAGCCACTTTCCCGAGCTGGAAAAGACTAGCTGCCCATCTATTGAAAACTCGAGTGTCGTATTCGAAGCCATTGCGCCCCTTTTATACGATATATTCGCCTTTGTGTAACCATGAGAGGCACCGGGTGAAAAACGAGCACGGTTCTCACGAGCGCCGTTTCCATGGAGGGGCCGAGCGCCTTCGCGCCCCTGAACGGCTGGCGCTCCTGGAGACCGCAACTGTCGTTCGGCTCAGCAGGGACGGCCTGCGGCTTTCCAGCGTCCTGGACGTCGGCACGGGGACCGGGGTCTTTGCAGAGGTCTTTGCGCAGGAATCCCTTCGCGTGACCGGAATTGATCCGAACCCCGATCTCCTTGCCGTGGCGCGGCGCTTTGCTCCCCAGGTCCCGTTTCAGGTGGCAGTTGCGGAAAGCCTACCGTTCGAAGATCGCTCCTTCGACCTCGTCTTCCTGGGACACGTCCTGCACGAGACGGATGATCCGGTCCGGGCACTTCAGGAGGCCCGGCGCGTGGCGCGCAAGAGAATCGTCATTCTGGAATGGCCCTACCGGGAGGAGGAGAAAGGGCCGCCGCTGGCTCATCGACTTGCTCCCCAGCGTGTCCTGGAGCTGGCGGAATCGGCCGGCCTTTCATCCATCGAAAGAATCGCAATGGCTCACATGGATCTGTATCGCGCCAGCCCCTAGCCAGGGATGGCGGAGCCGCGCCGAGCCTCCCACGCGGTAGCGTGGGATGGATGTGCGGAAGGCGCGGCCCCCAGCCACGAAAGGCTACGTGAGCCATCTCTCCACCCACTGGAAAGCCTCTGCCTGCATTGGCAGGTCGAACTTGTGCGCGCCGGCGTGGATGCTGATGGACAGTCCCTCGGATGCTCCTGCCTTGCGGAAGATTTCCTCCAGGATCTGCCCAGCGCGCCTGACCTCTCCCGACGTGAAAAGGGGGTCTTCTGTTGTCGACAGAACGAGGGTGGGCAGCGGGACCCTCACGGCAAGGACCTCGGGGAAGTCCAGAAGAGCCGGCAGCCCGGGAACGTACATCATCCACGTATGGGTGTAGCTCGTATTGAGCAGGAAGTCCCGCCAGGTGCTCATGAATCCGGCGCACACTGCCACGCGGATGCGGGGGTCGAGGCCGGCAAGGAAGACGGTTCGAAGCCCTCCCCCGGACAAACCACCGCAGCCCAGCCTTTCCGGGTCCACGTCCGGCCGCTGGGCGAGATACTCCAGGGCCGCCCTGTCCTCGGCAAGGGTGAGGCCGGGCCAGGTGAGCCCTGCGCAGAACAGAGACTTGGCAATGACCCCCTCGTGCTGCCCGGCGAAGGCGTTATACGCGGCCACCTTCTCCTCCGGTTCGCTGTCGGGCACGTCGATCTGCGTCGCAGGCACGTCTTCAGCAAGATCCTGCGGCGTCACCTCGCGGACCTCATCCGGAGCGCTCATCAGGCGCCTGACCACGTGGCCGGGCAGGTCCGACGCAAGAACTCTCCTGCTCTCGAACGGGAACACGTCGTGCACGAGCACTGCAAACCCTCTGCGCGCCATCTCGTTCGCCCAGCCCACCCCGCCGTAGTAGCAATCCTGATGCGTCTTGATCAGAGGGTGGACAACAGGACCAACGCGGGCGATCTTGCGCTTCCCGAAGTGCTTGTTGCCGCCATGATCGTGCAGCGCCAGGATCCCGGGGAGTCTTTTCCTCGACCCTGCTGGCTTCAGAAGGTAGGCCTGCGTCCGTGGCCCGCAGGCAAGCTGCCAGGAGAGCTCCTCGATTTCCAGCTCCTCCGAGGTGGAGCGTCGGTGCACCCGGACATCTTCAGGACGCATCTCTCCCGGGCCGCACAGAAGCCCTGTCAGGGTCTCCCGTGCTGTCTTTTTCCATTCATCGACATCGGCCCACAGAGGGTTTCGGAACGAAAGCCGACCGGGCCCTTCTCCCACGCGGGCCGCCATCCATGGCCCGTATGCTCCGAGCATGTTCCTTTGCATCCTTCGATACTGCCACGAACGGCATATTTGGCAAGGGCTCCGCGGAAGCTGTGCATCGCCATCCGGTGGCCGGAGTGCACCATCCATTCCACGCCGAAGGGGGGCACGGCTTGCAACTCATCCAGACCGAGCTTCCTGACCTTGTGATCCTGGACCTCGTGCTTGCGGACGCCAGCGGCCTCGACGTGCTCAAGGGACATCAGGACGCGGTCCGACGTGCCGGTGATCATGGTGAGCGTCGAGGGGCAAAGCCATTCTCCCACGCCGAGCTTCTGGCCCGCATCCGGGCCGTGCTGCGACGAAGCCACATGCCGTCTCTCTGGCAGGACTCCGGAGTCTTCCCCCGAAGATGCTGGCATGCAATGTCTGGAGGGTCACGTTCGTTGAGGCTTCCACAATCAAGATGTGCGTGCGCCGATTGCGCGTGAAGCTTGGCGACGACACGCGCGCTCACTCCAGTGTACGGCAGGCGCCTTGTCTGGAGACACGCCAGGAGGCTTTAGGGCCTGAAGGACGCCATGCCCAGGTCCTTGATCTCGGAAGAGGTGTTTGCTGCCGCCGTTGTGACCAGCGGGATGAGCTTTCTGATCCTCGCGGCCGTCATCCGGTTGGACGGGCCGGCAACGCTGATTGCAGCAAGGGCGACCCCCGTGGAAGAAAGTATCGGGGCGGCGATGCAGGAAATTCCTTCCACCAGCTCCGAATCGTCGAGAGAGTACCCGCGCCGTCGGATGACGGCCAGCTCCTTTTTCAGCGCCGCCCGATTTCCGATGGAACGGGGGGTCCTTTTCTCGAGGCTTGCGGTGCGGAAGAGCATATCCAACGCATCCGCCGGAAGCCAGGCAAGGATGGCCTTGCCCATTGCCGTGCAGTGCGGAGGAACAGCGTGACCCACCTGGAGGTCGACGCGGACGGGATCATTGTTCTGGATCTTCTCAACATAGAACAGGTCGTTTCGAACCAGGACGCCCAGATTCACTGTCTCTCTGCTGCGCTCGGCCAGGATCTCCATGTTGCGCAGGGCGGCGCTTCGAACGCCGAAACGGGCTGCCACGCTGCTGCCGATCCGAAAGACGCCCATGCCCAGCCGGTACTTTCTGCTTGCAGGGTCCTGGGCTATGAAGTCGTGGTTGGCCAGCGATGCCACAAGGCGGTGAGCAGTGCTGGGAGCCAGGTGCAGGCTTTTTCCAATTGCCGTGATGCCCATTTCACCCGTGTTTTCCAGCAGCTCGACGATCCTCAGGGCCTTGTCCACCGTGCTCACACAACTGCCTTTCTTTCCGGGGCTCCATGATCCTTGACAGGCGCCGGAAGGTCTGGTATCCTGGCGGTATCCGAATAATAAAAATCCTATTCCATTATATGGAATGATGTCGTGCCTGCCAAGGGGGAGAGACATGGAAAAAGCCGAGAAAAAGATCAAGAAGGGTCGATTCGAGTTCCTGAAAATGAAGAAGGACGGCGTCAAGCTCACCTGGGTCACGGCGTACGATTACCCCATTGCCTATTTCGCTGAAACTGCGGGGATCGACATGATCCTCGTGGGCGACTCCCTGGGGATGGTGGTGTACGGCTATGACGGCACCATACCGGTGACCATGGATGAATGCATCATCCACTGCAAGGCCGTCCGCCGGGGCGCTCCGGGCACGTTCGTCGTGGGGGACATGCCCTTCATGTCCTACCAGACAAGCCCCTATGACGCTATCGTGAATGCGGGTCGCTTCCTGAAGGAAGCCGGCATGGACGCAATCAAGCTCGAGGGAGGACGGCGGATCATCGACAAGATCAGGGGAATCGTCGATGCGGGGATCCTTGTCATCGGGCATATCGGCTTGACCCCCCAGAGCAGCGGGCAGCTGGGAGGCTTCAAGGCGCAGGGGCGGACGGCGGCCAGCGCGGAAGAGCTGATTCAGGATGCCCTGGCAATCCAGGACGCCGGGGCGTTTGCCCTGCTCCTGGAGGCAGTGCCTCCCGAGCTCGGCAAGGCCATCACGGAGCTCCTGGACATCCCCGTGTACGGCATTGGCGCCGGGAAGCATACGGATGGACAGCTCCTCATCAACGGCGACATGCTGGGGTACTTTGATGCCTTCACGCCCAAGTTCGTGAAGAAATACGCCAACCTGGCGCAGGTCATCACGGAGGCGTTCACCAGCTACATCAGTGACGTGCATTCGGGCAACTTTCCCGGTCCAGAGCACGGCTACGGCGTGCTGGAGAAGGAGCTTGATGCGTTCAAGGACGTGGTTCGCAGGTATTCGGAAAGGAGGAAGTGATCTGGGTATGAAAGAGTTGCTGAAAATCGACCGCAAGGCTCTTGAATCAATCAACAGGTTCCTCCTGAGCGACGACAACGCGGTCATCGAGGATCTGGTCAGGATCGTTGAAAAGCACGGAGGCCCGCGGGCAATCAATGCGGCAGCCGCGGAGAACGGAAAGCTTGAGAAGCTGATGGAGAAGGTTCGGGCGGGAAATCCCCGCTACGCTGATGACCTGGAATGGCTGATCGAGCAGAGGGACGGCAGGAAATTCATTTCTATTGAAGATTTCCGCAGGGAAGCCGGCGCTCCGGCCCGGCTCAAGGACGACTCCTATCAGGTGACGCTGGAGATCTCCGCCCTGCAGTATTTCCCATGGCTCATTTCCCAGGCCAGGCAGGCGGTCTCCCGTGGGGAGCTGATGCCCAGCCGCTTTATTCGCGTGCGGGCCATGAAAGAGCAGGAGGAGGATGGAGACCTTCCCGCCGTGGCGGCCGGCATGAAGATCCTCGGCTCCTCCTGGGTGGAGTCCCTGGACACACGGGGAACCGACGGATCAAACGTTCACCTGGGAGGCCCGGACACAATCACCGGGTACTTCGGCGGCGTCGGACAGCCCAATGACCACCCGTACCGCTGGCTGGAGGAATACCTCCACTATTACACTGCCTACGGAGTCAAGCAGGTCCTCAATCTCAACGGCGGGACGGTTCTTGTCGGCTATCTTCTCCACAAGCTCGGTATCGACATGGAGTTCAAGATCTCGGTTTTCATGGGCAACGACAATCCGTTCAACATTCTCTGGACTCTTCTCACGGCAAAGCTCTTTGCGCGGGAGGACGGCAGCACGTCCCTGATCGGATTCAACCTGGCCAATTCCGTGAACAACTGGACAATCGAAAGGGCATCTCGCGTCCGCGCCGCGCTGGGGTTCGAGGACAAGGTCCGTTTCGAGCACCACATCACGGAGACCTGGAAAAGCATTGTCCGCCAGCCCTACGACAAGCTCCCGGAGCTGGTGGAGATTGCGCAGAAAGTGAGGAACATCTCCGCGAAGCACGAAGGAGGAGTGCCGAGCGTCGAGCAGACGAGGGAGCACCCTTCCGACATCCTGGACTATTTCATGGCGCGCTCGGACGTGGAGTCCAGGGGACTCATGCCGGCCATGGAGAGGAACTACCTGGACAAGCACGAATCAGTCCAGAGGACCGCGCGTACGCTGCTTGCGGCCGGCGTTCCCGTCCTTGCCGCGCCGAGCCTGCACCACTGCGCGGGGGCTTAGCGGCGTCTCACGCGTCTGGCGCTTCCGTCCTGCTTGGGGTATGATGGGCCCCAACCAAAGGGGGAGCCAGAAAAATGAAGTTGAGGGCTGCGTCATTCTGCGCGGTCATGGTGGCGGTCCTTGCCCTTGGCATGAGCGCCTGCGCTACCATGGGTGTGACTGGACACGGCACAGGCCCCATTGATTCGTTGACGTTCATGGGCTCGGCGAACCCTGGCCTTCCCAAGGATACGGCAGGACGGATCATAGCGCAGGGAGAGCCGGAGCTCATCATCGTCGTCGTGCCTCACGGGGTCGACATCAGAAAGCTCATAGCCTCCGTGAAGCTCAACACGAATGCGGTCATTGCCGTGGTGAACGGGGACCAGAGGGTCGTGCAGACCAACGGGATCACGGCGAATGACTTCACTTCCCCTGTTCTCTACTCCATCGAGATCCCGGGTGAGAAAGAGCCGTGGCTCTACCGGGTGGTGGTGCGGGAAGCGGACACGAACGCGCGCCTGGCGCAGGTCACCCTTCCGGCGCGCTCGGTGCTCCAGCCTGCGTTCAGCCCCATCGTGGACCAGTACACCATTCAGGTCCCGTTCGAGACCAAGACCCTGAGCGTGGCCGCCCTCGCGCAGAGCGCCAACCCCCAGGGCATTACAATCGGAGGCACATCCACCCCGGGTCACCTGGCTGTTGCTGATGTCGATTTCTCTTCCGGTCAGCAAACCACGTTTCCCATCTCCGTGCTGGCTGAGGACGGGACCACCAGGTCCCGCTACACTTTCGTCGTGAAACGCAGCCCGCCGGACCGCGACGCGCTCCTGGGCGTCCTCTATATACCTGATGCGGTGTTCACCCAGCCCTTTTCGCCCACCAAGTTCGCGTACTCCGCCTCGGTGTCATTCGAGGTGAAAGAGGTGGTGCTGAACGCGCAGGCGCAGAGCCCCTATGCCTCCGTCACCATGACAACCCCCAACTCAACCAAAGGGCCCATTCCGCTTGCACGGGGTGCAAGCGCTGGCAATGTGCGGGTGGACTTTCCCTCCGGGGGAAGGCTCCCCCTGGTGCTGACGGTGACTGCGCAGGACGGCACGACGCAGCGATACAACCTGGAGATCCTCCGGCGGGAGGCGAACAATGACAACCTGCTCTCCGACCTCGTGGTCGTGGACGCCCCGCTGACGCCGCCATTCAAACCCGACACCCTTGCCTACACCGCGGAGGTCCCGTATTCCCTCACCCGCTTGACCGTCCGCGCAATACCGCAGGACAAGAACGCCGCCATCAGCCTGGAGACCGCCCAGGCGGCGGGCCCCAATGCCTCTCCTCCGCCCTCCGTCCGCGTGTATCCCGGGGATGCCACAGGCGTCCAGGTAGAGTTCCCGGAGCCGGAGCTGAAAGGCCTCAATATCATAACCACCGCGCAGAACGGAGAGACATTGCGCTATACCTTGCTTCTGCACAGGGCGGCGCCAGACCGAACGGCGGACCTCGCGTCCCTTACTGCCTCCGCCGGTGTGCTGACTCCGGCTTTCTCAGTCAAGGTGGATACGTACTCGCTGCGTCTCCCGGCTGATGCCACCGGCGTGCAGCTCACTGCCGCCGCGGCAAGCCCGTTTGCCCGAGTATCCACATCAGATCAGGGAGACGCTCCACGATCGCAGAGCGCCACAGTCCCGGTGAACGTGGATCCCGGGCAGAAAGACATCATAAGGTTTTTTGTGACCGCGGAGGACGGCACGCAGAAGCTCTTCCAGATCCAGGTATCCAAAGACCAGCCGAAACAGGCGACAAAGTAGGCGTCAATCGTAGACGGCCTGGATCAGCTCTTCTTCCGCGCGCTTGGGCACGTGATGCGTGCCGTCCGGGTCGCGGTAGTATTTGATGGAGCCGCCGGCCGGCATGTCCTCCAGGACCACCTTCTCCACGGGCTTTCCTATGGCGATGACCAGCGCGATTGACAGATGCGGCGGAAGCCTGAGCCTTTCCGCCAGCTGGTATCTCTTGATGGCCCCGAACATGCACCCTCCAAGCCCGCGGGCGGTCGCGGCCAGGAGAATGGTCTGCGCCGCAATGCCGACATCGATTTCGGCAGACGGAGAGATGTCTGTGTCCTGGAGGACCACGATATAGGCGGTCGGGCGCTCCCGGGGACCCGGCCCCGGCCAATCCTTGAGATAGGCCGCCCACGCAAGCGTTTCGAAGATCCGCA
>Ga0187881_10005018_pt1 | contig 10367 bp, 10 predicted proteins | sample June2016WEW_19_1_2_FD_133017 | JGI IMG/M metagenome (GOLD analysis project Ga0187881, IMG submission 133017) | Peatland microbial communities from SPRUCE experiment site at the Marcell Experimental Forest, Minnesota, USA - June2016WEW_19_100 | ecosystem: Environmental > Terrestrial > Soil >...
AATGTCAGTACTTTAAGCTACGGGCCAAAAGTTAATGGTACATTCTGGTTGCGGCTACGCCGCCCTGGGTTAAATCCTTCTCCTTTTTGCTTCCGGTGGACACGCAAAACGAAAAACCATTCCTCTTCCTGCAGGAAATGGGGTTTCATATCTCCGGGACCATACGATCCCCTCCAGGTTGATCGTTGATGAACGTTTGGCGTGGATGGATTTCTGAGCGGATACTACCAAATCGGAGAAAAATGTCAAGGTCGATTTATGGCGGTGGCGGGACTGGATGAATCAGGCGTCCCTTAACCCTCTTCAGATGGGGTTTTTTTTGTTTGGGGAAATGTGGACTTCACCAGTCCTCAAATATACCGAGGTTCAACAACTAACGATTCCTGATGTCGTGGCATTGGAGAGGTACCCGCTACCGGTCTGCCAAAATCTACACCTGCGTAAACTCAGTGATGCAGGTCTAATACGAACGGCGAGACAGATTTCGCGGAAAGCAAATCCATTCGCACGGGATCTTCCATGGCGGTAGCCTGGCTACTGCTGGAGTCGAGGCGCCGTAATCCCTCCTTCGCTGCGGCCTGAAGCTCGGAGATGTTGCCCTGAGCCGTGGGGAGACGCAGAATGATCTCGTGGCCTACCTCGTATTCTGTTCGAGCCAGCCAGATGTCGCGAAGCTGAATCAGAGACAGGACGGAATTGATCGCAATATCGATGGGGTCGAAGACCAAATTCACGTTGGTGGAGTAACGGTGGTCGGTGCACGAAAAGATCTCGTGCCCATCCACCGTGGAGACCATTCTCACGTTTGCGCTAACCTGCCAGGCTGCGATGAGAAAGCCGTAGTACGCCTCATAACTGAGCAGCTTGCCGTAGACCACCGCATCAGCGTCCAGCCAGCGGCCGAGCTCTTCGGGGGGAACCGCGTTGAGCTTGTCCCAGTCGGTAATCCCGTGGTCGGCCAGCACGGCATCTACCGCCGGCAAGGGAACGATGATGAATTCCCGCGTCGCGAGAGCACCGGTAACCGAGCGCCGAAGCCGGTTCGTATGGGTCCATGACCACCTGTCGCGCGCTCCCTCGTTACGATCGGCGAACGGGAGCCTGTTGATTAGGTAGACGCCATCGCCCTTATCGGCAAAAGGCAGTACCGCGATCTTTCGCGGCGGATGCGTTTGATAGTCGTTTGCGAGCTTGAATACTGTGCTACCCGGATCGGCCTCAATGAGGCGGTCCAACCAGGTCTTGCGGCCGTGAGTTTCCAGTTCCTGTTCGTTTACGAAAAAGGGCCTCGACTGGTGTTGCGTGCTAGCGCATCCCGCAAGCAGCATCAGAAGCATAAAAAATAGGCAGGGCTGACGCCGGTTTGCTCTCCGTCTCGTGGACGGTCTGGCCACGTGTGTTTTCTCCGTGGAATAGGCGGTCACCGCCAGAATGCCGATGGTCGCAACTCCTATCATGAACTCGATCAAAGTGAGACCTTTTACCCTTACCTTTTCTTTTTCAAACATCTTCTTCGCCTTCCGGCTCCTTTGAAAAAAAGTAGCATCCGGGTTTAGCCTCAAATCCAGCATTTCCCGTGCCATAATTTCTCACGGAACATATTATTTAAGTATACGAAAATATTTATTATTTAGGAGGTGCAGCCTTCCCAGGGGGGACAGATTTGTTTAAAGCTGACAATTGCTGTACGTTAAGTGACCAAAATTGGAAATGAAAAGTCGAAATTTTGTTTTTGAATTTTTGTTAGGCGCGACCCTTTCCTCGTTCCTTATTTATTCCCGATTGCACTCTTCAATCTAATGCGAATTTGCAACTTAATAGATTCAGAAAGTAACTTTCCATCGGATTTGCCTAAAATTTCGCCTGAAATAAAGCTGATCTGCTTATGGGAACGCGCGTTCACGAAGTAAAGATTAAAGGTTTCTATCGGCAATTCTCGGGGCTATCCTTTCATCTCTTGGGCAGGGGGAAATACATGGGAATGGCTTGAAATAAGTGAAAAAGGGAGGTTGGTTCTATATGAAATTCCTGTAAGCGGCCGTCCATATTTCGGACGTGAAGCTTTTATTTGAATGAGCTAATTCCTGAAGGGCCAATAGTATAATCAGTAGTGCCCGGAAAATTGAAATTTGCCGACATCGATAAATTGGAAGAAGTACCATTAAGAACCACCAAACTGACATTCTCGTTGGGAATATAGCCGCTACCTAATAGAATGTCTTTGGTGACCTCTTGCCCGGGATTTCTTCCCAAATATCCCTGAGCCGTCCCATACGCATCCATCAGATCCATTAGGGTTGCCTGGTTACATAGTTTTACTACATCTTGATTCGTTGCCAGATTCTGTTGCTGAGAGGGATTCCCGGCAGGGTTAGTATTTTGCTGACCGGTAGATGCGCCACTGCCACCTCCTGATCCTTGGTTGGGTTCCCCCGAAGACTGACCAGAAGCCCCGGGCTGGCTCATCCCTTGGGGAGAGGCTATATAAATCTGGGATCCAGGTACGTTATAGGAAGAAATCAATAAAAGATCGGATGGTCGGCCGTTAATAATCATTACCGTCACATTGGGTGAGGCCTTGAAACCATAGTTCTGTAGGTCAGCCGAGGTGAGGATGCCCGTAGGGTGATCCATGAAGTAATTTACAGCCGAAGAATAAGCCTGCCGAAGGTCTTCTTGGGCCACAGTATCAGAGGCTTTCTTTTTATATCCTGAATAATTGAAAGTCGCGATGGCTGTAAGTATGCCGATAATACTCAGAGTGTACAATATCTCTAAGAGAGTGAAACCCTTTTCTCGAAAATTCAGCATCCATTCCTCCGAGATTCTGCACCGAAGGTAACAATCCATTCTATCATCATTTACATTCGAGATACGACTTACGCCTGTTCCTTATTTACTCACACAAGCAACCATGCAAGAAAGGCTCCAAATTGCATGAATTTATAATTAATTAATTTTATTAACTTTTGATAATTTTGTGGCTTAATGCACTCGGGGAAATGTGGAAGAGAATTTCTCTTTTTCCTCCATTTCTTTCCACTATGGCCTGGAAATTTGGAAGATCCTTTTGGGAAAGTGATTCCAGAAGCAGGTCGGGTCAATCTTTGTATAGAGTCAAATGTTCGGGGGCAGGCCAGGTAGCGGCATTATCGGAACTAGGTCCCTCGCACTCCCGCCCCCCCTCGTCACCTCTCCCCCGAAAATCCCCCGAATTCCCGCTGAAAAGGACCTCGAACAAACATAAGACGGCAGAAAGAGCGTTGACGAGCGGAATCTTTTTAGCGTATCCTAGAGCTTACGGGAGACCATTCGTTAGTGCTTTTGCCGTTTTCTGGATTGAAGCTTTCAGAGTCGCTTGATCGGGCAACGGAAGGAAACGGGGGAGAAAAGGGGAGAGGAGGACAAAAATGCGGGTCAGGACTTATCTCATTTTTATCATCCTGGTTATTGTCGCCTTCGGAGTAGGGTACGTATTGGGGTACTGGAAACTGCATTCGGCCGAGGAAAAATGGGCAGCGGCCAAAGGAGAAATGGAGTCCAAAATCAGCAACCTGGAAAAACAAATGGGCCAGGCCAAAGTCCGGGAATCGCTCCGGGAGATGTCCGATATGCTGAACCAAGTCGCAACAAATTTATCGGAAAAAAACTTCGGCTTGGCCATTAAAAGCCTGGACAGCTTGAAAGAAGCTTTCTTAGCCATGCAGCCTTCTTTAGAAGGAGAGATGAAAACCCAATTCGATTTCCTTCTTCCCGCCATCGAAGAGACCAAGAAAGAAGCCGAAAGCTTGAGCCCCAACGCCAAGAAAAGGGCAGAGGAGATGAAAAGCCTTTTTGATCAGACCCTGAAGCCAGCCAAGAAAGGTTGAAATAACAGGAAAAATGGAATAATGGGGTCATGTAATGAATATCCATATTTCTCGATATTTCCCAATATTCCAATCTTCCAACATTCCAGGATCTGTGAACAGTCGCCTTCAAAGAAGGGAGAAAAGATGAACGCCAAAATCATCGGAATCATCGTCCTTCTCGTTGTTTTGGTGATCTTCGCCATTCAGAACACCGACCCTGTGCCCATCAGGTTTCTCTTTTGGGGGTTCAAGACGACTGCCGTTCTTTCCATTCTGGTAAGCTTCTTAATTGGGTTTCTGGCGGGCTGGCTGATTTCATGGGTCGGGCCAAAGAAAAAGAAAGGTTCGACTCCTTCCCCCATTTAAGATTCCGATTTCTCTGGCCGAGGCCGGGAGATTTTTTTCTCCGGAAGCGGGCAGGTTTTAGGGAACGCATATCGAATGACCCAAATCTTTGGATATTCCCTCCCATTCCCTCCTTGGCTGAGCCTGACGGTCTTCTTAGCTATCTGGGTGGCTTTGAGTTTTTTTATCTCCCGCATTTTTGATCGATATATCCGGAAATCGGCAGAAAAGAGCAAGACTCACCTGGACGACATATTGATCGGAGCCATCCACGGGCCTATCCTGATCTTTCTTTTCCTCATGGGGGGCTGGGTAGCCCTGGGGGCGGTCGAGCTCACCCCCAAGATGGCCCGGTTTGCTCAAATCGGAATTTCGCTGGCCATCGCCTCGTTTCTAATCCTAGCTTCAGTCAAGATTTATCATGGCATCCTGATGGAGTACGGGCGGCGTTACGAGCCCCTCAAACCATCATTGAGCATCCTGGATCTTCTGGGAAAAGGCCTGATCATTATCATCGGGTTGCTGATCACCCTGGACAGCTTGAACATCTCTATCACCCCCCTGCTGACAACCCTGGGCATCGGGGGATTGGCCGTGGCCTTGGCTTTTAAAGATACGCTGGCCAATTTTTTTGCCGGATTATACATCCTGGCGGATAGGCCCATTCGGGTGGGCGATTACATAAAATTGGAGGGCGGGCCGGAGGGATATGTGGAGGGGGTGGGCTGGCGCTCCACGCGCCTCCGGAATCCTTCCGATAAAATTGTCATCATCCCCAATTCCAAGGTCTCGGAAAGTATTATCACCAACTATTTCCTCCCCGACCGGCGAATATCCTTGACCGTGAATATCCGTGTAAGTTATGACGCCGACACCCGGAGGGTGGAAAGAATTCTCCTGGATGAAACAACCCGGGCAGCCTCGGAAATTGAGGGGATGCTTTCCGAACCTCCTGCCGTGGTGCGGTTTATCCCTGGTTTCAAGGATTCTTCTCTGGATTTCAGCCTCATCTGCCCGGTTAAGGAGTTCGTGGATCAGTATTTTGTCCAGCATGAACTCCGCCACCGGATTCTCGAGCGCTTCAGGAAAGAAGGGATTGAGATACCCTTTCCCCAGCAAACCGTCCATTTACGCAAAGAGAGAGGTTGATTTTTATATTTTGACCGGGGAAGATGTGCTAAAATAGATCGCAGGTTCATTTTTTCCCTTTTTTGAAAGGAGGAAACCGTGGAAAAAGTCCTTTGTATTGACGATGACCTCAGCCTCCTTCGTCTTTACCAGGAAGAACTTTCGGAAGAGGGTTACAAAGTTGTCCTGGCTAAGGACGGCAAAGAGGGTCTGTCCAAATTCGAGAAAGAGAAACCCCAGGTAGTCGTCATGGACATTCGCATGCCCGTGATGGACGGCATCGAGGCGCTGACCGCCATGCTGGGAAAAGACCGTCAGGTCCCGGTCATCTTAAACACAGCCTACCCTCAATATAAGGACAATTTCATGACCTGGGGTGCTGAGGCTTACGTGATTAAGTCTTCGGATCTCACCGAACTCAAGCAAAAAATCCGCGAAGTCCTGGACAAACGGAAAAAACCCACAAAATCCTGACCGGCAAGGAGACTCACTTTTGTCGGAGAGAATCGTAGCCATGGTCCTCGCCGGGGGAAAGGGAGAGCGGCTTTATCCGCTGACCCAGGACCGGGCCAAACCGGCCGTTCCCTTCGGGGGGATTTACCGCATCATTGACTTCACCCTGAGCAACTGTCTGAACTCCGGGATTCGGCGGGTAAATCTCCTCACCCAGTATAAATCTCTCTCTCTCAACCGGCATGTCATGCAGGGGTGGAATATCTTCAACCCTCACCTGGATGAGTTTATCAACCTCATCCCGGCCCAGCAACGGGTCGGGGAAGATTGGTACCTGGGGACCGCAGACGCCATCTACCAGAATGTTTATGTCCTGCAGCAGGACCGCCCGGATCTGATACTCATCCTTTCCGGAGACCATATCTATAAGATGAACTACGGGGAGATGATCGCCTACCACCACGAGAAGCGGGCCGATCTCACTGCCGCGGTCATCGAGATGGACAAAAATCTATCCAGCCATTTCGGCGTTCTCCAGGTCGATGAAGAGTTTCGGATTGTTGGCTTCGAGGAGAAGCCCGAGGTCCCCCAGACCATTCCTGGCCATCCGGATCTCATCCTGGCCAACATGGGGGTTTATGTCTTTAACACCGAGGCTTTAGTACGCCGGGTCATCGAAGACGCCAAGAGTCCTGCATCCCAGCATGATTTTGGAAAGAATGTCATACCCGCAATGGTAAACTACGATCGGGTTTACGCTTACAGCTTCCGGGATGAAAACAAAAAACAGGCTAAATACTGGAGGGATATCGGAACCCTGGATGCCTATTACGAAGCCAGTATGGACCTAATAACTGTCGACCCACAATTCAATCTCTATGATACCCAATGGCCTATCCGGACGTATTACCCCCCTCTGCCCCCGGCCAAAACCGTTTTTGAAGAGCACGGCACAGGGCGGGTGGGAATGGCCTATGACTCCATCGTTTCCAGCGGTTGCATCATCAGTGGGGGGAAGGTTTACCGCTCCATTTTATCCCCCTCGGTGCGCATTCACAGCTACTCTGAGGTGCGGGACTCCATCCTGATGGAAGGGGTAGAAATTGCAAGAAGGGCACGCGTAAAACGGGCGATTATCGACAAGGGAGTCCGGATTCCTGAGGGGCACCAGATCGGGTTTCATCTGGAAGAAGATGCTAAAAAATTTACGGTTACCGAATCTGGGCTCGTAGTGATCCCCAAGGGAACGATTCTGGTCTGAGCCCTTCCCCCCTTATCTCTTTTTCTCCTCGAAGGGTTGCCCATCATCAGCCAACTTTTCTTCTGGACTGCCCAACCTCCCCAATCCCAGGAACCCATCCTGCAAAGCGCGCGAACCATTAAATTCCCAACCCGACCCCGGGTTGGGGGGGCTTGGGAATTGAACCTTCAGAATTTATTTGAGATTTGGGATTTGTAATTTAAAATTTAGTCTTTCCAATCCCTTCCCCTCGTCGTATAATTTTTTCAAATGGGATGGAGCGATAAAATCCGGGAAATGGACCGAAACCAGGTCTTCGACAAGCTCGAAGGCCTGCGCGGCGCCCTGATTCGGATGTTCATCATCGTCGCCGTGTTTTCCGTGGTCTCTTTTTTTTTCTGGAAAGATGCCCTGCACTTCCTCCAGAAACCCCTGGGGCTTCCGCTGATCATGTACAGTCTTCCCGAGGCTTTTTTAACCTCGCTGCGGGTATCTCTATTCATGGGCATCTTCCTGGCTGCGCCCTTTATCTTCAATGGCCTCTGGGGTGCCTTGTCTCCCCTTCTGCCGTCCTTTCCCCCGCGCTATTCTTTCATGATCGTTCTGTGGGCCACCGTCCTCTTTTATGGCGGAACCTTTTTTTGTTATTTTTTGGTCCTGCCCGTGGGGATCAACTTCTTGGTCACCTACGGGAGCGAGAGTTTGAAGCCGATGATTGGTTTGTCCAAATATTTGACCTTTGCCATCGGCCTGTCTTTTGCCTTTGGAGTAATCTTCGAGCTTCCCCTCATTATGCTGATCCTGGGGAGGGTGGGACTGGTCGGATATCAGGTTCTGGCCCGGAACCGCAAATATGCCCTCTTGATCAACTCGATTCTTTCGGCTATCCTAACCCCCACCCCGGATGCCTACACCATGCTCCTGATGATGGTTCCGATGCAAATTCTCTACGAGGTATCCATCTGGCTGGTCAAGATCTTTGGAAAAAAGAAGATCCCGGAGCCTGAAATTAACTGAAAGGACGACGCATGAAAGAGGCGATGCTCTATGAGAAATTGCCCGATCAGAAAGCGCACTGCAATCTCTGTAATCATCGCTGCCTCATCGGAGAGGGCAAGCGGGGAATCTGCGGGGTGCGGGAGAACCGGGCAGGCACTCTCTATACCCTGGTTTACCGGCAACTCATCTCGGAGAACGTGGACCCCATCGAAAAGAAACCCATGTTCCATTTCGCCCCGGGATCCAGATCCTTTTCCATTGCCACGGTGGGCTGTAATTTCCATTGCGATTTTTGCCAGAACTTCGAAATCTCCCAGATGCCCCGGGATCGGAACTTCATAACCGGAGAAGATGTCAGCCCGGAACAAATTGTGGCCAGAGCCCAGAAAGCAGGCTGTAAAACTATTGCCTATACGTATACGGAGCCGACGATTTATTTTGAATATGCCCTGGACATAGCCCAGCGGGCAACCCCTGCAGGGTTGAAGAATATCTTTGTGACCAACGGATACATGACGGAGGAAGCCCTGAAGACTCTTCATCCCTATCTCCATGGAGCCAACGTAGACTTGAAGGCTTTCCGGGATGAATTTTACCAGAAACGATGCGGAGCCAGGCTGGAGGGGGTTCTCCGTTCTTTACGGGTGATGAAAGATTTGGGGGTCTGGGTGGAGATTACCACGCTGCTCATTCCCGGCCTGAACGACTCAGAAACGGAGCTCCGCGACCTTGCCCAATTCATCGTCTCCCTGGGCAAAGAGGTTCCCTGGCATATCAGTCGTTTCCATCCGATGTATAAGATGCTCGACCGGTCACCCACTTCCGTTCGAATTCTGGAAAAGGCGCGAAAGATCGGACTCGAGGCAGGGTTGCGCTATGTATATACGGGGAATGTGCCGGGAGACCCCGGCGAAGATACCTTCTGCTATCACTGCGGCCGGCTCCTGGTGGACCGATTTGGCTTTCAGATTGTAAAGTACCAGTTGAAAGACAAAAAATGCGCTCACTGCGGGTCACCGGTTGATGGGGTGGACCTTTAAATACGGTTCGGAGTTCATCCTTTTTCATCAAAAATTTACTCCGAACGCCGAACTAAATTGCTCCGAACTAAAGGACCCCTTGATGATCGCCCACTTTTAAGTTAGCATACCGTTTATCACGAACATAACGAGGTGCAGGATGATGTACGATGTCGTTACTTTTGGGGAAGCGATGCTCCGTCTGTCGCCGCCGCACTTTGCGCGGCTGGAGCAAACCCATTCTCTGGACGTAGAGATCGGGGGAAGTGAACTGAATGTGGCCGTGGGGGTATCCCGGCTGGGAATGGCATCTGGCTGGGTTTCCAAACTTCCCAACAATGCCCTGGGAAGGATGGTAAGAAACCGAGCCCGGGAACTGGGGGTTGACGTGTCCCATGTGGTCTTCAGCAACCAGGGGCGCCAGGGGATGTACTTTGTAGAATATGGCGCCGCTCCCCGGGCCAGCTCTGTCCTTTACGACCGGGGGAATTCATCTATCAGTTTGATCCAGCCGAGCGAAGTGGATTGGAAAAAGATTTTCTCCAAAGCCAAACTCTTCCATGTGAGCGGAATTACCCCCGCGCTGAGCCCTTCCGCTGCCGCGACTACGGCCCTGGCCATGAAGGCCGCCAAGGAGGCGGGGTGCCTGGTGAGCTATGACCTCAATTACCGAAAAAAGCTCTGGTCTCCTTCCGAGGCCAAGAAATGCCAGGAGCCCCTGATGAACCTGGTGGATGTCATCACCACCACGGAAGAAGATACGGGGGTTGTGTTCGGAATCCGCGAGGCGAGTTATCAAAAAGTGGCGGAAACGCTGGCTAGATCCTTCGGATTCAAAGCGGTAGCCATTACCCTGAGGGAAGACCTGTCCGTATGGAAGAATAACTGGACCGCGATTGCCTATGCCGACGGGAAGATCTATTCGGATCGCACCTACACGGTCGAGATCGTGGACCGGGTCGGAGCAGGAGATTCTTTCACCGCCGGGTTCATCTATGGGTACCTGAACGGAGGAGCAGAGAAAGGCGTGAAATATGGGAATGCGCTCTCCGCGCTGAAACACACCATGCCAGGCGACTTCAACTGGTCCACCCTGGAAGAAGTGGAAGCCCAGATCAAAGGGGCGGGGCTGAGGATATCTAGATAAAATTCGGAATGCGGAGTGCGGAATTTTTTCCCCAATTCCGCCTTTGGAGTGGGCGGTATTTGATTCCGCAATCCGCATTCGCCATTCGAAAGGGGATTTTATGAAAGAGGCGCTCGCGAAAATATTGGAGGAAGGGGTGGTCCCAGTCATCCGGGTTTCTTCGGCCGCTGAGGCTTTTGAGGTGG
>Ga0187881_10005020_pt1 | contig 10363 bp, 10 predicted proteins | sample June2016WEW_19_1_2_FD_133017 | JGI IMG/M metagenome (GOLD analysis project Ga0187881, IMG submission 133017) | Peatland microbial communities from SPRUCE experiment site at the Marcell Experimental Forest, Minnesota, USA - June2016WEW_19_100 | ecosystem: Environmental > Terrestrial > Soil >...
TGAACAATTACCCCGTAGAAAATGTGCAAATGCAGGTTTACAATGTTATGGACAATAACCTCTACGAGCCTACGAGCAACAGTGCCTTTGCCACGGTGGGAGGCAATACCGTCAGTTGGACAACGTACAACATAACTGACGGATACGAGCCCCATAGTATAAACGCCAATCCTCTCTTCACCAACGCTTCCGGTTCATACTCCACAAGCACCGACTTCTCCCTCCAACCCCTTTCCCCAGCCATCGACACCGGCACTCCCATAACAGGATTGACCACCGACATTCTCGGCAACCCCATATATGGTCCCTCCGACATCGGCGCATACGCATACCAGCCGCCCTATACCTTTGCCGCTAACAAGATCCCCACCACTGGTTCCATCCGTCTGTACTCCAACGGTCAGTACCGCACCCTGACTGCCACCTCATCCTCAGCAACCGCCACCTTCTCCGTTGCCCCAGTCGGTGGCTTCTATACCGCCTCCACTAGTGAATACCTGGACCTCTCCATCAACACCTGGACCACCCTCGACAAGAACTGGAATGCTTCTTCAACGGCAAGCGGCATCGGATACACCCACGCCACATCCACCGTCTATACCATCGGCGACCTCACTCCCAACACTCCATACGCCTTTTCTCTTGACGGTTCACCTTCTACCGCATTAACCAGTTCTCAATGCTCCGGCAACATCTGTACCTCCGACGGCACAGGCACTCTCATCTTCACCTATACCGGCGGAAACTCTAGCCACACCTTCAATCTCTCAGCTCCTCCCACCATCACCAGTGTCTCCACCGTCACCTCTCCTTCAACCGACAAAACCCCTTCATTTTCCTTTACGTCCTCTGAAGCCGGCACCCTGCTCTCTGCTGGTTCTTGCACCCCAAATACTACGAGCGTCTCCTCCGGAAGCAACTCCTTCACTTTCAACTCTCTCGCTGATGGCACATACTCCAACTATGCCTTCTCCGTCATCGACTCCTTCGGCAACGACTCCGCCACTACCACCCTCAACTCATTCCTCATCGACACCACCGGTCCCACGGGTTCCATCAGCAATGGCTCCGGCTCTCCAACCAATCAAACCACTCCAACATTAAACCTCACCATTGCCGACACAGGCGTCGGAGTCACAGGAGCCGAAATGCGCTTCTCTTGCAACGGCTCCACGTGGTCATCCTGGGCAGCATACGCAACTCCAGTCACCACCTTCAACATCGACACCGGTGCCGGCTGCACCAACAGTGACGGCACCAAGACCGTCTATGTGCAATTCGAAGACTCCCTTCTCAATATCGGCTCCGCATACAATACTGGTACCTTCACCCTCGACACCACCAATCCGAACGCCGCCCTCTCCAACACTCCCGCCACATATGGTATATACACCGCCAGTACCACGACCGACATCGCCGTTGCCGGCACTGACGTCGTCAATTACGAATACAAGCTTGACTCCGGTTCCATATAGCGCCTCGACTCCCGTTGCCACGCCTATCACGCTTTCAGGCCTCTTGGAAGGCAGCCACACCATCTCCGTCATCGGCGAAACCCCTTCAGGTACGTGGCAAAGCACCCTCGCCCCAACCACCTACTCCTGGACCGTCGACCTCACCGGCCCCACCATTTCTCTCATCAGTCCCGATGACAATGACAACACCGTGCAACAAACCGATTCGTTTTCCTGGACCGGCACCGATGCACTCTCCGGCGTCGCCTCATACCAGCTCACCGTTGACAACACCACCGGTTCCGCCATTACTGACACCTCCGTCTCACTCCCGAACCTCGCCTGCAATCAAGAACACACCTGGCACGTTACTGCCACCGACAACGTGGGCAATACCACCAACTCAGCCACACGGAAATTCTCCATCCCCTGCGGCGCTATATCCTCGTCCTTCTCCGCTCCGATTATCACCTCATCTTCTCTCACACCTACACCTTCTCCCGCCACGTCACAGACAATATCATCCACATCCACACCTACACCTGCCTCAGGCCTCACAACCACCCAGATCACGTCCATCCTTTCCCTCCTCGCTTCCTTTGGTGCCGATACTGCTACCATGGCGAATGTGCAGACGGCACTCGGAGGAACTACCGTCACGAACTCCTCACAGACGACCACCTACACCTTTACCCGCAATCTCTCGCTTCATGACACGGGAGCTGACGTCCAGGCGCTCCAACAGTTCCTCAACACTCACGGTTTCCTAGTTGCAGCAAGCGGGCCCGGTTCTCAGAGCAACGAAACGACAACCTTCGGCACTAAGACCTATGCCGCACTCATCAAATATCAAAAGAGCGTTGGACTTCCGGGGACGGGATGGTTTGGGCCGATGACGCGGAGGAGGATCAATGGTGGTTAAAGAATCGGTACGATCAATCCATTTCTGCCGCCATCACCGCCAAGGCCACTGCGTCAAACATATTCTGGTGGAATCTCTCTTTCCAGGCCCGGTCCTGAGTGAGATAGACTTTTAGTTCCGGGAATATCGATACGATCACCGTCGCCACTTGGAATTTGCTGGCCCGGCCGTCGCCGCAGGTGAATTTTTTTAGCGTATTCGGGGCAAAGCCAATCACTTTGAGTCCTTTTCTCCTTCCGATAGCCCGGATTTCATCGGCGAAGACATTGAGCAAGGCAGAGCTTCTGTTATTGGCAAAGAAGGTTTTTTCGACCACGAGCACCCGCGGCTTCAAATCGTTAATGAGTCTCAGGATGACTTTTCTTCCTTCCTTCAGAGTTTCGTGAGGCGTTTCCTGTTTTTTGATTATCTCCACCCCATAATAGAGAAGTTCGCAATTTTCCATCACCGCCACGCCCATGTGCCGGGTTCCTGGGTCAATAGCGAGGATTCTTGCTTTTGTTTTAGGCATGTTGTTGTGGGGCGGAAGAGCACCGCACGGGATCTCCCCGCCCGTTACGTTGATTATTAATTTCATGAACCCCTGCGGCTCCAAGGGCCACGGCTTCGAACATTCTCATGTGGTATGGGTTCCTCCGCTGTTTTTCGATAGTGAGCTCAACGGAGAGTTCGGGGTACAGAGCGGTTACCGCTTCAGCCAAGTTTCTTTTGTTTTTTCTTTGTTCTTGGCAGAAGACGGTTTCAAGTTGCTTAATCGTGTATTGGATGAGGTTGAGTTTGTTTCTGAGGCACAGTTTCTGAATCTGGTTGTGGAGCGAGTTGAGGCCGCGAGAGCTACGCGAGGGATGCAGTCTTTTTATGGCCACAAGATCGGGCCGGTATCGTTCGATCCACATGGAGACGATAGTCAGCGCCCTTTTCAACTTCTCCTTGGACCATGTCCCTTTGAGGATCTTCACTCTCCAGTCTTGGAGCTGCTGTCCCCGGAACACGGCTATTCCCAGATACCTCGTTCCGGGATTAACAGCGAGGACCGTGTGAGAGTTATTTCGCATGTTGTTGGATTAAAAAATTAAATAGTGCACCACGGCTAGTTTTGATTTTGCTCGTAGGAACTTCTCTCACTCTGCCCACGGTCTCTCGGAGCAGAGACTCGGGGTATTTTCGAGCATAGGAGAGGTACAGTGGAAAACCGGCAAGGTCATGGAGGGCCTGGGCCAGATCGTAGGCCAGAAGTTCTTCCCTGGTCTTACAGGCCGAAGGTTTCAGATTCTTAAAATCGATTTTTATACTATCGATATCGCTCTTTAATATATTCTCTTTAATCGTATTCTCTTTAGGAGTGGTGTCTGCCTTCTGATTGTCCTTTATCCAAGCCGGTTTTTGAGCCTCAACAGTCCTTTGAGAAGTGCGGTTTTCAACACCTCTGAGGTGCGGAATTCCGCACTTCTGCGATGCACATTCCTGCACGTCTCCGAGCGGCTTCCATTTGCCAATGGTGATAGCAAGACAACGACCTGAACTTTTGGTTACGATGTATTTTCCTTCCCGCAAGACGTTGAGCCACTCGAATATTTTCCTTCGCTGAATCCCGGTGTCCGAGCAGATCGTCTTTACTTTCCTCACGAGAATCCCGGTGCTTCGATTGGCGTTGAGAAGGAAGTAGAGAAAAAGCCAAACGGCATTTCCCATTGTTTGAAAATGAACGGCGTCAGCGTCCATAACCAGGCCCTTCCAGACTGGTGCCCACCAATCTTTAGCTTTTCTCATACAGTACATGTGCCCCTGACAGTTCCTCTCGGCTGGCTATTTTGTGACGCCGTTCCTGCACATAATCCCAATACAGCGCCTCCGACGTGCTTCGATAGACAGCGGCCAGATCGAATAGATTTTCTGTCTTAGGAATACACCTGCCGGCCTCCCATCGTGAGATCATGGAGGTGCTCTTGAGTTCCATAAGTTGCGCCACTCGCTTTTGGCTCAAGCCACGAACTTTCCGGCAACGCCTCAGGCTGTTAGGAATGAATGTGTGTTTTTGATCCTTCATGCGCTGCATGGAAGAAAGGTTATGGGTTCTAAACTATTAAAAAATAATACAGTCGTAAGGAGGGCGAATTTGCTTTGAGAGGCAAATTATGACGATGAAGAAAAGAGATCCAACTGGTTGGGGGTTTCTTTGGGTCGAGGAATGCTCTCAGGAACAAGCTCTACTTCCGATTCCTTCCGCCTGCGTGCATACCTCTTCCGTGATTGCTCAATAATCTCCTTCTTAAAAGATGCCTCTTCTTTAAAGGGCGGGAGTGTAAAGGCACTAAAAGGGTGGGATGAAACCCCGTCGATCATCAGCTTGAGGTAAATGTGGTGGTTCGGAAGATTCACCAGATCGGCTTCCGTGAACACCGGATAGAATTCTCTGGCCAGGTATTTGGCGTCTTCCGCTCCCACTCGAAATGAAATGAGCGTGCCGACATTTCCCAAAATGGCCGCTCTCATCTCATCATCCAGTTGATCCAGGTACTGGTGGGCCAACACCAAAGCGAGTCCATACTTTCTCGCTTCAGAAAGAATGCCGGCAAAGGACAGGGTGAAGAAATTGTGCACTTCGTCTACATACAGGTAGAAGGATTTTCTTTTTTCTTCCGGCACATCTGCGCGACCCAAGGCCGCCAATTGGATTTTGGTGACGAGCATGGCTCCGAGAAGGGCGCAGTTATCCTCCCCAATGTGCCCCTTGGCCAGATTGACGATCAGAATTTTCCCGCTGTCCATCACGTCGCGGAGATTAAACGTGTTGTCCTTTTGGCCGACGATGTTTCGGAGCGGACGACTGGTGATGAACTGACCCACCTTGTTAAGAATGGGGGAAACGGCTTCGGACCTCATCCAGGCGGAATACTTTTCAAATTCATTGAACCAGAAGGAGCGCACCTGCTCATCAGTGACGAGTCTGATAACCGCACTGCGGAATTCTTTATCCGTGAGTAGTCTCGGTAGATGAAGGAGCGTAGCGCCGGGATACTCCAGGAGCGTGAAGATGGAGTGCCGCAGGATGTGTTCCAGTCGTGGCCCCCAGAACTCCGGCCAGATTTTTTTGAAAACTGAGATCAGCCCGGATGCTACCAGGTGATGCGTATACGGCGAGCATTTTTCCAAAGGATTAAAAGCAATGGGATATTCTAAGTCCCCCGGATTGAAGTAGATCACATCGTCAATTCTCTCCTTAGGGACACAATCGAGGACCCTTTCCGCCAGGTCTCCATGCGGATCGATGAGCGCCACCCCCCGGCCTTCCCTGATATCGGAAATAATCATGTTGGAAAGCAGGGTGGATTTTCCAGTCCCGGTCTTTCCGATGACATACATGTGGCCACGCCGGTTTTTCTGCTTGATCCCGAATATCTTCCGGATGTCCCGGTAGTTCGTGACAGCAAAACGAGTGACTGCATTTGAGTCGTTGGTATTTTCGGTCATGCTCCCATTTTGCTGACCGGCGAGGTTGGAAATAAGCAAGGCAAAGCTGCTTCCAGCAACAATTAAGCCCTCCTTACAGATCCCACCCGGTTTCTCTAACCTTATCTGCGGACAGCACATTCAAAACCCCAAGAAAGAAAGGAGAAAACCGATGGGAAGGACAGTCAAAAGTCTCGAACTGAGGACGGCCGAGGGCAAGCTCATTGTGAGTCTGTACCTCGTCGAAAAAGAGGTGGACTCGGAGGGTAACTCCAGAGGTCCTGGTAACAGGAGTCCGGAAAACAGGACGGAAAAGAGCCAGGGCAACGGTCCCCAAAATGGTGAATTGATGAGCGAGGCCCAGCGGCGGTATCTTTTCCGCATTCTCGCCGAGCAGGGCATCGAGGAAGACGCGGCTTTTGAGCGGCTCAAATCCCTTTTCGATGTCAGCGTTCTCAAGGAGGTGACCAAGCGCGACGCCAGCAAAATGATCGAGCGCCTGCTGCAAGAACAGGGAGGGGTGAGCGATGGACCACCTTTCTAGCAGCCAGATGAATCTCTATTTCCAGTGCAGCCTGAAGTATAAGTTCCAGTACATTGACAAGCTGCCCAAGCCCTTCAAAGCTTCCGGCTTGGTGTTCGGGGGCGCCATACACTCGGCCATTTCCTGGTTCCATAAGAATCAGCTCGCCGGGCGGAATGTGCCTCTGGAAAAACTGTACGCCATTTTCAGCGCAGACTGGTACGGTCAGAGAGTGGAGAGCGACATTCGCTACCGGGAAGGTGAGACGGAAACAGGCCAGATACTTCTCGGAAAAGAAATTCTCAGCCTCTACTATCACCAGCCGCGAAAGCAGGTGAAGGGAACGGAGATCCCGTTCACCGTTCCCCTGGTGAGTCCCGGAAATGGGGACCACCTGGGCATCAATCTTGAGGGCTACATTGACCTTCTTGAGGAAAACGACGGCATCGTGGAGTTCAAAACCTCGATCAAGACCATGGATCTCAAGGACTTAAACCTGCAGCTCACCGCCTACAGCTACGCCTATGAGATGCTTTTCCAAAAGCGGCCCAAGAGTCTGAGAGTTGTCAATTTCCTCAAGCTCAAAAAGCCCAAGATGCTTTCGCTGGAAGTGAAGCCGGCCTGTATCGACCACCATCGGTTCTTCCATCTGGCCAAAGAGGCTCTCAAAGGCATTCGTTCCGGGGTTTTCTTTCCCAGGCACAGCTGGTGGTGCGATGGGTGTGAGTATGCGGAGCCGTGCCGGGGTTGGGGCGGGAAATAGGCAATTCGAAAATGCTTTTGAAGGAAGTAGAAAAATCTACTTCCTTTTTTGCAGTATGGAGCAGATTGGAGTATCCTGAAAGAACGCTGAGTAACTAGCGGTTGCTAGGTCGAAGTGACACAAACCCGCTTTATGCAAGACTAAGACGCTGGCCGCACACAACCCAGGAGCCCACGAGCCGCGTGGTCGCTTTTCGCGGGCGCATAAGGCGCAAGATCGGCTTCAATGGCATCCTCCTGAGTTTTGAACGTGGCCAACTGAAACTCTCATGCTATGCTGAAGGAAAATAAGCACCCATGTTCGAACAAGCCTTCAAAAACATTGACGATGTCCTCTGGAAAGAGGCCGGTTGCACAACCGAACTTGACTATACTGAGCAGGCTTCGTGGCTGCTCTTCCTGAAATACCTAGACGGGTTGGAGCAGGATAAATCGCTTGAGGCGCAGCTCGCCGGGAAGGAATACAGCTTCATTCTCGACAAGCCTTACCGCTGGGAGCGTTGGGCCGCCCCCAAGGGCAAAAACGGTCAGATCGACCACAATAAAGTCATGACCGGCGATGACCTGTGCGACTTCGTCAATCAAAAGCTATACCCCTATCTGCGAGGTTTTAAGCAGAAGGCCAGTGGTCCTAATACCATCGAATACAAGATCGGAGAAATCTTCGGGGAGATCAAAAACAAGATCTCCAGCGGCTACAACATGCGTGAGATCATCGACCACATAGACGAATTGCGCTTCCGCTCACAAACGGAGAAGCACGAACTAAGTCATCTCTATGAGGCCAAGATCAAGAACATGGGCAACGCCGGGCGCAATGGCGGCGAATATTATACGCCGCGCCCGCTCATCCGCGCCATCGTGCAGGTCGTTAAGCCCAGGATCGGCGAGCGAATTTACGACGGTGCCTGTGGCTCTGCGGGCTTCTTGTGTGAGTCGTTTGTTTACATGAAGGGAAGGGGCGGACTCACCACTAAAGACCTCGATACGCTGCAAAACCGCACCTTCTACGGGAAGGAAAAGAAGTCTCTTGCCTACGTCATTGCGATCATGAACATGATCCTGCACGGCATCGAGGCACCGAACATCGTCCACACCAACACACTCTCCGAGAACTTGGCCGACATTCAGGAGAAGGATCGCTATAACGTGGTGCTTGCGAACCCGCCTTTCGGCGGCAAGGAGCGCAAGGAAGTGCAGCAAAACTTTCCCATCCGCACTGGCGAGACAGCCTTCCTCTTTCTCCAACACTTCATTAAAATCCTCAAGGCCGGTGGTCGGGCTGGCGTGGTCATCAAAAACACCTTCCTCTCTAACACGGACAACGCCTCCGTGAGCCTTCGCAAGCTGCTGCTGGAAAGCTGCAACCTGCACACCGTGCTCGACTGCCCCGGCGGCACCTTCCAGGGCGCGGGCGTGAAGACGGTGGTGCTCTTCTTCGAGAAAGGCGCCCCAACCCGCAATATTTGGTTCTACCAGCTCGACCCCGGCCGCAGCCTTGGCAAGACTAACCCGCTCAACGACGATGACCTGGCCGAGTTCGTGAAGCTGCAAAAGACCTTCGCGGACTCGCCCAAGAGCTGGAGCGTGGACGCAACAAGCATCGACAAGACGACTTTCGACCTCTCGGTCAAGAACCCGAACAACGGCGAGGAAGTTAAACACCGCAGCGCACAGAAAATCGTGGACGAAATCGCCGCGTTGGATGCTGAGAGCGCTAAGGTGCTGCAAACCATCCGGGGGCTGCTATGAAAGCAGGGTGGCAGACAAAGACCCTCGGTGAGGTTTTGGAGAAGACGGGGACTGTCAATCCGCTCCTGTCGCCAGAAGCTGAGTTCGACTACATCGACGTGTCGAGTGTCTCAAACCAGACGTTCCGCATAGAAGAAACTCAGCGGTTGAAAGGCAAGGCTGCGCCTAGCCGAGCCAGACGGCTCGTGAGAGCCAAGGACATCTTGTTTGCTACGGTGCGGCCAACGCTGCAACGCATTGCGATAGTTCCTGAGGAACTCGACAAACAAATCTGCAGCACAGGGTATTTCGTGTTGCGCCCAAAGTCAGGAATAGATCACAAGTTCCTTTTCTATTCGTTATTCACAGAAGAATTCATGGGCCAGATGGCGAACCTCCAGAAAGGGGCAAGTTATCCGGCGGTGACTGATGGCGAAGTCAAGGCACAACAATTGTCATTCCCTCCTCTCCCCGAACAACGGCGGATCGTCAGCATTCTAGACGAAGCGTTTGAGGGCATCGCCACTGCTAAAGCCAACGCTGGAAAGAACCTCGAAAACGCCCGCGCTCTGTTTGAAAGCTACCTTGAAGCCCTCTTTGCCGAGCGGGGTGAGGGCTGGGTGGAAAAGACGCTCTCCGACCTCTGCGAAATCAAGCATGGCTTTGCCTTCAAGAGCGAGTTTTTCACCAACGATGGTGACTATGTCATGCTAACGCCAGGCAACTTTTTTGAGTCCGGCGGCTATCGTGACCGTGGAGAAAAGCAAAAATATTATTGTGGGGAGATTCCACGTGGATTCGTTCTCGAAAAAGGAGATATGCTGGTCGCTATGACCGAACAGGCAGCAGGGTTGCTCGGTAGCCCTATAATTGTACCTGATTCCAATAGGTTCCTACACAACCAACGGCTAGGATTGGTCATCAACAAGCCCGGAGTCGCGTGGACGAATGAGTTCTTTTTCCACGTATTCAACACGAAGGCTGTTCGGAGCGCGATTCACGACAGGGCAGTCGGAGTGAAGGTGCGCCACACATCGCCGACGAAGATTGGCGAAGTGGTCGTTTCATTCCCAACATCGATTGCCGAGCAACGTGCCATCGTTTCCCAACTCAACGATCTCGACGAAGACATCCAACTCCTCGAATCTATCTACCGACGAAAGCTCGGCGCGCTGGAGGAGCTGAAAAAGTCGCTGCTGCACCAGGCCTTCACTGGCCAGCTTTAGGAACACGCCATGAATGAAGCCGAAACCAGAGCTGAGCATATTGATCCCGCACTTGCGGCGGCGGGCTGGGGTGTGGTCGAGGGCAGTCGCATCCGGCGCGAGTACCCCATCACGCTGGGCCGTCTCGAAGGGTATGGACGGCGCGGGAAGGCGCTGAGCGCCGATTATGTGCTGATCTACCGCAACACCAAGCTGGCGGTTGTCGAGGCCAAGGCATGGGATGAAGAGCTGACCGAAGGCGTGGCGCAAGCGAAGAACTACGCGGACAAGCTCGCTATCCGCTTTACTTACGCCA
>Ga0187881_10005024_pt1 | contig 10360 bp, 9 predicted proteins | sample June2016WEW_19_1_2_FD_133017 | JGI IMG/M metagenome (GOLD analysis project Ga0187881, IMG submission 133017) | Peatland microbial communities from SPRUCE experiment site at the Marcell Experimental Forest, Minnesota, USA - June2016WEW_19_100 | ecosystem: Environmental > Terrestrial > Soil >...
CTCCGGGCATCTGGATTGAACACCAAGACCACATCGTGGTGTTGCTGCCGGGCCCGCCCCGCGAACTCGAGCCCTTGTTTGATTCTGCCTGCATGCCGCGCCTGGCGCGCGTGGCCTCCGGCGAGCTCATCATGACACGCGTTTACAACGTGGTGGGATTGCCGGAATCGGAAGTTGACCAGCGCATCGCGCCGCTCTCGCGTGGATACCGAAACCCTACCACCACAATTCTCGCCTCGCTCGGCGCCATTGAGGTCCACTTGCGCGCACGGGCCGCGACCGCCGACCAAACTGAAGCTCTGCTCACCGAACTCGGCGACAAGATCGAGCTAGCACTCGGCGACCACGTCTACTCGACCAAAGGCGAGAGCCTGGAAGAAGTCGTGGGCATGTATCTGGTGATGAGGCAGAAGACCGTGGCGGTGGCGGAAAGCTGCACGGGCGGCTTGCTGGCCGAGCGGCTGACCCGGATTTCCGGGAGTTCGAATTACTTTCTGGGCGGAGTGGTCTGTTACAACAACGAGCTGAAGACCAAACTGGCGGGAGTCCCCGCTGCCTGGATCGAAGCTCACGGCGCGGTTTCCAGGCCGGTGGCGCAGGCGCTCGCCGAGGGCGTGCGTGCGCGCACGGGGGCGTCCATCGGGATGGGGATTACCGGGATTGCCGGCCCCAGTGGAGGTAGCGCCGACAAACCCGTTGGCTTGGTTTTCATCGCCCTCGCCGATGAGCATGGGACCCAAGTACGAGAGTTCCGTTTTCCCGGCCCGCGCGCGCGCGTCCGCCATTGGGCCTCGCAGATGGCGTTAGAAATGATCCGCCGGAGAATTAGGGATTAGGGGATTTGGAATCTGGAATTCGAGACTTGAGATTCGGGGGCCGGGATTCGGGGCCAGGGATCAGAGATTACAGATCAGCCATATGAAGGTTCCGGGCCTGGATGGAATGAATTGGAGCCCCGAGAAAACCGTGCTCATCCTGGAATCCGAATCCCGAACTTGAGCCATGCGCACCTTCATTGCCATTGACTTGCCGGAGCCCCTCCACGCCGCGCTTGCGCAAACGCAGCAAGCCTTCCGCAACGCCTGCCCGGACGCGCGCTGGACGCGGCCGGAGGGCATCCATCTCACCTTGAAGTTTCTCGGTGAGACCTCCGACGCGCAGGTGAAACAGGTTGTGGAGACGCTCGGGCATATCGGCAGGTTCGAATCATTCTCCGTCGAGGTGAAAGGATTCGGGTTTTTTCCCCAAGCGCGGCGGCCGCGCGTATTCTGGGTCGGCGTCGAGGCGCCGCCGGCGCTGGGTGAACTCGCGGCGCGCGTGGAACGTGAAATTGAGAAGGTCGGATTTCCACGCGAGCAGCGCGCCTTCACTCCGCACCTGACTCTGGCGCGCTTCGAGGTCCTGCGCCCGCAACCCGAACTGGAAGCGGCGTTGGCCCGTCATGAGGCGACCTCGCTGGGCAGCTTCGAAGCCTCGGAGTTTTTCCTGTTCGAAAGTAAATTGTCGCCGCAAGGCGCGCAGTACCGGAAGGTCGTGCGTTTCCCGCGCTAAGGCTGGCAAGAACCGGCGCCCGACCAACACGCAAATCCATGACGGGTCCGCTCACTCCACTCCTCGCTTATTTCCTGGGGTCCATCCCGTTCGGGTACTTGATCGTCCGCTGGCAAAAGGGGATCGATGTGCGCACCACGGGCAGCGGCTCGATCGGCGCCACGAATGTGATGCGGAATCTCGGAATCATCGGGTTTATCGCCACGTTCATCCTGGACCTCGGCAAGGGAATCGTCGCCGTGCTGCTGGCATCTCGAATGACGTCAGCAGAGCCGCGCTGGATTGCGGCTTCCGCGGTCGCGGCCATCCTGGGCCACTGCTTTCCGGTCTGGCTGAAATTTCGCGGTGGAAAAGGTGTGGCGACCGGCGTAGGCGTCTTCATCGCGCTCGCGCCGCTCCAGGTGGCGCTGGTACTCGTCATCTTCGCGATCGTGGTGGCCATTTGGCGCTACATTTCCCTCGGCTCGATCATCGCCACCGCGGCATTTCCGGTGCTGGTGCATTTCCTGAAACATGCGCCACTTCCCATCGTCCTGGGGGCGGCGGGCGGCGCGCTCATCATCATCGCCCAGCACCACGCGAATATCCGCAGGCTCTTGAGCGGCACGGAGAATAAGGTAGGAAAAAAGCCCTCAGCACTCAGCGGTCAGCAGTCAGCCCAGAGCTGAACGCTGAAAGCTGATTGCTGAAGGCCGTTTCTATGAAGCGCACTGCAATTATCGGCGCGGGAAACTGGGGCACGGCCTTGGCGGCGACGCTCGCTCCTCTAGGCCATGCCGTGCGGTTGTGGGCCTACGAGCCGGAGGTAGTCGAGAGCCTCCGGTCCCGGCACGAAAATGAACTCTTCATGCCGGGAATCAAGTTGCCGGAAAGCATTTCCGCCACTGGCGATCTGGGGGAAGCGCTCCCCGGCGCGGAAATCGTGGTGACGGTGATGCCCTCGCATGTCTGCCGCGCGCTCTACGCACAAATGCTCCCGCATCTGCGTCCGGAGATGATTTTCGTGAGCGCCACCAAGGGCATTGATGCCGAGCGCTTGATGCGGATGAGTGAAGTCATCCGCAGCGTGGTGGGCAAGAGGTTCTCGCCCCGCCTGTGCGTGCTCTCCGGACCCAGCTTTGCCCAGGAAGTCGTCCGCGGCGATCCCACCGCGGTGGTCGTGGCCTCGCACGATGGCGAGGCGGCGCAACTGGTGCAGCGGGAGTTTTCCTCGCGCGTGCTGCGCCTCTATACTTCCAGCGACGTGGTGGGAGTCGAACTGGGCGGCTCCGTGAAAAACGTCATTGCCATCGCCGCCGGCGTAGTGCAGGGCCTCCGGCTTGGGCACAATCCCACCGCTGCTTTAATCACGCGCGGACTCGCGGAGATGACTCGCCTGGCATGCGCCTGCGGGGCTAGGCGCGAGACTCTGGCGGGCCTGGCCGGCATGGGAGACCTGGTGCTGACCTGCACGGGCGAGCTGAGCCGCAATCGCACCGTGGGCGTGGAACTCGGCAAGGGACGCAAACTGTACGACATCATCGGCTCCATGCGCATGGTCGCCGAAGGCGTGAAGACCACCACGGCCGCGGTGGCGCTGGCAGCAAAACACCGTGTGGAAATGCCCATCACCCGGCAGGTCCACCGGATTCTGGAAGGCGAAGTTTCCCCGCGCGAAGCCATCCGCGAACTGATGGAGCGCTCGCTGAAAGAAGAGTAAGCGATCGGGTGATCGCACTCCGACTTACGCGCCGCAACACGGCCCCGGGAGCGCAGCCGTCTCGGCAGCCCTCACCTTCCCAATCCACACCCGACGTGGGGGGGCATGGATGGCAAGGCGAACGCCGCGCTCAATTGGCTGCGGTCGCGCTGACACGTCCGCAAAAGCGGTCGAAGGCGCGGGTCAGGTCTTCGGCGATCGAGTATGGGTCACGACCCTCGATATCTTTTCGCTCGAGCATGAAGACAAGCTTGCCGTCGCGCAGCAAGGCAATAGAGGGCGAAGAAGGTTCGTAGCCCGTGAAGTAGCTGCGCGCCTGGCTGGTCGCGTCGGCATCCTGGCCCGCGAAGACGGTGGCCAGAACCTCGGGACGCGCCTGGTGCTCGAGAGCCCGGGCGACGGCTGGCCGCGCGCGACCCGCCGCGCACCCGCAAATCGAATTCACCACCACCAGCACCGTGCCGGGCGTTTTGCCAAGGAGCGTGTCCACGTCCGCCGCGGTGCGCAATTCCTGGAAGCCGACGCGCGTGAGTTCCTCTCTCATGGGTTGCACAAATTCTTCTGGGTACATCTTTAGCCTCCTGCTCGCTGCGGCAGGCCATGGTCTGTCCCCCTCTCATGAGCGAGACTCCCACGCTGCAGCAACGCGCCTGGGATTTTCAAGTCCGTAGTTTGTGGCTTGCCCTGCAACAACCGGAAGGTACATTCTACCATGCGACCCTGTGTCGCTCCCAGGATTTGCTATCGCGAGGGTGACGGACATCACCCCGCGACGCATGCGCGGTAATCCTGCTATTGATTTCATCCCTACGATTGCCTAAGATGCTGAGGGCATAAATGAGACCTGAAGGAAGAACACGTGTCCGGATGCTGTATGTCATCCTGCTGATCCTGATCGGCATCAGCGTGGGTCCGCTGTGGTTCTACGGGTCCAAGATGATGTCGATGAACAAGGATAATTTGGAGACGCAGGAAAAGGTCCTGCAGACCACCACCTCCCAGTCGCTTTCGCGGTTCATCTCGCTTTACATGGAGAACGTCAATGAGCAACTAAAAGAATTGTCCGATACGGTGGTGCCGCTCGCCAGGCAGATCCCCGCCGCGAAGTACGCCACGGATTCCGGCCTGCGCATGGCGCTGGAGGGTTTCGTGGCCGACCGACCCTCGGTTCTTTATGCCACCGTGCTCAATGACCAAGCCCGAGGGGTGCAGGCTGGCAACTTCAACGCGACCTCCGACGCCTTCCTGCGCAAAGCCCTGGAGGCGGCGTACCTGGCAGCCCGCCAGGGACAGGAGTATCGCAGCATTCCGCTCACGGTATTGCGCTCCGGGGCGAACGAGCCGGTCATGGTGATGGCGGAACCGATGAAACAAAAGGACCAGTTCCTGGGGATGGTCGGAGCCGTGGTAACGCTCGCCCCGATCACGCAGCAGTTGCAGGACACCTACCGGCAATCCGACCTGGAAGCTTATGTGGTCGATAACGCCGGGCGCCTGGTCACCTCTTCCGATCCCGACAAGGTTGCGGGAATGGATATGGTCGCCGTTCCCATCGTGCAGAAATTCCTGGGCTGGGCTGGGCGGGCGCGCGTGGCAGAAACTTCCCTGTTCGCCCTGCAACAAGGCAACCAGATGGTCGCCATGCTTGGCACCTACGCGCCGACGCAGAAACTGGGCTGGGGCGTGATCGTGCAGCGCAAGCTGAGCCGTGCCTTCTTCATCGTTTCCGAAATGCGCAAGCAAACCTTCCAGTGGGGCCTGCTGGTCGTGGTGCTCAGCTTGGTGATCGCCTTCCTGGCCGCAAAGACCATCACCCATCCCATCGACTTGCTCACCCAGACGGCCCGCTCCATTGCCCAGCGCGACTTCACCCAGCGCGCCGAGATCCGCAGCCGCACCGAGATTGGCGAGCTCGCGGAAACCTTCAACCAGATGGCCGACGACATCCAGCGCTACATCAGCGACCTGAAGATGGCCTCGGAACAGAACCGCCAGCTCTTCATGGACTCCATTGAGATGATCGCGGCCGCGGTCGACGCCAAAGACCCGTACACGAAAGGCCACTCCGGGCGGGTGGCGCAATATTCCGTGATTCTGGCAAGAGAGCTGGGCCTACCGGAAGAAGAAGTTGACAAAGTCCGCATCGCGGCAACCCTGCACGACGTCGGCAAGATCGGCATCGAAGACCGCGTGCTGAAGAAACCCGGTGTGCTCACCAACGAAGAGTTTGACCTCATGAAGCGGCACACGGTGATGGGTTATGAAATTGTGCGCCAAGTGAAACAGCTTACCGCCATGCTGCCCGGCATCCGCTGGCACCACGAAGCCCTGAACGGTCGCGGGTACCCTGACGGCCTCAGTGGTGATGAGCTGCCGCTGATGGTGAGAATCATCGCCGTGGCCGATACCTTTGACGCCGTCACTACCGACCGGCCCTACCAAGCAGCCTCGGAGTTTCCCAAGGCGCTGGATATCCTGCGCCAGCACGCCGGCGGCAAGTATGACCCCATCGTCGTGGACGCCATGGATTCGGCTTACGCCAAGGGCAGTCTGACCAAGTTCGAAACCCGGCGTAGGGACGTCGTGGCGGCCCCCGTGGACCAGGTTACCCAACCCCAAGGCTAATCCGCGTAAAGGTGTATCCGTAAGGAGAGGGGGCGGCAGGCCTCTTGCGCACTAACCCCTGACCCTCGCCCTCTCGCCCAAAGAGGCGAGGGCGAGCACGGAAAACTCGGTCGCCGCGGGCGAGGGTAGCAAACTGAGTAGGGGACGGTCACGGCACGATGCAGAACTCCGTCGTGCCCTGCGGGCGTTCCGCCAACGTGATTTCGTCCCCGCAGTCTTCCAGTTCAAGCTAGAATGAAGTTTCATGGTCTCCCTGTTTGGTTCCAGTGAAAAGGAGAAGAGACCCGGCTTTTTCGACCGGCTGAAGCAGGCCGTCGCCTCGACGAAAGCCCAACTGGTGGAACGCCTCGAGGAGATTGTCGAGACCAAGGCAGCTCTGGACGAATCGGTACTCGACGACCTGGAAGCCACGCTCATTACCGCCGATCTGGGTGTGAAGACCGCGCAGGAAATCTTGGGCCGGTTGAGGCAACAAGTCAGCCAGCGCAAGCTCACCGAAACGCGCCAACTCCGCCCGGCGGTCGAGCAGGAAATCCTGAGGATTCTCGAGAATCCCGGGGCCGGCCAGGGCGTCGCCCCCAAACCCCAGCAACCGCCAGCGGGCATGCCAGCGGTCATCTTCGTGGTGGGTGTCAACGGCGTGGGCAAAACCACCAGCATCGCTAAACTGGCTCATTTCTATCTCCAGCAGAACCGCCGGCCGCTGCTCTGTGCCGCCGATACGTTCCGCGCCGCCGCCAACGAACAACTCGAAATCTGGGCGGACCGGCTGGGCCTCGAGATGATCAAGCAGAAGTCCGGCGCCGACCCCGCGGCGGTCCTCTTTGATGCACTCGCGGCAGCCAAAAGCCGCCATCTCGATTTGGTGATCGTGGATACGGCGGGGCGGCTGCATACCAAGTTCAACCTGATGGCGGAACTCGAAAAGATGTGCCGCATCGCGGCGCGGGAAATCCCCAATGCGCCACACGAAGTGCTGCTGGTGATCGACGCGACCACCGGCCAGAACGGCTTGGCGCAGGCGCGGCAGTTCGTCGAGCACGGGGGCGCCACGGGCATCATCCTCGCCAAGCTGGACGGCACCGCCAAGGGTGGCATCGTCATCGCCATCGCCCGCGAACTCGGCCTGCCGATTCAGTTCGTGGGCATCGGCGAGAAAATAGACGACCTGCTGCCTTTCAGCCCACGCGAGTTTGTGGAGTCGCTGTTTGAAGCGTGAGCTTCACCGACCCTGGGCTTTGCCCAGGGCTGGGGCAGGTCGCCCCTTCGGGGCTTAAGACTGTGCAGACTCCAAAGCACAACAAAGCCCGACCCGGCCGGTTCCCGCGGAGGTTACCTATGCAGATTGACGCCGTCATTCTTGACTTCGGGCACGTCCTCGGCCTCCCGCCGCGCGAGGAAGATTTTGAAGCGCTGCGGAAACTGAGCGGCATCGAAGCCGGGGCTTTTCACAAGGCCTTCTGGCAGTACCGAGACGCGTACGACCTCGGTGCGTTCGACGGTCCCGCTTACTGGCAGCGGGCGGCGAGCGACTGCGGCGCAAGCTTCTCACGCGAGCATATTGCCGAGATGATCATGGGGGATATCCAGCTCTGGATTCATCCCCATCCGGTCATGCTCGAATGGTCGCGCCTGCTCAGCCAGCGTGGTGTGAAGATGGCCGTGCTCTCGAACATGCCACGCGAACTGGGCAAGTACCTGCGGCAATCTGTGGACTGGCTTGCGCCGTTCAGTCACTTCTGCTTTTCGAGCGAGTTGAACATGGGAAAACCCGAGCCCGCCATCTTTCGCGCCTGCCTGGAAGCCCTCGGCGTGCCCGCCCCGCGGGCGCTCTTCATCGACGACCGCGAGGTCCATGTGGCCGGAGCGCGCTCCGTCGGACTGCACAGCGTGGTGTTCCACTCGGTCGAACAACTCCAGACGGATCTCGAACCCTTGGGCGTCGGCGCGTCGCTCGCAGAAGCCGCGGCCCGCGCCGGGTGGTCCGCTCACGGCTTGAACTGAATTTGATTCCGCAGCGGAGAGCCGCTCGCTTTCGCGCTTGCTCTCAGGGAGGAAAACTCGTGCTGTTCGCAATCGGCCTGGTCATCATTCTGCTCGTCATCTGGCTGGTGGTGAGCTACAACCGCTTGGTGAAGCTGCGCGTGCAGGCGGACGCCGCCTGGGCTGACATCGATGTGCAGCTCAAGCGGCGGCACGACCTGATTCCCAATCTGGTCGAGACCGTGAAAGGCTACGCCGCGCACGAGCGCACGACCTTCGAGAAGGTGACCGAGGCGCGCGCGCGCGCCCTGACGGCCGCCGGGCCGGCTTCGCGCGCACAGGCGGAAGGCGCGCTGACGGAGGCTTTGCACTCGCTCTGGGCCGTGGCGGAAAATTACCCTCAGTTGCGCGCAGCGGAAAACTTTGCGGAGCTGCAGTCGGAGATCAGCCGCGTGGAAGATCAGATCCAGCTTGCGCGGCGCTATTACAACGCCGTGGTGCGCGATTTGAACGTCCGCATCGCGCAGTTTCCTTCGAATCTCGTGGCCGCCCTCTTCAGCTTTCAAACTCGCGAATTCTTCGAAGCGGGCGCAACTGACCGCGACTCCCCTGAGGTGAGATTGGGAGCTTCGGCCGCCTGACGTGCAACCCCCGGCCGCTCAAGCGCCTCTGAGGTAGTTGTAGAATAGATTCCTATGCGGAAATCGCTCTCGCTGGCTTTAAGCCTACTTGGACTGTTCGATTCGCTTTACCTTCTCTGGACCTACACCTCCCCTTCCCGACCGATGGTTTGCATTGGGACAGGTTGCGACGCCGTCCGCGCCAGCGCCTATTCGAGCCTCTGGGGGGTGTCCATGCCGGTGTTCGGCGTGGCCGGTTACGCGCTGCTGGCCATCGTGATGATCGCGGAGTCGCTCGCCTCCGCACGACTCGCGCGATTAGCTCGCTATGCCGTGGCGGGCATGACCGGCGTCGGCTTGCTGTTTTCGCTTTACCTCGAGTACCTGCAAAGCTTCGTGATCCACGCGTTTTGCACCTGGTGCGTGACTTCGGGCTTGGTGATGACGGCGCTCTGCGGGCTCGCCGTCTACAGTCTCGTTCGGGCTGCACCGGAACCCGAACCGCCGGGGCAGCTTGTCCAGGTGCGCAGCCACTTCGCGGTGTGCGTGGTCGCGTTGCTCGTGGGTGTTCCGGCGTTTTACCTGCTTGCCCGGCACGGCGAATTACCAGCCCCCCCGCCCCAAGCTGCGAGTGAGACCCTGACCGAGAAGTTGGTCAGGCCGGCTAGCCATGTGGCCGGCAACCCCCAGGCGCCCGTGACCGTGGTGGAGTTCGGAGATTTCGAATGCCCCGTCTGTGTGCGCGGGGAAGAGGCGGCCCGGGAAATTCGTACCCAATACGCAAGCCAAGTCCGGTTCGTGTTCCGGCAATTCCCGCTGGTTCGCATCCACCCCCGGGCGGAGAAAGCCGCGGAAGCCTCCGAATGCGCAGCAGAACAGGGAAAGTTCTGGGAAGCGGTGGACAAGATCTATTCCCGGCAATCCGATTTGAGCGATGATGGGTTGAAGCGTGACGCCGCCGAAATCGGCCTGGACCAGACCAAGTTCGACCAGTGCCTCGCGAGCGGCTCCACGGCAGCGCGCATTCGCGAGGACATGGCCGACGGTAAGGCGCTCGGCGTCGACGGCACACCTACCTTCTTCATTGGGCAGAAGAGGATTGAGGGCGCGCGGCCCGCGACAGAGTTTTCTCAGCTTGTCGATCAGGAACTGGCCAGCCGCGCAATGGCCACGCCTAGGAGCATGGAGCCGCCCGCGGCCCTGGCGCCGCCCAAACAGAGAAGTCACTCTGCGGCTGCCCCGAGTTCCGAGAAACCTGCTCTCGGCAAAGTCGCGAGCGAGCCCGGCCAAGCGTCGAGGGGTTTGCTCGGGAGTGCCCCTGGGGGATTCTTCGCGGGTTTTCAGGCCTCCAGCGCGGCTGCCTGCAGCGAAGCCGAGGCCGCCAAGAAACAGCCCACGATGATCGACAGCAACGAACTGCGCCAACTCCTCGCCAGCAACCCCAAGCCCTTGTTCGTGGACGTGAGGCCGGCGAAAGATTATGCCGCAGGGCGAATTCTCGGCGCGCTCAATGTTCCTGTGGACGACATGGAGCAGCGCTGGAGTTCCCTGCCTAAGGACCGCGTCATCGTCCTCTATGAAAGCGGGCGATCGTCCGGAGACATCTGCGCCGCCAGCCGTACGGCCGGACGCATCCTGCTGGAACACGGGTTTCCCTTCGAGCAAGTCAAGGTATATCAGGACGGTCTGGCGGGTTGGGAGAAGTCCAAGCCGGACGCGCACTAGGAACTATCCACTAAATTTACATTGCGTTCTCACTTAGGTAATACAATAGCAAGTCAGTCTTCTACTTTCCCCGGCAGATGAGGAATCACTCAACCCACTCTAGCTAAGGCTCCATTGACACAGGAATTGGTAAAGAGGCGGGCAATTTGCCCGGCAA
>Ga0187881_10005042_pt1 | contig 10341 bp, 7 predicted proteins | sample June2016WEW_19_1_2_FD_133017 | JGI IMG/M metagenome (GOLD analysis project Ga0187881, IMG submission 133017) | Peatland microbial communities from SPRUCE experiment site at the Marcell Experimental Forest, Minnesota, USA - June2016WEW_19_100 | ecosystem: Environmental > Terrestrial > Soil >...
ACCAAATCGACGGCGAAGGGCAGGAGACTCACACAGTGGCCAACTAAATCGGGCTGACCAACGACGGGCTGGTCCGCCGTGGGCAGCACAATCACGAAACGGCGCTGCCGGGAAATGCGGGCTAGCAAGATGGACAGTGCTCCCAGAACCACCGCAAAGAAGCTGCAACCCTGCTTCACCCCTAGCGCCCTCATGTCCTGAACTACAGGTGCGGGGATCGGACGATCGATGCGCCGCGCGGCGAGATTCCGTCTGGCAGGCCGAACGTGGTCGGTGGGCAGTAGAAGGGCCGGAAAACCCGCGGAGAATTTGCTATGCCAGTAGCCGCGGGCCTCTTCGAACTCCTCCGAATTTGCGCGCTGTGTGTAGCCACGAACGTAGTCGGCATAGCTGCCCACTGGACGCAACCGCGCCGGCTCGCCCGAAATCTCCTCAGAGTAGAAGGCGCAAAAATCATGAATCAAAACATCCAACGACCATCCATCGCAGGTGATATGGTGCCCGGTAAGCACAACCGCGGCGGAGTCGGCGCCCAGCAGCACAATCTGGCTACGGAACAGCGGCCCCCCAGGCAACGGGAAGGGCAGCGACATCTCCTGCGCGACGAGCTTCCCGAGGCGCTTCTCCCGCACTGCCGGGCGGGAGATCACCGAGAGATCGGTCACCGGCACCTTGGCCATCTGAGCTGGCGCGATATGCATGACGGCGCCGGGCTCATCAAAGGCAGCGCGCAACGCGTCATGACGCTCGACCAACCGTTCAATGGCGCGAGTCAACTTCTGCACGGAGATGTTCCCCTTGAGGCGCAGTGTCATTGACTGGTTATAGCATGCTGACAGATGGTCCGAGAGCCTTGACGAGAAGTACATGCCGCGCTGTGGTACGGTCGATTCAACCGTCAGCGGACCCGAGGGCGGTAAAGCACTGTCCTGCCCGGAACTCTTTTCTTTGGAGACCAAAGCGATTGCGTCCCCGGCAAAGCCAGGTTTCCGCGTCGCGTCAATCCCCACTTTCTCGAGAAGGCTCACCAAGCGACCGATGGTGCGCGCCTGTTCGGCTACCACCTCCTCGATCATCGCCTTTGTCGATTGGGCCCCCGAGGCAGAAAGAGAAACAACCGAAGATGGAGCCGTCGCCGCTGGTGCTGGGGGCGCCTTGTCGGCGAAAAGATCGGGCGAAACGGTTTCGCCGAGATGCGCGGCTAACATGTCAATGCTGGGTAAATCCTTCATGAGCTGGCCGAAGCTCACCCTGACGCCGAATTCCTTGCGGATTGCGAACGCGACCTGAGTCAGGGAAAGAGAGTCGAAACCCTGTTCCAGCAATGTCGCTGAAGTGCTGATCTGCGAACGGTCACGTCCCGAGACGGGAACAAGGATTTCCACCAGCCTCGCTGCAAGGCGAGCTCTTCGGGTTTCACCCGATCCCGACTGCTGCGCATCAGGCGAAGGAAGGGGAATGGCCGTCCGTTCATCGACAGACGCTTTTTCCAAGAGGGCTGAGGAAGCCAGGGAAAGGGCTGCCCCCCCCACAGCGACAAGAGGCGCAGCATCGACGGATGCCGTCTCCAAGAGTGCCGAGGATGTCAGGGCAGGGGCCTGTGCGGCACCGACAGCAGGGTCAACCCAATAATGCTGCCGCTCGAACGGGTACGTCGGCAATGGGAGGCGCCGCCGTTCCTCGTGGGCGTAGAAGGCGTCCCAATCAAGGGACACGCCGCTCTGCCAAAGGCTGCCGAGAGCGAAAAGGAGAGCTCCCCATTCCGCATTGTTCTCGTGCGTGTCGGTGAACGACGGGATAGCAGTACAGGAACGATCCGGCGCGAAGTGCTGTCTGACCAGGGTGCACGATGTCGAGCGGGGACCACATTCGAGGAAGAGGTCGTAATCCCGTTCAGCCAGCCACCGAACCGCCTTTGAGAACTGGACGGTAGCACGGGCGTGGCGTGCCCAATATCCTGGATCGGTAGCTTCGGCTTCTGTAATGGGTTGCCCAGTCACCGTCGAGACAAAGGGGTGGGTCGGCGGCCTCAGGCGCACCTTTGCCACCTCGGCGCGCAACGGCTCCACAATCGGGTCCATCATGGCAGAGTGAAAAGCGTGGGAGGTATGCAGATGCCGGCAAACGATTTCCTGACCTTTGAGCAATTCTGCGAAGGAAGCGATTTCGGCGTCAGGACCTGACACCACGCAAAGGGAGGGGGCGTTGTTGGACGCGAGCTGGATTGAGGGAGGCAGCATCTCCGCCACCTTTTCGGCGCTGCTTCCCACCGCCAGCATGGAGCCGCGCGGCTGGTTTTGCATCAACTGTCCCCGTAACGCAACGATCCTGAGGACCTCCGGCAAGTCCCATACCCCTGCCAAAGTCGCCGCAACGAATTCACCAATGCTGTGACCCACCATCGTGGCTGGCTGCACGCCTAAGCTCTGCCACAGCCGCGCCAAGGCGTACTCGATCACAAAGATGGAGGGTTGAGTAAAAAACGTGTCCTGCAATGATTGCCGTGCTGTCTCCTCGTCGCCGCTCCGGGGGTAGAGCAATTCCCGAAGATCACGGCCAAGATGTGGTTTGAGGTGCTCGCAACAGTCGTCGACTATGGCACGAAAGAGAGGCTCACCCTGGTAAAGGTTCTGCCCCATGTTGACGTACTGTGTTCCCTGGCCTCCGAAAATGAACACAACAGGCGGATCACGGCGTTCGCATCGTTTGCTCCCGCAACGCATAGGGTGGGGTTGTCGCAGGAGTTCAGCCGCTTCTCTGGAATCTGCGGCAACTACGAAACGCCGCTGTGCCAATTGTTTCCGCCCAACCTGCAACGTATAGGCGGCATCCGCAAAGCCACTCTCTGGTGCCTTTTCCAAATGCCTTGCCAGAGACCCTGTGTAGGCATCGAGCGCGGAGGAGGTTCGTGCCGAGAGGAGCAGGAGTTGCAGGGGACGCGGCTTGGTGAGAGGCCTCCGCTGCGGGGCCTCCTCCAGAATCATGTGGACGTTCGTGCCTCCAAAGCCGAAGGAACTGACAGCGGTCCGTCGCGGTATGTTTCGCCGGGGAAATGGGATCAGCCGGTCCGTGACAGTGAAGGGACTATTGGCAAGATCCATCTTTGGGTTGGGCGTCTTGAAATGCAGCAGCGGAGGAATCTCCTCGCGGTGGAGCACCAAAGCAGCGCTGATGAGACCCGCAACACCCGCGGCATTTGTGGGGTGCCCGACATTGCCTTTGATTGAGCCGACGTAGCAGAACTGTTTCCTATCGGTTTTCGCTTCGAACACCTTACACAGGGCTTCGAACTCAATGGGGTCACCGACCGGTGTACCGGTGCCATGCGCCTCGATATACCCAATGCTTTCAACCGGCACATTGGCACGGGCCTGCGCCATGGCGATTACTTCGGCCTGGCCTTCCACGCTGGGAGCCAGGAAAGACGCCGGGCGCGCCCCGTTGTTGTTTTTCGCGCTACCGCGCACGACCGCGTAAATCGTGTCACCGTCGGCCAGCGCGTCAGCAAGTCGCTTGAGGACGACAACGCCTGCACCGTCACAGAACATTGTGCCAGTCGCATCAGCGTCAAAGGGGCGGCAATGCCCATCCCTTGAAAAGGTTCCCCCCTCCTGATAGAGGAACCCGCTCTTCTGGGGCACTGAAATGTCGATGCCGCCAGCCAGGGCCATGTCACACTCGAAGTTGAGCAGGGCATTGTAGGCGTTGTCGATTGTGGTCAAGGACGTGGAGCATGCCGTGTTCAGGCTGATAGCAGGCCCCCGCAAGTCCAGCATATAGGCCACCCGCAAGGCGATGTAGTCCTTTTCGTTACCATACTCCACAGCCAGTTTGCCGGCCATGGCCAGCAGGTCAGGGTGGCTCAACAGGTTCGTTGTGTAGTAGTGGTTGTCGCCTATGCCGGCGAACACGCCGATCATTCCCTTGTAGCGACTGGGATCGTAGCCGGCGTTCTCCAGTGCTTGATAGGCCAGTTCCAAGAACACTCGCTGCTGGGGATCCATGACTTTAGCTTCAAGTGGACTGATGCCGAAGAAGCCCGCGTCGAACAGATCAGCGCCGTCGATGATCCCCCGGGCCCGAACGTAATCGGGGTCGTTCCGCAGGTACTCCTCGATCCCCGGCCCCAGTTCCTCCGGCTTGAAGAAGGAAATCGATTCAACAGAGTTGCGCAGATTCTCCCATAACTTATCGATGCTATCCGCGCCGGGGAAGCGGCCGACCATGCCGATGACCGCCACAGCGGCGAGCGATGGATCCTGGGCTACATAGTTGTTGCGGTGCGCAGTGGCCCGGCGTTCCATGTTTTTGATGAAACCGGAGTCAGAGTCGCTCTCTTCCAGAAAACGGCAAAGCTGCGAAACGGTCGGATACTGAAACACTTTGACCGGTGGAATCTCGCGTTCAAACCGTTGGTGATACAGACTCGCCATCCGAATGGCCGCCAGCGAGGTGCCGCCCAGGTCGAAGAAATTGTCGTCAATGCCGATCTCATCCAGCATCAGAAGCTCGCACCACAAATCGACCAACCGTCTCTCCAGAGCAGTCCGCGGAGCGATATAGTCCTGTGCCAGCAATGGCCTTTTTCTTTCCGGCGGTGGAAGCGCCTTCCGGTCAAGTTTGGCGTTGGGAGTGAGTGGGAATTGCTCAACCCGCATGAAGACCGAGGGAACCATGTATTCGGGCAGAGTCGCCCTGAGGCCTTGGCTTAAGGCATCCGAAGTCAAACCTTCCCGGCCGGTGTAATACCCGACCAAGCGTTTGTCGCCGGGGCGGTCCTCGCGCACGACTGCCACTGCCTGCCGAATCCCTTCGACTTGGGCAAGTTTCGATTCAATCTCGCCCAGTTCGATGCGGAAGCCCCGAAGCTTGACTTGATGGTCCATGCGGCCCAGGAATTCCAGTGTGCCGTCCGATCGCAAGCGGACTTCGTCTCCAGTGCGGTAGAGCCGGGCGCCGGCGACACAACTGAAGCCATCGGGAATGAATTTTTCAGCCGTCAACTCGGGCCGCTTCAGGTATCCGAGAGCCAGTCCGTCACCGCCAATCAACAACTCGCCGGGAGTGCCGGGCGGTGCCAACTGTTGTTTTTCGTCAACAACGTAAAACTGAGTATTGGCAATCGGAGGGCCGACCTCAACCTGATCCGCGGAAGTGATTTGTTGAACCGAGGACCAGATGGTGGTTTCCGTGGGCCCGTACATGTTCCACAGTCCACGGCATCGAGGTAACAACTGCCGTGCGAGGTCGGAAGGCAGAGCTTCGCCGCCACAGAGGATCTTGAGGTCACTCTTTCCTTCCCAGCCGCTTTCAACAAGCATCCGCCAGGTCGTCGGCGTCGCCTGCATGACCGTGACACCATGGCTATCGATCAAACGTTTGAGTTGGCCCGCGTCGGAAGCCTGCTCCTTGGTGGCGACGACCAACTGACCACCCGTAGTCAATGGAAGAAGCAGCTCCAGAATCGAGATATCGAATGAAATGGTAGTAACCGCAAGGAGAACGTCCGTGGAGAACAACCCCGGTGTCTCAGCCATCGAAAACAGGAAATTGACCAACGCGCTTCGGGGAACCATGACCCCCTTGGGCTTCCCAGTTGAGCCGGAGGTATAGATCACGTAGGCGAGACGGGAGGCCGGGCTGACCGGGTTCAGGTTGCTGGACGGGAAACTAAGGAAAGCTTCCTCCTCGTCCAGGAGAACAACACGAGCAGTTGTCCCAGGAAGGGCGTCCTTTTTGGACTGTTGGGTGAGGACAAGAGGAGCCTCGGCATCACCGAGCATAAAGGCAATTCGTTGCTCCGGAAAGGTCGGATCTAAAGGGAGGTACACCGCGCCAGCCTTGAGGATAGCAAGCAAGCTCACAACCATTTCGACGCAACGGTCGAGGTACACACCCACGAGATTCTCCGGGCCTATTCCCTGCTCTCTGAGAAAATGAGCAAGCCGGTTGGCCCTTGCATTCAGCTCCGCGTAGGACACCCGCTTGGTACCCATTATCAAGGCGGGAGCCTCCGGTGTTCGCTCGACTTGTTCTTCGATGAATTCGTGCGGGCTGCGCCCCAGTGGGTATTCCCGTCGAGTGTCGTTCCACGGTTGAATCATATGTTCACAATCGACCGTTTTTGATGAAGGTTCTCGAAGGCCAGCCACGTCCCTGTTCCCTCACCGCGAGCTGTGTAGCCTCTTACCTCTAAAACATCAGAATAAGCACAGATTGCGGAAAACTCCTGACCTGGACTGAAACTCTTTGCCACTTCTTTTTAGGTGGGTTTTCCCCGGAGATCATCAGTGTGAGCGCCTCAAAGAGAGGGTCTGCGCTTGAGTCGGCAGTTTCCCTTGATTCAACCTTCACCAAGGATTCTTGGCGTTCGCTCGCAGCCCCGCAGGCTCCCACATGCCCTCCCTGAATTCGCCTTTGTGCATAGAGTGACCCTAACATGGGCATGAAATCTGTCTACAGCTCGAAGGTACCGGGACGAAAGTACCGTGTGACCCTTCCCATGTGGCGGAATCGATCGACTGGGCGTTACGAGGGGTGGCATGAAGCCGTTCTTGGTCTATCCACGCGCGCAGACTGCGACCAATGCAAGAGACTTCTCCGACGCGCCGGATCCTATCAATCCGGAATTTCCGACTTGCGCTTATCCTTCGCCTAAAAGCATACGGCGCTCCCCTTCTTTCTTGGGTCCAGTTCAGATCGCCAAGGCTCCTTTCAGGTGGCATCGCGGTTCGTTTCGGCCCTTCCGCCTGTGTCGCTCTGTCATCTGAGCCTGCATCCATCCCCGCCGTGGTATGAGCTTTCTGTCGCGCCTTCACAGCCCGCTTGCGGTTGTAGGCTACCCGGAACTCGTCAGGGTGATTCCTGCGTTCGGGAGGTGCGGATGCGGCATCGCCCCCTCGTGACCATAGCAAAAGCAATTCTCATTTTATCTGGTCGGAGGAGTTTGACAATGGGTCGACGGTATCATCGATATGGCACAACGGCTAGTCTATTAGCGGCACTCCAGGGTGCTATTTCATGGCGGGACCCCCACGACGACGCTGTCACGGAGAAGAGTAAGCCGGAAATTGGGTGTTCAAGCCCGCTTTCGCCCAGGATCCTGTGCCCGCAGGCCTGTCGAGGCAAGCTCGAACCGGCACGGTGCCCCTGGGTTGCCAGCGCTGCTCGTCTTTTTCCCTCCGGCGGTTTGGGGAGTGTATTTGCCGCCTACAACCTACCTCGCTGCTGACACTCATCCGCCCTGACGACTTCTGAACAGCTAAATTTCCCCCTCTCCTGGTTCCCTAGCCATCCGGCAGGGGCGGCGCGGCGGTCGACCCACTCCCGCCTTCACTCCCATCCGTTGGAGGTCCGGCGCAAAGCGGTTCAGTTGTACCTGGAGGAAGGCTTCTCGCCGGAACTGATCGCCCGCGAAATGGGCGTCGGCAAAAGCACCTTGTCCAAGTGGGTGAGGCTGTACCGCGACCACGGGGAAGCAGGCTTGAAGTCCAAGCCGGCACGTCAGAGCAGTCAGAGCCCAAGGTTGGGGCGGCGGTGAAGACGAAAGTCGTCGAACTCAAGCGTCGTCATCCCGATTTGGGCATCCAGAAGATCAGCCAGTTTCTGCGGCGCGTGTTGTTTCTGCCGGTGAGCCGGGAGACGGTTCGCCGGACGTTACATGAGCAGCTGCTGCTCACGAAACATAAGCCCAAGCCCCAGCGCAATCCACCCCAGCCGCGCTTCTTCGAGCGGTCCACTCCCAACCAGATGTGGCAGACCGATATCTTTACCTTCCGTCTGGGAGGCAAGAACGCCTACCTCATCGGCTTTATCGATGATTACTCCCGCTACGTGGTGGGGCTGGACGTGTTTCGCAGCCAGACGGCCGAGCACGTGTTGGAGGTGTACCGCACGGCGATGGCGGAGTACGGCGTGCCCAAAGAAATGCTGTCCGATCAGGGGCGCCAGTACTGCAGTTGGCGCGGTACGACCCGTTTCGAGGCGGAGTTGCGCAAGGATCGGGTCCACCACCTCAAGAGCCGGCCCCATCATCCCATGACCCTGGGCAAGATCGAACGCTTCTGGAAGACCATCTGGGAGGAGTTCCTGGTGCGAGCGCAGTTTGACAGCTTCGATTCCGCCCGCGAGCGGGTGCGCCTGTGGGTGAAGCACTACAACCACCAGCGGCCGCACCAGTCCCTGGAGGGGTTGTGTCCGGCCGATCGGTTCTTTGCGATCGCCCAGGAACTGCGCCAAGTCATCGAGCGCGGCATCCAGGAGAACGTGTTGGAACTGGCGTTGCGAGGGCAGCCGCGCAGTCCGTTCTACATGGTGGGGCGGATGGGCGAGCAGTCCGTGGTCATTCGTGCCGAGAAGGGTAAGGTGAAGATGCTCGTCGATGGCGAGGAACAGCAAGGGAATCGGGAGGTAAGCTACAACCTGGAAGGAGGAACTCATGACCACCGAAGTCAAAGCGAAGAAAGAACCGCTCCCTTACAATGCGCAGCAACGAGCCCAAGCGGTCCTGTCGATCTGGACCGAGCGCCGTCGCCCCGCGGAAGTCTGTCAGGAACTGGGGATCAGTCCTGCGGTGCTGTCCCATTGGGAGAAGCGGGCGCTGGCGGCGATGCTCAAGGCGCTGGAGTCGCAGACGCGCCTCGAACCGGGACCGGCCCTGAGTCCGAAACTGGAGCGGTTGCTGGCACGCCAAGCCTTGCAGCAGAAGGGGCGGATGAGCAAACTGGAGAAGCGGCTGGCCAAGCTCCAAGAACCGAAATCGCCACCGCCGACCAAGTAGAGCATCCCACCTTGGCGGGAGGATTCAGCGATGAACGATCCGAAGCCCACCGCTCACCAGCAAGCCTTGGCCCGGCAGCGGGCGCAGCTGATCATGCAGGTGCGGAGCGGGTTGTTGAGCGCCCAGGAAGCAGCCCGGCAACTGCGGATCTCCCGCAAGACCTACTACAAGTGGGAGCGACGGGCCTTGACGGCCATGGTCGAGGCGCTGGGCAAGCGGGGACACGGACGCCCGCCGCTGCTGATCGACCCGGAGAAGGAAGCGCTCCAACGGCAGACCCAGGAGCTTCAGGCGAAGCTCCAAGTTGTGGAGCAGACGGTGCGGATCCGGCAGTGGTTGGAGCAGCCGGATAAAAAAAAAGAATGAGGTAGCGGAAATGATGGTGACTACCCTGACCAGACTGAAGCGACAAGTGCCCTGGCCGTACCCACGTCTCTGCCAGTCCCTAGCGCTGCCGTATTCGAGCTTCCGGCGTTGGAAACACCGCCTTGAGCGTGGCCAGCCGGCCATCTTCAAGCCGGGGCCCCAAAAGGTGGCTCCCTTGGAACTGGAGGAGTTGCGCGTTCACTTGTGCCGCCTGCAGCATGGCCGCCAGCGCAGCCGTGGAGTCGGCAGGCTATATCAGCAGTACCAAGGCCAGATCTCCCGTCGCGATCTGCAGGCGCTGAAGAAAACGGTGCGGCGGGAGCTGGCCCACCAACACCAGGCCGAATTGCGCCATATCACCTGGCAGGTCCCTGGCCTGGTCTGGTCACTGGATGACGCGGAGTTGACGAGGTTCGCCCACCACCCACTGCATCTGCATCAAGTACAGGACCTCGCCTCCCGCTATAAGTTCACGCCCTGGGTGGGAGAGCGGGTCTTGGGAGAAACCGTGGCCGTTCGCCTGGAACAACTGTTCTTGCAGCATGGACCGCCGCTGGTGCTCAAGCGCGACAACGGTTCCAATCTCAATCATCAGGCCGTCGATGAGGTGCTGACCCGTTACCTGGTCATCCCGCTGAACTCGCCACCTCATTATCCGCCTTACAACGGCGGGATGGAATGTGGGGTGCGGGAACTGAAAACTCCGCTGGTGGAGAAGATCTTCGCCAACCGCCCCATCACGGAGTCCCAGGTGCAAGTCTGGGCGGAGGTGTTGGCACACCAACTGAACCATCGCTCCCGCGACTGTCTCGACGGGCAAGTCGCCTGCAGGGTGTTTCAGGATGCGAAGCCAGCCATGAGGGTCTATACTCTCCGCAAGCGAAAGGAGACCTTCGATTGGATCAACGAACTGACCATGACGCTTATCCAGGTCTGGGCGGTTCACACTCAACGCCAAGCCGACACAGCACGGCGTCTCGCGGTGGAAACTTGGTTACACAGAAACGGAGTGATCACCATCATTCAGAACAAAAGAGTGTTACCCATTTTCCTCGCACAATCCGCTCATAATTAGGTTGCCCCCACAATGAAATGATAGACGCAATGATAAAGCTGGATAAGGCGCTCCGAGGGCGACTGGCAAAGGTGAAACTGTGAGGGGAAAGCGGGGGACCGTTCCGTCTTAGCAAGGTGTA
>Ga0187881_10005047_pt1 | contig 10336 bp, 7 predicted proteins | sample June2016WEW_19_1_2_FD_133017 | JGI IMG/M metagenome (GOLD analysis project Ga0187881, IMG submission 133017) | Peatland microbial communities from SPRUCE experiment site at the Marcell Experimental Forest, Minnesota, USA - June2016WEW_19_100 | ecosystem: Environmental > Terrestrial > Soil >...
AGCCACCGATCGAACATCGCGCTGTCGTGAAAATATTGACCGAGGGGGATGGGCGCACCAGACCGGAGCAGTTCTGCCCTGAGGTCCTGGATGCATTCGTATCCTGCAAGGATGATTTCCAGAGGATCTATTCGGTTTCCGCAGCGTCCATTGCAGGCTCGTTGCAAATCTGAATGAACTGCTGAGTCGTTTTCCCCGGTCACGGATTCGAGCGGTACCCATATGTCTCTGCGGCGGAGAGGAACTGAATTAGATTGCGCTCCGTTGTTGGCGAAAGGGGCGAGGAAAAAGTAGGGGCCGTCGGACAGAGGATGAAAGGCGAGCGCCCGCCGACTTCATCGATCGCCTCTGCCACCAGCCGGTTTATCCTCGCTGGCTCGGCGCTTTCAATGTCATTCAGTTGAATATTGCCCATCAGTATCATGTCCTTACCTACTCGGTCCGCCAGCTGGCGCAGCGTGATATCACCACCGGGTGGCGCTTCGCAGGGGTCGGTCATGTCCACACCCAGGGAAAGCATATCGTCCAGGATCCTTGCTATTGGACCGTGACAGTGATACCGCACATAGCAGCCATAGCGATGAATCAGATCCACAAGCGGCCGGTCCCGTTCCACTACTGCCTTCCTGAAGAAGAGAGGCGAGCTTATTGGTGGTGCAACGATTTCGGGCCCGAAGATTCTGAAGACAGGCCCAAAGCCGGCCTGCAGCAACGACTCTGCCCAGACAAGCAGCAATTCTGTCATCCGGTCGAGCAGCGCCTCGATCCTTGCGGGCGCCTGGAGGGACCACACCAAGAAATCTTCATACGGCATGTTCTCAACCACGAGGTCGACTGCATCTGGAATCTCGATCTCCATCAGGCCCCGGTCGCCCAGGGCCCGTTGTGCTTCCTTGAAGGCCCATGCATTAGGAGCAATCGGGACCAGGGGAGCTGAAAGAAAGCGGTCGATGTCTTCGTCGCTCTTGATCAGCAGATCATGACGCCAAACCGTGTGAACACCGTCTTTCTCCATGTATCTGGCGGTCAGATTGCCGCGGGGCGTGCGCAGGATCAACTCCTCATTTGTAGTGCCTTCGCGGCGGTATGTGTGTCGCTCGAGCGCAGTCGGATCGCTAACGCCAAGGACTTCTGTGTGGCCGAAAGAACCGTAGTAAGACAGGTGTACGAGGAAGATGTGATCATGTTCATCTACAAATTCGAGCAGGCGCTTGTAGGACGGGTCGCGAGCCATCCATGGGTGGCTGTACCTATCAACGCCATGGGTTGTGGCGGGCACATAGTCCAGATGGTGTTTCCGAAGCAGAGACAACAGAGCAGCTTGACGTGATTTATGCGCTTGCGACACGACTTACCCACTATCTTCGCACAGGATGAAACTGTCTCTCAACAAGCCTTTTAAAGTGTTCTGCCCTGTAGCCTGAGACGCATGGAGAGCCGCGTTCAGCCGGTATCTTTTGTCTCTGTGACTTCGTCTATTCTCAAGAGAACTGTGCTATCCGTAAGCTTCTCCGTGCTGATGTAATAATCAAATGTCTTGATGCCAGCAGGAGTCATGATGTGCTGATATGCCTTCACTCTTGCAAGAGGCTTACCTGTAGCTCTTGTATGATTGACACTCGTCCTGATTTGGCAGCCAGTGCAGTGAATAGTCTTGCCACACCCTCGGGGCAGATGAGAGTATTGGCACTCAATCACTTCACCGCCGAGCTTGTCCTCTATTTCCGTGTGAGATTTCTTGAGAGTGAGGAGTGCTTGCGTATTTGCCGTAATGACCCTTACGTCTCCATCAACTGCGAGAACCGGGGTGTCTATCGTGTTGAGCAAATCAGTGATTCCAATCCTGTTTGTTTGAATAAGTTGGGCGCAGCGTTGGCATATCCCATGAGTTATCAGGCTTCCATCGTCGGGTTCGTCATTCAGCGGTTTGCGACACCAGGCGCAAATGCTTCTCAAGAGAGCATCTACCTCCAAATCAAACAAGGCCAATTGCGGGAAAGATTCTCTCACAGCTTCGATGAGAGGTCAATTACGTTCATGGGATCGGAAGAATGCTTTTTGCCTTTTCACTTTCCCTGCCCTGCGAAATACATTATCCTCATTGAAAGCACGTTTCGATTCATGGCTGGAGTCACCCGTATGGGTCGTACGCTGACCTCATGTGCCCCAATTTTCGCCGCTGTTTTCCTGTTTGCCAGTGCAGTCGACGGCATACCTGCATTCGCCGCGCCTCCCGGGCCGGGCAAGATTATCTGGGTAGGCTTCTCGCAAACGGATAACCTCAATCCATGGCGGGTTGCGGAAACCAACAGCATTCGGAAAGAAACCGAGGCCAGGGGATGCGCGCTCCTTTACCGCGATGCCGGGGGCTCGGTTCAGAAGCAGATTGAGGACCTCACCTTCCTGATCTCGAAGAAGGTTGATTACATCATTCTTGTGCCGCGGGAGTTCGACGCGTTTGGACCTCAGCTCCAGGCGGCGCGACGAGCCGGCATCCCGGTGATACTCATTGATCGAGGCGCCGAAGGCACTCCCGGACGGGACTATGTGACTCTGATTGCTTCGAACTTCATCCAGGAAGGCGAACGGGCGGCGTCATGGCTCGCACAGAAGACCGCAGGGAGAGCAACCATTGTGGAGCTGTTAGGGACCGCGGGCTCCACTCCTGTCATAGATCGTGCCAAAGGCTTCCGCAATGTCATCAGCCTCCATCCGGGCATGAAAATCATCGCCTCCGAGTCTGGCGACTTCCTGCGGACGCAGGGTCAGAAAGCCATGGAGGGTATCATCCTGAGCGCGGGCAGGAGGATGACCGCGGTATTTGCGCACAACGATGAGATGGCCATCGGTGCAATCCAGGCCCTGAAAGCCGCGGGCATGGTGCCTGGCAGGGATGTCATCCTGGTCTCCATCGATGGAGAGCGCGACGCCCTGAAAGCCATCGTGGCGGGCGAGCTCGGAGCGTCGATCGAATGCAACCCGAGGTTCGGCTCCAAGGCACTCGACGTCATCGAAGCGCTTCGAAGGGGGGAGAAGGTCCCGGAGAGTATCGTGATTCCAGATCTCTTCTTCGACAGACAAAATGCCCTCGAATACATCGACAAGGCATTCTGAACTTCCCCTGGTGGAAAGGGTGAGGGGACGCGTTCGGGACGGCCTGAGCGCCATCTCAATGCGCACGAGGATCCTCCTTTTCTTCATTCTTGTGTCCACGCTGACCGTGCTCGTGGTCGGCCTTACCTTCTATCGCATCTCTTTCGCGGTGATCCGATCCACCGCAAGCCAGTTCAACCGTCAGATCATCGAGAACGTAACCGAGAAGATCGACGCCCTCCTCGGAGAGGCGCTGCAGACCGCGTACATGATCGCCAATGACCCGGCGGTCCAGGCAACGCTGCGGCAGTCTCTGGATCCCGAGATTGGCCGCCGCTTCTCGAAGGAGCTGGAACTCGACACGCAGCTCGCCTTCATCCAGAGCTATACATCGGACATCTTCTGCGTGTCCGTGGTGGGAGGCAATGGCAGCACGTACAGGTCCGCCTTTTACACGGTCAAAGATGAGGATCTTCGGACGAGCGACTGGTACCGCACCATAATCGCCTCCCGCACACCGGTGTGGTTTGGCTCCCACGATGGCGCCTTCGCGGTGGAGACGACCGGCCAGCCGCTCATCTCCGTCGGCGTGCCGATCATCGACAAGGCAAGCGGGAATTGTCTTGGTACTGTTGTGGCGGACACGGAAGTAGAGCTGATCCTCAATACGATCCGTTCCCGGCTGGGAGACACGGGCTTCATCTTCATCGTGGACGCCCATCACAACGTCATCTCGCATCCAGACAACCTCATTACCTCCGGGAAGGAAGCCGTCCTGCGCCGCGCAGTGGAGAACTTCACGCGACATGGCGACGTCTCAGCCACCCCCTCACTCAAGGAGGAGTTCCTTTTCTTCTCGAAAGCATCCGCCGTCACGGGATGGAGCATCATCGGAGCGATCCCCATGACGGAGCTCACCAAGGACACCAACTCCATCGGGACCACCATCAGCATCCTCCTGGTCGCCGCCTGCCTGTTCGACATTCTGGCCGCGCTGTATTTCGCCGGCACAATTTCAAAACCGGTGAACCACCTCATGCTCCTCATGAAGAAAGTCGAAGAGGGGGATTTCTCTGTCGAAATGAAAGCCTCCGGACGCGATGAAATCGGACGGCTCGCCGAAAGCTTCACCGCGATGGTCGAGCGGATCCGCGACCTGATGGGACGGGTGCACGACGAGCACCAGAAGCTCCGCGCCGCCGAGCTCCTGGCCCTGGAAGCCCAGATCAATCCGCACTTCCTTTACAACACACTGGATTCCATCATCTGGCTCTCCCGTGGGGGGAAATCCGCCGACATTATCCGTCTTGTCACCGCCATGACCAAGCTGTTCCGCATCGGGATCAGCAACGGCCACGAGCTCATCTCCATCGGGGATGAGCTGGAGCACGTCAGGAGTTATCTCACCATCCAGGAGATCCGTTATAAGGACAAGATGGACTATCGGATTGACGTCCCCGTCGAGCTGCACCATCACCGCATTCTCAAGCTCATCCTCCAGCCCCTGGTGGAAAACGCGATCTACCACGGGATCAAGAACGTTCGCGGAAAAGGATTCATTTCGGTGAGCGGCCGGGAGGAGAATGGCGACATCGTTCTGTCCGTGGCCGATTCCGGCACCGGGATGAGCAGCGCTCAGGTGGAGGCGTTGCGCCGATCTCTCGACGCACCCGGGACCGCGGAGGATCTCAGGCCCGGCTATGGGCTGAAGAACGTGCACGAGCGTCTTACACTCTTCTTCGGCAACGGGTACGGGCTTTCGTTCCAGAGCGAAAAGAGCAAGGGCACGATCGTAACGGTGAGAATTCCAAAGGTGAAGGAGAATGACGATCATGGCGACACTGGTCCTGGTTGAAGATGAGCAGATCATCCGAACGGGCATCGCCACCGGCGTCGATTGGGCCGTCCTTGGCATCGGTCCCGTGACCGAGGCCGAGGACGGAGAGCAGGCTCTCGCCCTCATCGAGCGAACACGTCCCGACATCATCATCACCGACATCCGCATCCCCTTCATCGACGGCCTCGAGCTGATCGAGCGGGTAAAGGCCCGCATGTCGGACGTGTCGGTGGTCGTCATCAGCGGCTACGACGATTTTCGCTACGCGCAGCGCGCCCTGAAGCTGGGCGTGCAGGACTACCTCCTCAAGCCGGTGGATCCTGAGGAGCTTACCGGGGTTCTTCGGAGAATATGCGCGGAACGGGAACTGAGCAAACTTGCCGCGCGGGAGTTGGCCGCGCTTCGGGAAACGGAGGGGCTCTCGAGGCGGCTGATCCAGGAGCGCCTCTTGCGCGACATTCTTGACAACCGGCTCACCCGCGTCGAAGGACTTGCCGGACCCGCTCGAGTAATGTTCCCGCTCTCAGGCAGCAGATTCGCGGTTCTCATCGCCCAGCTGGACGACCACCGACTGCTTGTGGCCCGCATGGGCAGCAGCGAATCGAGGGAGCTGGAGCTTGCGTTCGCCGAGATTCTCCGGAATGCCTCGGAGCGGGAGCCTGGTCTCTTTCACCTGGAGGACGGAGACGCGAACCATCTGGTGTGCGCGTCGGCTGAAACTGACGACGCTCTGCGTCAGAAGATCGACCGGTTGGCTGCGCGGATCCGCCAGTCTGCGGCACGAGTGTCCGGGGTCACGGTCTCGATTGGAATTGGAGGCATCCACGAAGGTCCCGAGGGCCTGAGACTCTCCTTCGAGGAAGCGACGAAAGCGATCGCCTACACATCCATCGCGGGAAAGGACCGCGTCATCGCCTACGAGGCAGTCCCAAAGCCCGCAGCAACCGGGCCCCTCTCTGTGTTCAGCGAGTCGGAGCTCATCTGGGCGGTCAAGCTCTCGGACGAGGAGGGAATCCGCGCGAATATCGAGCTCCTTCTTCGGGACCTTCTCCGGGCAGGAGATCGCATTGTCCCATATCTTCACTTGTACGTGAGCAGCATTTTCACGAGCTGTCTCGGGATCATCATGGAAGAAGGCGGATCGGTGGAAGACGCTGTCCCTGATCCCGTCGCAACCTGGAACGGCATGCTCGCTCACCAGACAGCGGCGGAAGTCCTGGATGCCCTCCGGGAGCAGCTTCTTGAAATCGCCCGCTACCTTGAGGCAGACCGTACGGGCAGCCTGCATCATGCAGTGGAGAAGGCCAAGAAATACATCGCACGCCACTACAGCCGCTGCGAGCTGTCCCTCGAAGAAGTGGCGCGGTCTGTATGTCTGAGCGCCAGCTACTTCAGCTCGATATTCAGCAAGAATGAAGGAGTGTCTTTCATTGACTATCTCTCGCGCACCAGACTGGAAAGGGCGAAGGAGATGCTCGTGCGCACGGCGTACAAGACCTACGAGATTGCCGACATGGTCGGGTATCCAAACGCCACATATTTCAGCTCTCTGTTCAAGAGGTACGCCGGTCTTCCTCCGACCGAGTACAGAAAAAGCGCGTCAGCGGCCCGTCCCGTTGGAGGGGAACGTGGATCGCCGTGAGGGTCCTCTCAGATCGCCTTTCGCGCCTGAGCGCTGGCAAAGATGATGCCCAGAATGATGACGCCGGTGAGGATGTACCGGAGTCCAACGGTGAATCCAAGGATGTCCAGCACGTAGAGGATGAGGATCAGCAGGAGCGAGGCTCCCAGGATCCCGGGGACGTTGGAGTTCCCGCCCGCGATCGCACTGCCCCCGATCACCGGCACCGCGATCGAGTTCAGAAGGTATTCATGGCCCATGCCGAGTGTCACCCCCCCTCCGAAAGCCGAGAGAAGTATCCCGGTGATTCCGGAGAAAAGGCCGCACAGCACATAGGTGACGAACCTGCTGCGCTCGACGTTGATGGCGGCAAGCGACGCAGCCCTGGCATTCTGCCCTATGGCATGGATGAAGCGGCCGTAGCGGGTCCTCGTGAGCACGATATGCATGACGACGCCGATCACGATTGCCACGAGGAAGAGGAGGGGGACACCGCCCAGCTTCACGTTCACGAAAGCCGCCAGGCCTTCGGGCGGTTTGATCTGCAAGCCGCGGAAGAAGACGATGGAGACGCTCTGGACAATGAACCCCGAACCGAGGGTCGAGATCATCGGAGGAACGCGGAGCAGCCGGATCAGGAAGAAATTGAAGCCGCCGATGGCCATGCCTGTTGCCAGGCCGGCGAGGGTCCCCAGTGCGATTCCCCCGTCTGAGGCGTTCATGACCTTCATGGCGACAAAGCCCGTCAGGCCGATGGCGTAGGGAATGGACAGGTCGATATTGCCGGGTCCGAGAGTGATGACAAGCATCTGACCGATCCCGACGAGCATGAAGAAGGTGGCGAAGCTCGCCGAAGCCCGAAGCGTGCCCAGGGGGTCGGAGGAGACGATGGCGATCACGACGAACACGAAGGCAGCCCCGATGTAGGACCACAGCCATTTCACCGTGAAAACCTCGCGGAACGGCATTGCGATGGAGCGCTGCCGCGCGTCACCCATATTTCGCCTCACGCGCCGATTTGACCATGCCGTTGAGGAACAGAACCAGGAGGAGGATGAGGCCCTGGGAGCCTACCTGCCAATCGGGGGAGATCTTCAGGAAGGTGAGGAGCGTGCCCACGAGCGTCATGGCGCAGGCCCCGAGCACGGCGCCCGCGGCGGAGACCTTGCCGCCTGAGAATGACCCTCCTCCGAGCATGACCCCCGCCACGCTCAGGAGCGTATAGTTCGCCGATATGTTGGCGTCGGCGCTCGTCGTAATGCCCGCGAGGGCCGTTCCCGCGAGGATGCTGCACAGGCCGACGGCTCCGAAAACGCAGGCCTGGATCAGCGCGATCGAGTGTCCGGATTGCGCGATCGCCTTCATGTTCCCTCCGACTCCACGGACGAGGATGCCGAAGTTGGTCTTGAAAAGGAGAAGGTGGCCGAGGACGGCCAGGGCAACGAGAAAGAGGACAGGCAATGGTACCATCGGGGGAGCAATCGAGACGGCATTCTGCACGATGGCGGGGACGTTCCCGCCCGGCGTGGGCTGGATCGTGACAGCCAGGCCGGTCCAGATGAATGACATCCCTATGGTGATCACGATGGAGGAGAGCTTGCGCCAGTACAGCAACGCTCCAACCAGGGCGTAGGCGCCGAGAATTGCCGCAAGGAGCAGGAAGCCGAGCCACGGATTCGTCGGGATCGTGGTGCCCACGATGCAGGTGACCAGGCCGACGAGGTTGCCGATCGAAAAGTCGATTTCGCCGATCGACATCGCAAACATCTGCCCCACGGTCGCCAGGCTCAGCGGTATCGCCATGTTGAGCAGGAGCTGGAGACCTGTGTACCCGAGCACGATCGGACGAAGAAGGGCCAAAGGAATAAAGACCACCAAGGCGGAAAGGATGGGCAGCAGGATGACCTGCATGCTGCTCCCCCTCCTGAAGGCGGTGAACGCGTTCAATTCTCCCCTCCCCATCAAAACGAGGATTTCAGAATGTCTTCCTCGGTGGCCTTGTCGCCCGCCAGCTCAGCGAGGATTTCACCGGACTTGAACACGTAGATCCGGTCGCAGTACTTCAGCTCGCTCATCTCGGTCGTGTACCAGACAAAGCTCCTCCCTTTTCGGCTCTCCTCGATGATGAGCTTGTAAATCTCATCTTTCGTGCCGACATCCACTCCGCGGGTCGGATCGTCCATGAGCACGAGGGGGGAGCGTGACTCCAGGCACCGCGCAAAAAGCACCTTCTGCTGGTTTCCGCCGCTGAGGCTCAGGATCCCCCGCGTCACCGAGTCTGTCCTGATCTCGATGGCCGCCCTCCACTTGTCGGCGACCGCTTTCTCCCTTCTAGGGTCGATGAGGAGCAGCTTTCTGACCCGCTCGTATACCTGTACGGTCATGTTTTTCGCGATCGACCAGACGGGGAATATGCCGTCCGACTGGCGGTCTCCGGGGATAAAGGTCGTGGGACCCTTGATCCGATAGTCCCGGGAGTTGCGATAGTCGAAGAGACGTCGCAGCAGCTCGGTCTGTCCATGTCCGGCAAGGCCCGCGAGGCCTATGACCTCGCCCTCCCGAACCTGCACCCGGATGGCGCCGTCTCTCGCCGTCGGCTGGACGACGAACTGCCTCCCCGCGCCTTCGCTGGTATCTGCGTGCGTCCATGGCCCCTGGCCGCTTCCGTCCTTGATGAGCTTCGCCTCTCCCATCGATTCTATGATCGTGCGCCGAGAGGCCGAGCTCGTCGTAAGCAGGCCGACATCCGCGCCGTCCTTCAGGACCGCAATCCGGTTGGTGCAGGCCAGGACTTCGTCCAGAAGGTGCGATATGAAGATCACGCTCAGCGTCCCACCGCGCAGGGAATTGATGTAGTCGATCAACTGGCCGGAGGTGTGATGGTCCAGCGCGCTCGTCGGCTCGTCAAGGATGACCAATCGGAGAGCATGATCGGTCGCGGAGAACGCCTTCGCGATCTCCACGATCTGCCGCAGCCCGAGAGACATGTTTTCCACGATGTCCCGGGGCCGGATCCCGTGGCCCGGAAATATCCTTTCCATGGTGCCCATGATCATCCGCTCGGCTTTTTTGGCCCATCCGAATCCGCGCAGCGAGGGATGAAACACCCTCATGTTCTCGATCACCGTCATGTTCGGACAGAGGCTCAGCTCCTGGAAAACCGCCCGAATGCCCAGGCGGTTGGCCGTCTGGACATCGTAGTCGGGACGGAGCGGAACGCCGTCGATCTGGATCGTCCCCGAGCTTTGGTGGTACGTCCCCATCAGGATGTTGACGAGAGTGGACTTGCCGGCCCCGTTGTGGCCGACGATACCGAGGGTCTCGCCCTCGAGGACGCTGAGGCTCAGGTTGTTGAGGGCATGCGAGTGGATGAAATACTTGTGCACGTCCTTCAGCTCAACGATCGCCCTGCTCTCACCCATGGTGCCCCTGATCATCCCCTTGAAATAAAGGGGCGGTCCCTCACCGGCTCGGCTTCAGGACCGCCCGCTGCGTTCAATACCCGGAGTGCCGGCTACTCCCCGATAGGATCAGGCGGAGCGGGCTTGCCCGCCGCGACGAGGCTGATCATCTTCTGAACCCAGTTCTGCGGATAATTCAGCGTCACCACGCCGCCCTTTTCGGTGTGGGCGAGGAACCATTCGAGCTTTTCCTGCGGGACAACCAGCGGGTTGACATTCATCATGTGGGGGACCTGCTTCCCGTTCAGAACTTCCAGGGCGACCCAGAAGGCCATCTGCACCGAGCCCGGCTGGCTGCACGCGGACCAGGACTTGTAGCCGGTC
>Ga0187881_10005050_pt1 | contig 10331 bp, 9 predicted proteins | sample June2016WEW_19_1_2_FD_133017 | JGI IMG/M metagenome (GOLD analysis project Ga0187881, IMG submission 133017) | Peatland microbial communities from SPRUCE experiment site at the Marcell Experimental Forest, Minnesota, USA - June2016WEW_19_100 | ecosystem: Environmental > Terrestrial > Soil >...
CGTCTCCTTCCACCAGGATCGTGTAGAAGCCCGTGATGCTTCCCTTGTCCGAGGTGCCGCTGCGCTCCAGCAGCTTGGGCAGAAGGGAAAAAACCGACGGGGTGAAGCCCCGGTTGGCCGGGGGCTCGCCAATGGCAAGCCCGATCTCCCGCTGCGCCCTGGCGAACCTCGTGACCGAATCGAACAGGAGCATCACGTCCTTGCCGCTGTCCCGGAAGTACTCCGCGATGGCGGTTGCGACATAGGCGCCGCGGATCCTGGCAAGAGGCGGCTTGTTGGACGAGGAGACGACGATCACCGACCGGGCAAGGCCCTCAGGACCAAGGTCGTTCTCAATGAACTCGCGAACCTCGCGGCCCCGCTCTCCAATCAGAGCGATGACATTCACGTCCGCGGAGGTGTTGCGCGCAATCATTCCGAGGAGCGTGGACTTCCCGATTCCGCTCCCCGAGAAGATCCCCATGCGCTGTCCCTTTCCGACGGTGAGAAGTCCGTCAATGGAGCGAATCCCTGTGGTGATGATCTCCCGGATGCGCCTCCGCTTCAGGACGTCCGGGGGAGTGTTGAAAGCCGGGTACCATTCGTCTGAGCCGACATCGCCCCTGCCGTCGATGGGTTTGCCCATGGAGTCCAGGGTCCTGCCAAGAAGCTTCTCCGAAACCGGCACGCGGAGTGCCTCTCCCATGCCGATCACCATGTTGCCGATCTCGATCCCTTCCATCTCGTCGTAGGGCATGAGCTGGACGGTCTTCCCCCGCAGCCCCACGACCTCGGCCCAGACAACGCCCCTGCCCCGGGGCACCAGGATCTGGCACAGCTCGCCCACCTGCGCCGCCGGCCCCAGGCTTTCCACCAGGAGCCCCTGCACTCTCTCGACGACCCCGGTGAACTTGATGGGGTCCAGGTCCTCAAGGCGTGCGGTGTACTTGTCGAAGACTCCCATCCCTCCCCCCTATTCGCCCTTCGACCGGATGGGCATGAGCTCGAGGATGCGCTCCTCGATCTCGTGCAGCTGGGAGGAGATGCGCGCATCGATCTGGCCGAAATCCGTCTCGATGATGCAGCCTCCACGGTCCACAGAGGAGTCCTCCAGCACCGTGATGGACTTGACGTTCTCCACCATCTTCATGAAGTCCTTCACGTGCTCGGATGTCAGCTCCAGGTCCGCAAGGTTGACGCGGATGACGACATCGCCGCGGCTCTTGAGCTTGCGCAGGGCCTGCACGACGTTGTTGATGACCACGTTCTTCTGGTTCTCCGAGATGACCTTGATGACCTTTTTCACGATGAGGAGGACCAGGTTGATGATCTGCGTTTCCGCCTCTTCAATGATCTCGTTGCGCTTCTCGATGGCCTTCGTGATGATGGTGTGAAGACTGTCCACAAGACGCGCCACCTCCGCCTTGCCCTCGTCGTAACCCTTGGCGTGGCCGTCCGCGTGTCCCTTCTCGTAGGCCTCCCGCTCTGTCTGCGTGATCCGGGCCTTGATCTCGTTCTCCAGCTCAGCGGCCTTGGTCTTGGCCTCCGCCAGGATGACCTGTGCCTGGTCCTCCGCGTCCTGTCGGATCTTCTGGGCCTGGTTGTTCTTCCGCTTGACCTCATCGAAGGCGACCTTCTCCGCCTCCTTCTTGATCTTCTCCGCCTCCCCCTGGGCCTGGGCGAGCATGCGCTCTTTTTCAGCTTCCCAGTCCTTTCGGAACTGCTCGGCCTCCCGCCGAAGGTCGTCCACGGTCGGGCCGGAGTATTCTCCCCGCTCCTCCTCGGCCGGTGCGGCTTCCTCCACGGCCTCCTCAGTCACGATCCTGGGCGGCTCGATGAAGACCTTGCGGGAGAGGTACATGATCTCTGCCGGCTTGAAGACGTTCTTTGCCATTCCTTACACCACCTCTCCCGTGGCCGTTTTAAACGACCAGCTCTTCCTCTCCGGCGCGGGCAACCACGATCTCGCCCTGCTCCTCGAGCTTCCTGATGATGGCGACAATCCTCTGCTGGGCCTCTTCCACGTCCTTCAGACGGATCGGACCCATATAATCCATGTCCTCTTTCAGCAGCGTGGACGCGCGCTTGGACATGTTGCGGTAGATCTTGTCCTGGACCTCTGAATCAACGCTCTTCAGGGCCTTTGCCAGCTCTGCAGTATCCACCTCGCGCAGGACCTTCTGGATTGCGCGGTCGTCCAGGAGGACTATGTCCTCGAACACGAACATGCGCTTCTTGATCTCTTCCGCAAGCTCCGGGTCGTCCTCCTCCAGGCTCTCCACGATGGTCTTCTCCGTGGACCGGTCAACCATGTTGAGGATCTCCACGATGCTCTCAACGCCGCCGGCTGCCGTGTAGTCCTCAGAGGACAGCGTGGAAAGCTTCTTTTCCAGCACCCGCTCCACCTCCCGAAGCACTTCAGGAGAGGTCCGGTCCATGGTGGCAATCCGTTTGGCAACGTCAGACTGGATCTCGTGCGGCAGGCTTCCCAGGATGATGGAGGCCTTCTGCGGCTCCAGATACGCCAGGATCAGGGCGATGGTCTGGGGGTGTTCCTGCTGGATGAAGTTCAGGAGGTGTGAAGGGTCTGTCCGGCGGATGAAATCGAAGGGCCGCACCTGCAGGGAGCTTGTGAGCCTGTTGATGATGTCCACGGCCTTTTGCGTGCCGAGAGACTTTTCCAGCAGCTCGCGGGCATAGTCGATGCCGCCCGTGGAGATGAACTCCTGCGCCATCATCAGCTCGTGGAACTCCATCAGGACCAGGTCCCGCTCCTGGGGCTCGATGCTCTCCAGGCGGGCTATCTCGAAGGTGAGCTGCTCAATCTCGTCTTCCCTGAGGTGCTTGAAGATCTCCGATGCGATCTCCGATCCCAGGGTGACAAGGAACACGGCGGCCTTCTGCCTGCCGGTGAGGGCTTTCTTGTGGGCCCCGGCCCCCTTGGGGGCTTCCCGCCTCGCCTGCGCCTGACCGCCTGCGGGTATCTGGGCATCCGGCTTCTCGCGCGGCGGCGCGGCCGGTCTGAGCTGCTTTGCCATCCCTTACTCCTCCACGAGCCAGGTACGAATGAGCTGCGCCACGTCCTCTGGATGCTCGCGCGCCATGTTCACGGCGTTCTCCTGCATCTCCAGACGGGCCCTGTCCTCAACGGAAAGCTCCACTTCCACTCCCTGCTCCTCCGCCGTGCGCAGCGCGGCCTCGCGCATGGCCTGGTGCTGCCGGGCAAGCTCTTCCTCACGCAGCCGCCTGTGCCTCTCTGCTTCCTTGGCTATGAGGCGATAGGCGATCACCAGGAGAAGAACGGCCCCGATTCCGATCAGGACCATGTAGATGGTCCTGCGGACCGCCATTGCATGACGGAACACGGAGTCTTCCTTTTCGAACTGGGCGCTGCGGTCGAACTGGATCGACTGCACCTCCACGTTGTCGCCGCGGTCCCGCTCGAAGCCGATGGCGCCCTGGATGAGGGCCTTTGCCTTGGCTAGGTCGTCATCAGAGACAGGGGTGTACTCGCGCTGGATGCTTCCGTCCGAATTGAGCATTACCTGGCCCTTCTGGTCGTATTTTACCCTCCAAACCCCGTCAATGGCCACTCCCGTGGTGATCCTCTGGATCTCCCAGGGCTGCTTCTCTTCATTGGTGACTTTCTTGTTGATCTCATTATTGGTGGTCTGTGAGCTCTTGTCGTACTTGCCCACCAGGTTCGACAGGTCCTTGTACGCCGGTGGGGTCTGTCCCTCCTGCCCCGGAGGCCCTTCGGGATTGAACCCTGTGCCCTGGAAATGCTCCTCGATGCTCTGCGTGGACCTGGCGATGGAAGGCGCGTACTTGGGGGGGGTGAACCGGGTGGCAGGCTCGACGGCGATGGGGGAGAACTCCTCCGCCGTGGAGGACACCTTGCTCATGTCGAGCTTGATGTCGATCTTGAGGATCCGCACCCGGTCCGGGCTGAAGATGTCGCGGAGGGCTTCGGTGATATCCCCGTTGTACTTGGCCTCCAGCTCCTGCTTTACCTTCAGCTCCCGTTTTGCCAGCTCCAGCCTGTCCACCTGCTCGAGGCCCGCAAAATCGTTGATCTGCATTCCGGAATTGTCCGTGATGACGATGTCCTCAGGCTTCAGCCCCGCCACCGCGAGCTGAATCAGTCGCTGAACCCCCATGATTTTCTTGCGGTTGGTCGAAAAGTCAGAGCCGGGCTTCGGCGTGATGATGACGGAAGCCGTGGTCGGCTTCTGGTCCGCCGTGAACAGCTCGGTCTTGGGCACGACCAGCGTGACGCTGACGTTGTCAACGTCGTCGAGAGCACGTATGTGCTGCTCCAGCTGCTTTGTGACCGCGCGCTGGAGGTTGACGTCGCGTTCGAAATCCGTCGTGGTCCAGCGCTCCATGTCGAACAGGGCCCACGGGTCGGTGCCCTTGGGAATCATGTTCTCCTCGTTGAGGACCACCCTGACATGGCGCGCGGTTTTGTCATCGGCAACGTAGAAGATGTTATCCGGGCGCAGCTGGTACTTGACGCCCATCTCATCGAGCTTGGCTGCTATCTGCAGCCGCGCGTCGGTGTCGGTGATCGGGTTCGAAATGAGCGGCACCATGGATGGCGCCGCGCTGAACGTGAACAGCAGTATCACGGCCAGGATGCCCGCGCCGATGATCGAGAATAGGACGACCTTCTGGGTCGTATTCCACCGGGCCCACAGCCCGGCAAGCTGCTCACGGATCCGCTTCCACCACTCGTTCATGTCCCCTCCCTGTCATGCCCTTTGCCCTGCTTCCCCTTGCTTACCGTACGTTGATGATCTCTCTGTATGCCGCAAGCGCCCTGTCCACGATTGACTTGGTCATGGAGAGCGCCAGGTTGGCCTCAGCCAGCGCAATGGTCACGTCCTGCACGTTCACCGAGTCCGGGTTCGTGATCATCTGCTGCGTGAGGTCCATGCTCTTGAGCTGGCTGTCGTTGACGCTGCCAAGCGCGCCCAACAACATATCGCCGAAGGAACGCTCGGGCCCGGCCGCCGCGGCCGTCTGCTCCCCCATTCCCGCTATGTGATGCGGGTCGGTCCGCGCCAGCCGTACGACGTCGCCATATGCCTGGATAGGATCACTCATTCATCATCTCCCTATCTCGAGGGCCTTCATGAACATGGCCTTCGTCGCATTGATGACAGCGGAGTTCGCCTCGTAGGAGCGCGACGCGGCTATCATGTCCACCATCTCGTTCACGATGTTCACGTTGGGAAACTCTACGTAGCCCTTGCGGGGGCCCGTCTTGATGGCGTCAGGGTGCGTGGGATCGTATACGAGCCGGGGATTGGCGGCGTAGTCCTTTTCCACCTTGGCCACGCGCACGCCCTTTCCCACCTCATCCTTGAGGTAGTTGGGAAGGAAGGGGCTGCGCCAGTACGGCTCCTCCACGCGAGGGCGGAAAATCACCCTGCTCCTCCTGAAGGGGCCTCCCTCAGTAGTGCGGGTTGTGTTGACGTTCGCAATGTTGTCGGCAATCACGTCGAGGCGCAGCTTTTCAGCCGTGAGCCCCGATGCTGCTATTGTGATGCTGCTGAACATACCCATGGTCTTACCTCAGCACGATGTTCACGCCCTGGATCTGGCTGGTGACGGCCTGGACCAGGGTGGTATAAAGGAGCTGGTTGGTGAGGGCGTTGGTGCCTTCCTCCTCGATGTCCACGTTGTTCCCGTTGTTTTTCGCCTCCGTGAGGTAGTCCAGGATGCGGCGCGGTTTCACCTGCATCCAGTCGATGGGCCGGTCGAACGGTATGTCGCGGGGATCCGTGATGGCCTGGGGGAACTTCGGCGCTCTCTCGGATTCAAGGGCCCGCCGCAGCTGGCTCTCGAAGTTCACGACGCTGCGCTTGAAGTTGGGCGTATCCGCGTTGGCGATGTTGTTGGCGATCACGTTCTGTCGGAGCGCTGCCACATCGAGCTCGCGGGTCATGATTTCGAGGTTTTTTCCAAAGGATCCGGAAAAAGTCATGCGTGTCTTCCTCTCCCCTTTATCTTCGGTCAGTTTCTACGCCTCACTGAGCCATCACAGTCGGCCTTTCGGCCATCCTGGCCGCGCAACGCGCGGCCGGGCCGACTTCGCCATCCCTGGCTACAATATGTACCTCGTCAAATCCTGGTCCTCCACGACATTGGAAAGCTTCTCATCCACGTACCCCCGGGTGATCGATATTGTCTGGCCCTGGATCTCAGGGGCGTGGAAGGAGACCTCCTCAAGGAGAAGCTCCATGATCGTATGGAGCCTCCGCGCCCCGATGTTTTCCGAGCGCGAGTTCACCTCCGTAGCCAGCTCCGCGATCCTGTCGATTGCCTCCGGCTTGAACTCCAGGGCAACGCCCTCGGTTTTCAGGAGCTCCGTGTACTGCGTGATCAGCGCGTTCTTGGGCTGGGTGAGGATCTTCACGAAATCCTCCTTTGTCAGTGCCGACAGCTCCACGCGCAGCGGAAACCGTCCCTGCAGCTCGGGGATGAGGTCGGAAGGCTTGCTCATGTGGAAGGCGCCGGCGGCAATGAAGAGGACGTGCCGGGTGTCGACGATTCCGTGCCGTGTGTTCACTTTTGACCCTTCCACGATGGGAAGGATGTCCCGTTGGACCCCCTCACGAGACACGTCGATGCCGACCTTTTCCCCGCGGGAAGCGATCTTGTCGATCTCGTCGATGAAGATGATCCCCATCTCCTCCACGCGGCTTCGGGCCAGCTCCGAGACCCGGTCCATGTCCACCAGCTTGTCCATTTCCTCGTTGAGCAGAATCTCGCGGGCCTGCCGCACCGTGACTTTTTTCCGCTTCTTCTTCCCCCCGAAGATCGAGCCGAGGTTTCCGAAGTTCAGCTCCATGTCCTCCATGCTGGTGCCGGAAAAGATCTCCATCATCGGCATGGCGCTGCGCGTCACGCTGACCTCGACCAGGCGCTCGTCCAGGAGCCCTTGGGTGAGCATCTGGCGGAGCTTCTCCCTGGTTCCGTGCCCGGGTCCCTGGTCCGCTCCCTCCATGGCGGGCACCGTCGAGCCAAGGACGTCCTGGACCTCCGCGGGCTCTTCCGCGTCGGGACGTCGGGACTGTTTTGCCCCGGGGAGGAGCAGATCCAGAAGAGACTCCTCAGCCCGGCGCTCCGCTTCTTCCCGTACGTCCTCAGCAAGCTCGGACTTCACCATGGAAACGGCAACGGACACGAGGTCCCGGACCATCGACTCCACGTCGCGGCCCACGTACCCGACCTCCGTGTACTTCGTGGCCTCCACCTTGATGAACGGAGCGCCGCAGAGCTTTGAGAGCCGGCGCGCGATCTCAGTCTTTCCGACCCCCGTGGGACCGATCATGATGATGTTCTTGGGCGCCACTTCGTCACGCAGCTCTTCGGGAAGTCGCTGACGACGCAGGCGGTTCCGAAGGGCGATTGCCACCGCCTTCTTCGCCTTATCCTGCCCTATGATGTACCTGTCCAGCTCCGCCACGATCTCCCGCGGCGTGAGCTCGCTCCCTTTCAGTGCGGGAGCGACGGCTGATTTCATTCCAGCTCCTCCACGATGACTTCTTCGTTCGTGTAGATGCAGATTCCTGCAGCTATCCGAAGGGACTTCTCCGCGATCTCCCGCGCCCCGAGGGAGGAGGCGTCCAGGTAGGCGCGCGCTGCCGCGTACGCATAGGGGCCCCCGGACCCGATGGCGATGACCCCCTCCTCAGGTTCGATGACATCTCCTGTCCCCGATATGAGAAAGGTGGCTTTCCTGTCTGACACAAGGAGCATGGCCTCCAGCCTTCTCAATATCCTGTCCGTCCGCCAGTCCTTTGCCAGCTCGACCGCTGCGCGCGTCAGATCACCCCCGTACTCTTTTATCTTTCCCTCGAAGCGCTCGAAAAGGGTGAACGCGTCGGCAGTGCCTCCGGCAAACCCGACGAGGATTTTCCCGTCAAAAATCTTCCTAATTTTCCGCGCATTGGATTTCATGACAGTGGCTCCCATGGTGACCTGCCCATCTCCGGCCATTGCCACGGCCCCGTCCCTTCGAACGGCGATGATTGTCGTCCCGTGAATCTCCCCGGACTTTTTCTCAGTTGGCATGGGGGTGCGCCCTCCTGTAGACCTTTTTCAGCCTTTCCAGCCCCACGTGCGTGTACACCTGGGTCGTGGAAAGGCTGGCATGGCCCAGCAGCTCCTGAACCGCCCGGATGTCCGCGCCCCTGTCCAGGAGATGAGTTGCAAAGGAATGACGAAAGGTGTGCGGGGTGACGCGCTTGCCGAGGTTGGCGCGCGCAAGGTATTCGCCAAGGATGAAGCGGATTCCCCTGTCGGTGATCCGCCCGCCCCGCTGGTTGATGAACACGGCGCGCACCGCATCAGGAAAGGGAGGCGCCTTCGGGGCGAAGGAGGAACGGCATGCCATGTACCCCCGCAGCGCGGAAACCGCGGATTCGCCGAGGAACACATTGCGCTCGCGGGACCCCTTTCCCATGACCCGGGCGCTCGAGTTCTTGAGGTCCAGGTCCCCGATGTTGAGAGATACGAGCTCCGAAATGCGGCAGCCCGTGGAGTACAGGGTTTCCAGCACTGCCCTGTCGCGGAGCTTCCAGAAAGATCCCTCTTCGTGGCACGACGTCTGTGAAGGCAGCTCGATCAGCCGCGCCATCTCCTCCTCGAAGAGGAACGAGGGCAGGCGCTTCTCCGTGCGAAGGCTGCGGATCTCCGCGAAAGGGTTGGCTTCGATTTCTCCCCGTCTTTCCATGTACCGGTACCACCCTCGCACTCCGGAGACTATCCTGTTCACCGAGCGCGCAGAAAGGCCGTCGCGGGACAGCCTGCCGACGAACCCCCTGGCCTCCGCAAGCGCCGCCTTCCTGGGCGCCACGCCCCGCTCTTCCAGGAACGCCTCGTACTTGTGCAGGTCCTTTGCGTAGGACTCAAGCGTGTGGGGGGAAAGGTTGCGCACCGAGCGCAGGTAGGACAGGTATTCCTCAGGCACTTTGTTCGTCCGTCTCTTTCGTATGGAGGTAATCGCAGGAGGGATTGATGCACGACTTGTACGTCCCCCGCTGCCTGTCCTCCTTTTCAACGAGGAACCAGCCGCATTTCGGGCACTTGGAGTCCGTGGGTTTGAAGTACGTCACGAAATCGCACGTGGGGTAGTTGGTGCATCCGTAGAACTCACGCCCCCTTCCGCGCTTGCGCTTGCGCGCAACGATCTGCCCGCCGCAGCCCGGACGCGGGCAGGGAGCCAGGGGGACCGGTTTGGTGTTCTTGCATTCCGGGAACCCCGTACAAGCAAGGAAAAACCCATAGCGGCCGAGCTTCTTTACCATGGGCCTGCCGCAGATGTCGCAGACGACGTCTGTTTTTTCATCCATCACTCCCTTGATGGACTCGAGGGTTTCCAGGACTGTCCCGACTTTGTCTTTGAAAGGCCCGTAGAAATCCCGGATCATGGTCTGCCAGTCCGTCTTTCCCTCTTCAACCCGGTCCAGCTTCGCTTCCATCTCCGCCGTGAAGTTCGGGTCCAGCAGCTCGGGGAAGGACCGGGTGAGAAGGTCGTTGATGATCTTTCCCAGCACCGTGGGGATGAGCTGTCGGGATTTGCGCACCACGTAGTAGCGGTCCAGAAGGACGGAAATGATGGGTGCATAGGTGGACGGTCTTCCAATCCCTTTCTCTTCCAGCGTCTTGACGATAGTGGCATCCGTATACCGGGGAGGTCCCGAGGTGAAATGCTGCTCGGGGTGGAACCTGACCAGCTCCAGAGGGTCCCCAACGTTCATGGCAGGAAGAGCCTTGGTCTGCTCCTTGGAGGCCAGCAAGCTGAGGGCGTTCTGAAACCCCTTCTCCACAACGCGCGTGCTGGAGGCGCGGAACGTGGCGTCTGCGGCCTGGATATCCACGGTCGTCGTGCTGGTCTTGGAAGGATTCATCTGGGAAGAAACGAAACGCTCCCAGATGATGGAGTACAGCCGGAACTCCTCCGAGGTGAGGCTCTTCTTCAGCTCCGCGGGCGTTCGCGTGACGTATGTGGGACGGATTGCCTCATGAGCGTCCTGCGCCCCCTTGCCCGTGACATAGGCCACCGGCACCTCGGGCAGGTCACCGGGGAACTCCTTTGCGATGTACTCACGGACCTCGGCAAGCGCGCTTTCCGCGATGCGCGTGGAGTCGGTTCGCATGTAGGTTATGAGCCCGAGCCTCTGGGACCCGATGTTGACCCCCTCATAGAGGCCCTGCGCGATCTGCATTGTCTTGCGGGCCGTGAAGCCGAACCTGTTGGCCGCGGTCTGTTGAAGCGTTGAGGTCGTAAACGGGGGACGCGGGCGGTTTGCCTTCTCCGTCACTTTCACGTCGGAAAC
>Ga0187881_10005054_pt1 | contig 10323 bp, 5 predicted proteins | sample June2016WEW_19_1_2_FD_133017 | JGI IMG/M metagenome (GOLD analysis project Ga0187881, IMG submission 133017) | Peatland microbial communities from SPRUCE experiment site at the Marcell Experimental Forest, Minnesota, USA - June2016WEW_19_100 | ecosystem: Environmental > Terrestrial > Soil >...
CCGAAACAACCCCAACAATAGGGAATACCACGGACCTGCTGCCCTAGCTTGCCATGCAGATAGGATGGACGTCGAACACGACCAGCAAAGCCGGTGCAAACGTTGTCAGGGTCGCGGCCATAGGCAGCCGGGTTGACTTGCCATTGGATACCTTCAAACGCAAAAGCCGTTTCGATGACCTGCTGCCGCGTTAGCGGCCGAACCGCTGTGATGGGACCGTGTGCCGAGATCGCTAACGGCGCCGCAGAACCGCCTACACGGACGTCGATCGCCTTGCCGCTGGACAACGGACGGAAGCCCACTCCCAACACCTCGACGCCACTGCTCTCGGTTCGAAGAAAATAGACGTCGCCGTCGGTCGAAACTGTTACGAACCGACGTGACAACGGAACATTGCTGAGTGGCAGTTCGTAGATGCCCTCAAGTACTCCCGCGGGCGAATAACGCGCAACGAAAGCAGCGGCGGTACCGAAAGAAACCGGAATATCTTCGGCGAATACAAACATGCGCCCATTACGGTCGATTTCCAGGAATTCGACCGCGCCTAGCCGATCGCGCACCTTTATGGCCAGCCGCGCCGCCGGGGGACCGGCCATTTCACCTTGTCGACGGACTTCTATTCGGGCACCCGAATGATCGCCGTCCGGAATGACATCGATAACCAGCGATCCGGCGCCGCGCGAGGCGACGTACTGGCGAGGGCGCGCCTGAGGCTTAAGTGTTGTTGCGGCTCGGGTATTTTCGTCGAGCAGTTCGGTCGCGTCGCCCGGATCTAACGAGCCCATCTGCGCGAATGCCGACACCACTGTTTGGTCATCCGCGGCGCGGGTAGTGACCTCTTCGAGCCCCCGAAACGACGTATTGTCCTTGCCGGTTGCCGGTTGCAACATATGAACCGATCCGTCCCATACGAGAATATCGGACTTCCGCACAATCAGGTCGGTTGGTTGCAATTGATCCGGAAATTCAAGGATCCGGGATTCCGCCGCCGGCGTTTTTGGGTCGAACTCCACAATTCGCCCGTTAACTTGGTCGAGTAGGTAGATCTCGCCATTTTCGTCAGTTGTTAGCGCCTGCGGCCCGTCGATCTCTGTATCCTGACTACCTTCGATAATCCCGACCGCATTTTGCCCAGTGCCGCCAGCGAAGCGCTTAACGACGACATCCGCGGCCACAGCCCCGCCCATCGGGGCCAAAGCAAAGATCAATCCGAGCGCGTATAAGCTGACTTTCGATTTTCCGGGCCGCATGGCATTTCCATTAAAAAGATGCCACAATTATTCGTAGCACAGTCGGAATTCCGATGACAATTGGCTGGTGGAACTGGAACTCAGTGGAATACCTTCGGATCGATAGCATGCGCCAAATTGCCTGCAGTGTCTTCGCTTTAATTCCGCTCTTCCTGGCAGCTGGCTCGCTTTGCCTTGCCAATGATTCTGCGGCCGAGCTCTCCGTCGGCGGGCTCGTTTTCACTCGGTCCGATGAAGTATCGTTGGAATCAGAGTCTCTGAGGATTTCGCCGGATGTCGTGGCCGTTCGATATCAGTTCTTGAATCAAACTCAAAAGCCTGTCACCTTGACGATCGCGTTTCCCCTACCAGATATCGACTTGTCGGAAGGGGAAAACTATTCGATTCCAAACAACGACCCGACGAATTTTCTCGGCTTCAAAACCAAAGTCGACGGAAAACCCGTTAACTTTAGCATACACCAACGTGCATTTCTCGGCACCAAGGACATCAGCGCGGCGCTGCAGGGCCTCGGTGTACCGTTGTTGCCAATCGGGCCGGAGCAGAGTCGCTTATCCGACCTGCCCGAAGCGACGCGTGAGAAATTGATTCAACAAGGCTTGCTGTTGCCAAACGGAACCGACGATCAGGGACGACAACTTTACGAAGGCGCATGGACAGTGAAGACAGCCGCCGTCCGGCAACAGACGTTCGAGCCCAATCGGGCAGCTATTGTGGAGCACCGCTATCATACCAGCCTCGGGATGAGCTTCGACACCGTGCTTCGCAAGGGACTCCGTGAAAACAAGGCAATGGCGGCCGAGATTGAGCGTTATCGCAAAGAATATTGCGTCGGCGATGCCTTCCTTGCGGGGCTAGACGGGCTCGCTGGCGCAGGAGAGGCTAATAAACTAAAACTCCAGGAGCGACGGATCAGCTACGTTTTGAAAACCGGCGCCAATTGGGCCGGTCCGATCAAGGACTTCAAGTTGACGGTTGACAAGCAGAAACCGGACCGGCTGATCAGTTTTTGCGCTAAGCCGATTAAGGTAATTTCACCCACGTTGGTAGAGTTCACGGCTAAGGATTTCACACCTGACAAGGATCTGAAAATCCTCATCTTGGGACGATTTTAGCCCCATCCCAAACTCAGTGCGGACCGCTGAACTCGTGTAGCTTTTTCTTCGCCGAATCGTCGCCCTTCGCCGCCGCCCTGGCATACCATTTGCGGGCTTCATCGAGGTCCTTGGTGACGCCCTTTCCCTCGGCATAGAGTCTCCCAAGATTGCGCATACCGAGAGGATTATCAAGCGCTGCACTTTTCTCGTACCACTTGCGCGCCTCTCCAAAGTCGTGTGGGATGTCTCGTCCAAATTCGTATAGCGAGCCGAGATTGTTCATTCCGGTGCTATCCCCAGCGGCCGCGGCTTTTTGATACAGCTGTCGCGCTTTGCCGTAATCGGGAGCAATACCCTTGCCCGTCTCATAGATGAACCCGAGGTCGGCCATAGCGGCCACATTGCCAAGCGCGACGGCTTTTTCGAACCAACGCCGCGCCAGCGCGTAATCCTGCGCTCCAAGATGGCCACTAGCCCAGAGTAGGCCGAGAAATTCCATAGCGGGGGCATAGCCAGCAGCAGCCGCTCCTTCGTACAATCTCCGCGCGCTCCCGAAATTCCTATCCGCCTCTGCAACTCGACCTGCTTCGAATTCGAACCGAACGATGGTTGGGTGCTCGCGCTGCGCTGTCTCACACGCCGGCGCAGCAGCTTCAATCTTAATTTCATTGAGCGGTACCCCGCCAACCCCGGCGGGGCGTAAATCATCAAGAGGAGATGCTGCCAACCTATCGCACTCCGTAATAAGTTGAGAGCGATCGGCTGTCGGAACTAGGCCCGATGAAGTCGCAACTAGGCCAGGCGAGGTCGCAACTGAAGGCGACGGGGCCGCACCTGAGCCCGACGAAAGCGCTCCCGACGAGCTCGAGGCTGTTTCTATAAGTGGTGCCATTGGCGGCCTGAGATAGATCTTTTCTTTCGAGAGTGACCCATAAACAAATGGCTGTTGCGCGCCGCCAGTTGCCGCCGCGACTTCATCCCGTACACGTCGAAATAGGAAATTGATCTCCAGACCAGGTGTTTCGAGGTTGTTCAACAATGCCGCGGTGAATGGGCTGTGACTACCTGTTCCGTCTTCGCTTGTGGTGCCGTCCCGCGCTGCGTACGCAACAAGAATGTTTTTTCGTGGTTCGACTCTCGCAAGGCCGCGTTCGACGGTACGCAATTGGCCTGTATGCAGCATCTTTGCCGCGAATGGGTTGTTCCGACAAGCATCTAATATGACCAAGCCGAGGCGAGCGCTATTGGAGACCGCGAGCATCACTGTACGCAGGCTTACGGCCTCTTTATCAACGTCAATTTCGGTTTTCGCAGCGGCATCCACGGGCAAGAGCCAATTCTCGCCGCCCATCTCCATACCGTGACCGGCGAAATAGACCACCGCGACATCAGCGCCCATTGCTGTTCGGTTGAATTGCAAAAGTGCTTTGCGGAAGCTATCGAAGTTCGCGTCCAAAATCTGCGTTACCGAGAAGCCAAGTCTTTCGAGTGAACGCCCGACCTCTTTCGCATCATTTTGAGGATTTGCTAAGGCAGCGACATTTACATACCGACTGTTGCCTATCACCAGCGCAACCCGGGTCTGCGCTAGAGGCGACGCTGGGGCCAACAGGACAACGGCAAATGCAATCACGCTTAGTTTCAGGAGCGAAGGCCTGCAAGCTCTGCACCATATATTCCCGGTCGATCGCATCCCGGTCGACTACCTTGGCACTTTGATGGTCACCGTGGGAACCCGAATGTCGGGCGTCTGAACCCTAACCCGCGTCGCGATAGTGTGAACACTGAGGTTCGTATGGTTAAGGGTTGTCACCTTTGCATTACGAGGTGTTGTCAGTCGTGCGTTGCGAAATGCCGGTTGACCGATATGCTGACCATGGAATTTGACCGGTCTGAATGGAATGGGGCGTTTCGGATTATGCTCATGCCTTACGGCGGGATGAAAGTCGCCGCTCGTTGGCGCGGAACCTTGGGGCGGCGGTGGCGTAACCTCAGCTTCAGTGTGTAGCGAGGTGGATTCCACTGAATTTCCATCTGAGAGAAGCGGTTGGATTGCCTGAGACGTGGCGCTATACAGCTGCGCAGCGGTATCGTTATTCGCCTCGGCCAAATGAACTGCCGCCGAGCATTCCCCGGCGGCTCGGCCAGTATCCCCCAATTTCACCAAGCATCGACAAAGCTGGTATTTCAGCCGCGCGACATCCGGATGCCTCAGGATTGCCTGATGACACACAATGACAGCACGTCGGACATCGAGGCTGCCATATTCGACACCGGCAATGCTCGACGGTTTGCTTGCGTCCCCCGGGTCGGCCGCGAGCCGGTCGCATTCGCCCACATAATATGCGTCGCTGGCGCGCTGTCCGAGCGCTGGAACCGCGCCGACTTCGGAGAGCGTCTGCTGCACTAGCGTCTTGTGAGGTCTGGTTGGAAAGTCTTCGGAGAACGCAAGCAATGTCGCCGGGTCCTTCGAAGCCTTGATGACCTTCCAAGCTTGTTCAACTTCGGGGGTCATTCGACGAAAGTGACGTGCGATGCCCTTGTCCTTTCCAAGGGGACGTCCTGCATCCGGCTCCCTCGCTGGATTGCCCGAATCTCTTTCGGCGTTGCTCCCAAGGTCCGGCTGCGACCCAAGCCTCTCGAGGCTCTCGATGCGAGCTCGGGCGGCGTCTGAATAACGGCTGGTAGGGAACTTTTCCAAGAACCGGTGCAGCGAAGCCTGGTCCGTGCTCTCGCTCAAAAAGGACCAGCTGATCTCGTCTGGTTGGAGCGGCGCAGAGGGTCCGGCGTCGGTCGTTACTTGCGGTGCATCAATCGAGGCAATGCGTTGTCTGGCTTCCCCGACGTGCCCACTAGAGGGAAACTGTTCAAGAAAGCCGCGCAATATTGTGGGTTCCGTACTGTGCTGAAGATATGACCACGCAATTTCGTCTGCAGGTGTTTCGACCGTCGCGGAAACCGCTTTCCTAGGGGCAGCATTGTCCGCGTCTGCGGCCGGCTTGAGATAGATCTCATCCTGTGACAACGACCCATAAAGGAAAGGCTCCTGCGTTTCATGCGTCTCGTCCAGGACGTCGTCACGAACATTGCGGAATAGAAAATTGACTTCTAAACCCGGTGTCTCAATGTTGTTCAATAGAGCCTGGGTAAAGGCGCTGTGTTCGCCGGAGCTATCGTCCGCTGTTGTTCCGTCTTTTGCCGCGAAAACAACCAGAACGTTGCTATTTGGCTCGACGCGCGCCAGTCCGCGCTCGATGGCGCGGGTCTGGCTTGAGCGCTGCATCTTTGCGAGAAAAGGATTCTGGCGACACGAGTCAAGGAGGATAAGGCCCAATGTCTTTGCACTCGAAACCGTTTGCATGAGAGAGTGTAGGCTGATCGCCTCATTTTCCACATCGATATCGTTCTTTAGTTCAGCATCTACTGGGATGAGCCAATTCTCGCCATTCATCTCGAGCCCGTGACCGGAATAGTAAACGACGGCCATATCGGCGCTCCGAGCCTCACGGCCGAAGCTCAGCAACGCGCGGCGAAAGCTGTCGAAGTTGGCTTCGGTAACTTTGCTTACAGAGAACCCGAGGCGTTCCATCGACGCCGCTATCGCATCTGCGTCCAGTCGCGGGTTGCCTAAAGCTAGAGCATTTTGGTAAGTGCTATTTCCAATGACAAGTGCAATACGGGTCTCGGCACGGGCCGCGCCCGGCAAAAGTAGACATGTAAGGACTGCTGCCGCCAGGCGAACGGTCAGGGCCTTGGCCACCATCTCCAACCCTCCAAGCGAAGTGCGGCTGGCTAAATACCCCTGCGGTTAATACCTCTGGTGTAAATCTAGACCTTTGGCCGCTGTTTGCAACCAGTGACCGTCTGAGGTCGATTTTGAATTAAGCTCGCTCCTTGCACCGCATGCAGGTGCTTCAGTGAGTGCGCATATTTGCGGCCAAGCGTAGCAACCGTACCGTGCGTGGCATTTTTGACACAAAAGGTCGAATTGAGCCGGTGACGCCTGTTTCATAATTGCATTTGTCGGACGGACCTCTAGCCTAAGTGGCGGCAACACTCCGAGGGGCGCGCGGGATGCTAGCTAGGGTGGTTCGTCGGAAGACAGCCATTGCAGCGGTTCTTTTTTTGGCGGCCCTGGCCGCTTTCAATGCGGCGTTTGTGCCTATCGCGATCGCCGCCGTTGCATGTACCTGTCCCGGTGGCGGCACGCTGTCCGGCGCGACGTGCGCGCTTCCTGCCCCCACGCGCCCAGCGACGCAGACTACAACGCCCTCATGTCCCGCGGGCTACACGTTGTCGGGGGGGGCGACTTGCACCGCTATGGTTCTTTCGGGTCCCTGTCCCGCGGGTTACACCCTAAGGTTTTTATCACCGACCTTCTCCTGCACGGGCCCGGCCACGTCGACGACAACTTATTCCTGCCCGGCTGGCTACTCGCTGGCCGGCACGACTTGCACAGGCACTACCTCGCGTTATGCCGCCGCCTGCTACGGGGAGGCGTTTCTCACGTCAGGACAGGCCGCCGTTCAAGCGTCACGCCCGGGGCTCACGGCCGTGCAGACCCAACTTGAGAGCATCCGTGATCGCATCCAGTCAAAAGCCGCAACATCATCACTGCCGCTCGGTTTTGCCGAGGAGACGCAAGCAAGCCCAGCGAGTTCGGGTTTCGAGGCCCTAGGATTTGCCGATGCTATGCCAACGAAGGCACCAATCTACAAAGCGGCGCCGAAGCCGCCCGAACCCGGCATCACATTCGCCACTTGGATGCAAGGCTTCGGCGACTACGATAAGTTTAATGGAGACTTGGGCGGCGTCAGTTTCGGTCGCATCGCTCAAACCGGAGGCGGCATCGCTGGCATCGACGCAACCATCCCGCATTTTCTCAACGGCGATGCTTTGGTGATTGGGATTCTCGGAGGTGGAACGTCCTCGCACGCCGCCGACGCGGACGGCTCCAGCACGCAGGTTACTGGGCCAAGCGTCGGTATCTATGCAGTCTTCGTCAACGGCGGGTTCTCGACCGATACTGTGACCAAGGTCGATTTCTTCGGCTTGAATTCGATTTCACCGACCGGCGTCGGCACTCCGTTGGGTCTAACCAACTACACTACGACCTACAACCTCTACTACAAGTTCCAGACGAACAATGCTTGGTGGGTCGAGCCGACCGCAGGCATAAGCTATAACACCGACGTCTGGGACAGCGGGTCGGCCGCAATGGGTTTCCAAAACGGAACCGTGTGGCATGGACAGATTGGCGCACGCATCGGCACATCTTACGATTGGAACGGCGTCGAGATCAATCCGACACTCACGGCCATACTCTACGATGACTTCATCGTCACGGGCAACACTCTGGTCTCGGCTGCCTTCGGGCCCACTACGCTCGTGCCGACCGATGAGGGCTATATTTTCGGCCAAGTCATTGGCAGGCTGACCTTCGACTGGGGCAAGGGGCTGTCATCCTATGTTGAAGCCGAACTCCGCGGCAGCGGGATCGAGTGCGGTGCTGCAGGTCGAATCGGATTGCGTTATGTGTTCGAAAGCCCATGACCGCGAACATTCCACGCAAGCACGCAGACGCCTTTTCGGGCAGGCTTCAGGAGCAAAGATTGTGTAAATTTTTTCTGTGAATCACGACGGGTCCAACATGCCAGGCCGTCGTTTCTTCAGCGCTGGTGTACTGTGGTTGCCAAAAAAACACCCTCAAGCTCACAGTTTACAATCAGAAGTCGGACCGTGCCAAGGACTTCACACCTGACAAAAACCTGAAAATCGTCATCATGCGACGGTTAGGCATCCGTCCCGCGAAGGGAAAGTGTTAGCAGATTTTGGCACCCTGCCTGGTCGTCTGTGAAGAACTCCGAAGCCATTGAGCGGCGGGGATGATCGGAGGCGATAAAGTAATCGGATTTGCCGGTTTTGGGGACTGGGACCTCGGTTTTCTTGCAAATTGGATTCGGCGATTCCTTCGAATCTGAAGTCGTGATTCTCTCCGCCTGAGTTGATCGAGCGGAGGAACGCAGATGCGGCCGAAGGAGCACCGGGAGAGCGGCGAGCGCGACCTGTTCCGGTCGCGTCTGGATCAGATCATCGACATGGACCACGCGCTGGTGAAGCTGGCGGGGTCGATCGACTGGCACTTTCTGGAAGAGCGGCTCGGCGCGGTCTACACCGACAAGCCTGGTCATCCGCCACTGCCGACGCGGCTGATGGCAGGGTTGGCCATCCTCAAACACATGCACGATCTGTCGGACGAAGTTCTGTGCGACCGTTGGGTGGAGAATCCGTATTTCCAGTACTTCTGCGGCGAAGAATTCTTCCAACATGGGCTCGTGTTCGACCGCTCCTCGCTGACGCGTTGGCGCCAACGCATGGGCGAAGAGAAGCTTCTGGCTCTGCTGCAGGAGAGCCTGGCGGTTGCGGCCAGAACCGAAGCGGTGAAACCTTCTGACCTCGCCCGCGTCGTGATCGACACGACGGTGCAGCCGAAGGCGGTGATGTTCCCGACCGACGCCAAACTCATCAACCGCGCGCGCGAACGGCTGGTGCGACTGGCCAATCAGTGGGGCGTGGACCTTCGCCAATCCTATCGGCGGGTCGGCAAGCTGGCCCTGATCAAGCATCAGCGCTACGCCCATGCCCGCCAGTTCAAACGCGCCAACAAGGCTCTGCGCAAGCTCAAAACCTATCTCGGCCGGGTGATCCGCGACATCGGCCGCAGGATCGCCGGCAACGACGCGTTGGAAGAGGCCTTCGCCAGAGAGCTAACCCTAGCCCGCCGCGTGCGCGATCAGAACCACGGCCAGCGCGGACCGAAGGTCTATTCCCTGCACGCGCCTGAGGTTGAATGCATCGGCAAAGGCAAGGCGCACAGACCCTACGAGTTCGGCGTCAAAGTCAGCGTGGTAACCCCGCTACATCGTTCGCGCGGCGGTCAGTTCATCGCGCACGTCGCTGCATTGCCCGGCAACCCGTACGATGGCCACACGCTTGCGACCGTCATCCCAGCCATGCAGGCGCTCGTCGGCAGTACTCTCGAGCGCGCCATCGCCGATGCTGGCTATCGCGGCCACAACGCGCCGCCCGATTATAAGTTCAGGGTCTTTACCGCAGGTCAGAAGCGCCGCGTCACGCCCCAGATCAAACGCGAGTTCAAGCGGCGGGCCGCCATCGAGCCGGTCATCGGCCATCTCAAGGCCGAGCACCGCATGGGCCGCAATCATCTCGCTCACCGCGCCGGCGACGCCATCAACGCCGTACTCGCCGCCGTCGGCTACAACTTCCGCCTCCTGATCCGGTGGCTGAGGTTCTTGTTGCACAGAATCCTACTCGCGTTCGCGGCCATCACTCAGTTCAATCCCGCCTGAAATCTGAGTTCTTCACGGACGACTGCCTGCCGATCGGCTTCTTGCGACCTATGGCGCTGACTCGTACTCATCCGGTGAGGACCACACATCGTGGCGGCGCGGATCAACGGCCATGGCCGCCATGATGCTCGCTAGGATCACTCCGGGGCTCGGTGGCACTGGACGGCCTGGCGAATTCTCTCGCCGGCGGACCATAGCTTCGATTTCCAGCGGTGACGCTTCTGTGCATTCTCTCGTGTTGGCCGCGGTGACGTGGTCCAAGGCTCCTAGCACTCTTCGAGGTCTTCTCGTGGTGTTCGGTGCGTGGGATACCCTCCTTGATTGCCTTTAAGGTTGGTCCTGGGCCGCTGAGCTTCAATAAGCTCTTTTCAAATAATGGCTTAGATCCCAGACTGGCCCACACGTCATGACAGTGGCCGAGTTGTCCCAAAATTTCACAAAACTCGTATCGAAACCGGAAATCTGACAGGAATAACCCGATGTCGGGAAACTTCTCGAGCGCGCGCTCGCACACGGGAGCGGTGAGATCATTGATCCGGTAGCATTCAAGCACATCGGGATCCGTGGCCGCTCGGAACAGAACATCAGCTGGAAACGTCGGCGCCC
>Ga0187881_10005058_pt1 | contig 10317 bp, 8 predicted proteins | sample June2016WEW_19_1_2_FD_133017 | JGI IMG/M metagenome (GOLD analysis project Ga0187881, IMG submission 133017) | Peatland microbial communities from SPRUCE experiment site at the Marcell Experimental Forest, Minnesota, USA - June2016WEW_19_100 | ecosystem: Environmental > Terrestrial > Soil >...
TTATGATTATAGTGGTGGCCGCCTCGGCATTGACTGTTGCTGGTCTTGCAACAACGACCACAGCAGCGGCGGCATCGCCCACGCAGATCACTCTCACGGCGTCCAACACAGCCCCAATTGTCAACCAGTCAGTCACCTTCAAGGCCACCCTGACAAGCGGTGGAAAGCCCATCTCAGAACGCATCACCGTCTACCACTACCTCAATGGCAAGCGCTACACTGATAAAACTGGGTACACGACGCTCACCTTCGCAACGAAATTCACGACGCCCGGCGTCCGCCTGTACTACGCTACCTTCGCCGGCAACGGCGCGTATAAAGCATCAACAAGTAGCAAAGTAACGGTCACGGCCCTCCTCGGAGTAATGAAAGGCACCGGCCCCGCCACGACATACGGGGCGGCTGGGTCACCAGTCTTGGTTGCCGCGGACACGAGTGGTCACGTCTGGTGGACATACGCGGGGAGTGAGAGCGGCTGGACCTCCATCGGCGGGTCCGCGACGTCATCGCCTGCGGCGACCACACCGAATGGTGCAAGTGATAATCTAACGATAGACGTCTTTGTCCGTAGCACAGACGGCGCCGTCTGGTATACGGCTACCACGAATAATGGGAAGACGTGGAGCAAGTGGACTTCCATCGGCGGGCAGGTTGCTGCGGGCACAGGACCAGCGGTCTGCTCGTGGGGCGCAGGTCGTCTCGACGTCTTTGTAGAATGGACGAACGGCGCCCTGTATCATAAATGGTCTACAAATGACGGCAAGACGTGGTCCGGCTGGCAAAATCTCGGTTTCCCGCCTAACGGGAAGCTCACGTCGTCACCCGCTGCGTCAGCCGGTGGATCACCACAAGCTCCTAATCAGATAGACGTGTTTGTGCGTGGCACTGATGGCACGTGCTGGTACAAAGAATTGACCGGCACTGCTTGGTCTAGCTGGAAATCCCTCGGTGAGCAACTAGCTCCTAACACGGGGCCAGGCGTCATGAGCTGGGGCTACAACACCACAACTGACGTCCCCCTCTATGGGGTTTTTGTGCAAGGCACGAACCATCAGCTCTGGTGGCAGGCTTTCGGCGAAGCCGGCTCTGCATGGAGCCAGCTCCCCGCGTGTCCAGAGGTGCTGTCCGCATCCTCACCAGCCGTCGTCTTCAGCTACAGTGGTCACACCGAGGTGTGGGTCAGCACCACTAGCGGGAACCTAATGTATTGCTTCGTGACTGGGAATTGGACCCCGGTTAGCATCTGGGAATGGTTGTCCCCTATTACTCCCCCCTAAGTGAACAACGAACCGGACAAGGCGAGACCATAGAGTCGGAGCAATCCGGCTCAGTCTTTTTTATTTTTGAGTATCGACCCGCCCTTACCTAGCCAAAAAAAGAGAGTGGGAGTTGTTGACTCCCAATCGTTATCACCTGGGGAACGCGAGCACGATGCTGGTGCAGACGATGTTGCTAGCGGCCTGTCCGGCGCCAAAGGAAGACTGTGCACTATAGACTCCGGCGCCGGCAAATCCGAAGCCTTCATTTTGGAAGAGGGCTCCCACTGTGCCGTGCCACGTCGTAATTCCTACCCCGACCTTCACGTTTACACTGCGGCCACCCACTGCCGAGACTTGATTGGGCGGAGAGCCGCCCCCAGACCACCACGGGGAGGAAACGCCCAACCACGGGCCCCAGTACGCGCCTGCGGAAGTGTTTTGGTCCCCTCTCGCTTGGATGGTATAGAACACTGTCATCGTGACCGTGCAGGGCATGTTTTTGACTGCGGCCCACGTTGAGTACTGCCCAGTCGAGGGTAGACTAAGCTCCCATCCCATCCCAACGAATGCTGAGAGTGAAACTGCTTGCTCGCTCGTCGTGCTTATGGACGTGGAAACGTCCCCGCCGTGAATTGCTTCGGAGTACTTTGGGGGGCCCGCCGAAGTAATGTAAGAATACTCAGGGCCTACCAAGCCCACTGAATTAAACTGCTTCGGCGTGTAGATATATATCGCTCCTGGGGTGTAGGTGGGGGTTCCCGCAGTCGGCTTCGCAGCTGGCTGCGCCGCTACCACGTTTGCCGCGCTCAGCACAGAGACGGCCATTATTGCGATAAGGAGTAATGCGAGATACTTTTTCACGTTATCACCTCCCTTGCAGGTTTGCGGTGGCGATGATGCCGCCGATTATCAAAACGGGTAAATATGTGCTACTTTGCTATAAAAGTTGCTGTAACAGTTTCGTGTCACAGCAAATGCTATGCTCAGCCCTTTTTTCCTTTCGTGGCCGCCTGCTCAATTAGCCACGCGCATATAGAAAGACGGTCAGAGATCACGGCGTTCCTGGGGGAAGTGCTCGACCAGCTGAGAAGCTTATCAATACCTGCGAGACCGCGTGCACGATGCTTGGCTACCCAACAGTGCACGTCAGCAGTTGAGACGGATTATCAAAAAGATACAGGTGCAGATACTTCAGTCTCGCGAATACGGTTATGCGTATGAGGGGTCGTGAGTACTTCGTCATACGCTTTCGGCAAGCGCATTGAACACTGGTAGAAGTGCGTTGAGCGCGCAGATCCCTTATCAGATTAATGCAAAAAAAGGAAGCCGTGGGATCCGGTGACCCCACAGATGGCATCTTTGTTTGCAGCGCTTAGTTTATCGCCGTTGCGGGTAATGCTGTCCGTAGCCGTCAACATTTCCATGGCGCTTTCGGCTTTGACGGTTGCTGTTTTTCCGGTTGCTGTTTTTCCGGTTGCTGTTTTTCTGGTGGATGGCATTTTGCCGGTGGGGTTGTCGGTGGGGTTGTCGGTGGCTGTTTCCACGGCTGAGTTGCCGTTACCGTGACGGATGCGGTTTGGGTTGCAGTACCGCCGGCACTATTCGTCACCGTGCACGTGACCTTATGCGTGCCGGCGGTCGTGTAGGTGTGGGTGGCGCTGACCATGCCCGGCGTTGTGCTCGAACACTCAGTGGTGACGGCACTCGTTGTTGTTGACGTGCCATCTCCCCAGTTCCATGTCATGGTATGTGTTTGGCCCACACCAGGATCGGTGAAGGTAGCGGTCGCGGTGACCGGGTTGTTGATCGCTACGGTCTGAGGAGTGACCGTGAGCGCGCTGAGTGTAGGCGAGGTGTTAGCCGGCGCTACGATAGCGAAGGTCGCAGTTGCAGATCCGATCCCGTTTAGGCACGTTACCGTCACTTGATTCGTAAGTCCGTTCCCTACCGTATTCGCCGTTGCTGTGATCGTGAAGGTAGTGGTTTCGTTAGCTGGGATCGTTAACGTCCCGGACGTGGTGGCCATCGTGATTCCAGCTGGCGGTGTGTCAGTCCATGTGAAAGTTGTCGCTTCTGCAAAGGGGTTCGTGACGGTCACCGTGAACGTTATCGTATCGCCAACGGTATATGAGGCTTTATCAGTGGTCATGGTGACGCCAAGCCCCGCAGCTGACCCCGCCGCCACTGGTGTCGCTGTCATAACGACGGGCGCCGTCGTACTAACTACGACCGCGAGCAGCACCGCCATAGTAGCTGTCGCGCTCAGTACTCCCGTCGACCATTTCTTGCGTGTTTTATTCATATTTTACCTCCTTGCTCGGAAGAGCAAACCTATCAGATTCCAAGCGCCTTTCACTATAAATGACATTGTAACAGCCGGGTGTCACAGCGTATCGACTCATGCGCCATCCCCTGTACACCGACCTGCTCCTGATGCAGATACAGCAAAGTCGCGAATACGGGTGGGCATATGAGTATTCATAAGCGTATTAAAACTCGACTGACACTCGCCGCTAGGAATAACGGCCATCTTAACGCTAATAGAGGCGTCAGAACAAAGCGAACATGAAATATGCCATGCAGTCCATGTGATTAGCACCGAGTAGGAGGGAGAAAATGCTCACCAAGGCGTTAGTTTTGACGGATGGAGAGGCCGACTTGCTAAGTCGTGTGCTTGAAGAAGTGAAGACCAAAACCTTTGAGGAGTCCCAGATTAGCCTAGATGATGTGGAAGCTCTCGACGCTCTTGTTTCACATTTCAGTGACGCAGAGAAGTTCTAACCGGATAAGGAAGCGCAACTATCTGGTAACCCATTGAGCAAACGCCTTTTTCTGGGGCATGTTATCGGTAGAGAAGGCAGCACGGACACAGCGAGCGGGTATCAGGGCTGACCCACGCACGGTTTATACAATTTCTAGCTCAACGTTCGGGCCCGTTTCAACGACCAGGGAGTTACAAACGACGACCTGTCTGCGGGTCAAATCGCGGTTGACTCTCCGTTTCAGTTCCGAGTAATTTCGCTTTGTGCGCCTGGAATTCTGCTTCTGTCACTATACCTTGATCACGCAGCGTTGCTAGTTTCGCAAGTTCGTCGAGTGCGCTCACCTGCGGTTGCTGCGGTTGCATTGTCTCGCCCCCGCCTGCCATCATTTGCTTAATGCGCTTTTCCATCGCATCAAACTCGGTTCTTTTTGTCGGGCTTGCCGAAACAGTAGCCTTGAGATTCTTGCCGTTCTCAAGATACGTGAGCGTTATTCCAATTGGAGTAAAATGCTTGAGGTAATAGAGCGCAACAATGTTTTTGATCGGAAACTCAGTTACCTTGTGATCTTTCCCTGTAGTGACTCTGACATGATCTGCGAACAGTTTGATCGAAGTCCCTCTAAGGCCGTTTGCCACTAGAATAAGGTTTGTATCATCCTGCTGCGCAACAGCAGCGGGTTGTTCGTCACTTTGCTGCCTAACAGCGGCCTGTTGTCCCTTTATTTCTGCGTATTGCCGTTTGCTTTCTTCTAATGCCTTTTTCGGATTTAAGGTAAACTTCACCAATTTTTCACCCCTTGAACTTGGCTTCCCACCTCTCCCCCTTAGCTGGTCGTCGGCAGTGGGTTTGCATACGTCGTGCTGCCGCTTGGCATTGAGGCAACGCCGGTGTATGTGGCTGTGATAATGTTTACACTGTGGCTATAGATCCCAACGATATCCATTCCGTTAGCATCGAGCGTGAGCAGGTTGCCTGTGGCATAGGACGTTGGCACGCCGTTGATGCTCCAGCTTATTTGATTGGTTGTTATCGGCTGTCCGTTTAGGTACACCGTAGCCGTCCACTCGTAGCCTCTAACGGGGTAGCTGTGTGTGTAGTTGTCATAATAAGGTGATAGCCACTGCGTCGGCCCTGTAACGGTTACGGTGTACACTGGTGCTGGTGAGGGAGTAACTGAGGGTGTTGGTGAGGGTGTCGGAGTTGGCGTAAGTGTAGGGGAGGCCGTAGGAACGATAGAAGGCGACGGTGTACCCGAAGGCGTTGCTGATGCAGACGCTGAAGCAGAAGTTGTCGTATTTGCCTTCGTTGATGCTGCTTGTGATGTGTTGCTTGCCGCTTGGTTGCTGCTAATTGGTGACGTGCAACCTGCTATACTCACGATAAGCAGGGCGAACACTGCGAGCACTAACAGCGTCTTGAATCTTGTCATTTTTCTAGCCTCGTATTATTGCGTAACATTTGCCGAACACGGATAAGACACTACGACGAGTATTCCTGCTAGGCAATACGAGCAACCAACTGGAGTCCAACCCGCGGGCTCTACGATTGTTTGTCCCGTCTGCGTATCTTTCATAACGTATGTCGCTGAGCATCCTGGCGGCGTTGGCGTTGCCGATGGAGTAGGTGTTGCTGTTGGCGTCGGCGTTGGTGTTACTGTTGGTGTTGGGGTAGGTGTTGCTGTTGGCGTTATCGTCGGCGTTGGGGTTGCTGATGGCGTAGCCGTTGCCGTGGGTTGCGCTGTCGGCTGCGCTGTCGGCTGTAATGTCGCCGTAGGCTGCGCCGTTGCGTTTGCCGTCGTCGTGTTTGTTATCTGATTATTAGACGTTTGAGATGTGCTCGACGTGCAACCAGCGACGCTCACAATAAGCACCGCGAGGAGGCCTAGTATCAAAACCATTTTTAACGTATTTTTTGTCATTTATCGCCCCCCTCGACGGAAAAAATGAATCAAAAGCGTAAAAACTGTGTGTGATAGCTTAAGTCTTGTCGTTTAGCTGCGGCACGTTTGATACGTCGAAAAAGAAGGAAGTGATCAAGATTGTATACGAGGGGTCCCTTGTTCACATAATCTTGGAACCTCTCTTCAGTTACTACTCTGGCATAGAAGCCGTAGCCACGGGTGAAAAACTCACTCTATCAAGCAAAAACTGCAACTGGAACTATTTTTAACAGATTCCCTGCTTTTTTCTCCAGTTCCGTACGTGCAGTTTTTTTGCTAGCGATTTTTCCCAATAAATTCAATTCATTGCCGTGAATTTCTACAAAAGTCCCTCCTCGTGTATATTTAAGAAAAAGATTAACTCCTACGTAATATTTCTCCTCCTGTGTGCCCCCTTTCGGCTTCTCAGTCAAGGTAATTCCAAAGTGGCCAATTTCAAGCTCGCGATTCAGCATAGTGGGGCTCAGCTTAGCGCTCTGCTCACTGCCGAGCAGCTCACTGTAACCGGCCCCGTCCATTTGGCTGAACAAGCCTCGAAGCTCAACTATGTCAGCGGGGACGATTTCTTCCCAAGTGTATTCTTTAATATTTTTGATTATCTTCTCGCCTAGCACTAAACGCAAATTATTGAGTAAAGCCTCATTTGTTTGAAATAAATCCAAACTCCTTACAACTTCGTCTGCCGCGATTGTTCCGGCAGTTTTGGACGCCTCCGCTCCCAGTTTTACCATGGAAACAACATTTAGGCCTCCTCCGCCGGCTACGGAGCTTCCTTCGGTTTCGGTTGTAGCACTCTTAATAGTTTTTTGTTCGGCGACGCTGAATCCTCCGGTAATCGTTCCCCAAATGCCGTAAAGAGCTTCAGTATCAAGATAAACAGGAATCGCGAGATCTGAGCAAGCTACTTCCCTTGAACCCACTAGAGACGACACATATGACCCGTCGAGAGACGTTAGCCTCGAATCTGCGGCTTCTGGGGGCAAATCAGTTGACGTGCTTTTTGGGCTTTGTTCATCGGTATCACGTTTGTGCCGGAAAGGGTTTGAAAGTTTCATCCAAATACACTTCCTAGAGTAACAATTGTCGCTTGATTCTTTATTATCTAATATTTTCCCTCCGCTGAAACTGCACGCCGCGACGCGCGAATAAGTGAAAGGCTAGGCGCATGATGATATTTCGGACCGTCGTGGGCTGCCAGGAGCCGCCCCGTTTTGTCGGCACGCCTTCCGGAATCAAAGAGCTAAAACAGCGTCGCGAGAGCTTAAGCGTTGTCTTTTACTTTCAAAAAGGTACGTTTGCATACACGTCCTGCAGATCCCGGTCATTAAACTGCAGGTAGACGGCTGTTGTATTGATGTTCGTATGCCCTAACACCTGCTGCAAGCGACGCAGGTCAACCCCGTGCCGCACGCTGTTAATGGCAAAGCTATGCCTGAAGGTGTGGGGGTGGATGTTCTTGCCTAGCAGCCTTGCATACTTGTTTATCAGCTTACGGACCCACTGCTGTGTTATAGGGAATAGAGGGGCCCCCGCAGGTATTGCATTAGCATCAATGTAAGCCTGCAGCTGGGCTAACGTCCCAGGGTCCAGAGGCACACGGCGCTGCTTGCTGCCTTTGGCTTTAAGGATGCGGACCATGTTAGTATGATGCTCCAGGTCCACAGGCCTGATGTGCAGAAGTACATCAACCCGGATCCCGGTCCGCCAGAGTATCCGGATGATAAGGTAGTCTCTCGTACTGCATGTGGCAGCTGCGTCCAGCATGACGTCAACCTGGGGCTTCTCAAGGTAATTGGTGATATCTTTCATGTTTTGGCGAAGCTAGTTTCTTTAACTGTACTAATCGAAATTAACGCTTTCCATTTTGAGCCGCGCTTGTTAGCATCGCCCCATGAGCGAAAATGCTGACACAAGACGGCAAGTCATGCGTCAATCTCAATACGCGATGGAATTTATCTCGCCCAACGCAATGACAAAGCAGTAGAAATTTGGCGTAAGGTGCCTTTTTCACTTGAGAAAAACCCTTGAACGTCTGGCTGATAGAAGCCGGTTCTGCTTAGTCTTGTCATAAATCCATTGAACTCCTCTTTTGCTACCCGCTCTTCAATTTTCGTCCAATACTCATTCGTATTAATAAGGCGGTTGCTTGTCTCAATTCCGAAGTTGCTAGCAATAGTTTTGAGAATTTGATAAATTGACGTATCTGCAACCAAATAAGAGCACAATACGTCTTTGTTATTCTTGACCTCACCTAAGACGTGCTTGACACATACTGTCTTACCGGACCTTTTGGGCCCTACGAGCATGATGTGCTTAGGTACGATGTTATTGTTGACCCTTCTAACAATGATTCGACTGAGTTTTTCAATCTCATCATCACGGCATTGTAAAGCATCAGGAACGTATCGAGGATCAAGAGTCCTTTCGTTCTTATAAAACTCAATTAGATTAGATTCTTCAGATTCCAACTAAGAGGGAGGAGTCACCAGTTACGCGGCCGCAACGAGACGGTTGCCACAAGAAGGGCGATCAAACCGCGTATGATCGTTGGAACGATCCATTTTTTGGCCACTTCATAATTTGAATACCACAGCCCCTACTCCGCGTTTCAACTTTCTGTGACAAAGCGCTGTTACAAAACTTAATGTATACCTCCAAAAGTAGTTGGTTGTTTATACTTCTCACGAGGTAATCATGCGCGAAAACAAAGTCGTCTTGTTTTCTGTAGTAATTCTAGTCATTACGATGTTAATCGCGGCCGCTGTAACTGTTCCTGCAGCAGCGCAGACCGACACGATGCAATACCGCTACGACGCAGCCCACACCGCCGATTATAGCCCGGTGGCGGGGAGCGTGCCGCCGAACGAGCAGTTTTTGTGGAACTACACGAACGCAAACTTCATGCCATCGTCCTGCCTCGCTGTCGCCAACGGGGTGGTCTACGTGGGGGCAACAGATTCGAGCGGCGTATATGGCTACGTCTACGCCCTCAACGCTACCACCGGCGCCGAGCTCTGGAACCGCACGACCGGATACGGTGCTGCCCTCACCCCCGCCGTCGCCAACGGGGTGGTCTACGTGGGGACCATGGGTCAATATAACTTCAATGCCACGACGTATATTAATGGCCAGGTCTACGCCCTCAACGCAAATAACGGGACCCAGCTCTGGAACTACACGGGCGGACAGTCCATGACCACCCCGACTTTCGCCAACGGCATGGTCTACGTCGGGAACTGGAACGGCAGCGTCTCCGCCATCAACGCCACCACCGGAATCGCCCAATGGAGCCCGCAGTTGAGCTTCTCCGCAGTGGAGGACTCCGCTTCCGTCGCCAACGGCGTGGTCTACGTGGGGAGCGAGGACAGCAACCTCTACGCCCTCAATGCCTCCACCGGCACCGTGCTCTGGAACTACAATAGAACTGTGGAGGGCGCAAGCAATGGTATAGACTCCACCCCCGCCATCGCCAACGGCGTCGTCTACGAGGGGATCGCATTTCCGAATGCGACCTCAGCTGAGGGGTCCTTTTACAGCGTCTGCGCCCTCAACGCGAATAACGGCACCGAGCTCTGGAACTACACGACCGCAGACACCCCCATCGGGCAGTGGTCCCCCGCCATCGCCAACGGCGTCGTCTACATGGGGGGAGGAAATGAAACTGCCGGCAACGTCTACGCCATCAACGCGAACAACGGCACCCTGCTGTGGAACGTCACGACCGGACCCGGATCTGGTGTCGCAGACCCCACCGTCGCCAACGGGGTGGTCTATATCACGAATATTAGTGGCTACATCTATGGCTACAACGCCACCACCGGAGCGGAAGTCTGGAGCGTCCCGATCGAGCTCGGAAGCCCCTCTCTTGCCATCGTCAACGGCGTCGTCTACACGGGGAGCGAGGATAACCACGTCTACGCCATCGGCAACGAATCGGTGCCGGTGAGCACACCGACCACCCTCAACGCCAGCGTCTCACCGATGACGGTCACTGTCAACCAGAACTTCACGATTAATGGAACGCTCACCAACACCACGTCGGGCACCGGGATCGCAGGTGCCACCGTCACCCTCCAGCAGAACATGAGCGGCGCATGGAGCAGCGTCAAAATGAACGTGACCGACGTGAACGGTAATTACTCGTTCAATAACAGTGAGCCCGCCGGCGGCACCTATCAGTTCCAAACGACCTACGCGGGTAATGCCACCTATGCCAGCGCCACGAGCAATTCGGTGAACGTGACCGTCACCAGCGTCACCAAGACGCCGACCGCGCTCTCACTCAACGCGTCAAACACCACCCCCGTCGTCAGCCAACCGGTCACCTTCAACGCCACCCTGACGAGCAACGGAA
>Ga0187881_10005063_pt1 | contig 10314 bp, 10 predicted proteins | sample June2016WEW_19_1_2_FD_133017 | JGI IMG/M metagenome (GOLD analysis project Ga0187881, IMG submission 133017) | Peatland microbial communities from SPRUCE experiment site at the Marcell Experimental Forest, Minnesota, USA - June2016WEW_19_100 | ecosystem: Environmental > Terrestrial > Soil >...
CCACCATCCTCGACGATTTCGGCCTCGAGGCCGGCCTGCGCTGGCTGGTGGAGGGCTTCGCCGCGCGCACCGGCATCCAGGCGGCTCTCCAATCCAGTTGCTCCGGCCGCCTTCCCGATGAGACCGAAACGCATCTGTTTCGCATCGCGCAGGAGGCGCTGACCAACGTGGCGCGCCACTCCGGGGCGACGCGCGTCGAGCTCCAACTGGAATCCAGCGGCGACGAGATCCGCTTGACAATTCACGACGACGGCCGCGGCCTGCCCGGCGCTCCCGCCCCACAAGCCCGGCAGGCCGGGAGTCCCGGCCCGCTCGGCATGATCGGGATGCGCGCCCGAGCCCGCAGCGCCGGGGGCGATGTCACGGTCCGCTCCCGTTCCGGCGAGGGTGTTTTAATTGAGGTGCGGGTCCCGATCCAGCATGAAACGCATTCGCATCCTACTGGCTGACGACCACGCCGTGGTCCGCCAGGGCTTCAAAATGATCCTCGACGCGCAAGCCGACATGGAAATTGTGGGCGAGGCCGGCAACGGCCGCCAAGCCGTGGAACTGGCGGAGCAACTGCGCCCCGACGTGGTGGTGATGGACGTCGCCATGCCGGAGCTGAACGGCATCGAAGCCACGCGCCGCCTGGCGTCGTCGGTCCCCCACGCACGCGTGGTCGCGCTCAGCATGCACAAGGATTCGGTCTATGTGCGCGAGATCCTGCGCGCCGGCGCGCGCGGCTACCTGCTCAAGGATTCCGGCGCCGCCGACTTGGTGGCGGCCATCCACGCGGTGGCTTCCGGCGAAAGCTACCTCAGCCCCGCCGTTTCCAACGCCGTGCTCGACGATTACCGCCGCCATGTGACCAACCCCATCGACCTGCTGACCAGCCGCGAGCGCGAGGTCCTGCAACTGCTGGCCGAAGGCAGGACCAACAAGGAAATCGCCGGAGTGCTGAACCTCAGCGTCTACACCGTGGACGCGCATCGCGGCCGCATCATGGAAAAACTGAACCTGCACAGCATCAGCGAGCTGGTGCGGTTTGCCGTAAGAAATGGGTTGATCGAGTAGGCGGGGCCAATCATAATCTGTAATGGCAGAATAGAGTACAGAGGTAAAGAAGATGCCTCGGAACAAGCAGGCCGTCCTCAACGCCGTCCTCCGCGCCGAACTTGGCCGCCAGAATTCCCGGCGACGGGCCGACAACGAAGTCGAGCGAATGCGGGAGTTCGCCCGCCGCATCTCGGCGCTGCCCCTGTTGGATGGCCGCTCTGTGGATGAGATACTCGGGTACGGTCCGGAGGGTTATCTCGTTGGTGATTGACACTTCCGCTCTTGTCGCGCTGGGCGGCGATTTTTCGCAAACCGACGTCCGCGCGGTGCCCTATTCCTGAGAAGCTGCGCTCGATCGGAGTTTGCACGCCAGTGCCAGCCCATCCCCCATGGTCGCCAGGCTCAACGCCACTCGTTCATCGGTGTGCAGCTTGCGGTTGAAGGCTCGTATGGCCTTGGTGTCCACGGTTTGGTCGTTGGGGTCGAGCGGCCTTCCGTGCCACAGCACATTGTCCACGACGATCAGCCCGCCGGTGCGCAGCAGCTCGAGCGACCGCTCGTAGTAATTCGTGTAGTTCCCCTTGTCGGCATCGATGAAGACCAGATCGAACGTGCCCGCCTGGCCTTCGGCAACCAGCGCGTCCAGGGTCTCGATCGCCGGCGCGAGACGTGGTTCGATTTTGTCCTCGACGCCAGCCTCGCGCCACGTGCGCCGGGCTCGGGCAACGTACTCCGCGCTGCGGTCGCAGGCCACAACCTTTCCTCCGGGCGGCAGAGCCAGCGCCACCCAGGTAGAGCTGTAGCCGATGAAGACCCCCACTTCGAGCGTCTTCCTGGCGCCCAGAATGCGGGCCAGCAAATGCAGGAACTGCCCCTGCTCAGGCCCGATCTGCAGCATGGGACCGTCCGGGTAGCCCTCCGCCTCTTCGCGCAGCCGCCTCAATACCTCCGGTTCGCGCAGCGTCACGCGGCGAACATAGTCCGCCAGTTCGTCGGTGATGGGGGTGTGGTTTAAAGACATGTCAGACCAACCAATTCTACCGCGCCAGCGCGGTCGCCACGCCGCCCGACCGGCCACGCCGCACCAGGGGGTCGCCGAGGGCCAACCATGGGCGTTAAGACACGATTGCCAACACCGATCTCGCCCGAAATCGGAGTGAATGCGTGAAAACGACCGTGCTTTCCCATGACGCCGCATCTGGACCGCCAGTCGGCACAAGTACGGGACGGCAAACCGTCAAGTGGCGTGGCCCCGCCGGTTTCCGGTAACCCCATTCCTTCTCCACAACGCCGTCTTTCAGCCCTGTACCTGTACCACCACTTCCCCGCTTCTCGGCGTTGGGCGGCTACACGGCTAAGTGGGCGTCTGGTCGCAGGACGTTTCCCGTTCCTAATCGCGGTCGAGCAGCCCGCAATCAGGCCGCCTGCGCCGGGGGGCACTGAATTGGACAAGAGACAACCAGATCTAAACATCGCCCACGGATGTACAATCGATGGTGGCTAGGTCTGGCTAGGAGAGGAGGTACGAGATCATGGGATCGAGCTGCGGATCGAGTTTTATGGGGCGCAGGACCTAGCGGCAGGCTCTTCGATCTGTCCCAGGCGACGGAGAACTACTGGCAGGCCTTCGCGCGGGCCGTTGAGGAAAAACACAAAGGGTCACGATGCTGAAAAACGAAACCGTATTCGCCGTCCAGCAACTCTCGGCCCGAGGCGTGGCCCTTCTGGGATTGATGCTTGCGGTCCTTGTGGCCCCGCACCTGAAAGCGCAATCAGTTTCGGTAACAAGCCTTGCGTTCGGAAACCAGGTTGTGGGCATTACCAGCGCACCACAGACCATATTGCTAAGGAACAACAGCACAGAGGTGCTCTATATTATTGGCCTGGGTATCAGCAGCACAAACAGCGCCGACTTTGCCCAGACGAACACCTGTAAGCTGGCTACCGGCAGCGCCGGTATCGCAGCGGGTTATAGCTGCGAGATTTCTGTGACTTTCACGCCGAAGGCAACCGGCCCGCGGACGGCCCAGGTCAACATCACTAGCAACGGCAGCAACAGCCCGCTAGAGATCAGCTTGACAGGAACTGGGCTGGCACCCGGCCCGCCGCTGTCGGTAACGAGCCTTGCGTTCGGGAGCCAAGGAGTGGGCTTTACCAGCGCACCGCAAAGCGTGACGGTAACGAACAGCGGCACCTCGGCGCTCAATATCACGAGCATTGCGATCACAGGCACAAACAGCGCCGATTTTGCCCAGACGAACACCTGTGCGACTTCCGTCGCGGCAGGTAGGAGTTGTGTCATTTCCGTCACTTTCACGCCGAAGGCAACCGGTACACGGACAGCATCGATCAACGTCAGTGATAACGCCAGCGGCAGCCCGCAAACGATCAGCCTGACGGGAACGGGGATTGCCGGTTATACAACCGTCGACTACCCTGTAGGAGGCTTCCCCGTGGGGTGGCCCACAGGCGGCTCCTCAGAGCCCAAAGGCGTCGTCTTTGACGGCACCAATATCTGGGTGGCGAATTTCTTCACCAATAACGTGACGAAGCTCTTGGCCTCCACCGGAGCCATCCTGGGCACTTACTCGGTCGGGGCGAACAACTACCCGGTCGGCCTGGCCTTTGACGGCAGCAATATCTGGGTGACCAATCAGGGCAGCAACACCGTGACCAAGTTGCTCGCCTCCACCGGAGCAATCGTGGGCATCTACCCCGTGGGATCAGAGCCCGAAGGCATCGCCTTCGACGGGACCAACATCTGGGTGGCGAACTACGGCAGCGTGTTTGTGCCGCCCGGCACCAATGACGTGACGAAGCTGCGGGCATCCACCGGAGCCACGGTGGGTGCCTACGGCGGGGCGCCATACCCCGTTGGCGTGGCCTTCGACGGCACCAATATCTGGGTGACATCTAAGCGAATCAACACAGTGACGAAGCTGCTGGCCTCCATGGGAGGCGATTTGGGAAGCTTCTACGTGGGAACAGACCCCGAAGGTGTAGTTTTCGATGGCGTCAATATCTGGGTGGTGAATAAGGGTAGCAACACCGTGACGAAGCTCTTGGCCTCCACCGGAGCCTTGGTGGGCACTTATGCCGTGGGATCAAAACCCCAAGGCATCGCCTTCGACGGCGTCAATATCTGGGTGGCGAATAGCGGCAGCAGTACGGTGACGCAGTTGCTAGCCTCCACGGGAACGCTGGTGAGCACCTATCCCGTGGGGTCACAGCCCTCTGGCGTGATTGGGCCGGATTCTTCAGATGTGGCAAACCCAGAAAGCGTCGCCTTTGACGGTACCAATATCTGGGTGACGAATTTCTACAGCGGCACCGTGACCAAGATTAGCCCCACGAGCCAAGCCCCGTCCATTTCACCCGGCGGCATCGTTCCCCTTGACAGCACGAAAAGCACTATTCAGCCAGGCGAATGGGTATCGATTTGGGGAAGGAATTTGGCCAGCGGAACCACCATCTGGAGCGGCGATTTTCCCACCTCCCTGGGCGGCACCAGCGTGAGGATCAACGGCAGGGCGGCGTATCTCTCGTTTGTAAGCCCCGGACAGATCAATTTGCAGGCGCCGGACGACGCGGCCACCGGCACGGTACCTGTGGTGGTTACCACCGCCAACGGGAGCACCACCTCGACCGTGACGCTGGGTGAGTTTGCGCCGTCGTTCGCCCTGTTCGACAGCAAACACGTTGCGGGCATTATCCCTAGGTCGGACGGGTCGGGTGCGTATGGCGGGGGAACCTACGACCTCCTCGGCCCGACCGGCAGTTCCCTCGGTTATCCCACGGTAGCCGCGAAGGCAGGGGACTCCGTTGAACTCTACGGCGTCGGATTTGGGCCGACCAACCCCTCCGTTCCGGCTGGCCAGGCGTTTTCCGGCGCGGCGGCCACGACGAATACTGTACAGCTTGCGATCGGTGGCAAAACCGTGCTTCCATCCTTCTCCGGACTGAGTGAGGCGGGGCTCTTTCAGATCAACGTGACAATACCGGCGGGCCTCGGGACCGGCGACCTTCCCCTCGTAGGCAATGTCGGCGGCGTCCAGACACAGACCGGCGTGGTGATCTCCCTTCAATGATGGCCACCAAGTCGACCTTACGCCGATGGTCACTGATGCAACCGAGCGCTATGCATCGCCGGAATCGACGAGGCGACGAATGGCCACAGAGCCGGGGCCCTCTGGGAGTTCAGGGACAATGCCGTTTTCGATCACTGCGAATCCACCTGGTTTCGCGACGGCTCGGTTCCAATACTCTTGAAACCATTGCGCCTTTTCTAGCGCGCTGCCAGTATGCCCGACAAGCCGACGGCTGATGAAGTGTATGACGCGGGCGGCATCATCGTCGAGGACCACTTTGCCCGGGAGGGCTGGCGTGTCATGATATTCGGCATAACCACGGAGGTAGTGAACGAAGTAGCGTCCAGGCCCATCAGCTTCGAGCCAAGCGAGGAACGGCTGTCCGTAGCCCCTTGCGTCTTCATATACCTCCGGAGAGAGCAAGACGAGAGGTCCTTTGGGCCCATTTTCGTGGTCTCTTTCAAGACAGATAGCTCGGTTGACGGCAGTCCCGTAGATAAATCGCGGGTTGTGTAGCACACCGCCAAGCGTCATAACACCGCGGACCAGAACATCGTTCTGGAGCAAGTTGCGCGTCAAGGTGCAAACGGAAGTCAGCAGTTCCCACAAGCCACGTTGACTACATTCGGTCGTGACGATGATGCAGTCGGAGCAGTATGTGAATCTCATGTCGATTGCGGGATTATTACAAAGCGTCTCCCGTAGGAGGCTAAGAGAATCGGTCAACCGTTTGCGTGCCTCTTCATTGACTTCGGCGTCCGCAACCAGAGCCTTGAAGCCCAACAGGTCGAGAAAAGCGACATATCGTTTGCCATACTCATTCGCAACGTTGACTTGCGCCATATTCACAGCAGACTCCTGTTGTCCGGCTCCCTGATCCGGCCACGCCAGGTTCCGGGCGGAGATCACGTTGAGCTATTCCAGATTACACCCGACAAGTCGCTTGCGTCCGATGATCAATCCGCCACATGGCTGTATCACGCCCGACCCGTAGAGGTGGCCGAAGCGAAACGCCGCCGGTCTACTGGACGCGCGCGGGCCTTTGCCGATCGAGTAGTTCTGATTTCGCGTTCTGTTCAAGATCGGAGCGGCATTCGAGGTTGGCCCCACATTTCGCCCTTCTCATACCACGCCTCAACGATCATGATTGGGCCAGGCCCCACTTCGGCCCGCTTTGTCATTGGGTCCACTCGAAGTCGCAAGGTAAAGTCCGCTGTCAGGTCATTGAGGACTTCTTCAACCTCATCAACACTGAACCCTGTGGCCGCTGCAATCTGGGAATATAGCTGAACGAAATTGGTCGCCGGATACCGTTTAAGTGCGGCTTCCGCGATTGCCATCTCTTTAGGGCTCATATCCTAGATTGTAAAGGGCCAGTAGCTGTCAGCGCAAGGTAGGACCAGATCTGTTCGACTGGTGTGTACTACGACAGCTCCCGAGCTTCTACGTCGCGCGCCCGCGCCGCGCTTACCCTCACTCGTTCAGTGGGGTAGCATGCTCATATGAGCCGTCGGCTCCAGGTGCTCATCCCGGAAGAACTGGACATGCAGCTTCGCGAGGCTGCCCAACGCAGCCGCATATCGAAGAGCGAGTGGGTGCGCCACGCCCTGCGGCAGTCCGTTGATCCCGTGGCGCGCCTGGCATCCCTGAACGCGCCAACCGCCGATATCGAACAGATGCTTTCCGAGATCGGATGCGGCCGCTCCTGAGAGTTCTGGCCAGCCCGCCGCGCTTAACTGGCGGCGGCCCTCTGGGCCGCTACCACCACCTGCTCGATGGCCCGCGCCACCTGGTCCGGCGCTCTTCCGCCATCCACGCTGTGGACCGCGGAAGCGCCGTACCACTCGAGGATCGGCCCGGTCAGCTCGTGATACGCGCGCAGCCGCTGGCGGATCACCGCCTCCCGATCGTCTTCCCGCGCGATCAGGCCGGCGCCGTCGTCATCGCACCGGTCCGCCACCTTGGGCGGTTGAGACAGCAGGTTGTAAATGCGCTTGCACTGGAGACACTGGCGGCGCGCCGTCAGCCGCGCCACCAGTAAGTCGTCGGACACGTCCAGGTGAATCACCACGGGGTCGGGCAGCCCTTTCTGCTGGAGCAGTGCCGAAAACTCGATCGCCTGCGGCACGGTGCGGGGGTAGCCATCCAACAGGAACCCGCCGGCGCAATCCGGGCGGGAAATGCGGCTGGCTACCATTGCGTCCACAATCTCGTCGCCGACCAGGCCGCCCTGCGCCATGATCGAACTTGCCAGTTTGCCCAACTCCGTGCCGGCCTGGCGCTCGGCTCGGAACATTTCGCCCGTCGAGATGGCCGGAATGTGAAAGCGCTCGGCAAGGAAGACAGCCTGCGTGCCTTTACCACATCCGGGCGGGCCGAAAAGTAAAAGAATCAAGATAACCTCCGGGACTGATTGCAGGCTAACGGCTGGCTGTAGGCGGCGTCAATGGCGATAAATTGGCTCCGGTTTGCGCTTTTCGGCGTGAATTCTGCCGTCCGGATGCAAGCGCAACTCCCGGTCCCGCCACTCGACGGTATGGCCGACGAGTCCTGCCAGCCAGACCGCAAATCCGAACAGGTCGCGCAGCGGCATGAGCCAGAAATCCTCTGCTACGCGACGGTCTTTGAGGACGCCCGCGCCCACCACCACCCCGGCAACCATGCGCAGCCCGAGAGCCAGCGCCGCCGCCCACCACTGCCCGGCGGCCAGCGCCACCAGGGCCCACAAGGTGGCGTGCGTCACCGCGTATCCGAAGTAGCCCGCCGGGCGCGAAACCCGGATGGTGCGCGACCAGCGCAACTGGTGCCGCCACGTCTGCGCCCACGATTCCCCGCCCAGGTCCGTCTCCACCACCACGGGCGCGAACTCGATGCGATAGCCCAGCTCGCTGATGCGGCGTCCGAGCTGGTAATCGTCGGCCAGGTAATCGGCGACGGTCTCAAAGCCGCCCACCTGGCGCAAGGTCTCGGCGCGAAACACCATGGTGGATCCAAGCGCAAACTCCGCCTGGCCCAGGAGGCGCGCCACCAGCACGCTGGGCGCGAACTCGGTCGAGATTCCCAGCGCCTCCGAGCGCGATGCCCACGATTCCGCTACGCCGCGATAGAGGCAGGTCACCAGCCCGACTTTCGGATCCGCCAGCGGCGCGGTCACCGCGCGCAGGTATCCCGGCGGCGCCACGATGTCGCTGTCATTCACCAGCAGCAGCGGATACCGCGCGCGCTTGGCCAGCTCCGCCAGGACCCCGGCCTTGGCGTTGGGAGCGTCGGTCTCCGCCACCACTGCCTCGATGCGCCGCTCGGGAAACTCGCGTTTCAGCCGCCCGATATCCTCGAGCGCCGGGTCGCGCGGATCGCTGACACCGAAGAGAATCTCAAACTCGGGATAATCCTGCGCCGCATGCGTGAAGATGGCCTCGTAGAACCGCGGGTCCCGTCCGTGCACGGGCTTGAGGATGGAGAGTGGGGCAGGCCTCCGGCCTGCCCTGTCTGGGCCGGCCGGAGGCCTGCCCCACCGCAACGCCGCCACAATGGCGAGCACGTAGTAGGCCGCCGCCGCAACCGCCGGAATGGCCAGCCAGATCACAATGACACCAACGCCACTCCACAGATTACCAGCGATGCGCCCGCCCAGCGCAGCCAATTCACATGCTCTTTCAGAACATACTTGGCCAGCACGGTTTCGAGCACGTAGGTGATGGCCGTGACGGGGACCGCAAAGCTGAGATCGGCGATGGCCAGCAGCCCCAGGTAGGCGAAGAAGGAAACCGCCATGGCGGCCACCGCCGCGATCACGAACCGGTTGCGGGCCAGCACCGCCAGGGCGCGCCCGATGGCGCCCGGGCGGAAGTCGCGGATCTCGCCATGCCGCCGCATGCCCGCCGCCTGGAGCACTTCACCCGCCGTGGTGGACGCCACAATGATGCCGATCAGCAGCCACCTCATTGGCCTACCCCCGCTGTTTTGGGCTTGGGATGCGCGGTTTGTGGAGCGCTGCCGCCGCTTACCAGCGCGACCCCCGCCACGATCAGCCCGATTCCGGCCCAGCGCGTCATGGTGATCTGCTCGTTGAGCAGCACCTTCCCCACAACCGCCACCAGAACGTATCCCACCGCCGTCACCGGCACCACGTAGCTCAGGTCCGCCCAGCTCAACAGCGCCATGCGCAACATCAGCCACACGATGAGCAGCAGCAGTCCCAGCGCCACCCACGGACGGAACAGCACGGTGATGTAGTCGAGCGGGGTGGCGAGCGCCGGCGGCATGCCGCGCTTGAGGAAGAAATTTCCAAAAACGTTGCTGAACACTACGACGACCGCGAAAATCCAGGTCTTCAGTCGCAGTCGCGCGTGTTCGTGGGTCATGCGCGGGTCAGTCGCCCGAACTCGCGGGCGCAGGCGCCGGGCCCGAAGGGCGCCCCGCGGCCGCCTTGTGCTCGGCCACAAACTTCTTCCGCTTGGACCGCAGCGCCAGGTACTCGCGGGCTTCCTTCGTCAGCCGTCTCCGCTCGTCCCCGTGGAACACCGCCTTCTTCACGATGCGCCAGATCACGCGCGGGCGGAAGAAATACTCGCCGTAGAACCGCTCCACCCACTCGACCAGCTCCCCGCGGTCCAGCCCCGGATAAACCACGTTGGGAAGCTGGTGCCCGGTTTCGTCGGTCATGGAATCGATGGTGATGAGGTTGTTCTTCTTGACGTAATCGTAGAACTCGGTCCCCGGATACGGATGCGCGATGGATACCTGGACGGTTTCCGTGTCCAGGCGCTTGGCGAAATCGATGGTCCTGCGGATGCTCTCGCGCGTCTCGCCCGGCAGCCCGATAATGTAGTCGCCGTGAACCAGCAGGCCGAGTTTCTTGCAGTTCGCCGTGAAGCGCTGGGCCATCTCCACCGTGGCGCCCTTCTTGATGTTCTTGAGGATCTGCGGGTCGCCCGATTCGTACCCCACGATGAGCAGCCGGCAGCCCGCTTCCTTCATGGCCCTCAGGGTGTCGTAGTCGGTGGTAACCCGCGAAGTGCACGACCACGTGACGTTTAACGGCTGGAGCTTCCTGGCCACCTCGATGGTGCGCTCGCGCCGGTAATTGAAGGTGTCGTCGTCGAAGAAAACCTCTTTGATGTTGGGGAACTGCTCGATCGCGAAGCGCACTTCATTGGCCACGTCGTCGGACGAGCGCAGGCGCCAG
>Ga0187881_10005073_pt1 | contig 10300 bp, 12 predicted proteins | sample June2016WEW_19_1_2_FD_133017 | JGI IMG/M metagenome (GOLD analysis project Ga0187881, IMG submission 133017) | Peatland microbial communities from SPRUCE experiment site at the Marcell Experimental Forest, Minnesota, USA - June2016WEW_19_100 | ecosystem: Environmental > Terrestrial > Soil >...
AGAGCAAGAAAACTACCCGTTGCATGTATGAAAAAACGTTTGAAATAAGGTCGGGATCCGGCTATCACGAACGGCCTCCCAATCCGATGAATCTGAACACCAAACAGCGACTGATCAGACGTGGCAGCGGGCATCCGGTAAGTGAAGACCTCGACATGATGACCAAGCGCGGTTAGGCAACTTGCCACATTCGCAGTCCATGTCTCAGCACCACCGACATGTGGGTAAAAGTATTCCGGGAAGATAGCAATCCTAAGAGACGTCTTCTGGCTCATTGCATCATCCTGATGGATCTGGATGCGCCTTGGAACTGAACTTGCAGCCTAGTGCTCCCAAGGGCTTAAGGTTTCATCCACACCCTAGTGTCGCGAGGCACGGTAGCGAATGAAGCCTAGAGTCGCCGTTCTGGTGCTTAACTATAACGGCTTAAACTGGCTGAAGCGCTGCCTTCCGTCAGTGTTCAGAGCCGAATACGAGAACATGGAAGTTTGGGTAATCGACAATGGAAGTTCTGACGGTTCAATTGATTTCGTGAAAACAACGCAACCTAATGCTAGGATTTTGCAGTTTGAGGAGAACCTTGGGTTTGCCGAAGCTTACAACCGAGCGATTGCACTTGTTCAGGCTGATTACGTCGTGCTTCTCAACAATGACACTATTGTCCTAAACCCGGAATGGATTGACCGACTATTGGAGACTGTTGAGACAGACAGTCGGATTGCTGGGGTCCAGTGTAAACTCGTTTTGATGAATGACAAAACACGCTTGGACTCTGTGGGCGGAATGGGAATTAGGTACTGGCTTGGTTTTACAGACATCGGCAAGTTGGAGGTCGACAAAGGTCAGTATGATAATCCACCTGTCGCGCCTTTCTACTTGTGCGGGGCTGGTGCACTCATCAGTAGACGGGCGTTCCTGGCAGTGGGAGGTTTCGACGCCCAATATTTTGCTTATGTTGAAGATGTCGACTTAAGCTGGCGGCTCCGTCTTGCCGGGTATCTCATCGTATACCAACCAGCAGCCACAGTGGCACATTTCTGGCAAGGCTCATCTAGCCAATCCGTAGACTGGCGCACCTACATGCAGAGGCGCAACCTGTTGAGAACAATGATGAAGAATTGCGGTTCAACCACAATATGGTGGGCGCTTCGAAACTTCATCTTACACAGCATCCTATTGTCCCTTGCGTTTGCGGCAGGCGAACCTCGAAGAACACTCGCGGTAATCAGAGCCTCGGCATGGAACATCACTCACCTTCCCGATACGTATCGACACCGCGTCACGATCCAGTCAAGACGCAAAATACTCGAGCATTCCATTATGCGCATTATGTATCCGCCTATTCCATACCACCCAATACGGAAGAAAAGACTGCATCACATCCTTGGCATCATGTTCAACAGAAGACATGATCAAGTGGACAACTAGACCTATGAAGATTAGATTGAATGACTACCAAGAACTATGCGAGAGGAAATGAACCTTGAATCCTTGGAGAAGCCCGATACTCCAATCTTGACGGGTATGCAGATTTACCACAATTATGTTCGGCCACATGAAGCCTTGCGCGGTAAGACGCCTGCGGAAGTAGCAGGAATCAAGATCGAGGGAGACAATAAGTGGTTGGCCATGATTCAAAATGCGAGCGTGAAGAAAGCAAAGTCTTAAGCGCTCTCTGTCGTATTTCTTATTACGGTTTCGTCCTTGAAATCCGCAATTGTTGGTTCAGTTGTCATTTTCGTCATAGCAGAAGGCAAAGCGGTCAGTTGTTTCTGAGATGCCATCTTAATGCTACGCTTCGTGGGCAACAACTACCTATACTTATTCGAGGCTAGGCACTTTCTCCTAGAATATAACGGCAGGCTACTATGGTGAGAGTTAACTTCACAATGTGGGACTTGGGTAGAAGTGGGGGGGCTCGGGTAGTCTTTGAGGTCGGCACCAGATTAGCCGCTAAGGGTCACGAAATAACTTACACGACGCTACGAGGAGCAAGCGCGTCATCATGGTTTTGTCATAGCAAATGCAGAATCATCTGCGTTGAAGATAAAATTCCCATCGTCAAACGCTCTCCTCAATATCTGCTAAATTACGCATTGAAGAGAATTTATCCTCAATATATGGTGGATGGAACAGAAGCACTCGCTAAAGCCACGCCCGAGTGCGACGTAAATATCGCCACATATTTCCCGACTGCATATGCAGTAGACAGAAGCGGCATTGGGGTTCCGGTCTACTACATACAGGCTTATGAGCCATTCTTCTTTGAGGACCACTATTGGAGACGAATGGCCGAAGAGACGTATCTTCTTCCTCTGAAACCCATTACTGTATCAACCTGGTTAAGAGACCGCCTCGGTGAGATATATCGAAACGAACCGGCACTCTGCCCGAACGGTGTTGATCGAAGCGTCTTCTATCCAAGGGCAAAAAGAAAGGATCGAAATGAGAAAAAGATACTCTGCATCGGACGAAGAATGGTTTTGAAGGGATTGAATGACCTCATTGAAGCGATGACCTTGCTCTATCGACAGCGGCGAGACGTAAGGCTGGTTATTGTGACTCCAGACAAACTCAACATACCGCAGACCACGTTCCCGACAGAGATCGTAAGGCCCGAGACGGATGACCAACTTGCTGAACTATACTCACAGTCCGACATCTTCGCGAGTCCCTCATGGTATGAGGGATTTCCTCTGCCGCCTCTTGAGGCAATGTCATGCGGCACCCCCGTAGTCACAACACGGATCGGAGCAGAAGACTACGCAGCTGATGGAGAGAATGCGCTTATCGTCGAACCCAGAAAGCCGGAGCAGATGGCAGCCGCAATACTGCGTATTCTGAATGACCCTAACTTGCGTGACAAACTCGTTTCCAATGGCATCGAGACCGCTAAGAAGCTGACATGGGACGAAACTGCAAACAAAGTTGAGGCAGCGCTCTTTCGAATGGCAAATGGAAAGTAGTCTTGAACTTGGTCATTCTGAACTGGAATCTCATCGTACCCACAGGAAGCCAACCCAAAACTCTCAAAGGCAGATCAGGAAATTTCTAAGCTAGATGAAAGGTTCTTTTTCAATTATTTCGAGAAGCCTCTCCTCAAGCTAGCAAACCAACGGTTCAATTTGCTCGCTTGGCTTTGAAAACGTCAATTCAATTCATGCTATAACTGCCCTCTTACATATTATTGCAGATGCCCGCAATGGGAATCATACACAGCAAGGACAAGGGCGACGACAGACCGTTTGATCGCATCCTGTATCACTACCAAGTTGAGAGGGAACTATCTGACAGACTAAGAAAGGCTACCGGAACCGAGCGTAAAGCCCTGTATGCAACGGTCTATGATGAACTCTATCGTCTTATTCCAGATCATCCGAAATTTAAGGAGAAAGAGAAGTCCGACCTGCAAAGAGTCAGAGTTTCCTCCCAATTCAACCTTGTGCGTCGATTTCTACGCAGTGAATCGACATTCTTGGAGGTGGGTGCTGGTGATTGTGCGCTTACTACGGAAGTTGCCAAGCATGTAATGAAGGCGTTTGCTTTCGATGTTTCGCAAGAGATAACGAGAGGCATCATTCTTCCAGCGAACACATCTCTAGTCATATCGAAGGAGGGTGAGATTCCGTTCGATCGTGAATCTATCGATATCACGTTCAGCAGCGATGTAATGGAGCATCTGCACCCAGAAGACGCATACGAACAGCTTGAGGCTATCTATGCTGCCTTGAAACCGTCTGGACTATACGTTTGCCACACTCCAAACCGGCTGACAGGACCATGGGACATTTCAAAATACTTCGATGATGTTTCGACGTGCCTCCATCTCCATGAATATACTGTAAGAGAGCTTGACGGCTTGTTCAAGAAAGTGGGATTCACACGAACCTGCTACTATGCTGAAGGACGAGGCAAATTCATAAGATTCCCAATCTTCATCGCGAAGATCATAGAATACCTCTTGGAAGCGATGCCCTTGTCCGTACGCAGACTTCTAACTAGAACTCTTTTGTTCAAAGCCTTATTGGGAGCAAACATTGTTGGAGTCAAAAAAAAAACCGACTGCGGAACGAGGTTAATCTCAACAGTATTTACTATCTTTCTATGGTAAGATTCTTAATTCTACCTACGTTAGTGCTGTGTACTTCTTCTCAACACGAAAACCTTTCGGAATAGCTTGTGATCCTTGAAATGCTCGATTTTCCCATCACTCAATATATACGTGATTGGAATTACCTCAAAATTGAATGGCTGTTTTTTCAGCAAACCTCTCAGGTAGTCGTCAGTGTACTCAGCAATATACTCATTCCAATCCCCTCTTCTCAAAGCGTTCCTCTCTTTAGCTGACCAAACGTTGAAGACCACGTACTTCTTAGAGACTCTACACAATTCTTTGATAGGAATCTCGATATCAGGAAGATGAAAAAGAACGGCCCAACAAAACACCAAGTCAAATGACTGCTCGGGAAAGCGGATATTGTATATGTCTCCTTTCTCAAACTTCCCGGGTCCAATCCTCTCCTTTGCTCTCTCTATCATCGCATTGCTGCTATCTATTCCAGTGTACGACGCACCGTTTTCTATGAGAAGGTCATAGAACACCCCAACACCACATCCCACATCAAGAACACTCTTGTAGTCCTTCGGCAGCATTGATCTGACAGAATCGTGGTCTCTCCTTGGCTTCCAGAACTCTTCCAACACCTTGACCTTGTCAGTCGACCAAATCTCCCAATCTCTAACATCTTCCATCAAGGTTTCCCCAATGGATTATTTTACCGCGCAATATTTACGGTTGCTGACCAAATCTATTCCTTCCCCTTGCGGATTATGATGCCGCCGTTCGTAGCTGCGAACTCTAAGGTATCTCCAGCATTGAGTCGCCGTAGTTCGCATACCTCTGTTGGAGTGTTAACGCAATCGCAAATTCCTGGTGTCTCTGTTAGGGTATCGTCATTCCAGCGTTGTTCTTTGGCGAAGTACAGCACGTCATGTTCATAACAATACCACTTCCCTTCATCCTCATCCAGGAGAGCCATCGGTCGCCGCATTTTCTACACGCAAGAACTCTTTGCCCTGCTTTCATGGCGACCTTCACCGAGCGATAATATGCTTTGAGCAAGTAGAAAAGAACTTTCATCATTTGCGTTTGCGGAAGTAGGCTACCCCATCTTTCAGAAGAACGAACTCATGCCCCGCCTTAATCAGCTCGGAAATCTCTTTCTGGCTTTTTGCAACTTTTGATATGAATTCGTACTGTCAATGTACTGCTAAACAATGAACAAGCTCCATCAAAACGCTATCAAATCCCTCTCCAAACACCATCGTGCATAGGCTCACTGGAAAAGTCGACCTCGCGTCCAAATCTCGAATTTCCAATTAGAACCGCAATCCTGCAACATCACTAGCCGGATTCGGGCATATACATCTCCAGACAACCAAGCAACAGCGACATAAAACGACATAAAACACGAGTAACCCGCCCCTGAGCAGCGACATAAACTGAGGCAGGCTTACATTCCAGCTCCGGAAACCCACGCTTTGATGCATATGCCACACGAGTATTCCACAATCTACCACGTCTTGAAAGTCTTAGTATGGGGATTCGTGTGAGGATTCGGGTCATTGGTCGTCGGTTCGAAGCCCTAATTGTCTATGCGGGGAGATTTGGGGGACTCGATGAGGTGTCTGTGAACTGATTGGAGACGGCTAAGTGAGGGGAGTGTTAGGCTTGTCAAGTAGGCATGTTCACTTCACTCGCGGCGCGTCCTACCTCATAATGCACAGTCTCGGCATAAACGCCATTAACATCGTGTCCTTCGCAATTCTGGCTAGAATCATTTCGACGAAGGAAATGGGGATATATGCAATTCTTCTCCTGATCAACGCCACATGTCAGACGTTCGCCACTTTATCCGTGGATCAAGCTGTCATTAAGTTCGTAGCTGAGAATTTTTCAAGAGGAGCGGTGTCCGCGGCGGCAGGCGCCTTCTACCAAGCACTCCGCACGACGCTGATCATCGCTGTCCCAGTTGCCGGATTACTCTACTACGAGGCACCCTTTCTGGCCTTGCATCTCTTAGGCGCCATCTCGTATGCGGTTCTGTTTCAAGTATTGGCCGTCGATGTTCTCCTCACTGCCGGCGCACAACCGGTGATAATGAGCGGGTTGCTCGGACTTCAGATGTTCCGGGAATTTGCCGCTGTCGACCTGATCTTTGGTGCAATACTAAGGCAAACGATGATCATTTTACTGATAGTTTTTCTCAGGAATTTTGTTGGTCTTGTAATAGCTTGGGTGTTTTCAGACGCGGCGACAGTGCTCGTCCTCTTGGTTTTTGCTATTGGTGCTCTGGGTTTGCCGAGGTTTGATTTTCCGTTGATCAAACTGTTTCGTTTCTCTTTCCCGCTGACGTTAGGTAGTGTTGCGGGCTACGCGCAAACCTGGTTTGATCGCGCTCTGCTGGTCGCGTTTGTTCCGCTGGCTACGCTTGGAATCTACAATGCCGCATTGACTGCATTTGGGGTTTTGGCGGGAGTTGCTGGCGCAATGGCCAGTATGCTATACTCAGCCTATTCATCGATTAAGGGAGAAACGCATAGTGAGAGCAGGATGCGTGATGGTGTTCGTTTAGCGACGCGTTATTCCAGCTTCACGCTAATTCCAATAGCTTTTGGTCTTCTTGCGGTCGCCAAACCAGCGCTCACCCTTTTGGTGGGCGAGCCATACGCAGCCGGTTCTTTGCCCCTAATCATTTTTTCTGGGGCGTTCGCCGTCACCGCTTTCACCGCGGTATTGGGTCCTGTACTTTTGGTTCTGGAGGAGACTAAGGTTGCTGCTGCGATAACCGGTGTTAGCGTGGCGTTGAGTTTGGTGGTCGCGTACGTTCTTTTGCCTGAATATGGTATGGTGGGCGCATCAGTGGCACGGGCTTTCGCCATGATCCTTGTTGCGGCCCTAACAATCCTCGTAGTCAGCAGGAAGATGACGTTACAAGTCGACATTCTTGCAGTTGCGAAAAATCTGTTTGCGAGTACGATAATGGCGGTGGTTCTCGTTGCATTTCAAGTTGTGGTATACAGCAAGTTCCTGCTACCCGTCTACGTTCTCATCGGTGCCGTCGTGTACCTAATACTGCTGCGGCTGCTCAGAGCCGTCGACCCTACTGACCTGAGTCTGCTACGAGGCTTTCTGGGGCCAAGGTTATCGCTGGTGAGTGACATGCTGAGTTGGGTGCTTGCCTGAATGGGGTATGGTGGGCGCACGTATTTTGAATTATAGAGCAGCCTCTTACCTAATCCGCGCTTCAAAGCCACTCGCTATGGATCTCCTTTATTCTCTTGAAGTGAGGATCGTCTGATAACACACGTTTTGATTTGGTCTCTATGCTTGTTCCGGCGACTATGGAGTCGGCAGTCGGCAGGTCTCCGTATCGGCATCGTAAGGCTGCGGATGTCAGTGCGATCTTTGCCGTCAAGTCGACGATTCTGAACCGAGATGTAAGGATAGAGTTGACACGGAGCTGGGCTGTATCTCTTCCCGCGTTTTCGTGCATGAACTTGTATACTTCGTGGATAACGATCGTAGGAACTATCGCCAATTCCCTTTGAAGTTCAGTCATCTTTCGCGAGGTCTTAACTTTGAGTTCCTCGGTGTCTGCCACATAGTGAGTTAGGAAGAAACGGGTGTCAACTGTCGCGGGCAAGTTCAGTACCTGTCGCGAGATCTGATGTCATCGAGTTTCTTTTTCATCTGATCCAAGGTGACCTTACCCGCGTCTATCCCAGCAAGGTCCTCGATTGGGATGATGGGCTTGATGAGAATTCCATCGCTGCTCTCCCTAACCAGGACTCGCATTCCCTCCCTTATCCCGTACTTCTTTCTCTTTGAAGCAGGTATCGTAACCTGACCTTTTCTCGTCACCAAGACTGACTCTTCCGACATGACCATCTGGTACTACTCCATACTCCAGTTCTACTTAAAGGTCATCGTACAACTTCATAAGTCCAGGTCTCCATGCCACCCACGTGTGGAAAAGTTACGTCTTGACCCGAAGCGATACTGAAATCGGGAAAGGAAATCAGCATGAAATGTCCTGAGCACGGCGTCGACTCTGAGACTGTGAAGACCACATACGACCAGTTCGGGGTGATACTCAAGGACGTAAAGGCGCTGCTTTCTGGGGCCAAGGCTGTCCCTGGTGAGTGACACGCTGAGCCGGGACCTACTGCTTAAGGATCAATAGGGCATTAGTTCAGCTTTGGGAAGAGGTCGCAGTGTACCTTGCCGACACGAAGAAGATGATCATCGAAGCAGCCAAATGAAACCCCTACCCGCATTATCCCTCCCACGGCCTCACTTCGTCCAACCGCCTACCAGACCAAATATCTGCCATGCACGGCTCGCAAATTGCAGACGATTGACCGTGTCAGGCATAGTTCTGTTATCTCCTCGGTTCGTGTTTACTTTCATTCATCGATGGTAGAGTCCGCGCCTGACGGTAACGCCCAAAGTCGCTCAAGATGATTTCTTATAAAATGCTCTAATCTGCAGCGTTGCTACTACCGTTCGCAATTAAGAGGGCGGATCCACCCCTCGAAGGGTGGTGCCAAACGGTGCCAAACGAAGGTAACCCTCGCCTCATTCTACGCCTCGATCCCCTAACACGAAGCGGTTTGCAGGCCCAGGCCATGTCGAGGGGAGTTTCCCTCAACGAGTTGGCAAAGTTGCAAGGCGATGCCGTCAAGCACTTCGCTGTGCTGTGTAAAGTCCTTGTCGGCGCGAAATGGCTGTGGCCCTACTCATCTTCTACCTTGGGGAGCCAGGCGCCAGGCGCGCGTCCACAATCTTGCTTGAGATCAAGGCGCGTATATTCTGCTCCTATGGCCTACGGCACGTAGCGTAACGGCCAGGTTGATTTCTTCAATACTGTAGATTACCCTGAACCATCCAACTCTCAAAGACCAGAATCCTTCGAGTTGTCCACGCAGCCTTTTACCTGATCGTGGGTCTTCTTTGAGCAGTTCGATAGTCCGCAAAATCCGCCATATAGCAACTCGGTCGAGTTTGCGTAAATCCCTGAGGAAGCTTTTGGTTGAGGCTATAGCTTGCCTTGGCTTCTGAGTTTCTGCTTGAGTTGGGCAATGGTATAGAGCCTGCTCGTTTTTAGGTCCGTTCGGGATTGTCTGATCGATTTCATTAACGCTTTATCTTTGAGTACTTCCTCGGTCTCGAGGAGTTCGTCGAGAATATTTCTTGTCTCAAGTAGCAATTTGCGGTCTTGTTGTGTCAGGAGCGATTTTGCCATTACAGGAACCTCAAGCCGAATGTATCTGCAGCCGTATTTTAAGAGGACGACAACTCACCAATTGCTTGGCAAATCGCGGCATGATGATATATAGCAAGTTCCTGCTGCCCGTCTACGTTCTCATCGGTGCCGTCGTGTACCTAATACTCCTGCGTCTGCTCAGGGCCGTCGACCCTGCCGACGTGAGCCTCCTTCGGGGCTTTCTGGGGCCAAGGTTATCGCTGGTGAGTGACATGCTGAGTTGGGTCATTCTGCCTAAGGATCAATAGATATCCGGAAAACAAGAGCAACATCTCCTACAGATGTGAAGAACTTGTTTCATACTCCACGTTTCATAAAATAACTCTGAAGGCCCCACAATGAAGTCATGGTCCGAAAAACCTTGGATCAATCGGGAGTTGCGCGTATCTTAATCGTGGCGGGGTTTGCTTCTGAGTTGAGCCTACGCCCACAATTCGGGCAAGAGGTGAGGCGTTCCGCTATTTCGGTTGGCTGCTTCGATGGGAAAGCTTCCCGCCCCACTTCATAAGTTCCGTCAACGCCAGTGTGGTAGAGCAGCATTCCGCATCCAGAACAGACATAGTTGATTCCAGATTTCAGCCTCTCACTGGTTCTTGTAACGAGTTCAGTGGTCATCTTTGGTTACGACAGGTCAGCTAAATCGAAAGGACACACAAGGGGATTCTGTAACCAACCTTGGCAACCAACCTTGACACTCGGTGACCGGATGGCTACATTATGGTGAATGATAGTCTACGAGGTGCGGCGTTACGGAAGAGTGAAGGCTAAACGCTAAGCAGAACCAAAGCGTTTGGCTCAAAAGTTCATGACGTGGGAGTGGGATTCAGACCAAAGGACGACTACAGTCTCCTGGAAGCGGTCATGTCCTGATGAAGTTTACGTGGAAATACGCGAATGCGACCGCCGCAATTGCAAATCCGACTTGAACCGCGAGGCACCGTAGAACCACATAACGCTCCGTCCTTCCTCTC
>Ga0187881_10005075_pt1 | contig 10295 bp, 8 predicted proteins | sample June2016WEW_19_1_2_FD_133017 | JGI IMG/M metagenome (GOLD analysis project Ga0187881, IMG submission 133017) | Peatland microbial communities from SPRUCE experiment site at the Marcell Experimental Forest, Minnesota, USA - June2016WEW_19_100 | ecosystem: Environmental > Terrestrial > Soil >...
CAGCCGATCGAGCGCGCCGCCCCCGCCCCCGGTCAGCCAGTCTCAGCAAGCGCCGGCGCCTTCCGCTGGACCTGGACCGACCTACGGCCCCCCTGCCAGTACTGTTCCTGCTTACCCTTCCGGATCCAGAGCCAAATTTCTCGATTTCAACGATATCCCCATTCCTCCTGAAATTAAAGTACAAGCAAAGAATTCATATGTCTTCGAGTACGGCCAGATCAAAATGGGATTCTTGACATTGCGCGGCAGAGTGAATTCTAATTCCGTGATGAACTTTTTTGTATCGGCGCTCCCGCACGAAGGCTGGAGATTGAAAGCTCAGTTCAGGTACAACCGGTCGCTTTTGATTTTCGACAAGCCGGACAAGGTTTGTGTGATCTTGATGAAGGAAGAGACATATTATACGTATGTTGAAATCTATGTGTCGCCTGTTGCGGGAACTTAGTTTCAGGCCCCCATTATGGCGGAGGGACGGTTTATCCTCTTTCCTGTACGGCTCTATGAAGAATGGCCTTCCATGCGAGCGGATACAGCTCCGATAACGGTTTGAGATGTTATGCTAAAAGGAAAATCAATCCTTCTGGGTGTGAGCGGCGGTATCGCCGTGTATAAGGCGGCTGAGCTGGTGCGGCTTTTGGTCAAAGAGGGCGCATCGGTCCATGTGGTTATGACGGCAAACGCACAGCAGTTCGTAACCCCTCTGACTTTCCAGGCGCTTTCGAACAATACGGTAGGGCTCGACCTGTTCAGCATGGAATCCGAGTCGCGGATAACCCATATTCAAAAAGCCAGGCTCGCGGACCTCGTTCTGGTCGCCCCGGCCACGGCCAATCTTATGGCGAAAATGGCCGCCGGAATCGCGGACGACTTCCTAACGACGATACTGCTTGCCACAACCGCTCCGGTGCTGGTTTGTCCGGCGATGAACGTGAAGATGTGGGAGCATCCGGCCACACAACGGAACTTGAAGAGTCTGGCCGAACTGGGCTACCAAATTCAGCAGCCTGCTGTTGGTTCTCTTGCCTGCCAGGAGGAAGGGGCCGGCCGTCTGGCAGATATTGAAGACATTCTGGAGAGAGCCGTCAAGATGCTGACCCCGCCTACTCTTGCCGACAGGCGCGTTTTGGTCAGTGCCGGTCCGACCTGGGAATCTTTTGATCCGGTCCGCTTCCTGAGCAATCCTTCGAGCGGCAAAATGGGCTATGCGCTGGCAAAGATCGCCGCGCGCAGGTGCGCCCACGTCCACCTGGTTTCCGGGCCATGTTTTCTCGAGGCCCCAGCAGGGGTCGAACAAACCTGCGTTACGAGCGCTCTGGAAATGCGGGACGTAATTTTGAGGCTTTCTCCTCAACTGGACGCCATTGTAATGGCTGCTGCCGTCAGCGACTACCGGCCATCGGAAAAGTCCCCTCAAAAACTAAGAAAAGCGGCGAAAGAACTGATGGTCCTGCTCGAGCCCAATCCTGACATTCTCGCCGCTCTTGGAGAGGTTAAGCCGCCGACTCAGGTGCTTGTCGGATTTGCCGCTGAGACCGAAAACCTTCTCAAAAACGCCAAAGACAAGCTGGTGCGAAAGAACCTTGATTTCATCGTGGCCAACGACCTTTCCAAGAAAGGCTGCGGGTTCGGCTGCGACACAAACGAGGTAACAATAATCGAACGAAGCGGAGCCGTTATCGACCTGGCTCCAATGACAAAGGAGGAAGTCGCCTCGGAGATATGGGACAGGGTCGAGCGGCTCCTTACAGGTGGGAAGAATTGATTCCGGACAATGCGGCCCATGAGCTTGCCGGCTGTTTGGAGCGGCTGCGTTGGATCTTCTGGGGTTACAAGACCGGAGGTATCCTGGACTGGGAATATAGCCCCCCAAAATCTGATGAAGAGGTGCGGGCACCGATGGCTGCCCAAACCGTGGAAAAACTCTCGCGGATAAGCAGTGAGCTGAATGGATGCACAAGGTGCAGACTTCATTCCGGTCGCACCAATCTGGTGTTCGGGGAAGGTTCGGCCAAAAGCGGTCTGGTTTTCGTCGGTGAAGGCCCGGGGTTCGATGAGGACCGGCAGGGGCGTCCTTTTGTCGGGCGGGCCGGAAAACTGCTTGATAAAATGATCCTCGCAATCGGTTTCGAGCGCAAAGAAGTTTACATCTGCAACGTCGTAAAGTGTCGCCCGCCGGAGAATCGGGCGCCCCAGCCGGACGAGACAGCCGCATGTTCTCCTTATCTGTTCAGGCAGATCGAAGCAGTTAGCCCCAGGGTCATTTGCGCCCTCGGCCTGAGCGCGGCACAAACCCTTCTGGGACGCACCCGCCCGATTTCTCAACTTCGCGGCACGGTCCAGTTCTGGCGGGGAATACCTCTGATATGCACATATCATCCGGCTTATTTGTTGAGAAGCCCTTCCCAAAAAGCGGCGGCATGGCAGGACCTCAAGGAAGTGATCAAGCTCCTCGGGACTTGAAGTCCGAACGAAATTCGCCGAGCACTTCCACCTTTTCTAAAGGTGGACAGTGGGGATTCAAAGGCAGGATCGAGATATATGGATAGGCGTATATAGTATATATCCACATATGTCAAAAGGCGGTCACACGATATGACTACCAGGCAATTCATTTGGCTTACAGCGCTTTTCCTGACCGCAGTGTTTCTTTTTGCACTCTCGCCGGTCGACCCTCACCAGGCACACATCGATATCATTCAAATCCAGGACTCGATCAATCCAGGGGTTGAGGATTTCATGAAATACGCGATCAAACGCTCAGCCGACGATAAGGCCGAATGCCTGATTATTCTTCTGGACACGCCTGGCGGGCTGATGACCTCAATGCGTGGAATCTCTCAGGCGATTCTCAATTCTCAGGTTCCAATTGTCGTCTATGTCTCTCCGAGCGGCGCACAGGCGGCTTCCGCCGGTGTGTTCATTACGGTTGCGGCCGATATTGCAGCAATGGCGCCCGGCACCAACATTGGGGCCGCCCACCCGGTTACCGGAGGAGGGGGCGAGATGCCTTCCTCCATGAGCGAAAAAGTTTTAAACGACACGCTCGCATTCGCCAGGAGCATTGCCGCTCAGCGGGGCAGAAACGCGGAGTGGATGGAGGATTCCGTCAGGAAGAGCGTGTCAGCGACGGCCGAAGAGGCATTCAAGTTAAATGTGATAGACCTTGTCGCCGACAACCTGCCCGCTTTGATAAAGAGGCTTGACAACTGGCATCTTCAGCGCGGGGGGACAACTGTCGTTCTCAAAACTAACGGAGTGGAGCTGCGCACCATTTCGCCCAGCCTGCAGCACGATATCCTGCGAATCATAAGCAATCCCAATCTTGCCTATATTCTTCTGATGATAGGTCTGGCAGGGATCTACTTCGAGCTGTCCAGCCCGGGTGCCGTCGTGCCCGGAGTCATTGGCGGGATTTCCCTTATACTGGCGCTCTACGCCCTCCAGGCTCTTCCGGTAAATTACGCCGGCTTTCTGATAATTCTTCTGGCGGTACTGTTTTTCATCCTTGAAATAAAAATAGCCTCGCATGGTCTATTGAGCCTGGCTGGGGTGCTGTGCATGGTGATGGGCTCGGTCATGCTGTTCCGCAACCCCGAGGAGCCGAGGCAGATTGCGTTGTCGGTTTTTCTGCCAACTACGGTGGCCGTCTCTATATTTTTTGCTGCCGTCGCACGTCTTGCCTTCAACGCTCAGAGGACAAAACCGCAGACCGGCCAGGACGCCCTATTGGGTATGATTGGCGAAGTTCAACGGGCAATAGACCCCGAGGGCAAGGTATTCGTGAACGGCGAGTTGTGGAATGCGCAGGCTGACCAGCGAATCGAAGTGGGGGACAAAGTGGAAGTGTTGGAGGTGCATAATTTAAAGTTGAAAGTAAAAAGGATCGGTGATAGATAGTGAAAATAAGTTCTATCGCATTTCATGCAGACAAAAGGGCAGCAGGAGGTTCGAATGTTCTATAACTTAAGCGCTTCGTTCATCGCCATAATTATTTTCGCGATTCTTTTCCTCGCGAATGCAATTCGCATTCTAAACGAGTACGAACGCGGCGTGATCTTCCGGCTCGGGCGAGTCATTCGTGCCAAAGGGCCTGGTATTATCCTCCTTATCCCGGTGATCGACCGGCTGCAGAAGGTGAGTCTTCGGGTCATTGCCCAGGAGGTCCCCACGCAGGACATTATCACGCGCGATAATGTCTCCGTAAAGGTGAGCGCCGTAATTTATTTCCGGGTAATTGATCCGGTCAAGGCGATCGTTTCGGTCGAAAACTATCTCTATGCGACAAGCCAACTCGCTCAGACGACATTGCGCACTGTTTGCGGCCACGAAGAACTCGACACTCTGCTCTCTGAAAAAGACAAAATAAACGCGCATATTCAGGAAAGTCTCGACAGTCATACCGACCCATGGGGAATAAAAGTTTCTCTTGTTGAACTCAAACAGATCGACCTGCCCCAGGAGATGCAGAGGGCAATGGCAAAGCAGGCGGAAGCCGAACGCGAGCGGCGGGCCAAGGTAATTGCCGCCGAGGGAGAGTTCCAGGCTGCCGATCGGCTTTCTGCAGCGGCCGATATTATCCAAAAAAGCCCTATTGCGCTTCAGCTTCGCTATTTACAGACTTTACGCGAGATAGCCACAGAAAGAAACTCGACTACGATCTTTCCGATCCCGATCGATTTGTTCAGGCCATTTCTTAAGATTGCTGAGATGTACGATAAGCAAAAGCAAAAGGAGTAAGGAGTAGAGATAATGGGCAAGAAAGAAAAAGAGAAGAAAGAAAAACCGCTCGATAAGATGACTGCTAAAGAACTTCGCGAGCTGGCCCTGACTACAGGCGCCATTGTCGGCGTGCACGCCATGAACAAGGCCGAGCTGATAGCCGCGATCAAGGAAGTGCGCGGGATTGTGGATGAAAAGGGCAAGAAAAAAGGCACTGATGTCCGCGCCCTCAAGGTAAAAATCAGAGATCTCAAGGACAAGCGGCAAAAGGCCTTGGAAGATGGACGCTCCAAGCTGGCCGATTCTTTCCGCCGCAGGATCAGCAATCTGAAGAAGAAGACACGACGGGCCGCATAAACCAAAGAGAGGATCATGCGGGCTGATTTTCTTATATGCTGAAATTGTGTAGGAGCCGAACCCTGTTGCACTTGATGATGGAGGTTACTGATGAGCGCTGATCCAAAGGTGATTGCGGCTATTTCGTCCGCTGTGGGGTTTTACCTTCAAGCCGAACAGGAGGCATTGCCTGCGCAGCAATTGAGCCGGCCGGCGCAGACGGCGCCGGTGGTCATGACCAGCCCGTTCGGGTTAGCTGGAAGACAGGCAGCCATGAATATCAGGTGGACATGGCAGATGCGCTTGGCCCGTTAGGTGTTGGCCCTTTGACTCGTCGGGCGTCTGACAGAGGAATATTGAAGCCCCGAAGGTCAAATAAATATACCGGCAGTTTTTCCGGCTTGTTTCCTTGCGGACGACTTCTGGTGTTGAAAGTCTGGTTGTGAAGTGAGCTGACGCTGAATTGAGTATTCTATCGAACGGAAAAAGGAGACAGAAGCATGGAGAATTCACATTTGCATGGCACTTCATTAATTGCAAAACTGCTTGATGAGAAACCGGTCAAGGTGGATAACCCGATCAAGATAGGAGATTTGACTTTCCGCGATGGTCATCAGTCTCTTTTCGCCACCCGAGGAAGGACCGAGGATCTTTTGCCTATTGCCGATGAAATGGAAAAAGTCGGATACTGGAGTATGGAAGTATGGGGCGGGGCAACATTCGACACCATGCATCGCTTCCTTAATGAGGACCCATGGGATAGACCCCGTCAACTGAAGAAACATCTCAAGAAAACCAAGCTTATGATGCTGCTGCGCGGCCAGAACCTCGTCGGGTATCGCAACTACGCCGACGATATGGCCGAGGCCTTTGTCGATCGTGCGTGCGTAAACGGCATCGAGATTTTCCGGACCTTTGACGCGCTCAATGACTTCCGGAATTTCGAAACCGTCATCAAACCGATCAAGAAAAACAAGATGCATTTCCAGGGAACCATCTGTTACTCGCTGACCGAACCTCGCATGGGCGGCCCGGTTTACAACCTGGACTATTATGTAAAGAAAGCCAAACTGCTCGAGGACATGGGATCTGACACCGTATGCATAAAGGACATGGCGGGTCTTATTGCTCCTTATGATGCCTACTACCTGGTTAAAGCCCTCAAGGAGAACGTCAAGGTCCCTATCCATCTGCACAGCCATTTCACTTCCGGCATGTCCGACCTGGCGCTGCTCAAAGCAATCGAAGCCGGCGTGGACATAATTGATACTTGTCTGTCCCCGTGGGCGTACCGCAGTTCGCACCCGGCAATCGAGCCCCTGGTAATGACTCTGAGGCACACCAATAGAGACACGGGTTTTGACCTCCATCAGCTCGCCAAATGCAGTGAGTGGTTCGAGAAGGTTTCGCCCAAGTACCGCTACCTGCTCGACGACCGCATGTCCACAATCGACATCGGCGTGCTGCTGCATCAGACACCGGGCGGCATGCTCTCCAATCTCATCAACCAGCTCCGGGAGATGAACGCATCCGACAGGCTGAACGATGTTTTCCGCGCGCTGCCTCAGGTCCGCAAGGAGATGGGCCAGGTTCCTTTGGTAACTCCCACCAGCCAGATCGTAGGCATCCAGTCGGTGAACAATGTTCTCTTCGACACACCCGAAGAGCGCTATAAAATGATTTCCGCCCAGAGCAAGGACCTGTTTTTTGGCCTCTACGGTCACACCCCGGTCCCTGTTGATCCTGAAATCCAGAAGAAAGCCCTCAAGGGTTACCCGAGAGGCGAGACTCCCTTCGCCGGCCGTCCGGCTGAGATCATCGAGCCTGAAATGGCCAAGAATTATGAGGATACGAAGGGACTGGCCAAAGACATCGACGATGTCCTTATCTATGGTATGTACCCGATGACCGGCATGCGCTTCCTCAAATGGAAGTACGGCCAAGAGCCCGTTCCACCTGAGGTTCTGCCCAAGACCCTTGAGGACTGTGCGAGGGAAGCCGAGCTGGTCAAGAAGGCTAAGGCCGGATTGCTGGTCGAAAAGCCGAAGAAGGAAGTTCCACCGAAGGGCGATGGATCCCGCCAGTTCAACGTATTTGTCGACGGTGATTACTTTTCCGTGGAAGTGGAGGCAATCGGCGGCGCTCCGTTGATTACCGCAATCACCCCGGTGGCTGCTCCTGTCCCGAAGGCTGCTCCCGCGCCCGCTCCAAAGCCTGCGGCAGCCCCTGCGGCAGCCCCTGCGGCTGCGCCTAAGCCGGCGGCCGCCCCGGTTGAAGGAGGCACAAAGCTCGAGGCTCCAATGCCCGGCATGGTCATTCGTTACGAGGTAAAAGAGGGCGACTCGGTAAAAGAGGGTGACGTCGTAATGATCCTCGAAGCCATGAAGATGGAAAACTCCATTCTTGCGCCAGCCTCCGGAACGGTCAAACAGATACTGTGCAAAAGTGCCCAGAGCGTTCAAAAGGGTGACATACTTGCTGTAATAGGGTAATGAAGTTCGTGCGAACTCAAGCTAGAGAGGAGTAATAAAATGGCCAAACCTCCCGTTCGTGTTACAGTTACCGGAGCTGCCGGTCAGATAGGCTACGCCATACTGTTTCGCATTGCCAGCGGCGAAATGCTCGGGAAAGACCAACCGGTCATCCTGCAGATGTTGGAACTGCCTATAGAAAAGATACAGCAGGCACTCAATGGAGTCATGATGGAACTTGAGGACTGCGCGTTTCCGCTGTTGGCAGATATGATCGGCACGGGCGACCCGCAGGTTGCTTTCAAGGACGCGGACTACGCCCTTCTGGTAGGCGCAAGGCCGCGCGGCCCCGGCATGGAGCGCAAGGACCTGCTGATGGAAAATGCAAAGATATTCATAGAGCAGGGTAAGGCGATGAATGAAGTGGCCTCGCGCGACATTCGCGTAATCGTGGTTGGCAACCCGGCCAACACCAATGCCTGGATTGCCATGAAATCGGCCCCGAATTTGCCGCAGAGCAATTTCACGGCCATGCTGCGCCTCGACCACAACCGCGCCAAGTCCATGATCGCCAAAAAGGTCGGCAAGCCGGTCGACTCGGTCGAGAAGTTAACAGTGTGGGGCAACCATTCTCCCACCATGTATCCTGATATTCGCTTCGCTACTATCGATGGCAAGCCGGCGATCAAGCTCGTTGACGAAAATTGGTACAAGAACGAATACCTTCCCAAAGTCGGCAAGCGCGGCGCTGTGATCATCGAAGCCCGTGGCCTGTCCTCTGCGGGTTCTGCCGCCAACGCCGCCATCATGCACATGCATGACTGGGCGCTTGGCACCAACGGCAAGTGGGTGACCATGGGCCTAGCGTCTGACGGCTCCTACGGGATTCCGGAGGGCGTCATGTATGGCGTGCCGGTCACCTGTGCGCCCGGTAAGTACCAAAGGGTAAAGGGCCTGGAGATCGATGCTTTCTCGCGGGAAAAGATGGACTTTACTCTGAAGGAATTGCTGGAGGAACAGGCCGGCGTAAAGGACATGCTTGCATCAGCTTCAGCCAAGGCCCGCTAGAGGTACCAGGAGCTCCGTCAGGGGCGCAAGGGCCTGATTGGAAGACTATTAAAACATAAGGCGGCAAGCGGTTGCAGCCTCTCTGATTCTGGACGAAATCCCCGCGCTTGCGCGGGGATTTTGCTTTGTATGAATAATCGGGGGACTGATTAGTTGAAAAAGGGAGGAAATGCTTTGGACAGATATTTTGTTTATTTTCAGGATGATTAAACTTGTTCAAGCGGTTCCACCTTGCAACCCTGCAATCGAGGAGAGATGAATGGTCCACTGGAAACGATGGCTGGCTGCCACAGTGATGTCGATTACAGCTCTTGCCGGTATCGCAATTGCACTCAGCTTCTTTTTCTCACACTTTTTAGTCGATATCTGGTGGTTCGATTCGGTAGGCTATGAAGCTTACTTCTGGCAGCGGGCACTTTACAGATATGCGGTTCTTGGGTCGGTCTCCATATTTTTCTTTCTGATATTTTTCCTGAATTTCTGGGTAGCATCCCGCTTTCTTGGAGCCACTTTGCCGGCAAAGACCCCCACGGCCGCCTCGCTCAAATCATATCGGCGTCTGCTCCAGGGATTTCGGACGGGCTCGATGTGGGTCTATACGCCTCTTTCCATCATTCTTTCCGTGGTGATCGCCCTGCCCCTTTACGAGCGCTGGGAGGCCTTCCTGCTCTATCTTTTTTCTCCCAGGGCGAAGGTGGCAGATCCGGTATATGGGAACGAGATCGGCTATTATCTTTTCGCCTACCCGATATATACACTCATTCAGCACCGTCTGCTCATTGCCTTTGGTGTTCTGCTAGCCGCAATCACGCTCCTGTACCTGGTCGAGAGGCGAATTCTAGCCAGGGAGGAAAAGCGGCTTCCCGCCGGGGCCAAGGCACACATCAGCATACTGGTCTTCCTGGTATTCCTGATCGAAATATGGGATTTCGTTCTTCAGCGCTATGGTCTTCTTTATTCCAGGAGCCATCTGCCGCTTTTCTTCGGCCCAGGCTACGTCGAAATGAACATCACATGGGTCCTTATCTGGATTTGCATGATCTTGCTGACCGGGGCTGCTATATCCCTAATTTACTTCATAAATACACGTAAGGGCATCAGGATTTTCGCAGGGTTTGCCGTCGTGTTCGCCCTTGGGTTTGGCGCCAGGTACTCGGATTCCGTTCTCCAGACGGTCGAAAAATATATTGTCAAGCCAAACGAGAGTTCAACGGAGCGGCCCTACATCCAGAACACTATCAAATCGACTCTTGCGGCCTACAGGCTGGACGATGTTGAAGTCCGGGACTTCAACCCCGAAAGGATTCCTACTGACATATCGATTCCCGATATACAGTCGATTCTCAGGAACACTCCGGTCTGGGACGGCGAATTGCTTGACGACGTCTACAAGCAACTCCAAAACCTGCGGACTTACTATGATTTTCCGGGCGTAGACGTTGACCGGTATACCGTAAACGGCCTTTATCAACAGGTTTTTCTTTCAGCCCGCGAACTAAACCGGGATCAAATTCCCGAAGGCGCCCGGAACTGGATAAACGAACACCTTTCCTATACTCATGGATTTGGAGCCGTGATGACCCCGGCGGGCCAAGCCGGCGACGAGCCGATGGTCTGGTTCCTGCGAGGAATTCCGCCGGAGTCGGCGTACGGGTTCAAAATCGAGCAGCCGGGTATCTATTTTGGGCAAATTGCCAATGA
>Ga0187881_10005078_pt1 | contig 10285 bp, 11 predicted proteins | sample June2016WEW_19_1_2_FD_133017 | JGI IMG/M metagenome (GOLD analysis project Ga0187881, IMG submission 133017) | Peatland microbial communities from SPRUCE experiment site at the Marcell Experimental Forest, Minnesota, USA - June2016WEW_19_100 | ecosystem: Environmental > Terrestrial > Soil >...
CTTCCATCCTTTTGGCAGGAACGTGCAAAGAATCGGCCAGTCCTCAATTACAAGGTTTTCATCCTGTAGCACCATGCCCCAGCATAGGAGCAAGCACCGAAAGAAGTCAATCCTTAAGTTAACTCCTATGGGGGCTTGCCCCGGCCAAGCTTGCTCCGGCCACTGGAGTTTCTACATTTTTGCTGAGAGGTTCTGGCCTTGCGCGACTTGCCCTCTCCCCCTTGGGGGAGAGGGTGGCCCGCCGCCGGCGTTCTCTTCAGCCGGGGCGGGCCGGGTGAGGGGGTGGTAGGCCTGCGCCCGTCCGTTTGCATTTCACATCGCGCCGCTGAAAGCATTGGGCAACGACCACGCCACGTGCAGCACCTTCTCGAGAAACCTGGGGACAGCGTTGCGTTATTTGTGGTTTGAGGGCATTGACCCCCTCACCACCCGGCCCCTCTCCCCCAAGGGGCAGAGGGGAGAATGTAGAAACTCGAGGGGCCGGGGCCTGCCCCGGACAGGCCGTCCCGCCATCGCGGCAGGCGGCCCCACAGGCAAACCGGGACACCACCATCATTGCCAGTGGGTGGAAATCCGCGCTGCTTGGGTAGGCGCACCGTGACGAATGAGACCAGTCAAGGCGCAGACCTCAAGGGCGGAGGTTTACGCCACGCCGGCTTGCACCCCGTCGAGCCCGGCAAAACCAGAATGCAAGCCCCGGTTGCTGTGATACGCGGACCACTGCACGCCATTTACGGCATGTTCAAACACGATCCGCTCTTCGACGGCGAGAAGGTCTACACCTGAAGCGATGCCCTCCTGGCTCCCGCCCTGCGGAACTCGGAGGTCGCATGATTTCAAACCCAAATTACGCTCTACAATTAAGAGAGAATCGACCAGCTTGGCCACCCGCTCATAAGATGATTTTGACATACGATGAAATAGACGTAGGTTACAACTGCCGTATGAGCAAGCGTAGTTCTTCCTCAGATTCGCGCTCTCGAATCCAACGGCAAACTGGAAATTGTCAAGCCGCAGCGGCGCATTGGTTGGGCCCCACTCATGCCGCAATACTCGTTCACGCGGGACCATTGCCAGGTAGTGGAGATCTGCGCTGCTTGAGTAGGCCCACCGTGACGAAAAAGAGCCAGCCAGCCCGTATTGAAATTTCTGTTGCCCTGTTGATAACGAATGGGCGATAGTTATTGAGAGAAACGGAATGCTGCCCTTAAGCTACCGCCAACACGAGGTCAGTTTCTGCGCTGATGTCTCGAAGTGGTCCGACAAAATCTTTGAAGCTCATCCCGAGCTGCCTTTTGGCTCCTCCGAAATCGAGAGCTTCGGTCGCGGAAGTATGAAGCGACAGGATTTCCGCGTTTTCGAACGCAAAGAAAAGGGACGAGGCAGATTGGCCCTTTGCGGTGAGGTGAAGTTGCCCGGCAGCCAACAGGGGCGCTCACCTTTCGGCCCGGCCCTCATGGAAGACGCTTACAACAAGGCGACTCGTGAGAATTGCCAATACTTCTTCACTTGGAACGTCGAGCACCTTGCGCTGTTCGACCGCTCCAGGTGGGATGCGCCTTCGATGCACGAGCGGTGCGTGTGGGAGTGCAAGCTGGGGATGGAGCTGAACAAGCCCGAAGACATTACGTTACCCGCGGTAAGGGTAAAGCTTGAAGAGGAATTCCTGCCCCGTTTTTTCGCCGGCTTTGCGGACCTCTGGCTGGGCCGCAAGAAAGACTTCGGTCTACCGCCTTCGGATTTCTACGTCACCGTTCTGGAAAGTCATCTGACAGGACCACGCGGTCCTGTCCGCGAGCTTCGGGACTATCTCGATTCTGAGTCCGCCCGGAAGCCCGGGTTCAGAGCGCAGCTTTGGAACTGGATGGCTCAAGAGCGGCAATGGAATGTTGATCCCAGCAATCAGAAATCGTGGCGGGAGGCCATTGACCGCGCTGCTCGCAGCATGGCGTTCATGTAGGCTGACAGAAGAAGAACGATCTGGTAGAGTTAGAATGCATTCCGGGAACAAACTGGCATGACACCGTTCGTTATCTTTCGACACTGCGTAGAAGCGATCAGTCAGGGAGCGTTGATTCGGCGCGTTAGCAGTACCGACAAGGAGTTCCACTTCCAGAACTGGTTTAAAGCGAGACTTGAAGACATCGGGCTGAACTTTGAGGCCGGTGGGCGAAACAGTTACCCGGACTTCCGAATGGTTACGACAACGGAAGGATATGAGGTGAAAGGGCTGGCGTACCCTGGCCGGGACGCCAATTTCGACAGCAACAGTCAAGCACCGTCTGGATTTCACAACGGACGAACAATCTTCTACGTTTTCGGTCGCTACCCCAAGAACCCGGACGGCGACACATATCCAGTGTTGGACCTAGTAATCTGCCACGGTGACTTCTTAAATGCGGATCACGAGTATGAACACGAGAACAAGAGCGTAAAGGGTTTTGGAAGCTATGGAGATATCATGATCCGAGATCGGAAAATGTACGTCGTGCCCACACCATTTCATTTAGTTCAGGGCGTGGCGCATGTACAAACCCTCATCCTGCCAGACGAATTCAAGCCGGGCAATCGAGAAGCCGCGCGCTTCATCGAGGTCGGAAAACTCTCACGCCTCGAGGCCGATGAGCTTATCATTGGTTATTCTTTCGATCTTCAGACCAATGACCTGGTCCCCCAAAAGATGGCAAACCCTGATGCGGGTCGTGAACACCGGTTCCGAGGCTGGCGACTCAAAGGTTCATCGACAGACCAAGTCTCCATGGCACCCCATAATCCTCTCAGCATAGCAGTAGATTCCGCCGATGAAGAAGAGGATGAATAATCAACGCATAATCGAAACCGATTTCTTCCCATTCGACTTCATTTCACGGCTCGCAGCTCGCGAAAGCTGGCGCAAGGAAGTCCACAGACCTATCTACCATATTCATAAATGGTGGGCCACTCGCCTGGGCTCCGTATTTCGCGGCATAATCCTGGGCGCCGTACTTCCAGAGGGCTGTGACTTTGCTGCCGAGTTTTATAAGATTCACAAGTTCTCCGGCCTCAGGATTTTCGATCCGTTCATGGGTTCTGGAACGACGATTGGGGAAGCTCACAAACTAGGCTTGACGGCGCTAGGGCGGGATATCAACCCTGTTGCGGTGGAATCTGTGCGGAGCGCCCTCGGACCGATGGATCGCTGTGCTCTGGAACCTGCATTTGAGGAGTTGTCGGGCACGGTAGGGGAGAGAATCCGAAAACTTTACAATGCCAAGGATTATGCCGGTCGCGCGTGCGACGTGCTTTACTTTTTCTGGGTGATGCAGGTGCCATGCGTCTACTGTCAACGAGCAGTTGACCTTTTTCCATCCTGGGTAATTGCGGCGAACGCATATCCCGACCGCAAGCCTGACACCCAGGTTCTCTGCCCATCGTGTGGTGAAATATTCCCTGGCAGGCGCCGACAGGAATCCGCGACATGTGCCTCATGTGGATTCAACTTTAACCCGGAGCAAGGCACAGCAAAAGGTTCCAAATCAACCTGTCCTTGGTGTCACGAGACGTTCACCATTCTCGATGCGGTCGGAACTCTCCATTCACGGCCTGCATTCAGGCTCTATGGAAAGCTTGTCCTGACCCGTGACGGAAGAAAGGAATATCTGCGAGCCACGTCCGCCGACTACGAGGCATACCGGGAATGTACATCTCAATTGCATGAGGAAGGCAGGCAGGGTAACCTCGTTCTCCCTACCCTGAATCTTGCCGACGGCCACAACACGCGCCAAGCCATCAGCTACAATTTCAAAGTGTGGCGAGACTTTTTCAACGATAGGCAGCTTTTGGCCGTGTCATGGCTTTATAAGGCAATCCGTGAAATTGGGGACATACCAACGCGCGACGCGCTGCTTACGTTGCTGTCTGGCACACTCGAGTTCAATAATTTATTTGCGTCGTACAAAGGAGAAGGCACGGGTGCAGTCCGGCACATGTTCTCTCACCACATTCTGAAGCCGGAACGGACACCAATTGAAGCCAATCTGTGGGGAACATCCAAGAGTTCGGGTTCGTTCTCAACCCTGTTTCGAAATCGCCTCTTGAAAGCAATCGAATACCGGTTGAAGCCGACCGAGGTCAACGGGATAAGCGGCAACGGCCGCCAGTGTGCACCAGCCTTCAGCGGGCACATTGAAGTGGGGTGGCCTATTGATGCCCGTGTTGCGGAGCGTGCGATCTACCTGTCGTGTGGAGATTCTGCGAATTCCTCCTTACCCGCCGGCAGCATCGACATGGTCGTGACCGATCCGCCCTTCTTCGATAACGTCTATTACTCGGAGCTTGCCGACTTCTTTTATGCGTGGCAGCAATTGCCCCGAGTTGGGGGGGCGAGTCCGTCCCTGTCCACTCGCAGCAACGCGGAGGTTCAAGATAGCGACGTCGAAAGTTTCGCCACGAAATTGAAGGGCGTCTTGCAAGAGTGCGAACGCGTTCTTAAGGACTCCGGCTTGCTGGCGTTCACCTATCATCACTCACGCGAGGAAGGATGGAGGGCGCTCGCTGAGGCGATTCTTGGCGCGGGCTTCGTGGTCATCAACTCTCAACCAGTTAAGGCGGAGATGTCGGTTGCCACGCCCAAAGCTCAGGCGAGGGAGCCGATTCAATTGGATATTATCCTGGTTTGCCGGAAGCGAAGCTACTTATCTCCACCGCCAGCGTCCACTGATGAAGCGATCGAAGCCGCCAGGAAGAAGATGGACCGGCTCCATGTGGCGGGATTCAAACTATCCCGAAACGACCAGAAGATCGTACTCTTCGGCCAGTTACTCACAACCCTGAGAACGCCTGCCGAATCAACCTGCTTTGCGCGAGCCGAAGGTCAATTCATGCCAATTGAGTACCCCGAGCTCATTACAACATCGCAAATGGGATTGGACTTCTGACTGGAGCGAGTAGCGCATTTTGCCTTCCTCCGCGCTACTAAACATGATACCGTCCACACATCTATTACTACCGATGGAGAAAAGCCGCGGAGTAATTCCGGTCGGACCTGAATAACTCCGCGCTACCGGCTTATTCGAAGAGGCGTTCATGAAGTGCCATACCGCCCTTGAAGTTCGCGAGGCCGCAAAACTACCCTTAGGTTTGCCCCTGGAATTGCAACAGGAAGACCGAAGGAACTTGGATGAAGCCGTATTTGAACTGTTGGGTGTTCAAGACCCCCGGCGGCGAAAGGATCTGATCGATCGTCTATACCGCGAGGTGGCTTCCCACTTCCGCTCCATTCGTATCGTGGAAGTCCAAAAGATGGAGCAACGTAGACACGGCGGCGGCAAAGACAACGTTTCCCAGATGGAATTGGCGCACGACGCGTGGAGTCACCTTGACCCCGAGTTTCATAAACCGCTTTCCACGTGGCTCGACGACGAGGCGGGAAGAGCAAAAACGGTGGAGTTACCCGAGGGAGAGGTCCGACTTCCACCTGCGGAAAATTGGTTCGAAGCAACCACGGTTTATTTCGGGAGGAAGCCTGCGGTGAGCCACGTGTGTGCCAGCCGACCAGAGGCGGAACTGCTGGCTGCCATTGCACGCGAGGGTCTACGCGGCCCCGTTTCCGTTCCCACAACGGAGGAAGGATGTCACACCCTTTACCAATCCCTCGAAAACCGCCTCTCCAGCGCCAGGGCCCGGTTTGAAGAATTAGCAAAGGAGCGCGCCGGAAGCGACAAGTTGCGAGAGCAAGTTACTGAACTTCTTCACCGCTGGTTCATCCACGGCCGTCCCACATAATCTGCGCAGTAGGTCCAACGGCACGGACAGTGGTTTGCTGACCGTGGGTTTGTGGTCATAGGCAAAGGCTCACAACCAATCAGAGTGCGATTGACCGTAGCTTCCCGCTCTCCGATTACACTTACACGGCAATGGTGGGCTAACGATCACGAGGGGTTGGGAATCGCGCGGAGGTTCCCGAAACCCTAGGAGTCCTATGTCCCTTCCGGTTGGCCGCGCGCCACGGTGCTTATCGTTACGTGTGCGCGTTCGTTGTTGATAAGAGTGCGGAGTTTATCAACGAGCATTCGTTTATTCGAGAACCTGCGCATTGAACCTCGTGGTACGCTGAATCGCTGAATTGCAATGCACTCTAGGTCTTTCCGACCAGTCGCCTCATCACTTACGGCCTTCTCGATGTCGTCGAGCGACGCATTGCGCAGTTTCTCGTCACTAAGGGTCAGCAATCCTTGAGAAGGAGGACTGGCAGACTCTGCGTGAAAATGACCTACGAGGAAGTCAGCTTTTCCTGATTTTAGAAAGCGCAAGAGTGCTGAATATTGTTTAAGAACGGTCGCGTCACTTCGCGCAGAAACAAGCGCATGGAAATGTGCCGTGAGTACCTTCAGCAGGGCTCGACTCTCTTCGTTACCCGGTGTTCTGCTTGTCATATTATTGGTCGATCCGCGCCTTCAGTTCCTCGCAAATGGAGGTCATCATATCTACCACGGCTGGTGTGGCATTTGGACCGTCAAGATTCCATACTGGCCAACCCGCGTTTACGGCTTCAGGAACTCCAATTTTATTTTTTCCGATACTTCGAATCATGTCGTTTCCCCATTGACGACGTAACGCCGCAATTTGCTCAGTGTGAATATTTGTATAACCAGACCTTGCTCGGCCAGCGTGTTTGACCAAATATGCCACGATCCCCGCGAGGCGCGTCGTGGGTACAAAATTCTTTGGGACGTCATTGTCAGCCACGCGAGCAGTGGTCTTTAGATACGCCAACTTCCCATCAATTTTGTTTTGGACAAGGCTGCGGAAATGAGTGACGCCGCGACTCGATATGTCTTCTGGTATGACGGGGATAACGTAGCAATCACTTGCAGCGAGAGCGTTCTGGCTCACGATCTTAGTTGCTGGAGGACAGTCGAAAATCACGTAATCATATTGTTTGTCAGCATCAATTTGATCAAGCCAGCCGGCCAGCAAAGTTCTCTTGTCCCAGTCTGAAAGACTCGGATTGCCATAGGTCGTCGACGCCAGATCAATTTCAGTATCGTCTAATTCGAACTGCGCGCTCACAAAATCCAAATTCGGATACCAGTCTTTACACTTTTTATTTCTTTCTGCAATCGCATTCTTTATAACAATTTCTGCTTTAGGCATTCGAATCTTTCGATTGCAGAAGGACTCAAAGACGCGGTTTACCGTCTTCTGCTGTTGGACGCACTTCTCCCAAACTGGCGCCCCAAGAACAACTATTGACAGGCTGGATTGGTGGTCGACGTCGATTAGCAGGACCCGGTGCTCCCGTGCAAGGAACGCGGCCAGATGAAGGGATAACGTGGTCTTGCCCACGCCGCCTTTGAAATTGATGACGGAAACCTTTTTCATCTTTTACCCCCCCCCCCCCAAGAAATATGGACAATGCAGGCGACTGCACTCATTATGATAGCATAGCGCAAAGGCTGTGGTGTGTCTGAAAGAGCAAGCGTAGCGCAGACCTCCGTCCCGCCCTGGCGGGAGGTCTGCGGTTCTTCCTCAGATTCGCGCTTTCGAATCCGAGGGCAAACTGGCCATCGTCAACCCGCAGCGGCGCATTGGTTACGCCGCGCTCGTGCCGCAATGCTCGTTCACGCGGGACCATTGCCAAGGAATGGAAACCTGCGCCGCTTGAGTGGGCGCACCATGACGAATAAGACCAGTCTCGCACCGGAAGCGTATGGTTGCCTTCCGTGATACAATTTGCTCTCTCGGATGGCCCATGGAATCCGACCTCTGACACCTCGAAAAACTGGCCTCTTACCGTGCCTGCATCGAAGGGATCGCGTGCGCGCGCGGGCTTCCTGCAAAAGCGTGAACAGCGGCTCCACAGGCTGCGGAATAACCCCTTGAGGCTGTCATCTTGAGGAGCCGTAGGCGACGAAGGATCTCGCATTGTCTTGAAAACACTCAGGGCGAGATTCTTCGCTTCGCTCAGAATGACAGCTTGGAGGCGTTTTTCCGCAGCCTGTCCAGCAGCAACAGCGGCTCGGCGAAGCCTCGGGGGAGGTCGCGGAGAACATCCTGGAAGACCTGTCGTTGGATCGAATCGAGCCGCCGACTGATTTGTGGTGGTTAACGGAACCATAGACGCAAAGCGGCTTCCGAAAGCTGGTCCAGGCGATCTTGAGCAACTATCGGGGAGCGAAGGTTTCCGGGATTCCCGAGGTCGCGATTCGGGCGGTTCTCACTAAGTTGGGCAGAGCTGCATTGCAGGCCGGGCACATGCCGCCGGGGGCCAGCAGCCCGGCGCCCATCTATAGCCAACTTGAGAGGCCCTCGAACAGCTTGGGACAACCTGCGGGGACTCGCGAGCTGCCAGACATGTGCATCTCCCCGAGATCTGATCTCCACCTGCGTCGGCTCCTCTTCAGGCTGCGGCGTCAAGCCGGAAGTCATCCTCAACAATCGTGACGGGAACATAAGGCATTGCCAGCAACTGTGGCGAGAATTGTCAAGGCTCCTGGCGGCGGAGCGGCGCTTGTCATTTGATTTGGACGCCAGCATTCTCATTCACCCCCGCACCCCACCTCCTGCCGGAAATGCCCGCCGGAAGCGGACTCCATGTCTCTTGACAAATGGGGGAGGATAGGCTAGGATAGTAAGTGGGGTTGTGGAAGAAACAGGATTCAGGAGGCCGAAGAGCAGGGTCCAGGTGTCAGGTTTCAGGTGACAGACGCCCGGGCTTGGGCAATGCTGAATTATGAATTGTGAATGGTGAATAGTGAATTGTGAATTGCTTTCTTCCTTTTCGCCACCGCTGACTGCCTTCTGCTTGCTGCCGATTGCCTACTGAATTTGAGGGGAGTTCGAGTTGGCGGGACTCTTGGCCCGTACGGCAGTCTAGGACAAGATGTCACCGCCCACAGGGAAAGAAAGAACTAGTAACTTTAAAAAGTGAGGGAACGACACGGGAATGTCTATGAAAACAAGGGAGGTACGTGGTAGGTGGTATGTGGGAGGTGGTACGTGGTAGGTGGTATGTGGGAGGTGGTATGTGGGAGGTGGTATGTGGGAGGTGGGGAAATGAAAAACAGGGGCAAGGGACTGGGGGACGAAGGCCTGCCCGCCGCCGGTGCGTGCCAGAATCACTCGCTCAATTTGTCCTGCGACTCAAGAAAGCCTACCAGCCTTGGAAAGGAATTCTTTTTTTTGACGGAACGGCGCGGGAATGTCTATGAAAACAAAGGACCGCTGTGGAAAAAGCTGGAACGAAGCGGCAATGTTGTAGAAAACAAAAGTACTTATCGGTTGAAAACGGCAATGTATATGAAGACGAAGGAGTTAATGTGATCCTACCCAGTCAAGCGCCAGCAAAGTAAGACATAAAGTCCCTGCCGAAACCACGCCAGTGAACAGGTCACTTCTGACTTAATGCCCGAATTCAACCCGCTATTGCGACGACCAGGAGATGGCCTCGGTCACTACCACCCCCTGCCCCCTACCGCTTGGCTGGTGGGAGTCCTACCCACGGAATAGCGGCCGTGGCCTAATCCGCAGTTCCCGCTTTCTGGACCAGCGGCTCTTCGAGGGCAGTGAGCGGCAAGCAGAAGGCAGTCGGTAGTAAGCAGAAGGCAGAAGGCGGGAATCAGATGGTCTTCATTCTGACTCCTGACTCCTGACTCCTGACTCCTAATACCTGGCACTTGAATCCTGAATCCCGAATCCTGACTCCTGCTCTTCCCCCACCTACCACCTGCGACCTACCGCTCTAACGGCGCGATAGGGCTTCGAGCAGCCTCTGTTCGATGCTGCGGAAGCTGGCGGCATCGCGGACGTATTCAGTGAAGGACGAAACCGCACTTGCGGCAATCTGCTCGGCTGCGGCGGGATCACGCGCCTTGAGTACCCTAAGCATCTCATAGTCCTCGATGCCCGAGCGCATCGCCTCGAACCGGATGGAGCTTCGGACGGTAAGATGCTCCCGGTCGGGATAGACAATGAAGGCATCGCCTGGAGGCAAAAGCTCCGTATTGTCGTCGATCACCGGTTGCGTGTCGAGCCATGGCTTCGGGGTCCAATAATTTCCGCCCCAGTGCAGGAATCCCGTGAACCCATAACGGAAATCAAGCCACTGGAGAAGCCTTACCTTGATTAAGGGGAAGTCCAGCAAGCGGTTGAGATACCTCTTCTGAGGATAAAGGCAGGTGTAGAACCAGACGGCACGCCCGCTCTCGATGCGCCGCTCGAGGAGCGCCATCTGGTCATCGAAACGGCCGAGTTGCGGAACCCAGACGTCGCAGTTGCTCTGGAGCGCCTCGGGCATGTTTGCCGC
>Ga0187881_10005095_pt1 | contig 10263 bp, 19 predicted proteins | sample June2016WEW_19_1_2_FD_133017 | JGI IMG/M metagenome (GOLD analysis project Ga0187881, IMG submission 133017) | Peatland microbial communities from SPRUCE experiment site at the Marcell Experimental Forest, Minnesota, USA - June2016WEW_19_100 | ecosystem: Environmental > Terrestrial > Soil >...
ATTCGAACCTAGAACCAGCAAGCCCCCGTTCTGGGTCAGTTTGTCAACTATCTCGTCCAGCTTCTTCAGAAATTCTTGGTCAATTATTTGAGGGTCACTCATTTCACGTTCAACCCTATTCCAATCGCTAAGAGCACAATCGTCCACCAGATTACGAATAGGTAGTATTTCGTCATTTTGTGGTCTGCTTCGTAATTACGTTTTTTGTAGAAAGCTTTGCATTCTTTACAAAGAGCGTCTTCTCTGTTGTTACTTCCGATTTCTCGACCACATTTGACACATTTCATTTTCTCACTGATACCTAACTCTTCGGCGTGGCTTATAAACGTTGTGCCTAGTGGACGGGGCTGTTTTCGCTTGTCCCCGACTGATTTAAGTAATTGCTTAAATAAATCGCCCAAAAAGTAGTCGCCCAGCAGACAGTCCCACGAACTTGTCCTCATGAAAGCACGAACCTGTATCCCTGTTTAACAAACCCCTCAGTTCTGTTGACGTGAATGTAAAGTTCGTCAGTTATGCTAACGTCATCTGTTGAAAACATGACCCTCTTCTTGTTCAACCAATAGAAAGCGATATTACAGTTCGGGCACAGAAAATAGGTTTGAGAATCGGGGTTTCCAGACATCCCGTAGTTTTGGCAGTAGTTTCCGCACTTCGGGCAATCGTGATGTTTCATTCTTCGTTGCACTCCCGACAAACGAATTCTCCGTGCATCTCGTAAGGAGAGTCTTCTTGGAATTTCAAGTGAACGTGTTTACCTTCCGCTATCAATTGGCAAGAGTATTTCTTGTTGTGAGTGCATCTCTTCCGAGAACAGTAAAGTATCGGTTTCATGACATCACGAACGGTTTATATTCTTTTCGAAAATCTGTTTTCTGTCTCCAAGATGTGTCACAAGCGTCAGAACAGTGGCAAGCATCTACACCTTTCGGAAAACTTACACAATTTTTTGAGTGAGAAGGGTCACAATAGAAAACTCTACCGCATTCACTACATTTTCGTTTCGTTCCCTTTTTCCATTCTATGAAACCCATTATGACATCACAAACGTATCGGGTTGTAATTGAAGGTCAAAGTTATCAGGAATAGGAACCTTCAGAACTTTACACTTAGCTTTGATATTGTGAGCGATTAATCTGAGGTCGTGTTCACTTATAGACCCTTTCACGTAATATCTATGAGCGTCACGAAGGAACCAGAGTATTGCACCCTTCAGGTGATATTTATCAAAAATAGGAAGATAACCTGTTTTGGGAAAAGCAAAGTTTTGCCTAGTTCTCGGTAACGACTTCATTCGAATTCTAGGTGAAGTTTTAAATTCCGTCACCGTTTTGCCTTTCACCGAATCAGGTGTTCCGACTATCGTTCTACTCATGGCAATGACCATCGCACTTGTGACACTTGCACTCCGTCATGGCTTTTCGTTGAAGTTCGTTCATCATGGTCACAAAACTGTTCCATTGTTCCATCTGTCTCTTTTTCTGTATGGCAGTCTTGAGGATGTCTAGAGGAATCATTATCGGAGCGGTCAGCATGACGAGCGCAATCATCTTCTTGTGGAAGTGCACTTCTTTGGCAATCTTCTGTTTCTTCTCCAATCAATTCACCCCCCGTTTAGCCCTTCTCATCCTCAAACGGGAGCGTAATATCTTGAGTGCAACTACCGATGCCCATGCAAAGAAATAGGCAAAGGCTAGTTCTTGGAAGGTCGGGAACCACATGGTTATTCTTCCTGTGCTTGTGGTTGTTCTGCTTCCTTCAGCTTTTGCTCTAGGCAAGCTTTGTGAACTAGGTGTTCGTCCTGTCCGTATTGAATCTTAGTGACACCTTCCATGCTCACGATTTCTTGCCCGCAGAAGTCACACTTCATTCTGGAACCCCCTTCAAGATTTCACCTTTGCGATTCAAGTAGCCAGCTTCGATGAGGTCGGTTGCAGTTCTGCCGTAGAATCCCTGTAGCGTCCAAGCGTGACCGTTCTTGATTAATTCGCTGAACAGCTTTATCGTATCATTTGCGCTAAGTTCTCCGCATTCGAACGCTATGATTGAGCCTACTTCGTCAAAGGCTATTCTTTGCTGTCTCTGTATGGTCCCCATCTATTCGTCTCCCTTCATCTGCTTCATAATACTGGTAACTAGCGATTTCTTGAATCTTCTGTATGCTCTGGCTATAACTGTTTCGATTCCAACACTAAGCGTTAATACTAAGCCCAGAACATAGGCTATTTCTATCTTGAGAGCGTAAAGTTGGTATGATTGGTATCCTACTTGAGACAGGTAACTTCCGTTGCCGTGTCCACCAATATAATGTGGGAATCCATTGATGAATCCAATGAACACTAATATCAGTCCAGCACCCATCAGTATTGCCTTAGTCAAAGTCCATTTATTCATTTATTCAGCCCCTAACGCCCTAGTTGTGGCTTTCATACCAGATAACCCCTTACTGCTTCTCTGTCATGCTTCACTTTTTCGGGTGTCATTATCGGCAGTTGCTCTATCTTCAGTTCCTTCATGGCTTTCATCAAAGTTTCCACGGTCTCAACATCCTTCACTACCATGGGTTTTTCTTTGTCCATGAAGATAACTTCCATCTCCATCTGCTTCACCACGTTCTCTTTGTTGAAGAGCAGAGGAATGTTAGACACAAACAACCACTTTTCACGAAGTTCAGGCTTTGTGTTTTCTGTCATTTTCATCAACAGGATATACGTCAGCATCGTCCTTAATAAAGGTTATGCCCTATTAACATAGTTGTTTTTAGTTATCACGGAAAGTTAAACTATTTTTCCTACAATATGAATTTTCCAAAAAATTTCGGAAAGAAGGAGCAGGGCACGGGCAAAACAGGGGTTTATTTAAGCAATACGTTAACCTTCCTGCCTCGGTGTGCATCTTGGTCAAGATGATTCACCAATATACGCCCGTTCAAAATAATGAATAGTTAACATGAAAAGAGGTTAATTGTTATGGAAAAAAGAAGACGATTAACTAGGTTGTTTCACTTTCTGAGTCTTATAGAAGAGACTGTTTGACTCGTCCATCTTCTCGAACCGAAGAGTATATTCTCCGTCCAGAACTTTCTGCTTAAGGTCTGGAAAGCCTTTCCAATTCTTGAGGATTCTAATCTGTGCTTGAGTTTCCCCTGTTGCTATAACTTCCCCAAGAAACATGGATTGTTTTTGTTTTTGCGATTTCGGCTCTAAGAAAACCCGATAAGCGAACGCATTCGGGGGAGTCATTCTTCTTTCCCTTCTCGGTATTGCGTATCGCTCTTAACGGGGAACCGAACTTGCGGGTGTTCTGTGCTATTCCGTATTTGGTCGTATGCCTCTAGGAAGCTTTGTTTCTTTTTCTTGGTCATGGTGATTCATATCCGAAGACGTTTGTTATTGGCGATTGCTTTGTTCCCGATATTGCAGAGACATGAAGAGCATATGCTAAGTTCTCAACGAATATCGTGCAGTTCGAATATGGCTGAATCCACACACTTCTTTGGATGTATGGACACGGATAGTTGTATGGATAACTTCTAATGTCATATTCGTTGTTAACGGTTAATGTCACGTTTGAAATTGCAAAGTCATTACCGTTGAACACGTAGATGTAGTAGCCATCACTATCGTTAGTCGGTGTTATTTCACAGCTTAGTAGATTTGAAGTGTTTCCCTGTCCTGAAGGAAGTTCGGAGAGAGGTATATTCTGATAACAATCGCTATCTGGGTCTGCCGTCATGTTTTCATGTGTGTTCACTTCTGAGCCGTCAGCAAATTTGACGGTAATATCATAGACCGTGGAGTTAATAGTTTTCACGTTAAGTCCTTCATTTGTATAAAATTTTAGTGTGACTTGTGCCCGTGGTGCAGAGTAGAAGTGTAGAGCCAGCGCAGTCGTGCTAGAAACAATCGCTATCACGGAAAGCACTATTGCGATGAGACTTGTTTTGTTCATTTCTTTCAACCTTACAACCTAAGTGTGCAGAGGTCTATATAAACATTGTGCTGATTTCATGAAGCTGTTGACCAATTTGGGTTTAGATTTGGACTAACCGTGAAAGAACAGTTCACGGGCGCAACAAAATGTGCGTAAATTAAGAGCGTAGTTAACACGGATTGAGCCGTGCCAATATCCACGTCTACGCTTTGAGAGGCGTTTATATTTCCGAGAGAAATTTCTGTGGTAGATTTACCAACTGTCTGTTGAACCTCTAAATAGATTGTTACGTAGATTGTAGCGTTATCATATGGATTAGTCACAATTACATGGGTTCCGCTCCAAGTATAACTGTTCAACAGATATTCACTTGAGGTCTCGGTCTTCGATTTCTGAAGAGCCATGTAACCTATGAAACCAATTACTATGAGAGAAAGAAGGATAAAAAAAACTACCTTCTTACTCATGGATTTGTTTCTCCGTGACTGAGAGGATTCTGAAACGCCGTGGTCGGTTATCTTTGCCCTCAGAGAAGTTTCTGGGTCTAGGTCTCTCAGCTTTCACTTTCAAGCCTAGTCTACGCATTGCCATAGCCATTGCAACCTCAGAGTAGTTTGTCGTTATGTCGTTCGTAATTGCCACAAGTTCGCCGTTATAGCCTATGCAACCAGAGCCACCGAAAGAACCATCGGTTGCACTTGCGGTCTGCTTCTCTTTGTCCACTATCACGGTTATGTCCGTGAAATGGTAGACTTGAACTTTCACTTCGTAGACGGTCTTCATTTCTCAAGCCTCACGGTTTTGTTTGCTCTGAGCGTCACGCCGTCAACCACGAGAGGTTGTAGTTTTGGAAGTATTTTGAGGAAGCCTTGACCACTTATCTCAGCCCTAAAATAGTGTCCGTCAAAGTTGCACATTCTACAGCCTAGGACACGCACAAATCGGGTCGGGTCTTGGTGATGCGCTCCTGTGTCGAACTTGAGGTTCATGTGATAAGCACGGGTGTAATCTATGATTATCACCGAGTCAAAGTTGTGCGCTAGACCAATTCCCCCAGCTATGTTGTATGCGTCTGCCTCTTCGACTGCCCGTTGATTCACGTAGATGCCCGTAACTCCGTGACTTTGGTTATAGTTTCCCATTTCATGGAGTCGGTATTTTAACGCTCCCCTGTAGTCTTCTAGGCACGTCACTGAGTCAACCAGAACAAGTTTGATGCCTTTGCTTTCGATTAAGGCTTTGTAGACTGCCCCGAAAGTTTCCCATTCTCTAAGTTCTGCATGTTCGGCTACATCCAGCACGAACAAGCTTTGCTGAATTTTTGCCCAATCCAGACCCAGAATGTCAGCTTTTTGCTTGCATCGGCTCTGAAGGTCAAAACGTTCGCTCTTTGCGTTCCATCTGTCCTCACTTGTGACCAGCATGACGGGAATTCCAGCACTTGAAACACGAACGGCAATTTCTTCAATCACCACGGATTTGCCCGAAGATGGCAATCCTGTGATTCCTATCTGTGCAACCATGGGAACACCTTTGATTGATGCCCCGTTCTCATCTAGAAAGAGGTCATCTAAGAATGTGCCCGTGCTGAAACCCAGCAAAGTTTTCTTTGCGTCTTTTGCGTCAGTCGGAACCGTCACGTATTTTGCTGAAGGGTCTTCCTTCTGTGTTTGAGTCAGAGGATTCATAGCGTCCTTCCAAGAAGGATTCTGAGCGTTCGTTAAAACCTGTTGAAGAGCCTGCATTAGCTGTTCTGCTGTCATGGCTATTGTGGGCTGTTTACCTTTTTCTTCGTCAACCATATCAATCACTTTACCAGAAAAGATGCTTCGGTCTCTTATAAAGCTTGTGCCTATTTTCCATAGCTGTCTAGAAACCTTTGAGCGGAAGTCTGTTTCATATCCCAGCTAGAAAGCGTCATCTTTTTCTTGCGCTTAGGCTTCGGTTCCTGCTTAAGCAGTTCCTTAACTTGGTCGCTCGGAGTGACCTTTGAAAGAGGCTTATCGTCACGAATTCGGATTATCCTAGGATGTCTGAAACCCTTAGCCTTTTGCTCTTGAAAACATATCTCAATAATTATAGTCGGGTTGCAGTAGAGAAACTTAGAGTTTTCTGAAGTCATATTCTTCACAGCCTCTTGCCCGATTTTCTCTCGTTCTGAATCTGTGAGACCAGAAGAACTAACTCCGAACTTTTTCCAAATTCCGTTTTCATTAACGCCCAGCAAAAAGCTGTTCGGAATTTTTTTCTCTCTCCACTTCTTAGATTTTTTAAATCCGAGAACAGCAACGTCCAGAGTTATCTTCGGTTTGATTTTGTCTCCGTCTTCCATCAATCCCCCCAGAGACTTAACCACTACTCCCTCTCTGCCCTGTGCTCGACACTCGACATAATAATCTAGAAGTTCTTTCTGTGAGTTAACAAGTCTGTGGTCAACTAGCTGAACGTGTTCATTCTGCTGAAGCAATTGAAAGCCGTGAGGGTCGTAAAAGAATTCTCTGAGCAACTTCCAGCGTTCTTCGTAGCTAAGATTTCGGCAGTCGTTTGTTCCGTAAGAAACCAAACCGTGAATTCTCAAAGCTAGAGTTGGGCAGTTCGGAATTGCTCTATCACTAAGATAACAGTAAAGGTCTCCCCGAAGACTTATGCGCTCTGCAATCAAAACGTAGACCCCAGAAGGAAGCCCTCTCCTTTCGTTCTCTGTTGGCGTGTAGACTGATTTATGAGAGTTAGCAATCTTGATTTCTGTGCCATCGCTGAAAATAACGACAAACTCCCCGTCAAATTTCGGCTCGGCGTATCTTGGAAAGTCGTGGATGTCTATCACTCTAGCATCTTTGAAAGTTGGTCGGTAGCTTAAGGCAAGCTTGTTCAGTTCGCTAGGTGGCAAAGTTTTCAAAAGAGAATCGGTCAAAGCAATCCCTCTAGAGTGTCATAATAATCGTGAGGGTCTGTGCATCTTGAAAAGAGATGCGTGATTTCCTCTAAGGTTGTGATTGTCAGTTCGTCCATAATTCTCTCTATGTTTCCGTTGCACATGTGACTGTGATTAGCCACGTAAATCGAAATTCTGCCAGCACGTTTCGGATACCATGCTGTTCCTAAGCGTTTGTTAGAAAAGACTAGAGGAAACCTTATGTCTATCTCAAAACCCATTCTAGATTTCTCCTGTCAACTGTTGCGTAAATGAAACCACAGTTCTTGCACTTCCAATCTGGGTCTTTCCAAATCATTCTGCCAACACACTTCGGGCAAAAGTCTGGAAGACTAAACTCTTCCATGTCCGAAAGATAATAGACGTGCTTGCACTTCGGGCACTTCTTTCCTTTTCCTGCCATAGACCAGATGAAAGCTTGGAAAACTTCACCGCATGAGCACTTAACCAGAGCGTAGCTTCTCCCGTGAGCGGGGCAGTAGCGGATAACAGTCAGCTTAAGTTTTCTAGCTACGATTCGAACTTCCGTGCTAACATCGTCTTTGTGAGCGTCACTAAATCCGTCAGTCATTTCCACACCTTCTTGAAGAATTCGGATTTCTCAAATTCGTCAGCTATGTCCTGTGGCTTTCCTTCTTTGCGCCCGACCTTTCGAGTCCAATCAATAAAGTCTGCAAGAGCTAACTCATACTCAGGATATTTCTTGTGAATTATTAGGACGGCTCTTCTCTCATCGGTGTTCATATTGACCTGTCCTCTATGATTTCGTAGCCTCTCTCTTTTGTTCGAACACTCAGGAATTCTTCGACTGAGTTGTAAACAGCAACTTCGGGAACTTTGGTTTGCCAGCAAGCCACAGTCTTGCCGTTATCGAATACGACTGCTTCCAGCAAACAACCAGAAACCTTTTTGACTTTCAGAAACCTCAATCTGTTTCACCTGTCCTCTGAGCTAATTCTCCACAAACAGGACAGTGAAGAATTTGAAGCCTTCCATACCACTGAATCTCTTCAATCTGTGCTTCGTTGAATCTGTGACCGTTTCGGCAACCGTATCTCTTCGGCGTGGCTTTGTAAATTGCATAAACAACTTTCCATCTGAGTTGTCTTTCGAAAGCAGGCTTCTGAAGAATCCAAGCCTTAAGAGTGTGAGCCTCAAAGCTTCGGTCAGCACTAGAGTTTTCAGTCATGATTTTTACGCCTCATCAAAGGTGTTTCTTTTCTGAGCATCAAAGCTGTTTCCTCTCTTAAGCAGTCAGCAATTTCCATTTCTGTGAAACCCGTGTTCCGCATGTGAACAACCAGAAGGTATTTTGCCCTGTCAAACATTTAAATCGTTTCCCCTCTAGACCTGTCCTTATCGGGTTTCATGACTGTCGTTCGCATGACTGCCCAATCGCCTTTTTCCCGTATAACTTCGCACTCAAAGCCAGCACGAGACCCAAAGCCTCTCTTATCCGTGTAAGTCGGAATCTTCTTAAGCAGTCTTGGATGCTGAGTCTCAAAAGCTTCGTTCATGTGCTTGTTCGAAGTGCTTTCAACAACAATCTTAACGTTCTTGAACATGGTCACGAATTCTTCATTAACCAGAACAATAACGTTAACCCAGATTGTTCCCATTATCATCACGTTACAGAGTAACACGAGACGACCCTAATAAAGCTTCTGCCTAATCAACATGGCTGAATCTAATATGAATCACAACAGCCCAGAAAAGAGAACCTTATGATAAGAATTTCGGAATGACAGGATGAGTCTCCCGCCGTATCTATGGTTCCCATGCCCCAAAAATTTAAGGAGCTACTTAAGCACTTAACCCTCTCTCGGCAACTTGCCCCAAGCCCGCTTGGGCGCATGGCAAAACAGGCGATTTCTTTAATGAGTTACTTAACTCCCCTTCCTCGGTGAAGTTACACAGTTCATTAAATTTTCCCCCATGGAAAAACAGCCCCATTTAAACGCTGATTAACTGAGTATCGGATAGACCATTTTCCGAGCCATCCGATATAGATTTGTATCGGCAGTAAGGAAGTGCAAACTTTGGAATTTTTGCAGTTGCTTACTTTGCCCAGCAAAGAACTATGCCCCCCAAAGTTGAAGACAGAAGCTTCTTCAGTCAGCCGAAGTTCGAAGTGCGGGTCTTTCGCAAAAGTAGACAGCCAAGCCAAGTTGGAACGCCCCTGCCAGCCATGGGAAACGTGCGGATTTATTTAAGTAATACGTTAACTGAATGGTCTGGCAAAATTCGAGCCGTGGGTGCAACCGAGAGGTGTGTCTCACGATTAAAATTTGTTAGCATACGCCCCTTTTTCTGGGGGTGGACTTTGGAAATATTTTCCAGAAAAAATGGAAAGAAATTTTGGAAGATTAATCTCGGTCTGTTTGAAGGAATTCATCCAGCAAAGCGACTCCAAATCCAGCTAGAATTGCAATCGCTAAATCGGGCTTAAAGAAGAAGATTATTGCCGAACAAACGAACCATTTAAAGACAAACATCCGCAAAATCACCTCTACTTTATTTTGAAGGGTGGGGATTTATCTTGGTTGCGGCTTCCTCTATGCTTTTGCACATGGTTTATTTGGTCGCCTCAATCTTCTGGCTTACTCCAAGTTTCTCGATGTTCTTGGAACTACAGGCTATGCACATGTCTTCGTCAGCCATGCCTACGAACTTCTCTCCACAGTCTTTGCATTTGAAGTCATATGTTACGATTGCTGGCTTTGCTTCTTCAACTACCTTGGTTCCTTGCTCTGGAACTTCTGTAGTCGGTGAGAACGATGGTGTCAGTTTCTCTTCTTGTTTCCTATGGCTCTTGCGTCTTCGCATATCACGCATGGCATCAATCTTCTGTCTGAACGTCAATTGAGGGTGCTTCGCAACTGCTTGCTCGATAGCATCTTCAGGCTTCATATCAACGTTCGGTCCTTGAATTTGAGACCTTACTACGTCTTTGGTTGTCTTTGTCGCTTCTTCAGCTTCCTTCTTTCGTTGCTCTTCTTGTCGTGCTTTGGCGGCTTCGACACGCTGTTCGAAAGTCAATCCTGAAGTTAGTTCTTGAGATTTCTTACCCATCTAGCGTCCCCTCAGTTTCCGATAGAGCCACTTGATGAACTTTCTGAGTATGTCGGACTTCCATCTTTCATACATTTTACCGAACCTTCCTTTGAAAAGTTTCTGGAACGTTCATTTGTATGCTTTTGTCAGACATCCAGCCATCTTTGTGCTCATTATGGACGGTTTCCCTAGCAGGGCATTTTTCTTTTAAGTCCTCTTTCGGCATCAAACAAGTTCCATCGGATGCCAAACTCGGACATTTGATTGATTCACATCTTTTCGGCATACACATTTCACCATTTTACTAGAAGAGTATATCGGCGTCACTTATAAACCTTTCG
>Ga0187881_10005101_pt1 | contig 10253 bp, 8 predicted proteins | sample June2016WEW_19_1_2_FD_133017 | JGI IMG/M metagenome (GOLD analysis project Ga0187881, IMG submission 133017) | Peatland microbial communities from SPRUCE experiment site at the Marcell Experimental Forest, Minnesota, USA - June2016WEW_19_100 | ecosystem: Environmental > Terrestrial > Soil >...
GGTCGATAACACCATCAGCCTTAGATCCAGCCATATTCGGATTCTTTTTAAGCGACCGGTGATCCGCCGGCGCCGGCTACTTTTCCCGTTTGACGCTCTCGATAACCACGGGTTTTACAGGCACATCCTGGTTTGAAGTCGCAACGCTCTTTATCTTGTCCACGACGTCCATCCCGTCAATAACCTTGCCGAAAACCGCATAGCCGAAACCGGCGCCTGAATTGTCCCTGTGGTTAAGAGATACATTGTCCACGACATTTATGAAGAATTGGGCAGTCGCGCTGTCAACGACGTTTGTTCTGGCCATTGCAATGGTCCCGCGGTCGTTCTTGAGCTCTGCGCCAGCCTCATTCTTGACAGGGGCATGGGTTGGCTTCTGTTTCATATCCGGCGTAAACCCGCCTCCCTGGATCATGAAATTGCCTATAACCCGATGGAAGATGGTGCCGTCGTAGAATCCCTCATCCACGTACTGCAAAAAATTCTTCACTGTTTCAGGGGCTTTGCCAGGCCAGAGTTCGATCCTGATCGGGCCCAGGGACGTCTTCATCAAGACGACCGGATTTGCGGGCTGTGCATTTTCTTCGGGGCCGGCCGCCGAGGAAAAGCTTTGTAATATCATCGAGCAGCTAGAGATGAGGACCAGCAACAATGTGTACTTCAAATAAGCCATTTTCCACTCCTTTGGATAAATGTTAAACATTAAACTTCTGACAAAGAATATAGGGCTGCTGGAATCGAGTTGAGGAAATGTAATGACAAAAAAGCGGAGTACAAGGGGCATGGCTTCCGATTATGTCAGGGCAGCGGCCGAGCAGTTCGACTCAGCAGAGCAAATTGCCGAAATCAGCAAATTTGGGACCGGAAACATAAACGATACATATCTTGTGTCCACCAGATCGAATCGAGAAAAATATTTCATTCTTCAGCGCATAAACCGACGTGTATTTAGCAGGCCCGAATTAATAATGCAAAACCTTCGCGCCTTCTCCGAGCACGTTTCAGAGCGCCTGAGGCGCATTCCGGCGGCCGGCCGGCGCTGGGAAATGCCGCGCCTCCTGCCGACAGCCTATTGCCAGGACCACTGGATCGACCCTGGCGGTCATTTCTGGCGCGCGATCAGCTTCATAGAGAACTCGGAATCATTCGATTCGGTCATCAACCTTGATCATGCAGCCGAGGTCGGGTTCGCGATAGGGTTTTTCCACACCCTTGTTAACGATCTGCCTGCAAACAGGCTAAAGGACACGCTGGAAGGCTTTCACATCACCCCGATTTATTTAGGGCGCTATCTGGCGGTGCTGGAAAAACGCTGCGCGCCTGCATCCCCCGATGCGGCTTATTGCATGGATTTCATAGACCGGCGCAAAGAGATCGCGCCCATTCTGGAAAAGGCCAAAGCGGACGGGAGATTGGCACTGCGGATAATTCACGGCGACCCTAAAGTGAGCAATATAATGATCGATACCGGGACAGGGCTGGCCGTGAGCATCGTGGACCTGGATACCGTCAAGCCCGGCCTGGTTCATTATGATATCGGCGACTGCCTGCGTTCATGCTGCAATCCGCTTGGAGAAGACCCCGGCAAGCCCGATGAAGTCCGTTTCGAACCTGAACTCTGCCGGTCGCTGCTCAGGGGATATTTTTCGGTGGCCAAAGGCTTTCTCACCGAATACGACCGTGAGTTCATCTACGATTCTATCCGCCTGCTGGCCTATGAGCTGGGAGTGAGGTTTTTTTGCGACTACCTGGAGGGGAATGTTTATTTCAAGGCAAAGGACCGCCGGCAGAACCTGCGAAGAGCGCTGGTCCAGTTCCGCCTTGTCGAAAGTATCGAGTCGCAGGCTCAAGCCCTGCGCGCGATTATCAGGGAGGCAAAATGAGCGGCGTAAGGCGTGGTCTCACGATCTCGGATTTAATTGATTCCAGGGGGCCTTGTCCGGATTTTGCCCTGCTTCGCAGCTCAAATAGCACATCGTGCAGCTCCGGTGCCCGCATTAATTCGTTAATTTCAGTAGCTATAGTGTTTAAAGTGTGTCAAAAGGGGAGTATAATTTAAAGTTTCGAAGACGATTTAATTCGCCGTCGATTGCCGTCACACCAAACCCGTAATGCCTTATTGGGGCTATCCGGCAAGCATCCTTTCACCATTGAGGTCGAGCAAGGATCTATCGGATTTAGCTGAAAGGGCATTCATTTGAAAAGGAAAAACATGAACATCTTTGTAGGGAGCCTCTCATTTAAGACAACAGAAGAGGAGTTGCAAAAGGAGTTTGAGACATTTGGCGAGGTAGGTTCTGTTAAAATCATTGTGGACCACGAGACTTTCAAATCGCGGGGCTTTGCTTTCGTTACAATGCCGAACCAGGATCAGGCGACGGCTGCAATCGCCGCCTTAAACGGCAAAGAGATAAACGGCTTCGCTCTTAAGGTAAACGAAGCAAGACCCAGGGAACCCGGGGGAGGTCCAGGCCGTGAGCGTAGCGGGGGCGGTTATGCGAACAGTAACAGAACCGGGTCCGGTTATGGCTCAGGGGGCGGCTCGACAGGCGGCGGCTACAACAGAGATCGGACAAGTGGTACATTTGATGCCAAAGACCTTGATATCTACGACAGTAAAGGCGGTCGGAGCGGAACGCACGGCAGGAAGGGCCGAGGTGGCGGCGGCCGTGGTTCAGGTGGCAAGTCAGGCGGGGGCAGATCTTCGTACTAACCCCCGTGTTAATAGTGACTACAGGTGAAAATCAGGCTGCATTCGCCCTGGATAGCGCCAGGCGCTGCGTCAGCGCCGTGGTCTTTGTCCAGGGGTTCAACTGGTTGACGTGGCCGCCCGGAAATCGATCCTGTGCAGCGGATGGTCCATAATGCGGTCTTAAGGTTCGTGTTTTTTGAGCAAAACCCCAAGGCGGAGCCTGTTTGACTCCGCCTTTAAGTTTGCGATTACTCGGAGCAGAAATTAAATTACTATCCCGCCCCCATGTTCTGAACACTCACAGATTTTTCAAGCCGTTTTTGTTTCCGGCGCCGATTTTCGCAGGGCCGCTGTGCGTGAAGAGTGAAGAGCGAGGATAATCTGGTCCTTTCTCTACGCTCCGCGAGGCGTTTAGCCGGAAGTTCACCCTTCTAACTTCACTGTTCTAACTTCAGCGGCCTTCTCGCCGCGCATCCCGAAAAACCTATACACCCATATCTGGTAGGCAATTACTATGGGCACGAATACCAGGGCTACACCGAGCATGATTTTCAACGTCAGGGGACTCGATGATGAGTTGAATGCGGTCAGGCTGAATGCCGGATCGATGCTGGATATGAGCAGATTGGGGTACATTCCCCCGACTCCGAAAAGCGTAACCATGACAATGAAAACCGCTGAGGAGAACCAGGCTTTCAGCCATTTCCCCTGCCGGATAAAGAGCAGTATCCCGATCAGCGCGCATACAGCCGCAAGCGGAATAACGAATAGGACTGGAACTTTCATGTAATTGTCATACAGACGCGTTGAGATATAAGTGGCCCCCAGGAACACCACCGCCGCAACGGCAAGAGCAAACCACAGATTGCCCGCAAGCTGTCCGGCGCGTTTTTTGAGCGCCCCCTCGGACTTGATCGCGAGCCAAAGAGACCCGTGCACCGTGAAGATCAGGGTGAAGAGGACCCCTCCCATAAGCCCGTAGGGGTTGAGCAGCGACAAAAGAGACCCATGATAAATTCCACCTTTATCAATTAAAATACCGCGAAACAGATTGGCGAAAGCCACGCCGAACAGCAAGGCCGGACCGAAGTTTCCTATCCACAGTAGGGCGTCCCAGAAGCTTTTCCAGCCCCCTGAAGCAAATTTGGACCTGAACTCCATTGCGACTCCGCGCACTATAAGGCAAAACAGGATCAGCAGAAGGGCCGAATAGAGGCTGCTGAACATTACTGCGTAAGTTTTCGGGAATGCGGCGAACGTAACCCCGCCTGCGGTTATCAGCCAGACCTCGTTGCCGTTCCAGTAAGGCGCCATGCTGTTGTAGACGGTGCGCTTCTCGCTTTCGTTTTTTGCAATGAACGGGGCCAAAGTTCCGACCCCGAAATCGAAGCCGTCCAGGACGAAATAGACGGCCCACAGAATTGCCCAGAGAGCAAACCAGATTGTCTCAAGCATATCCCACCTCCTCATCGTCCACTTCGAGCAGGGCTGTTTCATCTACCGGCCCTTTCCGCGCATGGCTCCACATAAGGTAGTAAGCCACAATTCCCAGGAAGGTGTAGACAAGCACGAACGCCCCAAAAGAGATCGCCACCTGGGATGGGGCAATCGGAGATACAGCATTCGAGGTCTTCATCATCCCGTATACCACCCAGGGCTGCCTCCCCACTTCGGCGAGCATCCAACCGAACTCACTAGCCAAATAGGGCAGGGGAATAGAATAGAGGAACACCTTGAGCAGCTTGGGCCGTTCCTCGACCGTGTTACGCCTGAGCCAGCCGATGATTGCCATTACAAGGAAAAAAAACCCGAGCATCATCATCAGGCGGAAGGAGATAAAGGTAAAGGTTACCGGAGGCCTTTCCGAGGGCGCAAAAGCTTTAAGACCCTTCACTTCCGCCGAGAAATCATGGTATGCCAGCATGCTCAAAGCGCCGGGAATGGCTCCGAATTGGACCAGATTGCGATCGTGATCCGGATCGGGAATAACGAACAAGTACTGCGGGGCCGATTTTTTTGTCTCCCAGAGCGACTCCATGGCAGCGAGCTTTGCGGGCTGTATTTTGGCTACCTCACCGCCGTGCATATGGCCCTGCACAACCTCAACGATCGTAAAGATCAGGGCGAGTGAAACGGCCAGCCGAAACGATTTCTTAAAAAAAGAAATGTGCTGCTTGCGTAGTAAATGCCAGGCGCTGACGCCCATAACGAAAAAGGCTGAAAGGATATAGGCGGCTGAGACTGTGTGGACTATAGTATGCCATGCAAACGGCTGCGTAATAACAGCAATCAGATCGTCAAGCTCTGCCCGGCCGTTTCGAATGACGAAACCTACCGGATGCTGCATCCACGAGTTGGCTATCAGAATCCATAGCGCCGAAAGGTTCGAGGAGAGCGCCACCAGCCAGATGACTACAGCGTGCGCCTTCGGTGAGAGCCGCTTCCATCCGAAAGCCCATACCGCGATAAAAGTGGATTCCAAAAAGAAAGCCACTGTCGCTTCAATTGCCAGGAGTGAACCGAAAATATCGCCAACGTACTCCGAGTAGCGTGACCAGTTTGTCCCGAACTGGAACTCGAGCGTTATGCCGGTAACCACCCCGATGGCGAAATTTATCAGGAAAATCTTGCCCCAAAACCGGGCCATGTTTCTGTATTCTTCGTTTCCCGTCCGGACGTAGGCCGTCTCCATTATCGCCAGCAGGATCGAAAGCCCGAGCGTAAGCGGCACGAACAGGAAATGGAAGAATGTCGCCGCCGCAAACTGCAGTCTGGATAGCATAAGGGTGTCCATATGCTGTCTCCTTTTGATGTGAGAGTTCTATAATGCACCGCGGATAGACGTCAGGGTCAAAATGCTCATTCACTATGAGATGTGCAACATTTCCAACGCTTGTTTTTGCGCTCAAAGGAGGCAGGGGGATTTTACTCATATGAGCGCAGTTTCGTGTTAGTGCAGCGTCAACTAAGTTCCTATAGGTAATGACCGTCAGCCCGTCATTCCGGCGAAGGCCGGAATCGAGCGTCTTTTCAGTTGGTTAACAGCACTGGACCCCGGCCTTCGCCGGGGTGACGATTCCTTGCAACATGTAATAACTTTGTTGACAACGTACTAGTCCGTCTTCGAGAAAAAGCTCGTTGCCGAACCGCAAACCGGGCAGGCGCCGGGCGGTCCATCTGCGCAGGTGTACCCGCAAACCGAACAGACGTAATAATCAGTCTCTTTGGGGGCCTCCATCATCTGATCGAGGGCCTGTTGATAAAGCGCCGCATGCTGAATCTCTACGGAATTGGCATACGTGAAGCTTCTTCGGGCCGCAGCATGCCCTTCTTCCTCCGCTTTTTTGATCATTGGAGGATACATCTCCGTGAATTCGAATGTCTCACCCGCAATGGCCGCTTTGAGGTTTTCCTCCGTGGTCCCGATTTTCCCCAAAGCCCGGAGATGCGCGAGGGCATGAACGGTTTCGGCCACGGCGGCAGCCCTGAAAAGCCTAGCAGCCTGGAGGTATCCTTCCTTTTCCGCCTGCTTTGCGAAGGCCAGATATTTTCGGTTCGCCTGCGATTCGCCCGCAAAGGCCTGCAGTAAATTCATTTCTGTTTGAGTGGTGTCTTTGGATTGCATTGTGATCTCCTTAGTTCATCCGCATCTGTCTGTGGTTCTCTCCGACATCCGCCATCCTCGTATGATAGACTTATATATATCGCTTAAATAGCTTCACATCGCGGAGCGCGGAAGGCGACCGCTCATTCCCGACGCTTTCCATGACCTGTCTATGACCAGAGACGGGGCGGGCGGGGATGCCTTCTTCGGTATGGCAATCTTGGCCTTGACGGACTTCTTTTCTTCCGGCCACAGGCCTCTGCTGATGTGGTTTTCCTTCTCCTGCCCGGCAACCTTTCTGATTTTGTATGCCGAGTCCCTCAGGAGTCCGTAGAGGACCCCGCAGCCGACATCTTTCCTGGCGCCGTCACCCATGTCGGCCAGTTCGATCATCATGTCGGTCAACTGGAGTGTCCTTCCAAGTATTTCATTGCATGTCTTCATCGTTATCCATCGAAAGCCGGGTTCGCATCCTCTAAGTGGCAACAAGCGCGCCAAGTGGGCGCGCATGCGGATAATTAACAAATACTGTGTGATTTCAGTTAATTGTTCGGTATGGAAATTTTGCCGGGTGGGGGTCTGCATTAAAAACGAGACACTTTTGAGACAGCCGGAAGAAGGGACTATTAAAAAGAATCGACAAAATACATGGAAATAAGCTGTTGGCGGGGTAATGCGAATGTCTCAAGATACAGCCTGAGACACTTTTGTATCATGAGACAAGTTTTTGGGAATCGAGGAATTGAGGAATTGGGGAATTGGGGAATTCCCTAAATCCCTAAATCCTTAAAGTTGCTTTTCGAGGAACCGGTAAAGGGTGGCGCGGCCTATTCCGAGCAGCTTCGCCGCTTTGGACCTGTTTCCGCCGGCCTTTTCAACGGCTGATGCAACGGCCTCGGAGGTGAGCCGGGGCTTTGGCCCGGGCTTGAAGGTCGTGCAGGTCATCTGCCGGATTTCGAGTGGAAGGTGTTCGGCTTCGATAGTGGGTCCGCGTGACTTAACCAGGGCGAAATGAATCGTGTTTTGCAACTCACGCACGTTTCCCGGCCAACCATAATCCATCATAAGCGACAGGGCCTCTTCGGAAAGCCGGGGGGCCTTCCGGCCATGTTCAGCGGCCAGCTTCAGGAAATGGAAGGCAAGGAGCGGAATGTCGTTTCTGCGCTCGCGAAGGGGTGGGATGCGGATGGGGACTACGCTCAGACGGTAATAGAGGTCTTCGCGGAAATTCTGCCGTTCCATCTCCCGCTTCAGGTCCCTGTTGGTCGCGCTGATTATGCGGACGTTTACGGAAATCGTCTTCTCGGCGCCAACCCGCTCGAAGCTACCCTTCTGAAGTACGCGCAGGAGCTTCACCTGCATGTGCCTGGGGAGCTCTGAGACCTCATCAAGGAAAAGGGTCCCTCCATCAGCCAGCTCGAATCGGCCTTTCTTGTCCCGAATCGCCCCTGAAAATGCCCCTTTAACATGGCCGAAAAGCTCGCTCTCCAGCAGCCCTTCAGGGAGGGCGCCGCAGTTTACCGGCACGAAAGGCCCGCCCGCTCTCGCGCTTTCATTGTGAATAGCAGCGGCTACCAGCTCTTTTCCAGTCCCGGTCTCGCCGGTTATGTGAACGGGATAATCCGCTGCGGCAAGATTTCTGATCTGCTCGTATACATCGAGCATCCTGCCGTCCCTGCCGACAATACCTGAAAAACCCGTAAGTTCACCAAGCCTGAGCTGAAGATTGATGATCTCGGTCAGGTCGCGGAAAGCGGCGAGAACGCCGACGAAGGCGCCCTCCTCATCGTACATGCCTGTCACCGACATTTCGATCCGGCGTGTATCGCCCGACCGGGTAGCGGCATTTATCGTGTAAGTGTGGTGTCCAAGCGACTCAGGGGACTGTCCGCAAAAGGAACATTTGTTCCCGCAGAAAGGAGATCCGAATACCAGGTGGCAATCCCGTCCGAGTACATCCTCGCGCGAATACCCGGTGATCTTTTCAGCCGCCCGGTTAAAAAACAGGATTTGCCGATTGAGGTCATGGGCAATTATGCCCTCCATCATGTTATCGAGAACATTTTGAAGGTTCTTTTGCCGAGCGATCAGGTTTTCGAGGGTTAGGACCGTCATGAGACTCCCCTGGTTTCCGTCCGGAAAGGACCCTTTCCGGATCGCAAACTGCTAATACCCATGAATGTTTTTAGAATATGGACTACAACACTGTACGTAATAAAGGCGAGTTTTTCTAGTGGTTATAAGGTCTTAGTGAGAGTCTGCGTTTAACTATTGTATTCATCATATCTGTCTGATTTTTCATCTCTGCAGACTCTTTTTTCCTTTCTCACCAATCAGTATATCTGATCCGAATCTTTCTGTGCTAGAATTATTCTTGCCAGCCCGGAGGATAGGGCAACGCTGGTGACTACATTTTTGGTTAAACCATGTCCTCCTCTATCCCGATTGTCTACTTGTAAACGCAGAGAATTACTCAACGAAAAAATCTCTCGTTGAAGTGCCGTCAATTCGGTCTGCCGTGAGTGAGAAGCGATGAGGCTGTTCAGGAATATCTTTCCCGGCCATTTGAGTGCGGATGCCCCACGGAAAGCCGTATTGTTAAATAACGTGAGCATCCTGGTTATCGTCATTGTGCTTTGTTTTGGGGCTGTGGCCCTGGCCAGACACCGGTATCTGCTGTCTATCGTGGACCTCTCAGTCTGTCTGCTTCTGCTGGGCAATATTGTCTATATGCGCATCAGAGGCGACGTTGTTCTCGCATCCGAGATCACGGTTGGCTTGGCAGGGGTTCTATTACTTTACCTCTTCGTTACAGGCGGCGTACACAGCACGGGGCACGTATGGCTGTTTGTCTTCCCTCTCATCTCCGCCTTTCTGCTTGGTGATAAAAAAGGCCTGATAACCAGCGCTATTCTCATCACCATTTCAATAGTTATCGTGCTGTACTTGAGGAAATTATCCCCACTGGTGACCGCCTATCCAGTCGATTTCCTTCCTCGCTTCGCAACGTCGTTCATTCTTGTGACCATCTTTTCCTTTCTGTACGAGCGCACGATGGACAAAGTACACCGTGAACTGTCCGCGCGGAACGATGAATTGACTGCAACCTTCACCAAGCTCAACGTAAAGGAGTCGGCCCTTGAGGAAAGTGAGGAAAAATACCGCCATTTGGTCGAACGAGCCAATGACGGTATAGTCCTGATTCAGGATGCAGTCATACAGTATGCAAATCCCCGGATGGCTGAAATCCTGGGGCTGGATGTCGAGAAAATAACCGAATATCCATTCGTCAAGTTTCTGGACCCATCCCTGGTATCTTTGCTCGAAGATCGCTACAACAGGAGAATCCGCGGGGAGAATATCCCCTCGACGTGCGAATATCACCTGGGGCTTTCAAATGGCTCAACAATATACATAGAGTTGAATGCAGGACTCTCCACATTTCATGGGAAAGTGTCCGATCTCGTGTTCATACGAGATATAACGGAGCGCAAGAATTATGAATTGCAATTGAAGCAGGCGAAAGAAACGGCTGAAGCAGCAAGCCTGGCCAAATCTCAGTTTCTTGCGAATATGAGCCATGAGATCCGCACTCCAATGAATGGCGTGCTTGGCATGACGGAATTGCTGCTGGCGACAGATCTCGATGAAAAGCAGCAGAATATTGCCAGAACTGTGCTCCACTCCGGTGAATCGCTCCTGGGAGTGTTGAATGACATCCTCGACTACTCAAAAATTGAAGCGGGCAAACTGGAGCTCGAAAGCATCGACTTTGACCTGCGAGAGTCCGTTGAAGAGGTCATGCAACTCTTCGCGGAACGCGCTCATCAGAAGGGCCTCGAACTGTTGTGCCAATTGGATGAGGATGTTCCCATCGCCTTGCAGGGTGACCCCGGGCGATTGCGCCAGATACTGGTAAACCTCCTTGGCAATGCCGTCAAGTTCACTGAGCGTGGA
>Ga0187881_10005108_pt1 | contig 10250 bp, 10 predicted proteins | sample June2016WEW_19_1_2_FD_133017 | JGI IMG/M metagenome (GOLD analysis project Ga0187881, IMG submission 133017) | Peatland microbial communities from SPRUCE experiment site at the Marcell Experimental Forest, Minnesota, USA - June2016WEW_19_100 | ecosystem: Environmental > Terrestrial > Soil >...
AGAGGGCCCCCGGAAGATCCCGGCCGGCAAGTACGCCCTGGGATAGGGTCCCTCCACAAACCAGGATGCGGGGAGAGTCTCGTCCCACTTTTCTCCCCGCACACGGAGACGGCGGGCCAACTGTCCGCCTCTCTTCTATGCCCGGTGCTCCGGCGCCGGTCGTTGGCAGTGACCAGGCTAGCCACTCGTGCGACCGCCTCCCGGCCCGGGTCTCCTTCTAGCTGGGACCGTCAGGACGTCAATCACAGCTCCTTCTCTGCGACCGATCCGCCGACGAGGACCGCCATCGAAGCCATCCTCGTCCGCAGCCAGCCGGTGGCGATGCCCAGCGCCCGTTTGGCCCTCCGAGCTTCACCGAACAGTCGCACGCGCACCTCCACGATGGATTCATCGTGCGGACCCGACTCGCCGTGCTCCAGCGGACCGGTGCGACGTGCGTGAGGCTTCGAGTGGCGTCCTTTCTCCCTGGCGAGCGCCTGCCTCGGTCTCCCATCTCGTCGGGGCGGGCGCTCTCCATGTTCGAACCGCCCCGATTCGGCGCCGCGGGGCGGGCGCAGCTGGCCGGCCAGGGCGGCCTTCGTCGGTCGCTATCGGCCAACGAGGTACAATGTGGCCAAGCCGATCCTGGCCCGTCATCAGCTAGATAGGTGTTATTGACAAACGACTCGATAGCCCAGACCAACTCCGCTACCAGCGAGCACCGTGCCACCTTGGGTGAGGACCCGGCCGGTGCGTTTTCATGTCCGCCACCGGCCGGCCCCGCCGACGCTCAAGACGGGCTAGCACCCGCTCGGGAGCGCGCCAAGCGGCAGCCTCTGACCCGCCGGCCCAGGAACCGGGGGCCCCGCTCGATCGACGTGGAGCAGGTCCCGATCGATCTGCTGCGTCCCGATCCGGCCAACCCCAGACGGATCGGTGATGCCGAGCTCGACGCCCTCGAGCGCAGCATCCGCGAGTTCGGCTTCGTCCAGCCGGTCCTCGCCCGCCGCGCCGATCGCGTCGTCATCGGTGGCCACCAGCGCCTGGTGGCAGCCCGCCGGTTGGGCCGCCAGAGCGTGCCGGTCAGCTGGCTCGATCTTTCGGCCGAGCAGGCCTGCCTCCTGGGCTTGGCCCTCAATCGGATCGGCGGCACCTGGGACGAGGCCCTTCTAGCCCGCCTCCTGGCCGACCTGGCGGCCGGCGCGACGGTCGATCTCTCCCTGTCCGGGTTCGGCGAAGACGAGGTCGCCGATCTGCTGCGCAGCCTGGAGGTCCGCGAGAAGCGCGAACGGCCGGAGACCTTCGATCTAGACGAGGCCCTTGAGGCGGCAACCCGGGAGTCCCGGACCAGGCCCGGAGACCTCTGGCGCCTGGGAGAGCATCGCCTGCTCTGTGGCGATGCCACAAGGGCTGCCGATGTCGAGCGCCTGCTCGGCGGTGAGCGCCCGTCGATGGCCTTTCTCGACCCGCCATACAACGTCAGTCTGGGCGATCACGGCGGCCAGGCTCGGGGCCGCTGGCGCCGCCGCATCGCCAACGACAACCTCGATCCGGCCAGCTTCGAAGCCTTCGTGCGCGCCTGGGGCCACAACCTTCTGACCTGCGTCGACGGCGCGATCTACATTGCCATGTCGTCGAAGGAGCTGCCCCTTCTGTGTCGTGTTCTGGCCGAGGAAGGCGGCCACTGGTCCGACACCCTCATCTGGGCCAAGGATCGCTTCACTCTGGGCCGGGCCGACTACCAGCACCGCTACGAGCCGATCTGGTATAGCTGGCGCGAGGGCTCGGCCCACCGCTGGTGCGGCAATCGCGACCAGGCCGACGTCTGGGAGATACCGCGTCCGGCGGAGGCGCCGCTGCACCCGACCATGAAGCCGCTGGCTCTCATGGAGAGGGCATTCTCCAACAGCTCCCGATCGGGAGACCTGGTGGCCGACTTCTTCGCCGGCTCGGGCTCGACCCTGATCGCGGCCGAGAGAACAGGGCGGCGCTGTGACGCCTTGGAGCTCGATCCTATATATAGCCATTATATAGCGATGTGATCATCGCCCGCTGGGAGTCCTTCAGCGGCCAGAAGGCGGGCCGGATCGATGACTAGCCGATCGCCGTATTGGCCTGGTTCGCCGCCGCGCCTGGGCGCAGTCCCCAACCGCGGCTGTACCGCCACGACCGCCGATGGCCGGCCGTGCGGCTCGCCAGCCCTGCGCGGCGAGCCCTTCTGTCACATGCATCATCCCGACCACGCCGCCGAGGTCGCCGAGGCGCGTCGCCTGGGAGGTCTGCGCCACCGCAAGGAGGCGACCCTCACCGCGGTCTACGAGCTGGGCGACCCGGGCTCGATCGAGGGCGTCACCCGGCTGCTCCACATCGCCGCTCTCGAAACACTGGCCCTGGAGAACTCGGTCGCGCGCAACCGGACTCTGGTGACGGTGGCGAGCGCGAGCGTGCGGGTTATCGAGGCCGCCGACCTGGCCGCCCGCATCGCCGCCCTCGAGTCCGCTCTCGGCCTGGATCGAGAACGCGGCAGAGCCGACGAGCCGGTCTTTCCGGAGCGTGAGCCATGACTCTGGAGCGCCGCGTCGAGAAACTCGAGAGCGCCCTCTCGCCCCGGACGGCCACGCTGCACTGGCTCGCGGAGGCCCACGCCTTCGGCTCGCCCCGCGCCTACCTTGACTGGCTCCTGGATCAACCCGGCTCGGCCTGGCCGCTCAACCGCGTCCCGGCGGTGGCCGCGGCCGCGGCCAGGTCGGCCAACAGAGGTCGGCCTCGTGAGAGCGTGGCGGCAGCCGTCCGCGCGGCCGTCCGCGACGCGCTATTCCTGGTCGATCTGGTCCTCGAGATCAACGCGGAAATCGAGGAGACCGAGGGCCTTGAACGGGTGCGCCGGGTCGCGCTGTCGTATGAGACCGAGGCCATCTGCCTAGCCCAGGAGCTGGCGAGGTTCGATCCGCTGTCCGGCGGCGCAGACCACGCCGAACGTTGGGCCGACTCGCTGGCCCGGGCGAGGGCCTGGCTGAGCGGGCTCTATGTCATCGAAGAGGCGCGGACTCTCCTGGAGCGCCGCTATCTCGACGGCCAGTCTTGTCTGTTCCCAGAGCTTGCATCGGGGTGGACGGCGCTCCTGGAAGACGCCGAGGCCCTGGTCGGGCTGGTCCACAAGGTGAGTCTCGATGAGCCAGCCGGCGGACGACGACGGATGAGAAGGGCTCAGACCAAAGGCCTCGACCTGGCGGCTCTGCGGGCCTCGGCTCGAGAGCGGGCCGAGGCGGCGGCGGCCCGGCTGGTCGACACCGCCCGAGCGGGTGCCCTCGATAGCCTGGGCGACCGCAAGGGAGCGATCGCGATCGCGAGGCGAGCTCTGCGGGCCGGATAGGACGATCAGGCCGGCAGGAGCATCCACCCGTCTGCCGGCCAGATAGGCTCTTCTCGCTTCACCATCGTTCACCTCTTGGTGAAGAAGAGTCCGTAGGTGAACCCCGGGGCGGCCCATCGCGGCAGCCGGCCCCCTCCTCATGAGTGCCCGCAACCAGGGCGTGAAATGGGGGAGGGGAGGGCTGTCGGCCCACCGGCAGCTCGATCACGCGGCGCAGCGTGGTGTAGTTCTGACTTGCAGGGATGCCCGTGCGAGTGGGAACTACACAGGGAAAGCGATACGTGACGACGGCCTTGGCGGTCCTCTTGCCGTAGGTGACGTCCGTGTGGACGACGATCCCCACGAGGAGGCGCACGATCTCCGCTCGCTGCTCTTCGGTCAGTCCCGCGTCCAGGCGCGCACGAACTTCGGCGAGGAGGTCATGGACCTCCTGGGGGACGATCTCGGCACGTGGGGCCTGTAGGGCGGCCACGCGGGCTTGTAGGGCGGTCCGCTCACGGTCGATGCGATCGAGTTCATCATCGAGTTCGCCGTCGGCAAGCCGTCCGCGGATGCTTAGTGCGGTGGCCTGCTTGCGCTGGCTCTCCAGCGCTTCGAGAGCCCGAGCCAGGGTGATCGACTCGGCCTCGGCGATCGCGCCTTGGGCTTCGCGCTCGGCCGGCCCGTCAAGCTTGTCGAACACGTCGCCCGGGTCCCGGAGGAACCGCTCGATGTCAGCCCAGATAGCAGGCTCGATGGAGTCGGTGCGGATGGCACACCCGGGGCAGCGCCCTGGGATCGGTCCGCGCTCGACGAGCTGGCCGCCGCAGCGATACCAGCCCGCAGCGTTGCTCCACGAGCCCACGTAGGTGAGGCCGCAGATCCCGCACCTGACCACACCCTTGAGCATGTAGACCCGGTGGGTGTTCTTGGCGCAGCGGCGATTCCGTGCCAGGGCGGCCTGTGCCTCTTCCCATAGGGTAGGGGAGACCAGGGCCCCTATCGGGGCAGCGATGACCTCGCGATCTCGTTTGGCGGTCCGGCTGCCGTATCGCAGTTCGCCGCGATACAGGGGGTTCACCACCAGATTGCGGATGCGCCCCGCTAGCCACAGTCCGCAGGTGCGCTTACCCCGTACTCCTCGACCGTCGCGGGTGTAGTGAGTCGGGATGCCGGCGGCGTTGAAGTCGGCCGCGATCGCCCGACAGCTCTGAGAGCGCAGCGCGAGCCGTTCGTACATGTCGCGGACCAGATCGGCGGCGCTGCGGTCCGCCCAGACGACGGCCTCGTCGGGTACGAGGCGAGCCGATGCCTTGTGACCCTCGACCCGGTATCCGAAGGGGACTATTCCGCCCGTGTAGCGTCCCTCTCTGGCTGCCCGGTTCATGCCGTCGGCGCTGCGGCGGGCGAACTCGCGGCGGTAGTGGTCGGCCACGACGGCCTGGACGTCGTAGCCGAGGAGATCAGGCTGACCCTCGACCACCGAGACCAGGGCGATGCCTAGAGCATCCAGGCGGCGGCGCACGACCAGCAGGTCCACGGCGTCCCGGCCAAGCCGATCGACCTTGTAGACCCAGATCTCCTCGAAGAGACCCGCCGTGGCGTCCGTCAGAAGCCGTCTCCCGTCGGGCCGTTCGGCCAGCGGGATCGTGCCGGACACGCCGTCGTCTACGTAGCGCTCGACAAGGTCTAAGCCGGGCTGACTCGCCAAGTGGCGGGCGATCTCGTCGGTCTGGGTCTTGATCGTCTCGCGCTCGCGCTGGTCCTCGGAGCTGACCCGCTCGTACGTCGCCACCCGCCGGACTGCCGGGACCGCTGCCGCCATCGCCGTCATCTCGCTCTCCAGTCGAGACCGCCAGGAAGGCGGCGGGGGAGTCCGAGAACGATCCGAAGAGCCGCCGCCATGGCCTCGCGGTCCGGTTCGGCCCATGAACGCTCTATGTCGAGCGGTCGTGCAAGTCGGCGACGGGGTCGGGGACTGCTCTCGGGGTTCTTCGGGCCAACGGATTCGCGCACGAGGCAACCTTACTTGGCGCCCGCGACCCGTCGATAAGCCGCGCTATCGGCTACACCGGACCGAGGTCTTCCCGAAGTTCATGCAGGACCCGGGCGCGCTCATTGCGCCAACCCAAGGGCAGCGCCTCCCAGCCTTCGGCGCGTGGGTAGCCCGCGATCTTGTTCTCCTGCGCGAAACGCTCCATCTCGGTCCGGTAGAGCTCGGCGGACTCTTCGAGCGTTCGCGAGCCTCCGCCGGAGCGGCTCAGGTAGTGGATGGCCAGGACCCGGGCCACGGTCGCTCCTTCGCGAGGCCGGAGTCGTGCTCGAGGTCTCTCGCGACCATGGATTGAATCGGCCTGTGACGGTAGGAAGGCATCCGCGAACCAGCTGTCAAAGCCGGCCCCCTTCAGGGCCTTCAGGAAGCTCCGATACCGATCGGCGTTTCGGAACCACACGGTGATGCCGATGAGTCCCTGGTCAGCGCGCCCCCTGTGGACCTCGAGCTCGTGACCCGCTAATTCGTCGAGGAGATGAGAGCGGCCGGCTGCCTTCAGGAAATCCACACGGACCAGCTCGGGAGGAGCGTCCGGCTTGTACCAGTGGCCGGGTTGGCCGCCGTTGTCGGGCGAGCCCGGGAACTCCATCGCATAGCGACGCGCGAGAGCCAGGATCTTCTGCTCGCACTCGCTCGCTGGCTGAACGGGCGGTGGCCCTTGTAAGAGGCGGGGTTCCTTGGTCATGTGTCGAATCTACTTGCCTGCGCACCCGAAAGCGGGCTTAGGGTGTCGTCGCGAGGAGTCGGCTGTGAGGCTGACTTGCCGGGTCGGGACGCCTGCGGCAGCTCCCTCGCCGGCTCGCTCGCCGTCGTCCGGCTCTGGTTCGATCGCGGTGCGGAGCCCGACCCGAGCGGACCCTAGCAAACGTCGCTTATCCAGGGCTTATCTCCGTCTGAATATCTGGGGCCTAGACTCTCGGCTGAACCATCCTTTCTCCCAGGGGCAGCGATCCCTGCTCCGAGCCCTCGCCACCTAGCCCCCCTCAGGCGGCGGGGGCTCTCCCTTGTCGCGGGGATCCCGCTACACCCCAATCGCCTCGGCCACCTCGCGCCAGGCCCGATCCTCCTGGCCCTCAAGCCGGCGCAGGTAGACGCTGGTCACCGCGAGCGAACTGTGGTCGAGGAACGAGCTGACCTCCTCGATCGACTCGCCGGCGTCCCGTCGCAGCTTCGCGGCGGTGTGGCGCAAGACGTGGATGCCAGTCGGCGCCAGGCCAGCGGTCGCCAGGTAGCGGCGGAAGCGAGCGTAGAACGTGCCGCTCGTGACCCCTTCTGGCCGAGCGCCAGCCTGCCAGAGCGACTCCTCGGGGGCCATCGTCGCCAGCTCCTTGCCAGCGTCGTCCAGTGTCGCGCAGATCGCCTCGTAGGCGGGGCGTGGCAGTTCCCGCCGACCGCGCTTGCCGCCCTTGCCTCGATAGGCGTAGAAGACCGTGTCGCCCTCGAGGCTGAGATCCCCTGCCCGCAGACCGATGGCCTCGGCCCGCCGCCGCCCGGTGAGGACCAGGGTCAGCAGCATTGCTCGGTCGCGGCGGCCAGCCACCGTGTCGGGGACCACCAACAAGAGCCGGCGCACCTCATCCGCTGAGTAACCGCGGGCGACCGCCTGAGTGGCCCTCGGCCGTTCGATCGCGTCGCAGGGGTTGGAGAGGACCAGGCCCATCCGGATGAGGAAGCGGTAGAAGGAGGACAGGCAGGCGATCCGGGCTCCGACCGTGGTCGCCGAGGGAGTCCGTCCTGACCTGCCGATGCCGTGGACCCAGGCTAGGACATCGGCTGGCTTGACCCTGTCGGGCGTCTTGCCCAGCTCGGCGAAGAACGGCCAAAGCATCCGGCTGTATGACTCGACCGTGCGTCGCGAGCCAGAGCGGTTGCCCTTTTCGACCAGGAAGGCGTATAGGGCCTGGTCCCAGGCAGACGGGTCTCCGCTGGCAAGGGCGGGGAGTGGCTGAGCGGTCATCGTGGGCGCCTCGGGTGCGAGATGGTCGCCTACATCAGTCACTCGGCCAGCCGCCGATAGCAACACCATCGCGTGACATAGCGGACGGTTCCCCGCTGCTATGCGGCGTTGATCAGCGCGGATGGCGGCCCGCAACTTGGCGTCCGAGGATGTCTCGGTCATCGGCCGAGTCTACTCAAACTGAGACCCGCCGGGGTCGGCTTATCTGCGGCTTATCCTCGCGTCGGCAACCGCCTAACCGACGCTGGCCAAGACCTGTGTTCGCATCACCCAGCGACCTCGCCAGAGTCAGAATCCTGGCGCCTAGTGGGCCAGATCGGGGCTAGACTTAATGCCGGCCGGTTCCCGCTCTGCGTATGGCTGGTCGAGCGGGCCAGGTCCCGATGGAGGAGCCTCCGATGGGTCGTTATGGCAACCCCAAGTCGCTGTTGGTCATCGTGGCCTGCATCTGCTTTGCGATCGCCGTGCTCACGGCGTACGGGACCCTCTCGATCGGCAGCAAGATCGACTGGACCGCCCTGGGCCTGTTGTTCGGCTTCCTAGCGTTCATCTTCTAACACACGGTCGCCGGTAGTCTCGCACCGGCCCCCGCTCCGCTGGTCGCCGACGATCCCCCGGCCCAAGCGGCGGCCGGGCCCCGGGTCGCTAAGATCCCGGTAGTGTGTCAAGCTGAGCGCCGGAAGATTGCAGGGGGGCAGGGGTGCCGCAGTGCTGCTCGCCAGCCGGTCCGTGACCCGTGGCCCTGGCAAGGTCTTGCGCACCGTGTCAAACTGCGATACGCAGGAACATGTAGTGGCGGACTCTGCGGAGACGCCCGCCGGTTCGGTCCTGGCTCTCTTAGGGGATTGAGAGTCGGCTGACGGACGCCGACAACTGGTGGACAAGGAGTAATAGTGATGGCTACGGCGCCCCCTGTATTCGAAGAGCAGCGCAGCGATTTTCAGTTCGGGCCGTATGTGGTGTGGTCCGAGTTCGTGCCACTCTGGAGCATCGAGGTCGAAGAGGTGGGCGTGCGGGCCATGTACGGACGGCTCGCAGCCGCCCACGACGCAGAGCCCACAGTTCCCGACCTCGGCGGAGGCGTTCCTGGGGACCTTTACCAGCTCTAGCGTGTCGGCGGGAATGCGTGGCTGATCGTCTCTATCTGCCACCGGTCGGCACGGAGATACTCCAGGGCGACATCTTCGACCAAATGCCGTCCGTTAGAGTGGAGTCGCGGCCGCTTCGTGTCGCTCGTCACTGGAAGCAGAGTGGCCCCCGCGACATCTGGGAAGTGCATCCCGAGGACGGCTCGGGTCCCCGCGGTGGCTTCAAGTGGCTGCCGGATCAAGGCGGAGAGCAAGGGTTACTCGTCCACGCGTATCTCGGCAGAGCAATGGTGCTCTCGCACGATTGTGAGATCGAGAACGATCCGCGAACCAGAACGCTGGCCATGATCCGGCCGATCAACCATCTTGATGAGGCCTCCCAGCGGGAGCTCTTTAGCGGTGGACGGCAAGATCGCTGGTTTGCCGTGTTTCCGCTCGTAGGTCAGATCGACGAGCCAAGGATCGAGCGCTCATTCGTTGACTTCCGTAGGCTCACTACCGTGCATCCAGACGTCCTAGCGGCAAGCATCCGTGTCGCGTCGCTTTCCGAGGAACTACGCTCGGCAGTCGCGGAGAGATTCAGGTTGTATCTCTTTCGTCGTGTCGACAGCCAAGTGACAGACGTCCGATGAGAATTTCGCTGGCTCTGCTAGCCGACCACGCGATCGCACACCCGACCGACGGCAAGCTCTACATCACGGGTGGCGGCCTCAAGTCCCTACCGTTCGCCGCTTTCCCGGCGGTCCTACCGCACCTTGCGCTCGCACTTGGAATCGAGGTGGGGCCTGAGGAGCTTGGGATCGTCCACACGCTCAGCATCGAAGCGTCCGGCCCGACCGACGAGGTGATCTTCAGACCGGTGACCGTCACGTTTACGATGCCGCGTCGGAATGACCAGGCCAAGGCGGTCTACTTCCATTTCGTCGCGAATATGGACAATGTCGCCTTTCCAGTGGAAGGGGACTACGCGTTCTCGATCGCAATTGACACTGAGCAACTCGAACGGGTCGAGGTACGTGCTGAGCGGACTGGCGACGTACATGGGACGATGGAAGCCAACGCTCCAGTCGAGGCGAGAACCTTGCTCAGAGACGGCTACAACGCCTTCAATCAAGGCGACTTGCCCTCGGCCGAGGCGATATTCCGGATGGTCGCAGCCCGATTCCCGATGTTCCCCGACGGTCACAACAATCTCGGTTTTGTGCTGCTGGCGAACGGTGATGCGAGGGCAGCCCTGGAGGCATTCGCCAAGGCGAAGGAATTGCGTTATGCGCAGCCCGAGATCAACGACGCGAACATGGCGTGCGCTATGTACCTGTCGGGCGACGCGGCCGAAGCGCAACGGGTATTCACCGACTGCATTCAGACGCACCTTCTGCGATCTTCCGCGACCCTCTTCGGCATCGGACCTTCCGGCCTCTTCCCGGTTGGCCTAAGGTCAGCCGCCGATTACGCAACTCTCATGGCCCTTAACGCGGCCTGGAGCGCCCAAGTCGCAGGGGACGTCTCGGAAATGAGCCACTACCTAGAGAGCGCTCGCGCAGGAGAGTTGTCGCGGAGGGCAGACGCCACCGGGAAGCAATTCGTAGAGTCCTTGAGCGCACTAGAAGCCAAGGCGAGGATCACGCCCTAGCGTCGCTGCTCCACCGGAAAAGAGACCTCGTGGCGGCGAGGCCGCGCGCAAGTCGCCCCGGCTAGTCTCGCGCTGGCCCCCGCTCCGCTGGTCGCCGACGATCCCGGTCCCTGGCCAGCCAGCTCGCGCGGCTGCGTCGAGGGCCTATCGGGCCGCTGTGGTGGGCGCTACGCTTCGGGCGTGCAGAC
>Ga0187881_10005111_pt1 | contig 10240 bp, 8 predicted proteins | sample June2016WEW_19_1_2_FD_133017 | JGI IMG/M metagenome (GOLD analysis project Ga0187881, IMG submission 133017) | Peatland microbial communities from SPRUCE experiment site at the Marcell Experimental Forest, Minnesota, USA - June2016WEW_19_100 | ecosystem: Environmental > Terrestrial > Soil >...
ATGATGATCGAGCTGGGCCACAACTTCGTCGGCATCGACCCACTCGAAGCGCCGCTCCCCATCAGGCCTGTGGCCCACTACAGCATGGGAGGGATCAACGTGGACATCAACGGGGAGACCTCGGCCAAGGGGCTCTGGGCCGCCGGCGAATGCGCCTGCGTCAGCGTCCACGGGGGGAACCGCCTAGGCTCGAATTCGACGACGGCCTGCCTGGTGTACGGAAGGCTGACAGGGGAGAGGGCGGCCCGGTACATAATGGGTGGAGCCACGGCGCTGGGCATTCCGGCGAAGAGGTTGGAGGCCGAGGAGCATCGCGTCTTCGTCGACCTCCTCGGAAGGGAGCAGGGGGAGGACCCCTATGCGATAAAGAAGGAGCTCTGGAGCGCCATGGACAGCAACGTCTACGTCTACAGGACGGAAGATGGGCTTACGGAGGCCCTCAAGAAGGTGAAAGAGCTGCGCGCGAGGTATGCGCGCGTGAGGGTGGAGGACAAGTCCAAGAACTTCAACACCAACCTCACGGGGACGCTGGAGGTGGGCAACCTCCTGGAGGTCGCCGAGGCCGTGGTGACCTCCGCCCTCCTGAGGAAGGAGTCGAGGGGAGGACACGCCAGGAAGGACTACCCGAAGAGGGACGACGTGAACTTCCTGAAGCACTCCATCGTATACTATACCCCCGAAGGTCCGAAGGTGGAGTACATGCCGGTGGTGATCACCAAGTGGGCTCCCATGGAGAGGAAGTACTGAGGCGGTGGTCGAGATGGGACGGGACACTGTGATGGAGAAGAAGAACAACGCGGGCATCTACAGAGGCTGGATCAAGTTCTGGAACCGGAACGTCGAGAGGTGGCTCTACGCCATGCACCGCATCACCGGCGTGGGCGTGGGCATATATTTCGTGCTGCACATCTGGGAGACGGGGAACGCCGCCCAGGCCTTCCTCAACAACCAGCCTGCCCAATGGAACAACCTGATGAGCTCCCTGACCAACTACGCCTTCCACACCGGGCTCCTCCTTGTGGCGGCGGCGGCGGTCTTTCACAGCCTGAACGGCGCGCGCCTCATAATGTCGGAGCAGGGCTGGCTCATCGGCAAGGTTGAGAGGCCTACTTACCCCTTCCTGCCCAGCAGCCTCAGGGGCATCCAGAGGCCCCTAGGCATCGCCATCGTCGTGTTGTCGTTCGTGCTGATGGCGTTCGCCTTCTACCAGCTCTTCGTGTTAGCTTTGGGGGTATAAGATTGAGAGAATCAAGGTTCATGCTACTCCAGTACATAACCGGGTCCGGCATCCTCGTGCTGGGAGCCATGCACTTCGCGCTCCTCACCCTGCAGCCTGGTGGCCTCCCCACGTCGTTGCAGTACAGCTCGGTGAAGTCCGTCTACCTGGCCTACGGGCTGCTCTTCGAGCTATTGCTCGTGCTCCTCAGCTTCCACGTATTCAACGGCTTCAGGAAGGTGCTCATCGAGCTCCACCAAGGGAGGACCTATGAAAAGGCTGTCTCCTGGCTCATGCTGCTCGGGGGTTCGGTGACCTTCATCTGGGGGACGCTGACCATACTGGTATTCATCCTGGGGGTGACCGGCTGATGTCCCAGGACAAGGGAGACGTGCCCATCGTCCCTCTCCACTTCGACCCCAAGGTCATGGAGGGGCTGGGGAAGCGCATCAGGGACGTCTCCTTCCGAGTCTTCAGGTTCGACCCGGCCAAGGGCGAGGGCGTCAGGTACTCCGACTATGCGGTCCCCATATTCAAGGGGACGACCGTCCTCGACGCGCTGCTCTACATCAAGGAGAGGCTGGACCCATCGCTCTCAATTCGCTACTCCTGCAGGATGGCCGTCTGCGGCTCCTGCGGGATGGTGATCAACGGCAAGGAGATGCTGGCCTGCAAGACGCAGGTGGAGAACCTCGGCAAGGACAAGGTGGTCGTGAGGCCCATGAACAACATGCCAGTCACGCGGGACCTCGTCACGGACTTCTCCGTCTTTTTCGAGAAGCACCGCTCCATGCTCCCATACATCGTCAGGGAGGACGTCGACCTTAACCTGAACAGGGAGTACATGCAGAAGCCAGACGAGGTGATCGACTTCCTAATGTTCTCCAACTGCATCAAGTGCGGCCTCTGCTACTCGGCGTGTCCGACCAACGCCACGGACGAGGCCTTCCTGGGCCCCATGGCCATGGGCCAGGCGTACAGGTACATCGCGGACACAAGGGACGGCGCCCAAAACAAGAGGATGGAGGTACTGGATTCCCGCCACGGCCTTTGGAACTGCCACTTCGCAGGCACCTGCAGCGACGTATGCCCGAAGGGTGTGGACCCGGCCTTCGCCATACAGCAGCTCAAGGCGCTGGCCATATGGAAGGCTGGGACGCTGAAGAAGAAGAAGCCGGCCGCCAACGTGGTGCAGATAAGAGAACTCGTCCCCGAAAGGTAGCCGTTCATCGAGGAGGGCGTCGGAGCACTAGCAGCTGGGCTCGTCGAACGCAGCCCTGAGCGTCAGCGGAGTCCGCCTTGGGGATAGCATCCTGTGCCCCTATCCCAGCCTGAGAGAACGATTCAGACAGAAGACTCTTATCACTTCGGTCCTGGTAGCTGTACTTTGGCTACGGGATCAATGAACCAGAAAGCGCTAATCGCTGTCCTCCTCATCGCCATTGGTCTGGCAGCCCCTCATGTGGGCGCCTTGGGAGCGACGCCGTCTGTAGTGAATGCCACCGCAGCGGTGGCTGACATTTCAACCGCATCGGGATCAGCCGGTTCTTACACTTGCTCGCTATGCCGTCCCACAATCCTGGCATCTGTCAGCTCCGATCCTGTGACTGAGCAACCGCAAGGCCATCGATTGGCTGGATTGGAGCTATCGCCTGCGAACAGCCAAGATTCTCCCGTCGAGAATCTCCCACCCGCAATCTACGACGAGCAGCTGGGACTGACTTTGGCTCAGAGCTTCACCAGCATCGCCTACAACGTTACCGCCGTGGCTCAGGCGGACAGCAATGGGTACGGACCAGCCTATCTGCTGAATGGTCTTACCGACACGGGATACTGGTATCAAGTAGGGCTCTCTTGGAACTGGCCTTACACGCGTTTCGGCATCGGCAGCTACAATTCAGGCTTCAGCATGAACTATGAAGTCTTTGGCCCAGGTGGCAATTCAATCGACCCCGCGAGTGGAGGCGGATTATCGTCCTTCTCTGGGACAGTCAACCAGGGGGATACGGTCACCCTTAACCTGTACTTCTCGGGCGGGAACGTCGTTATGCTGGCATATGACTACAGCACGGGGGCAGGCGCCGAACAGACATTCAGCCAGGAGGGTTCTTCTTCTTTCGTGGGTCTCGCTTCATCGCCAGAGAACCGTAACGGTTACTTCACCGGGCTCATGACGGAATGGTGGCACTCCTCCGCCTATTACGGGGGAGAGGCAGCCGTGACGTATTCGGACAGCAGCAACGCAAAATCCTCTGCCTGGATGTGGATGGATGAATGGAATCCGGGTACCGGTCAATCGCTGTTCTCGGCCTCCACGAGCGGTCCCGTCGCTTACAGTGATCCGAATACGTTGCAGTACCTCTCATCGAACGGCGCCACGGAAGCTTCAGACGCGTATCTGTTCATGACAGGAGGGAACGGTCCCGTCACGGTCACTGTCGGTTACTCGGTCCGAGGCGGGGGAAGTGGGTACTCTCCGCCATCCTTCAACTACACTTTCGGTGGAGTTCAGTACAGCATCCAGCTTTCCACTACCCCTACCACCATCTACATGGACGGCGGGTCCACGTGGAGCGTGAACGGCGTGCTGCTCGGCTCGACTTCGAATGAGACCTGGGACACGCAACAGCCGACTAGCGGCACTGCCGCGAACGGCACGACGTTGAGCTTCGTATATTTCCATCAGTTCCAGGTGTCCTTCTACTATGCTGTAGCAAACGGCGGGAGCGGCTATTCTCAGCCAAGCGTGAGCGTCAGCGAGTTCGGGTCACCCGTATTCGTTACGCTCGGCTCCTCCGTCTTCGTGGACGCAGGTTCGTCGTATTCGTTTCAGAATCCATTGCCCGGATCGTCCGGGAACGAACAGTGGGCCACCCAGTCCGCGACCGGCGTGGTCGGGTCCAGTGCCTCGTTCTTTGCTACGTACTACCACCAATACGCCTTGACCTATTCGTACGGCATTTCGGGAGGAGGGAGTCCGACGGCTCCAACGTTGACGGCTACTCAATTCGGGAGTGGCTACACCCCCACACTCACCAGTTCCGCGACGGCCTATTGGACGGACAGCGGGCAATCATGGTCGGTCACTGATCCCCTCTCAGGTTCAGGGACATCCGAGACATGGGATACGGCACAGACGACGTCAGGGACGGTGTCCGGTGCGACGACCACGGCCTTCACCTACTACCACCAATACTACGAGACAGTTTCATACTCAATTTCAGGCGGTGGTTCGCCTTCAGCTCCTTCGTTCTCATACTACCAATTTGGATCACCCCAGAGCGTCACGGTGACAGGGAGCACAGCGGGGTATTGGGCTGACGACTCCCAAGCGTGGTCAGTTACTCCAAATCCGCTAAATGGTAGTTCACCTTCGGAACAGTGGGTAGCGGCCCAAACAACGTCTGGGACGGTCAGTTCATCTTGGACAACCGTCTTCGGCTACAGCAACCAGTACTATCTCAACGTCTCGTCAACTCACGGAAGCCCTACTGGAACTGGCTGGTACGACGCCAGCACGACTGCGAACTTCCAAATCTCAACCCCACAGGCAGGAATCACAGGAGTCCAGTACGCCTACCCAGTCTGGACTGGGGCAGGAGCAGGGAGTTACAGCGGCACGAATGACCCAGGCTCGGTGACGATGAACAACGCCATTAACGAGTCTGCAAGCACCTGGACGACACAATACTACTACACCGTCACTTCGAGCTATGGTTCTCCGAGCGGCGCTGGCTGGTACGATACTGGAACGACGGCGGCCTCAAGCGTGGCCTCCCCCGCTTCAGGAGGGACGGGCGTCCAATATGTTGTCACGACCTACGCTGGAGCTGGCAGCGCCCCAAGCGGTGGCGGCTCGTCTAGCTCGTTCACCATCCTACAACCATCGAGCACGACCTACAGCTGGCAGACGCAATACTATCTTACGGTCACTTCGAGCTATGGTTCTCCCCAAGGGGCTGGCTGGTACAACGTTGGTGGGTCGGCGACCTTCAGCCTGACGACATCCGTTTCAGGAGGAACACAACAGCGGCATGTCTTTACGACTTGGAGCGGTGCCGGGTCAGGTTCTTACACTGGAAGCAGTAGTCTAAATTCCGTCACCATGAACAACCCGGTCAACGAAACCGCGAACTGGAAGACCCAATATCAGCAGTATGTGTATTCACCAAACGATTCTCCGACAGACAACGGAACATGGTATGATTCTGGAACCACGGCCTCCACGTCCGTCACCACCCCTGTGTCTGGGGGTACAGGAATACAATATGCCTGCACGGGTTACACTGGAACTGGTAGTGCTGGTTCAGGCTCAGGCTCTTCCGACTCGTATACGATCACGGTGGCCTCCAACGTCACATTCACCTGGAAGACCCAATACTATCTTACAGTGAGCTCGTCATACGGTAGCCCGACGGGGGCAGGCTGGTACGACTCTGGAACGAATGCCAGCGCGAGCGTTACGAGTCCAGCTTCAGGAGGCACTGGGATTAGATACGTCTTCACGGACTGGACTGGAGATTTTACGGGTATAGGCAACCCAAGTAATGTCACGATAAGTGGGGCGAAGACGATCACGGCCAACTGGCAGGCGCAATTCTACCTCACTGTCGCTTCAGGCTATGGCAACCCCCAAGGGGCTGGCTGGTATGACGCCAGCACAAATGTTTCCTTCAGCGTCACCACCCCTGCAGCGGGAGGGACGGGCACTCAATACGTCTTCTCAACCTGGTCAGGCAGCTACTCGGGATCGAACAATCCTGGCTATGTCGTCTTGGCGGGGCCCGTATCGGAATCCGCTTCATGGAAGACGCAGTACTACGTTGCGGTCAGTTCGGAGTATGGCACTTTCGCTGGCGCAGGATGGTATGACTCTGGTTCCACCGCCTCCTTCTCTCTGTCGCCTTCCAGCGTGTCGGCGGGGTTCCTTGCCTACCATGTGTTTACAGGCTGGTCCGGAGATTCCGCCGCCAAGGACAGCACGGCGTCGGTGACCGTCGATTCTCCTAAGACCATCACAGCTACGTGGGCTGTTGACTCGACTCAGTTGTATCTTGCAGTTGCAGGAATAGCCATCGCCACTGTCGCTGTTCTTGGTGTAGTACTAGTCAAGCGGAGAAGGCAGCCTTCGCCGAGTCAGGCATCGGAGGCGCCGATCGCTCCAGAGCCACCTTCTCCCTCAAGCGAGACACCTTCTCCCCCGAGCACCTGCGCACCTCTGACGATGGCATAAGATAGCTTACCTAGCGGCCGATGTCAGTTTCAGATTTGAACATTCCAAGTACCTATCCCTGTTAGAGCGTGAGGGTCAAGTCGGTTGAGAGGGGCAGTTTAGCATCGAGATGGCCACGAATCCGCCCCGCCACCATTCTAGCTTCCATCAGGGCTATCTACTCTCACCACTAGGCCCCCTGACTCACCGCGGTCACTACCTTCAGGTCCAAGGCTGTGCGACCTGTCAAGGCGTTCTCATCGACTAGCGGGATCTGCCTACAGAGTGCGGGTGCCCCTCAGCTTCAGCCTCTCAATCGCTTGGGGGGCCTGAGGGACCGCGTCTCCGAATGCGCTGGCGACCCTCTTCAGGACGCCGGCAGTCTCAGGGTACCCCAGCAGGCCCAGCAGGTCGCAGCACCGCTGGACGGCTGTCAGGTATCCGCGCGGTTGGTGAGCGTAGTCGTACCCTCCGAGGAGCTCCTTCCCGTGCAGCTCCAGGTCGGCGGGGGTGAACGGCTTCTGGGTTCCGTCCTCACCGACGAAACCATGCTTGGCCACCAGCTCGGCCAACAGCTTGCGGTCCATGGGAGAGACCACGCCGCCGCTCTTGGCGAGCTCGTCATACAGCCTCCTGTAATCCTCCCTCAGCGAAAGCTCCTCCTCCAGGAATGAGACGACATAGGATCTGCATCTCCCTCCAATGAGGATGAGCTGGGCGAGGGCAAGGTCCCCTAGCGGGCCCTCAATGTGCAGCGCAGAAATGAGTAGGGTCACAGCCCTCTTGAAGGAGGGATCCCTTTCGTTTGACATTTCACGGGTAGATGGGGTCCTGCTGAGATATAAGCTTCGGGCTCTTGGGCGGCCTCGGCATCCCCGATTTTGAAATAGCCCAACTTCTCTATGTAGCTAGGATGTATCTGTCATGTGCCTAATTGAGCGATGCGTATCCAACAAGTCAGAATTGACCGGAGCAACCAGCGTGTGTTCTGCCGGTCATCTTAGCCTAGTCAAGACTTCGCGGGATGCTTCACGGGTTGCGACGACGTCGCCCCCGGCTCCCCCGTCTCCCGCCTTTCCGCGTTCTACATGTGGCGGCGCAGGGACCTCCAACATGTGAGCCTCCTAGCCGGCAGGGTTCCGCGTCAAAGGAAATGTGAGCGCGAGAGTAGTCCCCTTCCCAAGCTTGCTATTCACGGAGATCGTGCCGTGGTGGGCCTCCACGAGCCTCTTGCAGATGGCCAGCCCCAGGCCCGTGCCCTTCGGCTTCGTCGTGAAGAAGGGTGTGAAGAGCCTCCCCATGCTCTCCTTCGATATCCCCTGGCCGGTGTCCGCAAAGGTGAGCAGGACCCTGTTCTTGCGTACGACCATCCCGATCGTGAGGGTCCCTCCCTTGGGCATGGCGTCGATGGCGTTGAAGATGATGTTCTGGAAGATCCTGACCAGGTAGGTGGCGTCTCCGGAGATCGGCGCGTCGCGGAATGGTTTGGTGACGAGCTGGACGTGGGCGGGGAACGAAATCTGCCTGAGGGCCGACCTGAGCACCTTGCCGAGGTCCAGCTCCTCCATCTTCAGCTTCGTCTTCTTGGAGTAGTCGAAGAGATCGGCGATGATGCCGTTGGCGTGGACCAGGCTGTCGTCCATGGACTTGAGCACCTCTTCCAGTTTCGTCTTCTCCTTCTCCGGGAGGGTGTTCTGGACGTAGAACAGGTTGGTCCGCACGGCGGTGAGGGGGCTCCTTAGGTCATGGCCCACCTGGGCGGCCACGCTCCCTATGGCGGCAAGTCGCTCCGCCTTGAGCAGCTGCCTGTTGGATTCGTTGAGCTCCCTGGTCCTCTCCTTGACCATCTCCTCCAGCTTGTTGCTGTACCTCTTCAGGTCCGCCTCCGCCAGCTTCCTGGCCGTGATGTCCTCGACCTGGCTGATGGTGTGAACCAGCTTCCCTGCTGAATCGCGCACGCCAGAAGCGCTCAGCAGTGCCCACACCAAGTGCCCGTCTTTGTGGATGTACCTCTTCTCCATCATGTAGGCCGGAATCTCACCGGCGTAGAGCTGGCGCCTCAGCTTCATGTTGGCCTCGAGGTCAGGGGGGTGAGTCAAGGCCTTGAAGCCCACTTGGATCACCTCTTCCTCTGAACGGCCCAGCATGTCGCAGAAGGCCTTGTTGACTCGCATATAGTTGTCCTCCAGGTCGACCAGCGCGATGCCGCTGACGGCGTGGTCGAAGGAGGAACGGAAGCGCTCCTCGCTCTCTCTGAGGGCCTCCTCCATCTCCCTCCTTTCGGTGATGTCCTCCACCGTGACCACTACGGAGGACGGGGAAAGGTCGGCGTCCCTGACCACCGAGATCGTTACTTGCCCCAGGCGCACGAGCCCGTCCTTAGTGCGGAACCTGACCTCTGCCTGGTGGCTTTCCGTGCGCCCGGCCAGGAGCTCCGAATAGGCGGCCATGGTACTTGCCGCGTCTTCGGGGTGGATGATGACATCCGACTTCATCCCCTTAAGCTCGTCGAGCCTGTACCCTAGTACCTTGCACAGCGCGGGATTCGCGTCCCTGATGGTGTGCTCAAGGTCCACCACGGCTATGCCGACGGCGGCCCTCTCGAAGATGGACCTGAACACAGCCTCGGCGGGCTGCGCTCCAGTTCCGGAGTCCGTGATGTCGCTCAAGTGCGCACCTCGGACGATCTCCTGAGGTCACTAGGCTTGGCTCCCTCGCCTGAAGCTAGCCGAGACATCTGATCTTGAGGAGCCGGTGCGCTCTATAACCGTTCCGCCTTTGTGCGCGACACCATGAAGGAGGCCTCGTATTATTGACGTTGAACAATCCGGCCGTCCTGAACGCCCTTTGCACGTAGACGCTAGCCGAAAGGGGTCTCGATCCGCGCGGGCGGCACTACTCACCGGCCCCATGTCCATAGGGGCCTAGGACGCCGAGCCTAGCCTCTGTGTCGTCATCCTCGGCTCAGCGTCATAGTGTAGTATGAAGGGAATCGTCACCAATGCTTTTCCGCATCGTGTCCTGACCACCAATCAGCGGATTTGGTGAAGATGAACAGTCTATGTTCCTTGAGCCAGCCTAACCTGAAATAGCCGAGTGCGCCTTCGCGAATGGCTGATCCTATGTATGTATCGATGATGACGGTCTTCACACCCTCGTTCTTGGCCACTTCGATGAAGGCTTTCCAGTCGCCGTTCCTGTAATCCCAGATTACCACATCTTGCGACTTGATATCTTGATCCTTGCTGACCAAGCCAAAGAATGGTTTCATCCCATTCGATTCAAGGTATTCCTTTACCTTGTCAAGCATCGGGTTGAGGTCTTCGGTCATCTGATGTTCTTTACGGCATTACTCTCTATAAGCGTAACGGCCTGGGGTTCTGAGACTTCGGTTGATGAGCCCTGATTATCGGTTTGTGACTAGTCGGTCGCCGGCATCAGACTGCATCTGTTCAGTACTTCCGCTCAGGCGAATCTTTAGGCGCTTCTTCGATGCGAACAACATCAAAATAGGGATTTCCTTTCATCTCTTCAAGAATAGCCGAGTGAGCGTTTGCAATCGAGATCAGCTTTCTTTCGGTGACAGTCGTATCGTTGGGCAATTCTGGCTCGTCAAATTCCCTGAAAATGACGGCCTCATATTTCCGCACGTTTTGTAGCGTTATCCTGTATCTCAACGAACTGGGAGTGGCCTCGACCTCGTCTTAAGGGTTTGAAGCCCAGCTTCCGAAATCCTGCCGCCAAGGACGGAACTCTGCCTGAGGACAGGCTTGGACCACGTACCCTGTCCTTCCGCCCTACTTTTGTTCAAC
>Ga0187881_10005117_pt1 | contig 10236 bp, 9 predicted proteins | sample June2016WEW_19_1_2_FD_133017 | JGI IMG/M metagenome (GOLD analysis project Ga0187881, IMG submission 133017) | Peatland microbial communities from SPRUCE experiment site at the Marcell Experimental Forest, Minnesota, USA - June2016WEW_19_100 | ecosystem: Environmental > Terrestrial > Soil >...
AATGGCTGCCGGAAAAGCTCGCGAAGACCGTATCGACGCTCGAGGGCGACTCAAATTGCGGGCTGGCCTATTCGGACGCCGCGCTGGTGGATTCGCGCGGCGTGCCCAGGAATCATTCGTATATTGCCGCGGGGTATTCCCGCGAGCCTTCATTGGACGACCTGCTGCGTGAGTGGTGGTGGATCCTGCCGAGCACAGCAGTGATGCGCCACTCGATCTACGATCGCTGTGGCGGTTTTGCCGAAGAATTCGGGCCGCGCGACTACGGCGGCTCCGACGTCCTGATGTGGATACGGGCGCGAGACCGCGCGCCCTTCCACTTCATTCGCGAGCAGCTCGTCCGCTATCAGCTAGCCGATCCCGTGGCCCATCTCGCGAAGCGGATTCCAAACTTCCCTGGAGGACCGAACGACGGCGGACCAGACATCCGCGCTCGGTCGCTGGTCCATGGAGAGGAGATTCTTATTCGCCTGGTCCGCCGCGAGTATGGCCGCAGAGCGCGAGGCCTCATTAGCAATCACCGCACAAAACAGGCCGAGATGCTGACCGTCGCGGGGATGCTGGCGATCAATCAGGGCAACGCGCGCTTTGCGCGCGACTGCTACCTCGAAGCGCTGAAGCGGCGACCGCTCCAGTTGAAGCTGCCGTTTCGACTGGCGTGGACCTTGGTCCCGTCCTCGCTCGCCCGTCCGATCGCAGCGGTGCTGCCGCGGAGGATTGCGCGCGCTCTGTGCGGTCCTCCAGCGATTTGAGCGCGGTGTTATCCGCCACCGCCAGGTTGGTGGCACTTAGCAGCCTACTTGTGGATCAAACACGTTGAATCATTCAAACCGTTCAAACCCTGGTGGCTACCAAGCGGCAAATATGAGCAGGCAAATGGCTGGAGGCACGCTTGGGCCGGACGTTCCTAAACCCTTGCCTAAAGCCTTGCCTAAAATCGTGCAGAAGGCTGCGGAATACAATCTAACGGAACACTGCAACCTGAGATGCGCAGGTTGCAGTCATAGCTCGGAGCTTTTGCCGAAGAAATTTGCCGAGGTGAAGGAATTTCAACGCGACTTAGCCGTGCTTTCGCAGGTGCTGCATCTTAATGAGTTGAGACTCTTAGGGGGCGAGCCCTTGTTGCACCCCGATTTGCTGGAGTATCTGCGATGTGCGCGCGCGAGCGGGCTTGCAGAAGAGATAACCTTGAGCACCAACGGCCTGCTCCTGCATCGCTGCGATCCGGCGACATTTGAGCTGATTGATCGGTTGCGGGTCAGCCTTTACCCCGGTGTCAGGCTCCGAGTTGAAGAGCGTGAGCTCGAATCCTTATCGAGAAGATATAACTTTAAGCTGGAGCTTAAAAGAGTTGACAGCTTCAGAGTTACCACGCTCAACAGCCGCCATCGGGATGCCAGCTTGGTGCGGCGAATCTTCAGGCAGTGCGCCTTGGCGCATGACTGGAGCTGCCACACAGTTCATCAAGGTTACTACTTCAAATGTTCGCCGGCTCCTTTTCTGCAAGGCCGAATGGCGCTCAGAGGTGAGTCGGTCCTGAACCGCGATTTAGACGGGGTGAGGATTCATGACAACCCGCGACTCAGAGAAGAGTTGGAAGCCTACTTGCGCGACGAGGAACCGCTCGAGGCGTGTTACTATTGTCTCGGCTCGTCCGGACGCAGGTTTCCTCATCGACAGTTGAATAGCAAAAAATTGCGCGAAGAGATTGACCGGAGCGGGAAACTGCGCGACCCACCGGCAGACCCGCAGCGGCACGTCAGAGGATACCATGCGTGGGCGCGGCTGATGCACGAGCGATTCGGCGCTCGCGCCCGCAGCCTTGCGGACTATGCAATCGATTCGATAGCGCACGAGCAAGTGGCCATGGGAATGATGGCGATGCATGAAGGCGATCGCAGGTTCGCGCGGCGATGTTACCTGAGCTCGCTCCGCAACCGGCCGTTGAAGCTGAAGACCTACGTTAGGCTGGCGTGGGCGACTGTGCCGGCGAGCGTCACGCAAATGCTGTCACCGATGCTCGCGCCGGGGCTGCGGCGCAGCCTGTCAGGTCCGCCGTTTTTGGAAGAACGTCCGCAATGAAAGTGTCGGTCGTGATTCCCACCTATAACAACGAAGGCACAATTGCGGCCACGGTGGAGAGCGCGCTGGCGCAGCGGTTCGAGGCCAAGTTCGAGGTGATCGTCGTCAACGATGGATCGACCGACAGCACGCGCGGGATACTGGCAAAATTCGGCGATCGGATCCGCGTGATCGATCAAAAGAACTCGGGCGTGTCGGCGGCGCGCAACGCCGGCATCAGAGCGGCGTCGGGCGAATATATCGCGCTGCTGGACGGCGACGATACGTGGAATGAAGACAAGCTTCAGAAGACGGCGCCGGTGCTCGATGAAAATCCGGCGTGCGCGGCGGTATTCTCGGATGTGATGCAGGTGGACGGCGCGGGCAAGGAATATGGAACCTGGGTTTCACCCGAATTCCAGCATTCGCCGACGCTCGACGAGATGCTTGAGTGGCCGTGGCCGAACCTGCCCAGCGCGACCGTCATACGGCGGGAGACGATCATGGCGATCGGCGGTTTCTCGGAGGAATTCGGCCGTCGCGGATACGGCGGCGAAGACACGTTCGCGGCCCTGCTGGTGCGGGAGCGGGGCGAAATTCACTTCGTGCCGGATAAACTGGTGCGCTACCGGCTTTCGGACTTTAACGGGAATTTGGCCAAGCGGATCCGCTCGCGCGACAGCAACCAAAGCGGGATCGATCAGTTCGAAGAGCCGGAGCGGCTGAGCGACGGGCTTTTGATTTTTGCACGACTGGTGCGCGAGCATTTCGGCGCTCGCGGCCGCAAACTTGCAGAATGGGCGATCGATAAGCTCGCGAACGAGCTGATCGCAGTCGGGATGACGGCGATGCACGAGGGCGATCGCACGCTTGCGCGGCGATGCTATCGCGCGTCGCTTCGCTACAGACCGCTGATGTTGAAGACTTATTTCCGGCTCGGGTGGGCCATGCTTCCCGCCAAAGTTGCGGGAATGCTGTCCCCGATGCTTCCGCCGCGGCTGCGGCGCAGCCTGTCAGGTCCGCCGTTCCATGGCTTGCCGGATCGCCCGCAATGAATCGGAAATCATGAACATCCTGGAACGAGCCAGCGCTGCGCCTGAGATCAGAAACGGCGCATGGCTAACTCGACGCAGATGGGTCGATAAGTCGATATCAAGAGGAACGCGCTGATGCCGCTTGCAGGGCGCATGCTTCGAGCAGTGCGATTGCACCGACCGGCGCTCTGGTGTTACTGGAGGTGCCGCCATGCAGGCGAGTATCTGCAGAGCCTGGGCGTAGCACGCGGGCTGATCGCTATGTTTGTACTGCGCACCCGTCCGGGAGCGTCCGGTCGCACGCTGGGACTACTGATTCCGGGTTCTCGAAGACCATTTTTCCTGCGAGGCGGAACCGCCGATGTCAGGGTGTTCCGGCAGATTTTTATGGAACGGCAATACGATGTGGAGGTCTCGCCCGAGCCGCGCCTCATAATCGATGCAGGCGCCCATATTGGGTGCGCGAGCGTGTTCTTTGCTTGCAGGTACCCGCAGGCCACCATCCTGGCAATAGAACCAGAGGCGGCCAACTTCGAGATGCTGCGCAGGAATGCCGCCCCTTACCGCAACATCGTGCCGATCCGCGCGGCCATATGGGGACGGCCTGACGTTCTTGCAATCGCAAATCCAAGCGATGAATCGTGGCGATTTCAGACTCGGCAAGCAACGGCAGCCGAGGTCGATACCGTGGTCGGGATCACGATTGAGGAGCTGCTAAGATGGACGGGCGCACCCTTGATCGACATACTCAAGATCGACATCGAAGGGGCTGAAAAACAGCTGTTCTCCGCCCCGTGTGATCGTTGGCTCGGCCGGGTATGTGCGATGTTCGTCGAACTGCACGACCGTTTTGAGCCTGATTGCGGGGAGGCCCTTCGGCGGGCCACGGCGCCCTACGGTTTCGTCGAATCGCAGCGGGGCGAAGACGTTATCCTGCGGCGCGACTGTACGATGGAGATCAACCGCCATCTCGAAGGGAGAGGCAATGTTTGGGACGCCCCCATTTGATCCTCACCGACCATCGCCTCGCATACTACTATCGCCAGAACCTCATGATGTTTGCCTCCGACGAAGGCGCGGTAGCGCATCCGCCTTGGCGGCGTACTCCGGGGCGCTTGAAACCCTCGGCCTCGAATGGGGCCACGCCCCGGTCCACGAGCTGGCTCTAAGTGACCGCGCGATTCTTTTGCGCGCGCCCGATGCTTTCGCCGCGGCTGCGGCGCAGCCTGTCAGGTTCACCGTTTTTGGAAGAACGTCCGCAATGAATCGGCAATCATGAACATCCTGGAACGAGCCCGTCTTCTACCCGGTTAACTCATGACCAACGCCGTCGCCGCGTCTCACACGCCGGGTCTTCCCGGACGCGCCAATACCCAAAGCCGCGAGCCGCGTGGCGAGCTGATTCGATGGTTTTCGAAACCGGCGACTGCGCTTGCGCTCATCGTCGTGTCCGGCGCGGCGCTGCGAATCCTAAAAATCACCGACTACAGCCTCTGGGGTGACGAGGGCTTCAGCGCCGCTATCGTGATGCAGCCGTGGCGCCCATTTTGGCTGTCGATACTTTACGAGCCATGGACCGCGTTTTACTTCGTGCTCTTGAAACCCTGGACGCTCTGTTTTGGGACCGGCGAGGTGGCGCTGCGCTCGTTGTCGGTAGTGTTGGGCCTCGTGGCTATCGTGGCGATCTATTATCTCGGTGAGCGGCTCTTCAGCCGCCGGGCAGGATTGATCGCGGCCGCGATGACCGCCGTCAGCCCGGTGCAAATCTGGTATTCCCAGGAGGTGCGCGGCTATTCGCTCTATGTACTTCTGAGCGCCCTGTGCTGGCTCGCGTTTCTGGCGGCTCTTCACAATTCCCGGCCGCGAAATCTGAGCATATGGTCCGTGCTGATGGTGCTCATGGGTTATTGCCATTTTATTGGATTGGGCATTATCCCCGCGCAATGGGTCTGCATCGCGATTCGGCGTCCCGATTTATCCTCCGTCAAGCGCCTCGCTCTGGCGACCGCGGCCGCCGCAGTCGCTTTGGCGCTAATTCCGATTTTCATGGTGACGCTGAACTCCGGACAGGCAGGCTGGATTGCTCCGCTTTCATGGGCGGAGATCGCCGATGTTTTCGTGACAGTCTCAGGTGGGCTTCACGGCAATGCCGGTGCGATTTTCTGCCTGACTTATGTCCTGCTTCTGATCTGGGCCTTTCTCGGGTCATTTCAAAAGGGCAACGATCGGTCAGGATGGGAGAGTTGCGCATTTGCGTCAGCCGGATTTCTGGTTCCGATCATGGCAACGATTGCGGGCGGGTTTTTCGTGCCGATGCTGATGGGGCGGTATCTCCTGCTTTGCTTTCCGCCTTTCGTAGTACTCGCCGCGCAAGGCCTTTTGACTGTTCGCCCGCGGAAGGCAGCGCTCATCGTGGTCGCCGCACTTGTCGCCTTGACCGCGTGGGAACTGCGCGACTCCTACAATTTAGAATCACGGGATGACTGGCGCAGCACGGCTCAATACGTGATGAGGCACGGCCAACCCGGCGACGCTGCGATTTTCGTCACTCCGGAGTGCCGCTACGCGTTCCAATATTACGCCGCACGAGAACCAAACACTGCTGCCTTCCCCGTTATACTGGGCGAGAACCGCGACCTCGTGGACGGGATTCGAATCGTGACGAATCGGTTCCCGTCCTATACCAGCGGCGTGCTGGGGAAGGTCGGTTCACTCCCGAAGAGTTACCGTCGCATTTGGCTCATGAAGCCGGGCAGTATTGATCTCGATCCGCGCGACCCGAACAAACGGGAATCCGTGCAGTTGGCTGCCGCGCTGGCGCACGAATACCGGACCCATCCTCCAGTCATCTTCAACGGAGTATCGGTGTGGCTCTACGACACGCCCGATGCTTCCGCCGCTGCTGCGGCGCAGCCTGTCAGGTCCGCCGTTCCACGGCTTGCCGCAGCGCCCACAATGAATCGGAAATCATGAACATCCTGGAACGAGCCGGCGCTGCAATCCGTCACGCACCGGGGTTGGAACATGCCGACTGGCTGTGGGACCGGATCCGGCCTGCGTACGATCGGATGCTGGCGACAATTGCGCGTGGTCACGGCCTGGAACGGGTGATCAATGGCACTGACACGATCCGCCTGAGCCCGCAGTCGCGTGGGTTCGTTGCGCAAGAGTATGAACCGGCGGTCTGGGGCCGCGTGATGCACGAAGTCAGGACGGGCGACCAGGTGGTGGAAGTCGGCGCAAGTTTTGGACTCTACGCGCTGGCGTTCGCGGGACGAGTCGGGGAGGCGGGCCATGTCACGGCGTTCGAACCCGATCCTCAGAGTGCCTCGGCTCTGGAAGCCAACGTCAGAGTCAACGGCTGGCAAGACAGAATAACCGTGATCAGAGCCGCGGTCGGCCAGCGCAGCGGACAAGTCCGCTTTGCCGCGGCGCGGGGAATGGAATCGCGAATCGAGACGCGTTCGGATTCGGGCGACGGCGTGATTACGGTGCCGCTTGTCACGCTCGACGGGCAGCTGGCCGGCGGGAGAATCGATGTCATGAAAATCGACGTCGAGGGCTTCGAGCAGCAGGTTATCCAGGGTGCGCGAACGATCCTGACTGAACAGCATCGGCGTCCCCGGGCGATCCTGCTGGAAGTGCATCCTTTCGCGTGGGCGGAGACGGGCACGACCAGCGCGAGCTTTCTCGGCCTGCTGGATGAATTGGGCTTCAAAGTCGAGGATATGGGGGGCGCCGCGGTTTCGAGCATCAGCGAATACGGGCACGTGATCGCGCTTCGGAAATGAAACCCCGATTGCTTATCACGATATACGCGAATCCGGATTATTATCCGCCGACAGTGTATGCAGTTCGGATACTAAGTAGCTATTTCACGATACACATTCTTTGCCGGAACATGGCCGAGCCGATTGAAGAATGGCCCGCCGATGTGACTATCGAGCGATTCGGCGCGTACGCGTCGCCGCGCGAAAAAGAAGCGGCGAGCGCGGGTGCAAAGCTGATCGAATATGCGAAATTCATCGCGCGGACGCGCGCGCTGGTCAAGCAGATGCAGCCGGCGATTGTCTATTCGTACGACCCGCACGCGTTGGTCGCAAGCATTGTCGGGCGGATGGGCGGGAGAGCGACGCCGCTGATATTTCAGCTCCACGAGTTGCCGGAGACGGCGAGTCTCTCGTGGACCTCGATGCAAACGTGGGTCGTAAAGGCGGCGTTAACCGGCACCAAGTCGGCAGATGCAGCAGTGTTTCCGGAAAAGTATCGCGCCCGCCACTGGCTAACGGCTGCGGGAGACTCGCGCGCGCCGATAATCGTGCCGAATTGTCCCGGTCGGAGTTACTATCCCGGGCCGGCAGATTGGAACGAGACGATCGCGATGAGATATCGCGCGCGGGAAGTGGTTTACGTCGGCTACGCGAGCGCCGCCAACGGCCATCTGGAGGGACTGCGTGCGCTAGCGATGACGGACGGCAGCATTCGGATGCGGGTGATCGGCGGCTATCTTGCCGAATTCGAGGCGAGCTTCAACGCGCTCGGACGCGAGCTTGGCGTCACGGATCGAGTGCGGCTGGACGGATGGCTGGCGCTTGATGAGTTGCGAGCGCGGGCTTCCCGCGCGTCGGTGGGACTCGCGCTCCACAAACCGGCGACGAAGAATCTGGAATACCTGGGATCGGCGAGCAACAAGCTGTTCGAATACGCGGCGATGGGATTGCCGGTGGTAGTGCCGGATCGCGAGAGCTACCGAGGCTTCCTGGGCGATGCGGAGTGGGTGACGTATGCCGACATCGAAGATCCGGGATCGATCGCGCGCGCGATCACGTCGATCTTCGCGGACCGCGAGCGATACGCCACGATGAGCCGCGCGGCGCGGCGCGCATTCGAGGAACAATATAACTACGAGCGGGTCTTTGCCCCGGTGCTCGATCGCATTTTCGAATTGAGCGGTATGGCGAACCCCAGCCAGGTTCCGGCATGCGATCTTACGCAGCCGCAGGCAACGCCGGCGTCATGAAGGTCTGTGTTGCGAGCGCCGGCCCGTTTCACGTTTTCGATCTGGCGCGCCAGATGGAACGCCTCGGCCATCTGGCCCGCTTCTACACCGCCTATCCGCGCTTCAAGGTGGATGGACTGCCGGCTGCGAAAGTAAGCAGCTTCCCCTGGATCATGGGACCGGCCGCGCTCGCGGGACGTCTTGGAATGCCGGGACTGCGCGAGCGCCTGAATTTTCCGATGATCGAAACGTTCGACCGCTGGATGGCGAAACGGCTCGCGCCGTGCGACGTGTTCCATTGCCTATCCAGCTTCGGCTTGCAGAGCCATCGAGCGGCGCGCTCAAGGCACGGCGCGCTTACGGTGTGCGATCGGGGCTCATCGCATATCACATTCCAAAATGAGATTTTGCGCGATGAATACGAGCACTACGGCATCCCGTATCGCGGGATCGACGCGCGCATCGTCGAACGCGAGCTTGCCGAGTACGAATTCTGCGACCTGATCAGCGTGCCGTCGAGCTTCTCGATCCGATCGTTCGTCGAGAAGGGCGTGGCGCGCGACAAGCTGCGGCTCAATCCCCTGGGCGTCGATCTCTCGATGTTCCATCCGATGCCCAAGCGCGACGCAGTCTTCCGCGTGCTGTTTGTCGGTTCGATTTCGATTCGCAAGGGAATCGCTTACCTGCTCGAGGCGGTCAAGCGCGCGGGGATTGGGGCGCTCGACCTGGTGCTGATTGGGCAGGTCGATAAGGACGCGGCGCGCATCGTCGCCAAGTGCGATGTGCCGCTGCGCCAGCTGGGCGTGCTCCCCCGCACTGAGCTCGCCGCGCATTATTCGCAGGCCTCGGTGCTGGTCCTGCCGTCAGTCGAAGACGGCTTCGGGTTGGTCATGGCGCAGGCGATGGCATGCGGCGTCCCGGTGATCGCGACGACCAACACCGGCGCCGAGGATCTGTTCACCGACGGTGTCGAAGGGTTCATCGTTCCGATTCGCGACGGAGCCGCGATTGCCGACAAGATCGTCTTTCTGCGCGAGCATCCGGAGATGCGCGACGCGATGGGCGCCGCCGCTCTTGCCCGGGTGCGCGCGCTGGGCGGATGGAACAGCTACGGCGAGCAGATGGCGGCGATGTATCAGGCCGCACTCGCCGCATGCGCAGCCGCGGGGCGTTGAAATAGTAAAATGGCAACTGGTGGACCGCATGATGCGTGAACAAATGATCGCGCGCGCCAAAGCGCTGATTCGGCCGGTCGCGCGGCATCGGTTTCTGCTCGAGCGCGTGAAATTCCTGGGCGAGACTATACTCAGTGCTGAGCAGGGCAATGACCGATTGTCCGCGATGATCCATCACGGCGGCGCGGCGGGCAAAATTGGCGCGACCGAGATCAAGGTGTCACGAGTTTACCTGCGCCGGCGGGACAAGGGCGGCATCTGTCCCAATTTCGGGCACTATGCATGGTGGGCGCACGTCACCGCGGGCATCTATCCGCCCGATCCGCCGACGCTGTCGCGCTTTTGCCGCGAGTACCTGGAAACGCTCGGAGGTCTCGACCTGCTTGCCGTATGGTTCAACTTCGGCGAGGCGGCCGCGCGCCGGCACTATGCGCCCGGCGCAACGCTGTGCGAGCTTTCCGCGCTTGAACCGTATTACCATGAACGGCCGTGGAGCGCGCAGTTGGCAGGTAAGCGGGTCGTCGTCGTAAGCCCGTTCGAGGATTCGATCCGGGCTCAATATCAGCGGCGGGAAAAGATTTGGGCGGCCAAGCCCGAGGTGCTGCCCGCGTTTGATCTGCGCATCGTGCGCTGCCCGCAGCCTGCGGGAATTATCGAACAGCCGGAATATCCCGACTGGTTCACCGGCCTGGAAGCGCTGAAGGAGCAGCTTGGCGCGCGTCCGTTCGACGTCGCGATTATAGGTGCGGGGGCATGGTCGATACCGCTGGCGATCCATGCGAAGTCGTTGGGCGCCTTCGGGATTCATATGGGCGGAGCGACGCAGCTGCTATTCGGGATTATGGGCGGGCGATGGGTATCCAATGCGCAAATCGGCGCGTTCGTGAACGACGCGTGGACGCGTCCATCCGAAGATGAGCGGCCGCGAAATTACCGCCTTCATGAAAACGGCTCGTACTGGTGAATT
>Ga0187881_10005139_pt1 | contig 10203 bp, 6 predicted proteins | sample June2016WEW_19_1_2_FD_133017 | JGI IMG/M metagenome (GOLD analysis project Ga0187881, IMG submission 133017) | Peatland microbial communities from SPRUCE experiment site at the Marcell Experimental Forest, Minnesota, USA - June2016WEW_19_100 | ecosystem: Environmental > Terrestrial > Soil >...
GGATGTCTTCCCCTACTTCTATCATGCTGGCGCTACGTGGTCCTGTTTCTCCCTTTCTGCACACGCGCGCGGAGCCCGGGTATGAGAGGACGAGAGTGCTGGTCCGGACGGGCGCATCAGGCGCTGTACCTCTCAACCGAATGGTACGCGCCGAGTGGATGTGGCCGAGGGCGGCAAAGTCCGCGCCCGCGCGCTGGAAAAGGTCGGGATCAATAACAGAGACCATTTCCTCCCCTTCGTCAAACGGGATGCCCAGGCCAGAAACGACGCAATGGGCCGTGACGATACGAAACCTCCGGTGCTTGGCGGGCAGAGCCCACTCTCGATAGTCGGCATAGCTTTTTCTGTGCGGGATTGACACCAAATCCATGTCCGGGAGATCAAGAATGCCGAAAGGCTCTTCATCGAGCAAACGGGCTTTCCCGAATTCGAAGCTCCCCAGCTTCCTCGCTCCCCGTTGGAGATCCTCATGGTTTCCGGGGAGAACGAGCACGGTCACCGTATCCCCAAGCGGGTCAATCCGCTTCTTGAAATCCCCTCGGAGCGCTTCCGCGTCGGCGAAACTGTCGAATGTGTCTCCTGCAAAAAGCAGAAGGTTCGCCTTCTTCTCAGTAGCAAGGCTCGCGATCTCAGACAGAACGGACAGCGAGTACACCTTTTCCTGGACAGACAGGTGAAGATCGGCACAATGAAGCATGCGTGTCATGACTTCAGAACTCCATGCTGGAAGCATATTTCCCACATGACTTGAGCGCAAGTTCTCGCCGTGGACCGTGACACCGCCTCTCGCTTTGCAGTGCCAGTTGTTCGTCCCTTGGTGGCATCCGGTTTCTTGTGGAAATATCGAGCGGACGCAAGGGTTCGCCAGCGCGTGCTGGGAAGATGCCACCCGCCCGGCCGAGTCTGGGAGGCGCAATAGAAGAGCCGGTCGGTGATCTTAAGGCCGTACGCGGCCTTGGACTCTTCGACGATCCACGATACCGGAGAATCCATAGGCCTTTTCCTCCTAGTTTTAAGAAGTTTGCTCAGTGGTAGCTACCACGCGCTGGGAGGGACTTATCCCCCAAGACCACCAACTTCACGAATGTGCACCCGTGGCGGTATGCTTCAATAGTTGCAACTCGTGAAGCTATGGTAGAATGGGTGTGGCGAACGGAATACTTATCTGATCGGAGAAGTGGAAATGGTTTCCCTAATGGTAATTTCATTGGCTCGTGAGAGCGGTAAGATCCTCATGCTGTGTTCAAAGTTTCCAGGTCCATAGCACAGACTGTGGGTAATGCATAAAACTGGAGAGACCATGAGTCGGAGACCAATATCGAGGTGGCCGCTTGCAGAACGGCCAAGGGAGAAGCTGCTCCAAGAGGGTTCCCGAGCGCTGTCGGACTCGGAGCTGCTTGCAATCATTCTCAGATTCGGCACCAAAGGGGTGACGGCCATCGATCTGGGTCGAGAGGTCCACGGCCACTTCCACGGCTTCCGAAATATGGCCGACGCCGACTTGACCGAGTGGCGACAGATCAAAGGCCTCGGTGCTGCAAAGACCGCCTCACTCATCGCCACCCTAGAAATTGCTCGCCGCTTCTGGGCGGAGCCGTCAGCTCCAAGGGCGCCCATCAAGTCCGCATCCCAGGTCGTGGACTTGTTCAGACCTTACCTCCGCGATCTCAAGCACGAGGTCTTCGACATTCTCTTGCTCAACGGCAAGCGCAGGTCTCTGGGCAGTGTCCGCATGGACGACGGCACGGTAACCGAAACCAGCACCTACGCCCGTGAGATAATGTCTGTGGCACTCCAGCGGCGTGCGGCCAGTATCGTTCTGATCCACAATCACCCGTCTGGCGATCCCGCTCCCAGCTCCGCAGACCGTGATCTGACACGGCGGGCCGTCTTCGCAGGAAAGGTCATGGACATCAAAGTGCAGGACCATGTGATCATCGGAGATGCCACCTACTTCAGCTTTGTAGAAAAAAGGCATGATCGCGGAGCTTGAACATCAATGGGATACAATCGCCCGGAAGGGGAACTGAGATGACTGTAAATCCCTGCGTTGACAAGTTTTTGACTATCTATAGTCAGAGCGAACGTAGCACTAGCGGCACCCGCGGCTATGATCCGGAGACATACGTCGATACCAAACTGGACCGGAAGCTTATTCCACTCATTTTTGACCCCAAGACGAAACTAGTGATCCTCACCGGCAACGCAGGCGACGGCAAGACGGCCTTCATCCAGCACGTTGAGAAAACGGCCGTGGACCAGAAGGCCAAGGTCTTGAAGCGCACGGACAACGGTTGCACATTCACTTTGAACGATGTGACCTACCAGACTCTCTACGACGGTAGCCAAGACTTTGAAGGTGCCGCCAACGATGCAGTCCTGTCCGGTTTTTTCCACGAGATCGAAGGCGAGAAGGTTCCCGAAGGCAGACTTACGAAAGTCATTGCTATCAACGAAGGCAAGCTCCGTGACTTCATCCTGAACAAACCACAGTACCGATGGCTCGGCAAGCAGGTCCACCACTACCTCGACTATGAAGGATTTAGGCCGCATGAATCACTGGTGTTCGTTAATCTCAACATGCGATCCGTGGTGGACAGCGCAGAGGATGGCACAAGCATCTTCGATCGCCTCCTCGACAAATTCCTTCAGCCCTTTTTCTGGGAACCCTGCGCCACGGCAGCTTGCGAGGACTCCGATACATGCCCGCACCGCTACAACGTTGGCAACCTGAGCGACGCCCAGCGCGGCCCCGAAATCCGCCGGCGCCTGAGGCACCTGCTCCTGGCGGTTCACTTCCGCAAGACCCGTCACATCACCATGCGCGATCTGCGCTCGATTCTCTCCCTCGTGCTGTTCGGGAAGTCCCCATGTAAGCAGATACACGAGAACCTCCGCGCCGGCGCTCAGATGATCCTGGACTTCTACTACAACTCTGCATTCAACGGAGGAGAAAAGGACCGCATAGCCCAACTGCTATCCGATTTGGACGTCGCGCGCGTGTGCAATCCTAAGCTGGACAACTTCATCCACTTCCACGCGCCCGACAGCCCGGAAGTCACGGACCTTTTTCTTCCTAGCGACACGGTACTTAATGCTGACATGCCACACCTAAAGATGCTCTACCAGAATCGTTCCGAAGGTACTCAAGACAATGATCCCACACGTCGAGAAAATGCGCGTCTTTTCCATGCGGCCATGCGCCGCAAGCTCTTTTTCGAAGGTGACGAAGCCAAGATGAAGGCAGCCGGTCTCCCGATATGGAAGAATCTCCTACCGTACCGCGAGTTCGATCGCTTTCTTCAGGTCATCCAGGCGAAAACCGATTCAGGTAGCGCCCTCCGCGATGAAATCACGCTCGCGATCAGCAAGTCCGAGCGTATCTATAACGAAACCGTCGGTCGAGAGCACCTCTGCGTGCGGTCGACCGCTGCCAAACGCAACCAAGCCAAGTCTTTCTACGGTTTTCCGGCGTCAGACTTCGAGGTGGTTGTTAAGGATGCCAAAGCCCAAGCCGAGCTCTTCGAACTGATGCCGAATTGCATATACTACCGTCACAAGGACCAGGGTGCGGAACTTGAGATTTCCCTCGACCTATTCGAGGTTCTTTGTCGAATACGTGACGGCTATGTTCCAACAGCTAGCGAGATTCGCACCTTCTTTCTAAATCTGGAAATGTTCAAACGTCGAGTCACCACGAAGCGATCAGACAGAATCTTTCTGACCGAAGACGACACCAACCTATTCGAAATAAAAAGCGACCCTTCAGCAAAACTAGTCATGTCGAAAATGGGAGGATGACAGAATGCCTCTCGACAAGAAACACAAAGCTTTCCGTTTTCCGAAGGTCATGCCAATTGACGCGAATAACGTTATCTTCGAGCAAGCGTTTGCTCGTCTTCTGGTGCTGGCCCGCACAAAGGGTCTGCCCATCACCAGCACGACCAAAGCCACGCTTCATCCCGAAGACCTAGTTGATATCATCACCCAGGACGATGAGCATTTCCAGGGGATAAAAGACGACCCGCAACGCAAGCGCCTATTGGAGCAGTGGCTCGCTAGCGACTTCACCACCTGCGTGAAGGAAGGTCGCGGCCGAGCCGGCGAAGCCCGCATCGCCAGCATGAAGCCCATCCACATGAGCACGATCAAACTCCTTGACCCGCGCATCCGCAGCCAGGACCGCGACGTGAGCGTTTTTCTCTATAACATCTTTCGTGACTCTGGACTGCTCGACACGGAATCGCTCATGCCATTCCTTACGCAGGGGACCATCGATTTCGGTGAACACGACCTGAAGATCTACGAGGCCGAGGCAAAGAAGCTTGATATCGAAGCCCTTTTCCTTCTTCGTCTTCTAGAGAATTTCAAGGTTGACCTGGCAGACCGTCGGAAGAAAGTGGTCACCCATGACTTCCTCTGCCTGGCTCAAAAGCAACTAATCGTGAATGACACAGCTAGGCTGCTCGTATATAAGGATAGTATTCCTCGACGTGAGTTGATCCAGTATCTGATGATGCTTCTTTCCTTCCACACCGCCCTCTATTGCATCAAGTCATTTGCGATGGTAAACGGCATCGTGGATACCAAGAAACTGCGGTGTTCACGCTGCAAAGGAATGCGGTCAGACGATGACATTAACTCCCTTTCACAATGCGATTACCACCCCGACATTTTCGTGGACCTCACGAACGGCCAGAGCGAGACTTGCGATCGTCTTGCCAAGGAGAATGTCGCCCGACACTACGCTACCATGTATCGATACTTTCGCTCACACTACAAGTTGGCGAAGCTCGATGAGTTCGCGAGGACTTTTCCCGGATATGCTGGCACGCTTGATGAACTAGTAAAATTCATGGGGCATAAGGATGTGGACGCCTTCTTTCGAGTGAAACTCAGTGACGTGACAAAGGTGGAAGATGGGGAAGAGCAAGATCCAGAAATTCGAGCCGTTGTGGATCTCAAACTCCCTCCCTTCGATGCGTACGTGGAGATCCTCACCCAGAAGACTTTCAAGTCTCGCATTAAAAATCACAGGAAGCTCATGGCATCACTATGCGGCCTGAACCGAGACGACGGTTTCCTCCACGGTGGCCGGGGCCAGAAACGCAAATATGTTCTTGGCAGCCAACTACTCGAACTTCTCGTCCAGCTCGCCGTGGTGGACGCGCGTAGTCGTCATGGCCATATAGGGTTTTATACGAAGCCAATCACGATTACGGAGTTCGTCAAGTGGCTTTGGAACCGGTACGGCATTTTGATAGACAACAGCAGGAATTCCGGCGATAACCCAGAAGTCGGCCGGGCTCTGGAAGCTAACTACTCGGCACTAAAGGACCGCCTGCGCCAACTGGGCTTCTTTACCGACTTGTCCGATGCTTCCATCTCGCAAGTTATACGGCCCCGTTTCCCGATCAACTCGAAAGCGGAATGAAAGGACTCTGAACCATGGCCAAAGCCAAAATGGGACAACCAGAAGTTCCTGAGGACAAAATCGTTGACTTTATAGACGGCAAGCTCCGCACTGACTCAGAGACTGAACAGATCCGGCAGGATTTCGAACGCACTCTGATCGAGGAATACCGCTACGAACGCACGGACATCGGCGTGGATGTCCGCCTCAAAGTGCAGGACGGCTCACGGGTCGCCCAGAAGAAGGCCTTCCTGACTGTTTTTCATTCTGACGGAACGGAAAAGGACCAAAACTCCGCCTATATCATAATCCAAGTAGCAAAGCCGGGCACCCAGCCGAGCGACCCCAAGATAGGCACCAACGAACTCGAACGCATGATTGTTGCATGCCCCAACGCTCGCTTTGGGTGCTGGACCAACGGCACCGAGACGGTGTATTTCCAGAAGAAGAAACAGAAGTTCGACACCGAAATCTTCCCGGTCAACGACTTCCCGCGAAAGGCTGAAGACGAGTCTTCAATTTTCACGATTGACCGTTCACGTCTCCGCGTTGCCACCGGCAATAACCTCCTTGCCGCCTTCAAGCGCTGTCATGACTTCATCCACGCAAACCAGGGCGGCTCCAAGGAGCAGATTTTCTGGGAATTCCTTAAAATCCTGTTCGCTAAGATAGAGGATGAGCAGGACGAAGGCCGCCCCCGGTTCGCTATCCGCGACGCCGACGAACGCAATACCCGTGCCGGCCAGCAGGAGGTCAAGGATCGCGTGGAAGTCCTGTATCGGAACGTCAAGATCAGCAAGGAGTACAAGGGCCTCTTCGAGGATGCCGTTGAGGGCATACGATTCAACGCCGATGTTGTGGCCTACATCGTTGCCCAGCTTGAGAAGTACGACTTCCTGCGGTCGTCGGTGGACGTAAAGGGCATGGCCTACGAAACAATCGTGGGCCCCACACTCGAAGGTGTGAAAGGCGAGTTCTTCACCCCCCGAAACGTGGTAAAGATGACGGTCAAAATGCTCGACCCCAACCCGGGCGACCGAATCCTCGATCCGGCATGCGGTACAGGCGGGTTTATCGTAGTTGCGTTCAATTACATCTCCGAGAAGATTCGACAGACCGCACGCAGGACTTGGAAAAGACCCGCGGCGCCGACTGCTGCCGATGAAAAGGAGCTTTTCCGAAAGATTCATGAGGCCGGCACGACGATCTTCGGCCTAGATTTCAACGCCAACCTCGTCAAGACCGCTCAAATGAACATGGTGATGAACAATGATGGCCGAGGTGGTCTTTTTTGCGTCAACTCGCTCACGAAACCATCGGCCTGGCCCAAAGCAGTGCAACAAGTCTTCGAAATTGGATCAATGGACTTGGTTATGACGAACCCCCCTTTCGGCACCAAAATCAAAATCGAGGGGCAAGAAATCCTCGATCAATACGACCTAGCGCATATCTGGCGTAAGGAAGGCGGCAAATGGGTGATGGACGGCGCTCTTCGCAATGCGATGCCGCCGGAGATTCTTTTCATTGAGCGCTGCGTCCAGTTCCTGAAACCCGGCAAAGGCAAACTCGGCATAGTCCTGCCGGATGGAGTGCTCGGGAATCCCGACAATGAGTATATCCGCTACTGGATCATGGCCAACTGTCAGGTACTCGCCAGCGTGGACCTGCCGGTCGAGACCTTTTTGCCGCGGACGGGCACCCAGACTAGCGTTCTGATTCTGCGCCGCAAGTCGGAACAGCAGAAACTTGCTGAAAGCCTTTCAGGGGAGGCCGGAGACTACAAAATCTTTATGGCAATGGCGAAGGCCGTCGGAAAGGACCGTCGTGGCAAAATAATCTACGTGCGCGACCCTGAAGGTCGCGAAGTTGTACGCCCGGACCTCTACGCGACTTATCGTGATTCAACGCTTCTCGATTACTATCCGGCCGTAGAGCCGTCGGGGCGCATAGTGAGCGACGATCTCCCGGCGATTGCTGCTCATTACATAGAAAGGCCTTCTAGCAATGGCGACCGCGGCAAAAACTAAACTGATCGACCTTTTCAACCCGAAGCATGACACCGTGCCCTCCACGCTGGTGTGGGCTAACGCTTGGCGTCTTGATGCCTCGGCGTTTCTACCCGAAGACAATAGTGTGTCTATTTCCGTTGCTAAGAGTTCGGGCAAAGCGCTGTCCGACATCGCAGAAGTATTCACCGTATACATCCAGACACCAATTCTGCAATATGTCGCTCCATTCGCCCACTCACTGCCATATCTCACCACGTCTGAGTTAGGTGAGTATCAGTGTGGTGAGTCCTCCCATGTGTCCCTGTTGAGCGACCCCCGTCTCATAGAGTGGCGGATAAAACGGAACACCGTAGTCCTTTCCCGCTCCGGGCGCGTGGGAGAAGCATATTGGGTTGATAAGAAGCTGGCCGATGCACTCGTGGGTGATTCGTTTCGAATCGTTCCACGGAATAAGGAAGATGCTTTCTTCCTTTATGCGCTCCTCGCTTCTCCTTATGCTCGCAACTACGTCAGCGGCATTACGTATGGTTCGGTTGTCAATCACGCAAGCGTTGAGCAAGTGCGCTCTCTGCCTGTTCCTGACATTTCAGTTCATAACCGAGCTCAGATCAGCGACCTGGTGAGAAAAGCTGTCTTAGCACGAGAATCCGCCTACGATCTACTTCAGGCGGCCGATGAGGCAATGCTTCGGGCAAACGCATTGGGTGTTCTTGGATCCCTGAAACTTGTGACCTTCGATCCACTTGGTCAACCGGCATGCTTTCCCGTGGATGCGAAGAAGGTCCAGGAGGCTAACGGCGATGGTTCGGAACTCCGTCTCGACGCTCATTTTTACAATCCAACTGCACAACAAGCTCTCGTCGACATCAGGAATTGCGGGAGCGAGGTGAAGACCGTCGCTGACGTCACGGAACGGGCCTTTTTCTGCAACCGCTTCACAAGAACTTTTGTAGATAAGGAACACGGTATCCCATATCTGGCTGGGAAGAACATAGTTCAGGTGCGCCCAACCGATATTGCCTATCTTTCGAGATCGCAAACAATCGATCTTGACCAGTATCGCCTACGAAAAGGATGGATACTGATGACGTGTTCCGGAACCATTGCGCGCACCTGCCTAGTGTGGAAGAACTTCGAGGAGTTCGTTGGAACTCACGATCTCATCAGGATCGTTCCAAATGCATCTAGAATGGATGGCGGGTATCTCTATTCATTTCTTTCTTCAGACTACGGGACGGCCCAAGTCTTACGATACCGTCATGGTTCTGTAATCGATCATGTGACACCTGAACAGGTTCAGCGCGTACTAGTACCGTGCCCGCCTCCGAAGCAGCAAACGGCGATTGGAGACAAGGTCCGCGAGGCTTATGAGAATCGGGCAGAAGCTATCCGCCTTGAAGACGAGGCGCAAGCAATCTTGATAAAGTTTACCAAGGCTCCAAGGACCAGGGGGGAATAACATGTTCGTGGTCACACGTGAGATGTACCACGCCGAAATGGCGACGGCGGCTTATGAGCACTTGCGCGACTTCCTCTTGGACATGGAGAAAAATCACTGCCAACGCGTGGAGTTCCTGCCGGTCGAAGTTATGCGCATGACATGTCAGCGGCTCCGTGCAGATGCCGATCTGAAAGCGAAGAATGTGGAAGCCTACGTGTTAGCAGAAAAGGCAACAGAAGCCCACGAAATCGAGAGTGGCGCATTGATCGAGAAACGCAACCGGGCCAAGTTCGGCGTCCTCTTGGCCTTCTTGCCCCAGGGATTGCGCCTGCCTGCCGAGGACTCCTACGATATCCAGACCTTCAAAGCTTATGACCTCACAGGCGTACTAAAGGGCTATGTTCGCCGCATTCTTGAGACGCTGCCGGATGCGCAGCGTGAGATCGTTCGGACAATCCTAGGCCAGCCCAGCCTCAAGCGCCAGCCGATTGATTGTCATCTGAAATACCTCCTGGCGGTCAAGGGTGAAGGCGGCTCATGGCATGAAGCAGGCGCTCACCTATGGCAAATGAATCTAGTCCCCGACCTAGACATGGCCGAAAAGGGCATCGAGACCCGGATTGACCGCAATGCGCGTTGCGTCGCCGAACTCTCCAATGCGGATCACAGTGTTCTGAGCGCTATCGAGATCCTAGTCAACGATTTCGGCCTCGACCCAACTGAAAACAATTTGCGCGAGAACCTGGTCGCTTTCCTACGCGACCGAAGTGTAGTGGAAACGCAGGAATGGCTCCGCCAGATTCTCGAAGACGAAGGGTGGCGCCAGAAACTATCCTTCGACAAGTGGAAGTTCAAGGACATTACCAAACCCGGCGAGGTCGAGATTCATCTCGATCCTCTCCGCGACCCCCAGACCGGTGTGATCGCCAAGGGCCTTCAAGAACGCGGCACGAATCTTGTAGCCACTACTGATCCGCGCAACCCTGTCCATCTCAGGTGGACAACATTTCCCAAGCGGCCTGAAAATCTCGGTCACTACCTGGTCCTGGTAGTTAAGGACACTGCAGACGATGAGGCGGGGGAAGAGCTCACCCGCCGAACCGTGAAGGCAGGTCGCCAAAGTCTCAAACTTGCTTTAAAGGACTTGGAACTCGAAGACGGCGAGACGTGCGCCGCAAGAATCGTCATCAATGCCAAGGACCAGGCCGGCGTGATCCTGGCTTCGGATGAAAGCGAATCTTTCTACATAGAAGGGGGCTTGCCGGCCGAAGACGTTGTGAAGAAGATCAACAAGGTCCGTAACCGCGCCGAAGCCTTCTTTCAAGCCGCTTTGCGATACC
>Ga0187881_10005142_pt1 | contig 10200 bp, 10 predicted proteins | sample June2016WEW_19_1_2_FD_133017 | JGI IMG/M metagenome (GOLD analysis project Ga0187881, IMG submission 133017) | Peatland microbial communities from SPRUCE experiment site at the Marcell Experimental Forest, Minnesota, USA - June2016WEW_19_100 | ecosystem: Environmental > Terrestrial > Soil >...
CGACTCACCGAGATATAGGACGAATACGTCGCCGCCCAAGACGCGCACGGTTGCCATGTCGTGCAACACGATCGCGTACGCCAGCCCGCGCTCGTCTTGAAGACGACGCAGAAGATTGAAGATCTGTCCACGAATCGACACGTCAAGTGCAGACGCTGGTTCGTCAAGGAAGATCATCGTCGGTTCGGTCGCAAGGGCTCGCGCAATGCTGGCGCGTTGCAGCTCACCTCCACTCACCTCATCCGGGTATCGATCGGCAAGTTGCGGCGCCAACTCCACCTGCTCGAGAAGCCGTGCCGCGTTTGGTACTGAAGATGCTCCAGGCAACGGAGAGAAGCGAAGCGCATCTCGAATGCTCGCTCCCACGGTGAGCATCGGGTTGAACGACCCCGTGGGGTTCTGGAAGACCATCTGCACGGATCGCCGATACTCCCGCCAAGCCGGACCGCGCAGTTGAGTGATGGGGCGCCCGCGATGAAGAACGGTCCCGTCACTGGGAGTGGTAAGGCCGACCAGAATTCGACCAAGCGTTGACTTACCGCTTCCGGTCTCGCCGATGAGGCACGCAGTCCGACCGGATTCCAAGGTCAGGTTGATTCCCTTAAGCGCTTGCACAGATGAACGCCGCAGTAGCGCTCCCCGCGCCCTGTATCGCTGTGAGACGTCTCGAAGTTCAAGGAGGGGCGGGCCATCTGTCATAGGTCGGTGGCCGACAAGAAATGACACGTTACACGAGATTCCTCCCCATGGGCCGTCTCGGGCGGCCGGCTCGTCACACAGATCATGGGGTTTCCAAGACTCGCACGGAGCTGGCAACGATCGTAGAAGGCACAACCGGCGAACTCTCGCGTCAGCGTAGGGACCCGCCCAGGGATGAACGAGAACTTACCGCCTTCTCCGGGCTCCTCTGTATCCAATAACGCCCGAGTGTAGGGATGCTGCGGATTGCGCAGAATCTCCTGACACGGACCTGCCTCCATGACCTGGCCCGCGTACAGCACAATGACATGAGTGCACGTTCGCAAGATGACGTTCATGTCGTGCGAAATGACGATCAGACTCATCTCTTGCTCGACCACGCGTTCAACGATCTTATCGAGGACCTGCGCCTGGACGATTGGATCCAGACCGGTCGTGGGCTCGTCCACCAAGAGGACGCGTGGATGACATGCCAGGGCCATCGCGATCAACGCGCGCTGAGCCATCCCACCACTGTACTCGTGCGGATAGCTCCGAGCGTTGCGAATGGCATCAACGATGCCCATCTCTGTGAGGAGTTCGACTGCATGGTCACGGGCACGTCGTCGTGGCACCCGCTGCTGGGACGCGACCACATCCGCGATCTGGTCCCCGACGCGAATCAGAGGATTTAGCGCCGTCGAAGCGTTCTGAAACACCATTGCGATTTCACGTCCGCGATACGCACGCAACTGACGCTCTGCAAGACCAACCAACTCCTGGCCGTTGTAGATAACCGAACCTTGCTCCACCGTGGCATTCCGCGGCAACAAGCCCACGATCGCCAATGCGGTCGTCGACTTGCCGCTGCCACTTTCCCCGACTATGCCGAGTCGCTCACCAGATGCCAATTCGAAACCGACGTCTCTGGTCGCAAGACTTCGAGGCTCCTCAGCTCCGAAGCCCACGCGAAGCCCGCTGACCCGAAGCAGCGCCTCCATTCATCGTTCCCTCAATACGATGCGCCGAAGTTCGTTACCCACCCCAATGAGCGCATATGATGTGACCGCGATAGCAACGCCGGGGAAGAACGAGGGCCACCACTGCCCGAAGACAAGCCCGCCAGCCCCAATGCTGATCATCGAGCCCCATTCAGGTTCTGGCAGCCTCACACCGAGGCCAATGAAGCTCAGGCCCGCGATGAGCTGGATACCAAAGGCGGCGCTGATGCTAAACTGTGAAAACACCGGCACCAATGCGTTGGGCATTGCATGCCGCATCACTATCGACATCGTCCCGTTGCCCGACAACCTAGCGGCCGCGATGTACTCGGCCTCTCGCAGTGGCATGACGACGCTTCGGACCATCCGCAAATACACAGGTACGTTCAAGACAACAAGTATGCCCACTAGCGTCGCCTGGGAGTTCCCGAACGCCGCGAAGATGGCCATGGCAAACAGTATCTGAGGAAACGCCTGCCCGATCTCGGTGAACCGCATGGCAATCTCATCGAACCAGCCGCCTGCGTATCCTGCCAGGGTACCCGCAGGCAATCCGATCAGCACAGCAATCACGACTGACAGAATGGCCACAGGCAGGTCGGTCCGTGTTGCGTACAAAACCCGAGAGAACACATCGAACCCGTAACTGTCCGTCCCCATCAGGTGTTGCACGGAGGGAGGCAGAAGTTTCGCGGCAGGGTCACCGGTCGTCGGACCATACGGCGCAATCAAGGGGGCAGCCAACGTGATCCCGAAGACTCCGATAAGGACCCAGAACGCTGGAACGCGAACGAGCCTCTGAAGCGCCGACATCCCTATCGCATGATGTCGCACATGCTTACCACTGCCTTCGATCGGCGCGCTCACAGCCGCACTCGTGGATCAATCAATGCAGAAACCACGTCCGCAATGAAGTACGCACCGATGTAGATCGTCGCTGCCAGCAGCACGACAGCCTGGATTGGTGCATAGTCGAACGCGTTCATCGCGTTAACCGCGTACAAGCCAATACCGGGCCAGGAGAACACCACCTCAATGAGCACCGTAGTGCTCATGAGGCTCCCAAATGTCATGGCCAGAACTGTGAAGAGCGGCAGTAGTATGTTCTTGAGCGCGTATCGAGTGTAGATGCGCCGGTTAGAAAGACCAAGCGCTCGGGCGGTGCGGATATAGCGACTATCAAGAACCTGTATCATTGACGTGCGGGTGATCTGAAGTGTCGTTGGAATGTGACTCAACGCCAGCGCACATGCCGGAAGCACAAGATGCCTCACAGCATCGACGAACGTTGTCGCCCTTCCAGAAAGGATCGCATCCACGGTGTACAGGCCGGTTGGACCGGGTGGCGGAGGATCCCCCCCATCGAGTCGTCCGAGGGGCGCAGGAAGCCAGTTCAGAGCGGCAAAGAACACAAACACCAAGATCAAGCCGAACCAAAATGCCGGAACGCTGATACTGAATTCGACGAGATACTGACTCAAACGATCGATTGCGCCCCCCTGACTAATCGCAGCTGCCATGCCCAGTGGAATGGCCAGGCATACAACGATCAGCATCGAGGCAAGGACGAGCTCCACGGTCGCTGGCAGGCGCTGAGCTAGTTCCACAGTCACCGGCTGGAAGGTCACACGAGAGATCCCGAAGTCTCCGTGCGCCACCGCCCACAGATACTTCGCGTACTGGACCCAGATAGGCTGGTCCAGGCCCATTGCCTTTGTCATGTCATCGATGATCTGCTGGTTCACATCTTGACCAACCAGCAGGTACACCGGGTTTCCGAGCAGTCGCACGATCACGAACGTGACTGTGCTGATGCCCAGCAGGGTCACCAAGGACGACACGATGCGGCGAACCAGAAACCGCACCAGACCGGCGACCGGTTGGTCGCCGGCCTGTACTTGAGACGGCGGCAGGCGGAGAGGTGCTCCGCCTGCCGCCGCGGCTTGACTGGCCAACGTCATCTCGCTACTTGCGCGTCAGAGTCAGATAGGAAATCAGATTGTCCGGGCCCTGTACGTACCCGGAGATGTCACTGCGCATCGCCAACTGGAAGTTGGTTTGCGCGAGGTTCACCACGGGCACGGCGAGATTGATGGCCTGCTGGAACTGACCTGCGAGCTGCTGCTTCTTCTGCTGATCTGCGCCTGTATTCTGCAGGGCTCGCATCTGGGTAACCAGTTGCGTCACAGACGTATCCTGGTAGTTCGCCCAGTCGCAGCACCCCTTGGACGTGTAGAACCCGTACCCGATGTAGCCGGGATCGTCCACGTAGGAGAGCATATCTCGGATCCATGCCTGTTGCGTGTGCGCATTGATCGCCTGGGCGAACACCGCCGGCGTCTGCTGCTGGATCGTCATGTTCACGCCGATCTGCTTGTAAGACGACTGCAGCAGCACCGCGAGATCCGCAACCTGGCTGTCACCGCTCTGGATTGAGACGGTGAAGTCGAAGCCGTTCGCCATCCCTGCCTGAGTCAGCAGCTGCTTCGCCTTGGTGAGATCGGTAGTGTACGGGTAGGAGCTGGCATCGAAATACTGGCCCCCGACCGGAATCGGGCCCTTCGATAGCTGTGCCTGGCCGTTGTAGATCGATTGGACAATAGACGAATACGGGGTCGCGTACGCGAGAGCCTGCCGCACCAACACGTTGGTGAAGGGCGCGGTTTGGTTGTTGAATCCGAGGTCCATCTGGTCGCGGGTCGGCTCTGAGATCACTTGAACGCCAGACGTGCCCTGGAGCCCTCCGTAGTCGTCCAGCGTCAGGTTCTCTGCGATGTCGACTGATCCTTGCTTCAGCAGAAGAACTCGATCGGTATCGTTCGGGACCACCTTCAGAACAACTCGCTTGAAATACGGCTGTCCGTTCTGGTAAGCGGGATTGGCGCAGAGATCCATCTCCACGCCGCGAGTCCAGGATGCGACATAGTAGGGTCCGCTGCCTTGGTCGTGAGCAGCCGCGTACGTCTCGGCCCAAGGATCGGCAGTCGTCGCGTTTGCCTTGAGGGTCACTGAGTCGAGCGGCGCCTCCTGCTGATCTCTGAACAGGAAGAAGAACAGCGGGGAAAACGGCTGCGAGAAGGTTACTTCCAGCTGGTAGGTGCTGGTCTGCTTCGCAGCAGTCAAGCCTGCCAACGTGACGTTGCTCGGATGAATGGCCAGCGCACGATTGAGGAACCAGACGTAATCTGCTGCCGTCACCGGGTTGCCGGAGCCATGAAACACCTGTCCCGGTCGAACGTTCAGGGTGAGGATTGTCCCGTCCGTTGACCATTGCCACGACTCTACCGACCAACCCAAGATATTGGTGGTGTCGAAAACGGGCACGCCATTCGCGCCAGGCTTGGTTCCATATCGGAAGAACTGATCGTTGATATTGTAGTTGACCTCGTTGGAGATCTGGTTGTTTGAGAAGTGCGGGTCGAGCGTGGGATCATCTCCCGCCATGGCGATTGTCAACGTCTGTTGCGCTGGCACCGAATCACAGCTGCCCCAAGTATACGGGCCGGTCGGCAGGGCGCTTGCGGCAGCCGTCCCGGTCGTCGCCGGCTCCGTCCCCGCGGCTGCCGAAGCGGTCGGTGTGTTAGTGGCTGATGAACAGCTGGCCCCCACAATGGCCGCCACTGTGATCAAGGCCAGCATAGACTTGGTTACCATGCTCTCCTCCTGACTACTCGATAGGATCAGTCCGCCCAGTCATTAGCGCTTCCGGACCGACCAGGACGCCAATGTTTTGACTCAACCAACTCCAGTTCGTCCAACCCGACGAGTTCGTATCCCTTGGTCTGGAGGCTGTCGATAATGCGGGCGAGGGCCTGAATCATCGGGCCCGGCCGACTCAGCCGCAGGTAGTCATCGTCACGCTCCGAGCTATCATGCAGATCAATGATCGAGCCGTTTCCCAGCCTCGAATGCTCCAGCGTCGCCTCCACTATCTCAGTTGCGGTGCTCAAGGCGAAGTCTTTCGGGTTTACGTCTGCGTCGATAGTTAGGACCGAGTCTTCCTCCAAGGCGGACCACAGTGCATATGCGGGATAATCGAAGAAGTGGGCTCGGCCGTACGCGCAAGCATGGCCGGTGACATGGCCGATCGCCGATTCGGCTCGGTCATAGTCGGACACCCCGCGAGCGTGCGCGTAGCTCTGATTGCCGATGACGTGCCCGGCTTGCGCGATGCGCTCGACGCTGCGCGGCCATCGGTCGACCCACTTTCCTATGAGGAAGAACGTCGCCCGAACACCAGTCTTTGCCAGAATGTCGAGGACCTGCTCCGTGCGTGGCGGGTTGGGCCCGTCATCGAATGTCAACGCGATCTTTGCGACGTCTCGTCGACCGTGTGTAAAGACTGGAAAGTCCAAGCGGCTCACGTGCGACTCCTTGATTCACGTCCAATCGCCGCGGGTCGCGACGAGAGCTCAACCAAGCTGTTCGTCGCCCGCATCTTCATTCGGGGTGACGGTCGCCGTCCAGATGAACGGCTCATCTCCGACGGCGCGGAGCGCGTGTCGTACGCCGCGAGGCGCGCACAGAATTGTGCCGGGGCCCGCTAAGATCTCCTTATCGTCGCCAAACGTAAAGCCACCGACCCCACGAAGTACGTGGAACACTTCGTCAGCACGAGGGTGATAGTGGGGGGCGAGCTTGCCGCCGGGTGGCGTCAGTAGCAGTACAACCCGCACGTTTGGGGTGGCCACCAGTGGCTCGCGCCATTCCTGCTGACCATGCTCATCTACAAGGTTATCTATCTTCACGCTCCGACGATTCAGGGCGTCTGTGGCTGCAACGTATGGCATACCCAAGCTCCCTTCTGATCGGCGAGCCGATCCTAGACATCGGCCTTGTGCGCCATCTTGGGGCTCAATGTTTCGCAGAGTCCCGCGTTCTTGTGGAAGTCGAGAAGACCGCGCCGCATCAACCGCTTTATCGAGTGACGGTGGGTTACGTCTCGCCGGCGAGGTTGCGTCCTTCCGCAGGTTTGCCTGCAAGGTTGTGGGGAATGGGCTGTCGCTTCCCGCGTTCATGGTTCGAGGAGTCTGCAGTTGCCGCTTGCAGCACACGAGCAGCGGCGTCCTCGATGTGCATGCGAACCTCTCTCTCCGCGATCTCAGGGTCGCCGGAGAGCAACGCGCTGACGAGGCGCGCGTGGGACTCGACATCGCCTATCATGTCGTCTTTCTGCAGGTCGCTGAGGATAATGAAGCGGCGTGTGTGTGCTGCTAGAGCGCCAAGGAGCTGCTGAAGGATGACGTGACCACTTATCGCAGACATGCGCGCGTGGAAGTGCATGTCGGCCTCAACGCACGCATCGAAGTCGCGCGACGCAATCGCCGTCGAAAGAGCATCCACGGCGCGGTTCAGATCGCGGATCGCCGTGGCATCGACACGGTCGCGTTCAACGGCGAGGCGCGCTGCGTATGGTTCGAGGAGCGCTCTTAGACTATAGGTCTCCTGAGCTTGGCCCGGCGTCAGCGTGGCGACTGATGCTCCACGATGCGCGCGGATGACAACCAGTCCTCCATGGGACAACGCCAAGAGGGCTTCACGAATTGTTCCGCGGGAAGTTCCCAGCGCCGACGCAAGTGCGGTCTCGCTAAGCGGTGCCCCAGGGAGGTAGACGCCTCGCACGATCGAATCACGGATGTGGTTGCCCACCGCTTCCGTGAGCGTTCCCGGACGTTGTAGCTGTTCCAGATCGTTACCTCCCGCTGCAGTAGAACACTCGACCGTTGTAAAGTCGATTGTAGGACGATTGTCAAGAGGGCTCTGCGTGCTCGCTGCCGGAATGACCTATCTCCCCGGTCGCTTGCTAAACGCCTCCCCCGGAGGCGGGCCGTGGCGGGGGCCTCCGCCTTTGGCGTGGCGGGCGGGCCCTCGGTTACGGTGAAGTCCTGGCAAAACCGAGGAGCGGCGGGCGGTATCCGCCCAACGTGCGACTCAATGCGGAGGGGCGATTGCCCCACCGTGAGGAGACATCGCGACAACCCGGGCATTAGTGTCAGTCCACAGCTCCGCGAGTCACTCGCAACAGGCCGCGCTCATCGTTGGCGACGGGCATCACACCGACCGAGGATCCCCAAAGGAGTCGCACGCGGTAACACTCGACGAAGTCGTGCGGCCAGACGGGCGGAAGCGTGGCCACCGGGAGCAGCAATGCGGGGTTCACGATCCAGCAATCGCAGACGGAGATCGAAGCGGCTCATATCGAAGCGACTCATGAAGATTGCCGGCGACAAGAGCCGCTGCGGCTCCACGATCAGACGCCGAACGAGCGCCCGCGCCCTCGGAGTCCGCATAACGGTAGCCGGCAACGTAGACCACGCCAGGTACGACCAACTCAACATTTACGCAGGGCACAGACTTCCTGGCAAGTTGAACCTTCTGCATGGAGGGCCGCCCGACTTCCGCAGCACCGCAGAACCCCCTCGAAGCCTCGACTTCTCGTAGCCGCCAACCTCGTCCACGAGACAGCGGCCGCCGACGCGGAGAGCGGCCGGCGAACACGTCTCGTAACCAACCGTTATCACCAGAGCGTCCTCGATCAACCAATCGAGCGGCCTGCGATCGAAGATTGCGGACGCGGACGTATCGACGACTTGCCCGGGACTTCAGCTCCCGGGGTGACCGAAACCAGGGCGGCGTCGCCAACCTGAGCTACTCCAGCGAGGGAGGGCATCGCGGCTCTCGTGTCGGCGGCCCTGAAGGCAGAGCATGATCGGATCATTGCATGCGACGGGAGGACCCAATATCGATAGTATGGGGATCGCTCGACTCCTTTCGTGCCGCTTCGCGCCATCGCCGAACGACCCCGATCGGATCGGTCGCGACTGCCATGCCCAGGAGGACGAGCAGGCCGCCGAAGATCTGAGTTGGCGAGGGCGGCTCATTGAGCAAGAGAGCCGCGAGCGCCGTCGCCGTGATAGGGTTCAGCAGAAGCAGCGACGCCGCGAGACTTGCCTCGACGCGGCGCAGTGCCACCGTCGTCAAGAGCGGGCCCGTGGTGGTGACGAAGGCCAGCCAGATGGTGGCGAGCACGACGCTGGCGGAAGCCGAGAATGGTAGTGCCGCGTTCGGTTCCATCACCGCTATCAGGATCACAAGACCGGCGGTGGAGGCGAGGGCCGTTGCAAGAGAAATGCCGACGGGGCCTACCTGGATTGCCGCCGACCATCGGCGAATGAGCACGAGAAACAGCCCGAAGCTGACTGCGGCGGCCCCAGCCGCGACAAGCCCAAGCGGGTCTCCAGTTGGCCCGAGCTCTGCGAGGAGGATCGTGCCAAGCATTGCCACTGCGAGGCCGACCACTGCTCGCCAGTCCAGCGTTTCGGGCAGGAAAGCAGGAGCGAACAGCGCCGCCAGAATCGCGTAGAGACCCGCCACGAATGCTGTGACGGTCGCGCCTACCCGACTGACCGCCAGATTCATGCCAACGATGAAGATGAAGCCGCCAAGAAGGCCGAGAATGAGGAGACGAGCCAGTCTACCGACCATTGGCGGCGGCGATGACCGAGTCGCAGCGTGGGCTTTCCGATGCCGAGCCACCATCCAGCTCGACAGCAGGACAAGGATGATCGAGGCGATCCCCGATCGCCACAGCGCCCCACCAAGTGGAGTGAAACCCCTGAGTTGCAACGCCGTGGCGACGTACGCCGAGCCGAAGATGGCCGCAACCAGCGCCGCTGCCAGGGCACCGACGGCGCGGTCGCTCATTCGTTGCTTGATCAACGGTGATCCACCAATTCGCTGCCAACGCCAGGTCGTGCCCAGGGGAACGCAGATCGGTGATAGGTTGGCATCACCTAGTACGGACTCCGTCGGAAGGTTAGAGGTGCCCCAGAGTCTAGACGGCTGTCACGTCCCCTAACGTGGCGTAGCAGCTGAACGAGGCCGGCACGACGAACGGCCACCGCGTCATTCTCACGTCGTTGGACTTGCAACCGACGACGAAGGAGAACACCACGATGGCCGAGGACAGAATGGCCGTGCTCGAGATGCTGCGCAACGCGAGCGCGGACGGCGACGTCGACTTCCTGCGCGAGGGCGTGCGGGCGCTCGCGACGGCGTTAATGGATGCCGAGGTTACCGAGCTCACCGGCGTGCCCAAGGGTGAGCGCGCCCCGGAGCGACGACTGACCGGAACAGCTTCGCTGAGCGTGACGGCCGGCCGAATGCCGACCCGCCGCGGTTCACGCGTTTCGGACGCTTGGTCGGGTCAAATCGCTCCGCGGTCTTCAGCGAGGTCAACTGGATCGCTCCGGGCCGAGCCGCGACTGCACCCGTGAACGAGGGCGACCCTTCCAAGTCAGAACGGTAACGAGACTCTTCCGCCTGCAGGAACGAAGCCATACCGAGATCAGCACCGACATTCTGCTGCGTCTGCAGACACTGGAGTCGGAGGGTCCTAATGGATTGAACCCGCCATTCCCAAGTGCCCGATCGTGGTGTCGGACTGGGTCGCAGATGGCAGCGCCGGCGTTCGGCAGGGCCGTGCTAGCCTTCGAACATGGAGCTGCTCCGCCGGACGGTC
>Ga0187881_10005144_pt1 | contig 10196 bp, 10 predicted proteins | sample June2016WEW_19_1_2_FD_133017 | JGI IMG/M metagenome (GOLD analysis project Ga0187881, IMG submission 133017) | Peatland microbial communities from SPRUCE experiment site at the Marcell Experimental Forest, Minnesota, USA - June2016WEW_19_100 | ecosystem: Environmental > Terrestrial > Soil >...
CCATGGTTTTCTAACTCTCTCAGATATGGCCGAAATGCTTTATAAAGCCAGCGATTTTTATGCTCCGGAGCATGAAAGATGTATAAGGTGGGATGATCCCGACTTGGCCATAGACTGGCCTCCGGATGGAGAGAGGACCATTTCCGAGAAGGACGCGAAAGGCAGTTTTTTTCGTGAGGCGGATTTACCCGTTCAGGATACTTGAGGATGACTCCTGATAATATCAAAAATTGTAATGTCGTAGTCGTTGGAAGCGGCGGGATGCTTGGATGGGAGGTCGTCGAGTCGTTGAAAAGCGCCGGTCTCAAAGTTGCACCCCTGGACATTCCTCTGATCGATATAACGAAACTGGAAAGCGTTCGTTCGGTCCTGGGTGGAATCGGTTCGCCCGGCCTTCTGATAAACTGCGCAGCCTATACCGCCGTAGATGAAGCTGAATCGGAATCTGAGGCCGCCTTTGCGGTTAACCGGGATGGGCCGGCCAATCTTGCCGATGAGTGCGAAAGGCTGGGAATACCGCTCATCCATATTTCCACGGACTATGTTTTCAACGGTAAATCCGACCGCCCCTATAGAGAAGAAGATGCTCCCGATCCCATTAACGTCTATGGCCGGAGCAAGTGGGAGGGAGAGGAGGCTGTCCGGTCCCGGCTTGCCCGGCACTTAATAGTGCGGACTTCATGGCTTTACGGATCAAGAGGCCTGAATTTTGTAAAGACGATGCTCAAGCTCGGCACAGAGCGGGAAGAATTGAAAGTTGTCTCCGACCAGTACGGATGTCCCACGTGGTCTTTTGACCTTGCCGGATGCCTGATCCGGATTGGGGAGCGCGCCCTCTCGGGTTCGGAAGAGGTCCCCTGGGGGACCTATCATTTCTGCGGAGAAGGCATCACTACCTGGTATCATTTTGCCGTGGCCATTCTGGATGAAGCGCGGCGAGGGGAATCAGCCCGGATTGCCAGGGTGTCGCCCGTGCCGACCAGTTCCTACCCGACCGTTGCGGCGAGGCCACGATATTCCGCGCTCGATTGCGGAAAGATAGGGATGAGTTTCGGAATAACGCCGCCCCCCTGGAAGATGAGCCTTGCCAGCCTGATAGATGGATTCTATAAATCTTCCGGGAGCGCCGATGCCCGAGAGCGCCTTTAGGATCGTCAGCCATAACGGGTTGCGCCAAATACTCCTGCCCCCTTAACGGACTCATCCCGGGCAGCGGTAATTAAGGGTGATCGAAGGCTATTTGGGCGAAGTTACCTTTGCCCGGGCGGGCTTCCCGGCCCGCCACTCAGGAGGTAATTTGAGTCCCGGCCTGCAATACACAATATCCAACCGTATCAGAGCGATAGAGTCCCAAATGCCGCGGGGGGTATTTAAGAGGTAGGCTTTAAATCAGAGCTTTTTGGAGATCAATGCGATTATGAAGAAAATTCTTGTTCACGAAGCCACGCAAGCTGCAAGGCGGCGTCAAATCGGCGAGCAGGCGCAAACTAACAAGGCCATTGAGGCAGGGATCCAAGAGGAGCACGCTTGCGCCGACACCCTCAAGCCAGGCCCCGAGTCGCGTAGAGTAGAGCTTTCCAGCCGCACGACTGTCTTTGGTTTTAAATTAAGAAGGATCTTGGCGTTAAATATTAGCTGGAAGAATTATGACGATGCCTATCAAGCATGGAAAGAATATAGGAGGGGAAATATTGAGAGGCGTCAGGCGTTGAAAATAATTGGTGATAAATATGGTGCTTGTCTATTCTTTCTACTATATCCACTCTACAAAATCGTAAGACCTTTCAGAAAGTTCTTAGGGCGAAGACTAATCGGCCGCCCTTCGATACGGACCTTCGATCCGTCAAAAAGGACGATGTTGCTCGTTTCTCATGAGGCATCCCAGACTGGAGCACCTATAATTGCCTTCAATCTGCTGGAAAAGTTCGCGGCGCGCTACAACGTCATCTCCGTTCTTCTGGGACCCGGCAGCTTGGAGAACGCGTTCAGAAACGTCTCATCAGTGACGATCGGACCCTTTCCATTCAATTTGCGGCTAACGCGTCACATCCACAAACCTATCCTTAATGCCTGCCGCAGGTTCGCGCCCGCCTTCGCCATCGTCAACAGTATCGACTCTCGCGAGGCGCTTATCCCACTCTCTAAAGCTGGAGTGCCTTCCGTCCTGCTTGTGCACGAGTTCATCTCCACGTGTACGCGACTGGACATGCCGGCAGTCGTTACGTCTGCCGGTCAGATGGTTTTCCCGACTCGGCGGGTTTGGGAAGACGCAGTCGAGGCTTTTCCGCCGCTGGCCGGGCGTCCGGCTAACATCATTACTCCGGGTCCCACGCGAATCCCCAGTGAGTGGCTGGACGGGGAAACTGCCGATAATGAGGGAAAACGCATAGCCGAAGTGATGAGGCCACTCGGGGCGGACGACAACCGGGTCGTTGTAATGGGTTGCGGTACTGTTGAGTTTCGTAAGGGCGTCGATCTGTTCGTCTCAGTCGCGGCCGCTCTGCAGAACCGCTTGCCTTCACGCCGGTTCCGTTTTGTGTGGGTCGGTAAAGAGATGGATGGACTTTACTCCCGCCTCCTCGCCATGCAGGTCAACTGCTGCGGCCTTCAGGAGACCATGACATTCCTTGGGGAGGTGAACTCCGTTGAGCCTGCTTATGCCATGGCGGACATTTTCCTGCTTAGCTCCCGGCTCGATCCGTTTCCCAACGTCGCCATCGATGCCATGTTGGCCGGCTTGCCCGTTGTCTGTTTCAGCAACGGCTCAGGAGTGGCCGAGATGCTGTCAAATCGTGCCGGCCTTGAGCGTTTGGTTGTGCCCTACACTGATGCAGCATCGGCGGCTGAGGTTATGGAGCAATTGAGCGCTGACGATTGCTATTACCAGGCGACAAAGACCTCAATCCGCGATCTGGCGCTCTCAACTTTCGATATCGACCGCTATGTCGCGCGAATCGATCAAGTGGCTGAAAGGGCCGCCCTCATCAAGGATGCAGCAGCGGGAACTTACGTGCCGGGAGTCACCCAATGACCGGTTGTTCCTGTAATACTGGGGGTTTTTGTTGCGTCGTGCCGGGTGGAGCGGGAGCTTTATGGGCGCCAATCTCTGCCTTGCTCTCGCCGGAAGCGGCGCCAGGGTCCAGGCTTTCGGCCGCTCACGCATAATAAGCGCTGTCTGCAATAATGTGACCTGGATGAATGGTTTGTCCGATGATCCGTCGGCAGTCGTCCGGGCGATAGAGGGCAACAATATCGTTTTCCATTTGATCGGCGCCAGCACTCCTGCGAGTTCGAACAAGGACCCGATCGCCGACCTGAACGCCTGCGTCATTAATACGCTCAAAATGCTGGACATCTGCCGGGAGTCAGGCGTCAGGCGGGTGATCTTCGCCTCTTCAGGCGGCACCATTTACGGTGTGCCGCAATCAGTACCGATCCGCGAGGACCATCCGACTGAGCCGATCAGTGCTTATGGCGTCAGCAGGCTCGCGATCGAGAAGTATCTCTCACTGTACAAGTATCTGCACAACCTGGACTACATAATCCTGCGAATCGCAAATTCTTATGGTCGATATCAGGTGCCGACCAAAAAACAAGGCGTCATCGCGGCAATGATGATTAATGTGCTGAACGGCGTGCCTCTTGAGTTCTGGGGAACCGGTGCTGCCGTACGCGATTTCATTCATATAGACGACGTGGTCGAGGCGATGATTGCGTCGATTTTCTATGAGGGCCCGATCAGAGTGTTCAACGTTGGCTCCGGAATCGGCAGAAGCATCAATCAGGTTGCGACCGACATTGAACGCATGTTCCCGAACACTATAGCCCATCGGGTCTATCGGGAAGCGAGACCCGGCGACGTGCCGACGAATGTCCTGGACATCGGCCTGATCAAGCAGGAAATGAATTGGTCTCCCGAAGTCGCCTGGCAAGCGGGCCTGAAGGATACCGCCGACTGGCTAAGGGATTTCTTGGAAGCCGGCGGGCCTGCTCATTGATTGCAGGAACCCGAACCTGCCTTTCTCCGTTTGGCTGCCGATCAAACCGCAAGCAGGTTTCAGAATCAGTTATGATAACTTAGCATAAATAAAGATATCAGCGATAAAACCGCAGCAATCGAGATGATTATATATGTAAATAACTGCCTTTGCTTCCTCAAACGTGCAATTGTCACGTCGCGCTTTGCAATTGTCGCACTGCGCTCTGCAATTGCCGCATCTCGCTCTGCAACAAGGTCATCCCAGATAGTCAAGAGGTCTGTGGCCTTTTCGAATGTTTCCGTGGTTGCCCAGATCTCGTCAGGAATTTTTCCTTCCGTTGTTGCCCGGCATAAAAGAGAATAAAATTTCGCTACAATCGGCCAACATGCTGCACCCTCGTCACAAAAGTAATGCCGCAGCACGGGGCGGATGACCTGATTGACCGCTTCCACTGTTTGTGTTTCATTTACGGAAAGAGGAAGGTTTAAAGAATTAATCAGCGTCCGGGCCTGTTCAAATCCGGAATTAAACCAGCGATCATAATCTACGATCGCTCGCAGACTGCTTCGAGTATATGATAGCGCGGCCAGGTTAGTCTTAAGCCAGAGCGTCTGCGAATGGGAAGAAGATAAACCGGATTGCCTGCTCAAAGACGCGGCCAACCGATCCGGGGTGGCGAACTGCCTGTATATAAAAGGGTTCCAGGTGCAGTTCATCAAATATTTCCTGCCACATGGGCAACAGGATTGCCGTCAGGGGGTCCTTAAATCCCCATATCTTTCCTGTCCTCTTGCATTCGGAACGCACAAATCCGAGAAGGCAGCTTTGTAATTACTGAATGTTGGGTTTGCGCCACCAGTTGGCAGGAAAAGACAGCGGGGGATTGTGCCAGTCACAGTTCAATTCCTTCAGGATTTTTTCGTGAGTCTTACAAATCTGGCTCGCCTCGCAGTATCCTGCTTCATTCGCTTCATCGGCCGGGACCAGGTCCTGCCCCAGGTCCACCCCGAGGGCATGAACGAAGTTGGCAACCAGGGAAGTCCCGCTTCGGCGATTGCCCAGGATTACGACTACCGGCAGTTTACTGTCCAAGAGAGTTGCTTTCAATCGAGAAAAAACCGATTTTATTACTGGTTGCAGAGCCTCTCAGGCAAATTCCCGAAACAGCCGCTGTTGGTAACCAGCTAAATTTATTGAGGAATTAACCTGACAGGAGTAAGTCTGACGACGATGTCGTATATACAGTAAGCCTTCAACAAAATCTAGTTAACTTTGTTTAAAATAGGTAAAGTTTTGTGGAGGAATATCTAAACCTGAATAATTCCGCAACATGGTCGCCAACAGATGCCGAATCACATTCGGGGTCAGATTTCACCCGAAAAAACTTTTGAAAACCGCCGAGGTCCATGGAATCATGCCATATGCCCATCAAAACACGCAAGTGCAATGCCGATTAGACCGGTCTTGGAGCTTTGGGGGCACACCACTGCCCCCGCAGTTGACTCCTTTAGCGGCCAAAAGATAACAGAGCCACTGCACTCTTTACTTTTTGCCAAAAAATATGACCTGTTATCGCGATTTGCCTTCTACAGGAGTTTAAGGAATCCAAGCCCATCTTATAAGGGCTATTAGTGTGTTTTGCTCTGAGAATCCTTAAATTCCTGCCTGAGATATTGCCGGAAGCTTTTCTGCCGGGCCTCGAAGGGTGTAAGGAGAATTGGGGAAACTTCGCGTATCACAGTCCCCTCTGCCCCATCGTTCCAGAATCTGGGTTATCCATATTTACTTGTATTTGGCCCAGGCGATCCCCAAAGCCACTTTTCTTTTGATCTCGTCCAATCGCGCTATTCTTCGAAGTAATCCAGAGCGAGTCCCAGGAGACTGAGCACAGGAATTTGCATTGAAGTCATGTACCAACTCCGGTCTGCTTACCTCCCCGAAGCATTGCAGTGACTTAGTGGTGACTTGTCCACAAAAACGAGCGGGAAAAAACTCAATGCGGAAGTGGTGGAGCTGCGTGGGCCCTATTGGCGTCGATGAGATAGGCTTTTCTCTGGGAGCGCTCCACGGCCTCATATGCTCTTTGGATGGTTTACGAACGCGAAGTGGCTGTTCCGCCACAGGTTCAGCGCTAGAGGCTGTGGTGCGATACCATGGTCGTCAAGAATGACCGGCAAGGAGAGTTGATCCATCATCCCGAAGCGCAGGTTTTGGTCCCACCACGCGTCCCAGGCTCTGCGCAGCGGCTCAGTGTTTTCCATCATCCAGATCGTGCCGCACCACAGCTTCGCATGCAGGTTCCAACCGCGTGCGCGGAAATACTCCATCTGCTCGGGCATCTTCTCTTTGCCGTAGCGATCAATCAGGTAGGAGTTCCCTGCCGCCATCTCACTTTGAATGTACTCGAACTCTTCTAAGATTGTTTTTCGGTCAGGGTGCGGGACGAGGAGCACCCGTTGAAGGGTGGAGAGCCGTGCAAGTGCTGCCGCCCGCGAGACAAGAAAGCTCAGGTCGTTGAACTTGAGCGAGGCGTCGGCCCAGACAAGCCAGCGATAGCTGCCCACCTCGTCCAATCGATGAATTTGGTGCTTGAAGTAGCGCCCGCACAGCCTGGGATTGAAGTCGTGGCGTGGGTAAGCCGGCACTATCAGGCGCGTCCAAGTTCTTACTGAATCGGGTGAAGCAATGGCAGCGGTCTTTTCGTCCGTATAGTAAAATGCGTCTATTCCGTCGTGGGCGGGTAACGGCTTCACGTCGTCGATGCCACCGAAATTGGCGGTGACGAGTGCAATCTCACTTTGAGTAGCGCTCACAAGCTCACTTTGAGTAGCCTTCCGGCGTTGGAAGAGGTCCCGGAGCATTTCACAACCTCGGAGCAAGCCCATGTGCGCAACTCTCCCGTCGTAGTAAGGGTAAACGATTATTAACCTGAATAATGCATCAACTTGGCTGTCAACAGATGCAGAACCGCATTTTGGATCGGATTCCGGGCCAAAATCTTCTGGAGCAATCCCAAGGCTCGCAAAACGATACGATTTCCCAATTTAACATGCAAGTGAAATGTCAATGAGACCGGTTTGTACATTTTCAGGACACACTCATTCCCCGGAATTGATGAGCTCATTCCCCCGCCCCATAGTGTTGGGTGGGGATCAGGCGAAAACTCCACAGCCCGCCCACCCACCCGCGAGGCGGTCATTGCAATCTTCATAGCCTGCCGCTACCTGATAGATTCTCTGGCGCAGCATTTGGAGCAACGAATGATCTGTGTGGCTCGCTGACCTCGGGTCTTCGATCCCGGACGAGACTCGCTCCAGAAGTTTGAATCTTTCATCTGCTTGCCGCATGAGGCCTCCCGCTCCCACCCATAGCGTGCGATAGACCTATTTTGCGGTCGGCCTCCGCGCTATGCGCTCACATGTCGCTGCGGGAGGCCGGGCAAGCCCACTTCACAAAGTGAAGTAGGGCGAAGCCCCGCTAAGCGAGACCTTGACACCATTTTCACCTTTGCGTCCACCCGCACACAACCTGCCGGGCAGGAATTTTCAATCGGGCTCTATCAGGTCCTGTGCAGGACGTTCTGAACGATATAGTCCCAACTGTTGGGCACGATGTTGAACTTGGTCCTAAGCGTTTCCAATTTGCGGAAGTCCAGGGAATCATAGTCCAATTCTTTGTCCTGGTACTCTGTGAGTATCGAGTCATATCTTTCCGACAGCACAGTTGAGTTGGGATCCAGGTTGGTGATCACGGCCAGGCCGCTTGGCGGCGCCGGTATGACAAAGATCCTCAGGTCAGCCCTGTGTTCCAATAGCGTTACCACTACCTTCCATACGTCGCCACACCAAAAATAGGTAGAGCGTTTGCGGGAAGCTACAAGCCGGGTGATCGGCAGACAATCATGAATGAGGACAATCGTCTCCCTGTCTCCGTATCGCTCGATGTTTATAAAATCCATTAACGCTTGCTCAAAGATATGCAGGCCGTCGATGAAAGCTAAAGCCAGCCTGGGTGTGCAAAGTTCTTCAAGTAAATCGTATGACTCAAAAAACTCATTGCTCGACATTTTGTACAGCTTCGCGTGCGATTCAATTCCTTCACTCGGACTCGGATCAATGCCGATCGCTTTTGTTTGTGAGTTTACCAGTCGGAGCGAATTTCCCATAAAGACTCCAATTTCAACATAGCTCTCCGGTCTTAGAAAGTTGTGAAAACGGGAAATTGTGGTCAAATAGTCGTCACCCGGCATCAGGGAGCGGGCCATAAAACCATGCGCACGTGCGAGATCTTCATCCAGCGGCAGTGACCTTTCGGAGCATGTCAGAGCGTCTTCCACGGCGCCGTTGGCGAGGCGGCCTTCACCTCGTGCGACCCATCTTTCCGCCTTCCTCTTCTTGATATCACGGCTGAGCTGGGAAATATGTGTTCCGAGTCTCCACCATGTATCCTTCAGAAACTGCATCTCACTACTCCAAATAATAGAGCCGGGAAGGCTTTACCCGTCATTGTGTGAACTCTGAACAATGCGCCAACTTGATTACCTACCGATACAAAGCTCATTTCGAGGTCGCATTCCGAACGACACGGCTTTCAGTCCAGTGTCGTGAAAATTGATCGATATACTTGACCGTTCATGCCTGTGTAGAAGGGATGGAGCTGCCGACAGCTCCCCTTTCGATACCTCAGGACAAGCCCTGGATATCTCAGGGCGAACGGTTTTGTAACTGCGGGAATTTGCGCAACCCAACACCTTCAAAACGCATGAGATATCCTATATCGTAAGCAAAAAGGCAAGTGAAACGCCAATGAGACCGCTTGTGGCAGTTTGCTGCCTCCGCAATTAAGAAGCCAGCGCCCGCTCCCCCAGCGGGAGATAAAGTCAGAAGGGACACTCGTGATTCTCCCGCTTCGGTTATCCCGAGGCGAACTGACACGGGTGTCAACCTTGACATTGCATTCAGAATCCGGCCCTGTGGAGGAACGGCAACGTCGGGAAGAGCATCCGAACAAAAAAAACTTGATAAATTAACAGAAAGGAGTAAGTCAGGTTCCGGGAGATGTCCAGCCCCGATCAAACTTGCTGCCCTGTCGATCACTGCCGCCGGCCGACATTTGGGGGGGTAAAAGCTCACTTCACTCACAACTTGCGAGGATTGGTTTATATGAAGTCTCTGGCTCCGAATGAACGTTATCGTCAGGGAGTATGTATCTGGTTTACCGGGTTGAGCGCTTCAGGGAAGTCCACGACTGCCGAGGCGCTGGAACGATTAGTCCTTGTGCAGGGCCGCCGGGTGACCATGCTCGATGGTGATGTGGTTCGCACTCATTTGTCCAAAGGACTGGGATTCAGCAAAGAGGACCGTGACGTGAACATACTGCGCATCGGCTTCGTAGCCGCTGAAATCGTGCGTCATGGCGGCGTTGTCGTGTGCGCGGCGGTCAGTCCCTATCGGGCAACCCGCGATGAGGTGCGCAGTATGATGGAAGAAGGCCGCTTCATCGAGATCTATGTCGATACTCCCATAGAGGTCTGCGAGCAGCGAGATCCTAAGGGATTGTATGCTAAAGCTCGCCAGGGGCTCCTGAAGGGTTTTACCGGGATTGACGATCCCTATGAACCCCCACTCAAGGCGGAGATCACGCTGGATACCGTCGTGAACTCGGAGGAGGGAAACGCACGCCTGATCTTGGATTATTTGATTCAAAGAGGTCTTGTGGACAGTATTCAACCGGCGGGGGCCTCCGAGGTGATTCATTGACACCCACCGAAATAAAAGCAGAATTATGATATAAGGGAAAACAGGACTGCCCCGGAGAAGGTTTTTGCTTCTCTTCTATCCGACCCTTTGTTTTATAAGTTTTTTAAATAAAGCGATTTGCCGGGACAAAGAGATTCCGGCACGCTTGGACTTTCCCCCGAGATATTGCCGGAAGCTTTTCTGCCGACTCTCGAAGGGTGTAAGCAGAATTGGGGAAACTTCGCGTTTCCCGGTCCCCTCTGCCCCATCGTTCCAGAATCCGGGTTATCCATACGCTGATCTCATTTTCGTTTCAGGAATGCCCGAGGGCAATTGCACGGTCATCTTTGGAGAATTGAGAGAACTGCAACTGATAGAGCCTGCGGTATTCACTGTCCAGCATCATCAACTCGGAGTGGCGGCCCTGTTCGACAATTTTACCGTTTGCCAGGGTTATTATGAAATCGGCATTCTGCAC
>Ga0187881_10005147_pt1 | contig 10194 bp, 18 predicted proteins | sample June2016WEW_19_1_2_FD_133017 | JGI IMG/M metagenome (GOLD analysis project Ga0187881, IMG submission 133017) | Peatland microbial communities from SPRUCE experiment site at the Marcell Experimental Forest, Minnesota, USA - June2016WEW_19_100 | ecosystem: Environmental > Terrestrial > Soil >...
CTTTACGTAACACCAGTACTGTGCAGAGTCCGTCGTATGACATAATACGTTCCATCATCTTTCACGTTCTCTTTTTAACATAAAAAATCCTTCTGTGTTCTGTAACAATCCCTTTTCCGGCACGCACCCGTATACGCATTGCATTGCCTGTACTGCACCCCAGAGTTTACATATCATTGGACGCACAGGATAGATGCTACACTTGCCATCCTTTAGGTATGGGCATACCAAATCCTTATCTTCTGTTTTCATAAGCTTCTCGTATTCGTTAGGTGTTATATGGTCTGGTAACTCATGGTACGTTATGTTGTGTTCTGTGCAGTATTTCTTAATATCCTCAACTATCTGTTTTCCACGAATCTGTATCGGTCCACATGATTTTTGGCACAAACCTTTACATTTAAGCGAATTCATCTTGGATAGGTATACCCGTTCCTTTAGGTTTTCGAATGTGCTCATTTAAATCAATATGTCTTCCTTGAACGAAACACTCTTCACCTTATAATAGTCTCCCCACCATTTCGTTAGATGCTCTATGTCCTGTGTACCAATACGTACCAGTACAAATGTTTCCCGTTCACGTGCGTTTACTGTTGGTCTGATTACGATTGTGTTGTTTTCGGTTAGGTACATAATGTACTTCCCTTTGGTAACGTTCGCTACCCGTCTCTTTAACTCCTCAATTTGTGTTCTGTCGAATTCAACTATCATGCACTCACATTTAAATATTTAATTGCATTCTGTAATGTGTCTGTGTTATCGTGTACCAGTCCAAGTACAGTATTACATTGTCTACACAACAACCCTCGGATTTTGTTTGATTTATGACAGTGGTCAATTGTGTAGTTATTAGTTATATCTTTTTTGCACACACCGCATTTGTTATGTTGTTTCTTTTGCATCGTAATAAATAATTCATAACTAAAACCATTATATTTGTTTCTGTATGTAAGTAATCGTTTATACATCTTCGGATTACTAAATGGCATATCACCAAACATCCCATGTTTTCTCCTATTCGAATCACTAAGACCACTACACTTCCTACTACAATACATTGTGTTTTTGCCTTTAAATTTTTTTGATACCCACATATGACAGAACACGCAAAAGAAGCTATACATTGTATTTCCATTTTTCTTTTTTGGGTTTCCTCTGCGTGCACAACTAAGATTACAGTATCCTGCACTAATATATTTATCATGTTTACAGAGCCATTTGTGACAGTAACAACAGTAGTAGCAGTACATTGTTCTTCCAATTTGTCGTTTGTTGTTCTTTCCACCATCCATTACAATTCACCCTTAAACATTATGTGGCGTTAACCTTGCTTCAAGGTTAACGTCCTTTCCGGTCTGGATTTCAGCAGGTCTGTAAAAGCTTACCTGTCCTTGTGGTTTCCAATCAAGACATTGGAGACCGTTCTGCAATCTCTGGAACATCATATTCTCTCTTGCATTTAGCATGTGGTAGTTTTTGGTTTCGTTCTTTTCATATATTTCACGCAACCTCTTCTTATCGTATCTTATGTGTGGCTGTATTTCCAATTCGAATGGCTTCTTGAAGTCTATTGTTTCAACATCCCTTTCAATTCGTACGAATACGAATCTAACAAGCAGGTCGTGATATCCCTCCCTAATTAGTGATTTGATATGTTTTTCGGTACCACCAATAATTACATTAAGGTTATAGTTTTTCTTCCTTTTTGAAAAGTCAATTATGTTAGCCGCATCTTTTGTGTATGTGAGTTCAAATTGGGTTCCTTCAGAGGTAAGTGATGAAATAAGCCTAATAACGTTGCCACGAACGTTTTGAGGTCTCAGCAGTATGGATTGGAGGTCCGAAATAACAAGGTTCTGGATACGTTTCTGCTTTAAAAGTTGTTCGTACTGCTTGAATCCAGCATACTCAACTGCTGTTGTGAATATTGTATTTCTAAATAGAAGTGATTCTGTTTTAAGTATTTGTGTTTTTCCAATACCATTTGGTCCAATTAACATTAACGGCGGACCTCCTATTGCGAGTGAGGTGTTGATAATCATTTCTGCATCTTTAACTTGAATGGTAACCACTTCGGACCTTTTAAGAAAAGGTCCATCAAAAAAAATTATTTCAGTACATATGTACAATAAAACTCCTCTTTGCTTATAACTTCACCCCCCTTTCGTTTTTCGGTAAACAACACATTCCAGTCTTCTATCTTTTTTCCTATTCGTTGTATGTTATTGCATTCTCGAAATGGGTCGGACCCAAGGAACGCCTGAACCATAACTATTTCCATTGGTGTTTGTTTCCAATTCTTAATTTGTGGTGGAGTTATATATATGTGAAGTCCTTTGTGTGTTGTGTAAACGTTAAATTTTGCAGGTAACATATATTCCTTTCCTTTTCCATCAAAGAATGTTCCTGATAGTGTCTTATAGATTGAGTTAATGTGTTCAAGCTTTTCCTTAATTACCTTATTAATTAGATAGTTTTCAATTTTGATTGTTGGGTCGTCTATATCAAGTTTAAATGTACATTCATCGCGTGGTTCTGTTTTGTATTGAAGTTCTTTAAGCTGTTTTTCGTACATATCTGTTTCATATTCATTCTGCATCTTCATCATCCTCCTTATAACCAAGACCAATGTTCGTTTCTGATGTGTAATCCCTTTCGTTAAGAAGGAATCTGGACCACTTGAATCCACGTGGCTTCATATTTGTTTTTGTAACCTCAAGTCCCTGCGTTATCATGTCTTCTGTTGTATTGTTATCAAGTATTGCACGAAGTCCATGCGCAGAATCTCCATGAATGTGATTCTTCATTACCACATACATCCAGTGCATTATGTCCTCTTTTTCCTTGTACTGCTTCTTTGTGAGTATGACCGAAGACTTCAAATCCAATTTAATATTGTGCTTTTTATAATCAATATAAAGAGTTAACGATACATTAACGTTCTGTCTTCCTTCTGCGGCAGGTTCATTTCTTTGCCTTAACTTCTCACCCCACTCCAGAGTTGGTTTAAACCCTTTCTTGGTCTTAACGTAATGCTTATTAAATGTTTTCAGGTTCTTAATCCTTCTTGTTGAGACCACTCCTCTTACATTTATAAGTTTTCTTTTAACTCCAATTCCTTTTACCATATTAATCAACATGTGCTTCTATAACATAATCTTTTAACATATCAACAATTTTAAGCATTGGGGAATTCGTACCATAACCAATTATCCATTCTTGTTTCCAGGTTTTAATTGTGCCATTAGAAGATATTATTTTATATTCATCTAACAAAATTAGTTGTGGTGGTTCTTTTTTATGTTTTTTAACTTCACCCACCACTTCCTTTATTGCTAAGAAATCATGTACATTCTTAATTGGAAAACTGTTTGCTATAATGTGCAACAATTCGTTTGCCCTTTTTTCTGGTATCATAACAATCATTTGGTGGTGTTTATCGGTAACTTCATATCCTCTGGATTAGTGGTGTTTATCGGTAACTTCATATCCTCTGGATTCAAGAAATGCTTTTGCTGTTTCTATTCTTACACGTTCCTCCTCCCTAATTGCTTCCAAACAAAATTTACAATTCATACTTCTTATCATAAGAATAATATGTTCTGTATGGGTTGAACCATCCTGTTGAAGTATGTTATATTCCGGTTTCATTCAAATCTCCTCTGCTGTTTTCCCAACACTTCATTCCTTCTTTTACGTTTTGTTTTGGTTACCTGACCGAAACGTTCACCATTAAGTGTTCCCTGCTTTCCGGTCAGTGGCTTTAATAGGCGTTCGTATATTGGTATTAACTGTCTTTCAGTGTAATAGCTAATTGATGGGTTAATGTTCTGTTTTTTGTCTGGGTCATACCTCTTAACTTCAGTTATCTTATGTTTGTGGTATCCGGTTACAACATATCCTATCTTGGTACCAATATAATCTCCTTCAACCGCCGCCCTTACGTGGGGTGGCGGAGATTTGTATTGACCTATTGGTTTGGTTAATGATTTGAATATAACGAATTTTGGAAGTTCGAGTTTGCTTATATTTGAAACATATTCTTTATGGTATGCTATTGCTCCCTTTATATCGTTAAGCAACATACCCAATATTTTGTGTTCGTATTCTGTTGCGAGCTTGCACCAATCGGTTCTGCGAATCTCAAGTCCACGTGCAATGATTTCATCGCATTGCTTAAACTCCTCGTTAAGAACTATGTGTCCGTAATACCTCTTCTTCTTTCCATAAAAGTAAATCTTATCACATAGCTTTTCGAACCTAATGTTAAGGTAATTCGTTCCTATATTGAATTGCTTGAGTTCATTGCTAATGTGGGTGTTCATTGTTTTTTCCATTTCCTTAATTATTGTTTTTGCGTCTCTCGAGGGCGCAACCTCGATGGGTATCATGATTGAATCGGTATCACCATACACCACTTCGTAATCCTTCTCGAAGCTCTTAATAAGGAATCTTCCAACAGCAGTAACCGATTCAGCTATTCGTACATCGTAAATTCTGCTTGTTTGGTGTCCAAGGATTCCATAGAAGGCACTAATTAAAAATTTGGTTCCTATTTGAAGCGTGTTGTATGTTTCATCGTTGGTTTCAACGTAGAGTTTTTTGTACTGCTTTCTTAAATTGAGAAGGTTGGTTATGAATTCATTGTATATTCCAATTTCATTCTTCTTAAAATGGTATCCCATCGGTGATAGGATAACATCTGGATTTTTTGGTAAATCTATATCCTCAACTATGGTTTCCGGTGAGAGGTTAAATGTTCTAATTATATTTGGGTACAGGCTCGCAAAGTCAAATGTTGCTATGTTGTTAAGTATTCCTGTTGGTGGTTCATGGACATACGCACCTTCGAAAGCAGATTCGTGTTGTGATTGAAGAGTTCCCTCAACGTTAACGCTTGTGACAGTTAATTTCCTCCTACATTTAAATATATACTTTCCACACATCTTTCGCATTATGGACATTTCTATTGCATTGCTAAACCAGGTACAATCATCTACCAAAAGATTAAGAGTTAGTGCTATGCTATCAATTAGGTCCGTAAGCTTTGTTTTCCTATCCAATTTTTCAACCAGAACGCAATCGTTTATGTTGTATTCAGCAAGCTGTTCAATTGAACCCTTTAACGCTTCGATTGCCGTTACCTTCTTTCCCTCACCCAATTCAAGTTTTGAAACATTATCCAAAGAGAAGGAGGTTGCTATTGTTGTTTTGCTGTAAGATGTAACAAATCGTTTGTACAATGACATCATATCCATCCAAACAAATTCGTTTAATTTTAATGACATTTGGTATTTCATGCTTCTTATTCGAATGAACTCGTAATCGAATTGTCTAAGGTTCCAACCTATGAGCATACTGTAATCCTTTATTGCATCAAAGAATTCCAATAGCAATTGTTTTTCTGTATGTGTATATACAGTTTCAATTCCATTCCTCTCGTTAAGTATTGCTTCTCCATCTGGTTTTGAGTTATTAACAATTATGAATACTTTGTAATTACCACTAACGATTGCTATGGATTTAATTTCATCAAGTTCCGGGTCTGCAAAATGTTCCTTGCTTATATCGACCTCTATATCAATATAAGCCTTTTTTAATTTGTCCCTCCCTATATCTGTATTAGTATCATATATATATCTCTTGCTAAAAAGAACATCTGCTTCAAAGTCCGTTACGTTGCCTTCTGCGTCCATAGAACGCAAAGCTGGAACGTCCTGTGGAAGCTTGACAGTATATTTGTTAAATGTTCCATTGATTGCGTTAACAACCTCTTTCCCAACTATACGGTGATGTTCAATGTTGCGTTTGCTGTAGAAGTAGGGCATGAACTTGGAGTTTGTTATGGCTTCAATCTTCTTTGTTCCATCTTCGAGCTGTCTTATAACGTGTAACGTAATAGAATCAGTGTAAATGTCTTGCGTATAGTAGCAGTTAACAATTCTTATTAACCCACCTTTAACTGCTTTTAGTATAGTGTGTTGGTACATCAATTTTTGTTTTCTTACTTGAGACCTTCACCTTCTTTTTTAATGGAATCGCTGGAACGTTATCTATAAGGTATTTCAATTTTGCCAGGCATTCAGCACATATGTTGTCGTCCCCAATTTCCTCTAGGTCTTCCTGCGAGGGGCAAAATGTACATCTTGGTTCAATGTAATGTATATCACCATCACGTTTCATTATTAACACCTAGAATTTAAATTCGTTAAGTCGTGGTGTTACATAAGAAAGGAACTCTTCCTTTGCGAATGGGTTATGCTTGAAGTTTCCGTGCATTGAAGCGGTTGTAATCAACCCTTCACGATAACGCATGGCAACGCAAAGGTGAAGACCCTTAACTATGACCGCAACGCCAGCGGTGTCCAGATTCTTCATTAGTGTTGTTGCTATCTCCTCTGTTACGCTTTCCTGTATGCTTGGTTTCTTGAAGAGATGTTGTGTTAACTTTATCAATTTACTTACTCCTAAAACTTCAGTTTTTGGAAGATATCCTATAAACACCTTTCCAAAGTATGGGAGTAAGTGGTGTTCGCATAAAGAATAGAATGAACATTCCATTACTACCATCTGATTTGAATCCTTTGGAAACGCCTTAAAGTCTGTGTAATCATTTTTTAGAGCTGAAGTGTATTCATCCATAAACTTTAAGAACCTACGTGGCGTGTTTTCTAGAACTTCCTGGTTAGTTACATGGTAATACTTTAACATTTCGCTAATGGCTTCAATCCTTTTGTTATATGAATCTATTGGGTTAATATATTCTCCCATCTAATCACTCAACGGTTGCGCCCATTGACGACGCGCTTGGTTTCTCTATAGCGTCCATTTCGGTTTGGTAATCAACATCCTTTACAACTTCGGATATCATACATGTATTGCACACCAATACAATATTTATTGGTTTTGTCTTATCGTCTGTTGGGGATTGTGGTACTCGAAGTCCAACTGCCATACCACCACACTTATGCCTAACTGTAAGTTCTTGTTTTTGTTCCATTTTTCCAGTGAATTCCTTGGTCATACAAATCACTTATCATAAATTTCAACAACTTTTGAACCATTATTTATAATTTTAATCTGATAGTTTCTGGTTGGAAGTGATGTATCCATATATACATTCACCTTAGATTCAATGAACTCCTTATTTACTATAATATCAACCCTATCTCTTAATGTTACTTCCTTCTGTTCGAAGAAGGGGACATTGTAAACATTTCCACAACTAAGGCATATTACCTCCCAACACCTACCACACACTCCTCCATCAAAGTGCAGTGCAAATGTGTGGCGCATACCGTTGAGTTCACAGTTAGTGTTGAATTCTCCAGTATTGTATTTTGGTTTTGGTTTAGTTTCCTGTTTTTCTTTTCCTATTCCTAACATAACTATCACTTTTTAAGTACATCTTTAAATACCTTACACCAGTTGTTTGGTCCAATTTTTACTTCGTAAAAATATCCGAACCCTATACACCTGTGGTTCGGTCCCAAATCTCAATCTGTAACCTATCGCTTACGTTCCAGCGATTCTTTATTGCTAATTCAGTTACCCATTGTAATTTCGAATCCTTTTCATATTCTTGATGTAAATGTAATTGTTTAAAATCAGAAGCACAAGGCATAAGCCACACCTTATATGGACGTATGTGGAATGGTATTATGTAATCGTTTACCATTTCTGTAATATCTTCAGGTTTATCTATTACAAATTTAAAAATTGCATCCCTTTGACGTGCATACCATTCCATAGCTTCCTTAACTATCCTCTTCTCCTTTGGCACTCCACTATTTCCCAATTTTGGAGATATGTTATACCTATTAATCCATCTTCCCATAAACGAATCCGGTAACATGTTTCCCTGTTGTTCCAATTCAATATCCCCAATCATATCCTCGAATCTATAGTTCTTTCCCTTAACATAATTAAGGAACCCACATATTTCATTTTGTCTTAACAATGGATTCCCACCTGTTAAAATTAAATGCGCTCCGTTCCGTAACGCTTCAATGGAACCGTTATCTTCCCATATTTTATATAACTGTTCATACGTATAAGGTGTACCTTTACGCCAAACTTCAGTGGTATCGCACCATACACAATTAAAATCACAGGATTGCATTCGAAGGAAAACACTTAGAGTTCCCATTGTTGCACCTTCTCCCTGTATGCTTAAAAACGTTTCGCTTACGTTTATGATTTCTGTCATAGAAACAAACTCAATATAATTCCTATAATTAAAAGCATAAGTGCAAGTCCTTTTATGCTGTTGCTAATATCAGTTCCATTAATTGTAACTTCACTTATTCCAATTACCATTCCACTAATTTCTCCTGAAAACAAAATTGCCAACTCAATGTGCATACAAATACCTTTTAACATAAAGCACCTGCAATGAACGCTCCTCCAATTATGAACCCAATAGCTGAAAGTACCGTTCCAATTATGAGCCACAACAAAAACAATAGAATTGCACCCAATACATATGTGTGTCCTATTGTTAGGAGGTATTTCCAATACATGTAATTTAGAAATATTACTGTTCCAATTATTATTAATCCTAAAAGAATTAATAACACTTTTTTAAACACTTCTGTACCATCAAAATATATGTTTACCATTCAAATCCCAATTCCTTTTTTGATTAACCTTTTTTTGGAAAAAAGGTTATTAACTCCAGTATTCAGCATAGGAACTCTCAGTCTCCCAAACTCTAACCCTATTGTTAATGTTTGGATTTACCAACAAAATATCCTTACTTATAATCATAGCTATGACTTCCGCTGTTGGTGTTGTGGTTCCAATTTCATCGTTAAGATGTTTGTGGTCGTATTGGTTAACTATATCCTTTATTAAGTTGAAATCCAAAACCATACCAATCTCCCCAAGCTTACCGGTAAGCCACACCTCAACCTTATAGTTATGACCATGAAGTGTGGAACACTTTCCTTTGTAACTTGGATGTATTATTTGATGTGAACAGCTAATCCATATTTTCTTATATATGGTACATAAAGCCCCTTTTGCTATTAACATTGAACCTATTGGTGTTGGGTTTTCTGATTCCATTTTAATTACCTCTTAACGTTGCGGTTTGTTGTCCAAGTATAGTGTCCCTTATGCTGTTCTATAAAGTCTATACCTTCCTGTGCAGAGGTGATGTCTGTTTGTGTTTTACAATCCCTACACTCAACAACACAATCCATTGGTGCCCAATTGTTTTTCTTTATGTTCTGCTCAAGTTTTGTTAGGTACTCAACCTGTTGTGCCTGAAAATCCGGTCTTTTCTTATAACCCATAATAAAACCCCTAAACATAATAGAGTTGGTTCCGACTCTCTATATCTTTGAATGCTTAACTTATCCCTATTTCCCAACGATGGTCTTTATTTATGTATTCAACAAACAATCTGATGTATTCTTTGGATTTCTTTTCATCTAACTTTAAATCGAAGTAGTTTGTTGGTCGTTTACATTCAGCACCAAGACTTAGGTTTTGCGATAGCACCTTCAATGGGTACGATGTATCCATTGAATCGCATTTAAAGAGGTTGGTGTGTTTCAAGTCCTTAAATGAGAACCCAAGATTGTGAATTTCATTATACCAATAATTGCTATTGTTTGTTATGTACTCCCATATATCTATATCAGGATGCCTATCGTACCACCGTTCCCTCACCCTTATTGGTATTGATACCATATCACACTCATAGCTTTCATATAGTTTAAGAAGAGTTTTGAGCTGGGAAGTGTTCGTAACCTGCAATACACCCATGGTGTTATATCTATATTCTTCAATTTTTGGCATATATTTTTGTAGCATTTTTTTGGTTTGCTCATATGACATAAGTACATCTGGAAGTATAAGATATGCCAAAACATTTGTGTTTTCAGATAGGTTATTGCATAAAGCTATCTGTTTGTCCAATATTCTATCAAACTTAACGGAAACTGTGCTTCCAGCTTCAAATGCACCATTATCAACGAATACATAATGGAACTTTTCAAGCTTCTTCATATTGGTATCGTTAACTCCAGATATTACAAGTGTGGATTTTGTATATGGTAGTGAGATGCCACACATTTTTGTTGGTTCCACTATTTGGACATCCATAACAATTACCTAATAAATTGAACCCTAATTTTTTTGAAGCCCTCTTTCCTTCTCTTATCTATGATGTTACCTTTAATTACC
>Ga0187881_10005153_pt1 | contig 10190 bp, 5 predicted proteins | sample June2016WEW_19_1_2_FD_133017 | JGI IMG/M metagenome (GOLD analysis project Ga0187881, IMG submission 133017) | Peatland microbial communities from SPRUCE experiment site at the Marcell Experimental Forest, Minnesota, USA - June2016WEW_19_100 | ecosystem: Environmental > Terrestrial > Soil >...
CGACGACGTCCTGAAAGCCATCCCCACGCCACGGGCTAAGGCGCTGCTGAGACTGCTGATTGAGGAGATCCGGGTCGTCTCACCGATGGACATCCGGCCAACCTACCGGGTGCCGGCAATGGCAGCCCCGGCAGAACCGCTCCCCGCCGCCGCGGACGCGGTTCGCCGTGCGGAGGCTATGGTGGAGATGAGGGGACTCGAACCCCTGACCCCCGCGATGCGAACGCGGTGCTCTCCCAGCTGAGCTACATCCCCACGCGAGCGAGGAGTCTAGCACAGCCCCGGGGCTGGAGAACCCAACGACGTAGGTTCTGAAGCGTGGGCCGAAACCTGCCCGGTCGCGGGTTCTTGTCCGTCTCCGGCCCCGCATTTTGGACATATTCAATCGGGGTAGCACGAGTCCTGGATGTCGTCGCAAAGTCGGTGCGGCCCGCCCGAACCGCCAGTCCGAGTTGGTCGCCCAAGCGTGGCGATGCCCGATCGGTCGTCGCCGGAGCCCCTGTTGGAGGCATTTCCAGGCTGACAAGCTTGTCCGGCGCCACCCGGGTGAGCAGATGCAGGATCGTGGCTCGGGCGGCGTGGCTCTGGCGTCGGTGCCGGGTCGGGTCGTAGCTGGCGTGGCGGGCGGTGGCCGGGCCGACGGCGCCGGGTTGTAGTCCGTGGCCCGGCGGGCCGAGTGGCCCGGCTTCGTCGCGGTCGGTATGCACGGGCCACCAGTGTAGTCCGGGCCTTGACTGATAGAACGGATGTTCTATTATTGCTGTCCCATGACGATCCCTCCCCTCAACGTCCAGACCGCGCTGTCATCCCTTCGGGAACGCTGGGGTGGGGCAGCTCCACGCTGGGGTGGGGAGGTCGTGGGGGCATTGGCGGTGGGGCCGCGGCCGAGTCCGGCCATCGATCCGGAGGGCCCGCCGGGCGCACCCGGTAATCTGCCGGCCTCGCCGGATCGGGCGATACTTACCGGCTTTCGCGCCCTGGATGCAATCCTCGGGTTGGGCGGGCTGCCGCGTTCTGCGACGACCGCGCTCCATGGCGATGGGACCTGCGGCAAGACGACGCTCGCCCTGCAGGCCGTGGCCCAGGCCCAGGCCGCCGGCGGGATAGTTGCGTATCTGGATCTGACCAGAAGCCTGGATCCGGTCGAGGCTGTGGCTCGAGGCGTCCAGCTCGACTGGCTGGTCGTCCTGACGCCAGGCTCGTTAGATGAAGCACTGGCGATGGCGGCGATGCTCCTTCAGGATCGAACCGTCGACCTGCTGCTTCTGGACCTGCAATCCTGGTCGCCGGATGGAGCCGACACTCCGGCCTCAAAACTGGCGGAGCGATTCAACCGACTGGCTGCGCTGGCTCGCCGCGCCGGCGTCCAGATGCTCGTTCTCGAGCCGCCGCGCCTGCCTTCCATCCTGGCAGGTGCTCTTACCCAGGTTGCCGCGCTGAGGCTAGAGCTGAGCCGGCGGGCGTGGATTCGGCTGGGGCGAGACGTGGTGGGGCAGCGGACCGAGGTTCGCGTGGCGAGGGATCGGTTCGGGCCGCCTGGCCGGGCGGCGGAGTTGCGAATCCTGTACGCGGAAGGTGGACTGCGCGATGTCTGCCTGGCGAGGGGCGAGCTACTGGAGAACGCGTCGGGGTCGATGGGCCGGTTGGGCATCGCCGGTGGATCGGGAGTCGTTCCGCTGGCCGGGGTCGTCCGAGCGGGGGGAAGTCCGCTGGCCGGAGTCGCTCCACCTGGCAGATCCCGGCCGAGCGCTCCGACTTTGGCGGCCCGGCCGTCACCGATTCCCCCTTTCCCGACCTTACCGGTCCCCGACGATGCGACTTCTCCATCTTCACTGGTCCCACCTTCTCCTGCGCCTGGCCCGCAGCAGGGCCTCCGAGCCATTCGAGGCAGCGCCGATCGTTCTGGGCGGCAGGCCGTGGACGGACGGTTACGTTTTGGACGCGAGCCGGTGGGCGCTCGAGCTGGGCGTCCGGACCGGGATGCCGCTCGGGGCGGCCCATAGGCTCGCTCCGGAAGCCCTGTTCCTGGACCCTGACCCGGCGGCCGATGCCGCAGCCATGGAGGCGGCGCTCAATCGATTGGCCGGCTTCAGCCCAGGCTTGGCGGCCGAGACCGATGCAACGAGGCCGGGCTTCGGGCGGGTCGAGGTCCAGCTCGACGGCCTTGAGCGGCTGTGGGGGCCGGAACCGCTGATCGTCAGCCGGGTCGGCGAGGCTCTGGCAGGGATTCTGCCCGGGCCGCCGCTGGCGGGGATCGGCGGAACGCGGTTCGCGGCTGCGGTAGCGGCCGCGCTGGCGGGGAAAGCGGCCGCGATGGCGGCCACATCGGCAAGTGGCGCGGCAAGTGGCGCGGTCGCGCTCCATGTCGTCGAGCCCGGCACCGACGCTGGTTTTCTGGCGCCGCTCCCAGCGGCGATGCTGAGTCGAGATCCGGAGGTGCGCGCCCGCCTCGACCGGTTTGGGTTGCGCGTCATCGGCCAGGTCGCGGAGTTGCCGCGTTCGGCGGTCGTGGCCCGGTTCGGGCCGGAAGGGGAGTGGCTGCATGCCCGAGCCCGCGGCGAGGAGACGGACCCGTTTCGGCCGCGCCAGGCCCCGGAGCGATTGACCATGGCCTTGCCGATAGATCCGCCCGTGTCGGACATCGAGGGTCTGCGCTTCGTCCTGCACCGGCTGGCCGCGGCTTTCGGCGATCAGCTTGAGGGCCGTGGCGTGGCGACGGCCCGGGCCCGGCTGACCCTCGAGCTGGATCACTCGTTCTCCGTCGGTGACGTGCCCCCCTCGATGACGATAGACCAGCCCCTGCCCGAGCCCACATCAGAGGGGCTGGCCATCGAGCGCCTGCTGATCGCCCGCCTCGAAACGGATCCGCCTCGAGCGCCGGTGGCACGAGTGGAGCTGGTTCTCGGCGACGAAGCGCCGGCCGCGGGCTGCCAGCTATCGCTTTTCACGCCACAGACGGGTCGAACTGGCCGGCTTGGCTGGCAGCTGGTCAGGCTCGAACTTCGCTTCGGCGAGGGACGGGTCGGCTGGATGGAGCTCGAGGATTCGGAGGCGACCCTGGCCGAGGCCCGCTGGACGTGGCGACGAGGGGTGAGCTCCGTCGCCAGTGCCTCGGCAACCGGCCGAGTCGCGGCCTCGGATCGTGCCTCGGCCTCACACCGTGCTCGGCCCGGCGGCCGGGCCACGTCAGTGGTGCGTCGAGGGGCGGCGCCATGACGAGGCTCCTACGTGAACATCCCTCGATCGACGTCGAGCTCGGTTCCGACGGGGAGCCGATCGCCTTCCGCTGGAACGGCCGGCGCGAGCGAATCGAAGTCTGCAACCGATGGCGCGTCGAGGAGAGCTGGTGGAGCCGACCGATCGCCCGTGACTACTTCAAGGTCGCCGGCGGGAGCTGGCTGGCACTCCTCTATCTCGACCGGGTCGATTGGACCTGGCACCTCGAGCGCCTCTACGACTAGCTGTCGCTCCCTGGCTTCGCAGTTGCCGGCTCCACCCGGCCGCTGGTCGGTATAGAACTGTTGTTCTATTATGGTGACTTACCTCCCCGACAGGACACCGAGAATCAGGGTGGCCGCTTACGCAGAGCTCCATTGCCACACGCACTTCTCGTTCCTCGACGGTGCCTCCGCGCCCGACGAGCTGGTGGGGCGAGCCGTCGAACTTGGGATGTCCGGGCTGGCGGTCACCGACCACGGCGGTCTATATGGCGCCGTCCGCTTTGCGACCGTGGCTCAGGAGGTGGGGCTGCGGCCCATCATCGGGGTAGAGATAGAGCTGGCCGACGCGGCCGTGCCGGATTCCGCGGGAATTGTGGTGCCGGGCAGAAGGCTGTGGCGTGCCGGCCGCGGCCGCCCGGCGGGGGACCATGCCACCGCCGGGGCCACGGTCGAGTTTGGGGCGAGAGGCCGCGTTCTGGCGGGAGCGGCGCCACTCCCCGATGACGCGCGGCGCGGAGAGGGTCTGCCCGCCCGGCCGCGCCCGGCTCGGGTCCGCCTTCCCGGCCATCGCGACCCGGTGAAAGAGGACCTGCGTGGCGTCGGGGACGGGCAGCGCGGACCGCATCTCGTCCTGCTGGCACGGAATGCGGCGGGCTATCGCAGCCTCTGCCGGCTCGTCAGCCGGGCGAATCTCGCCGGAACGAAGTCGATGCCACGCTTCAGCCATGCGCTTCTGGCCGAGAACACGGAAGGGCTGGTGGCTCTCTCCGGGTGCCGTGAGGGCGAGATCGCCCGGCGCCTGCGGGTTGGCGATCGGGACGGGGCGCAGGCCGCGGCGGAGTGTTATGCGCGGCTCTTTGCGAGCCGGCGGGCCCGGACCGATTCGATCGCCTCTTCCACGTTCTTCCTGGAGCTGCAGCACCACCTGCTGCCCGACGACGACTGGCTCGTGGCCGAGACCGCCCGCCTGGCCGGGGAGCTCGGCCTGCCGGTCGTCGTCACTAACGATGTCCACTACGCCTACCCCGAGGGCCGCGAAATGCACGATGTCCTGACGGCCATTCGTCACGGCCGCTCCCTCGACGAGCTACGCGACCTCCGGCGCCCGGACGGCGAGTCGTTCCTGAAGGGTGCCAGCGAGTTGATGGCATTGCCGCCCGGTCGTGGCTCGTTGGACGGTGGCACGCCACGAAACGGCGCTCTGGACGGCGGCACGCCACGAAACGGCGCTCTGGACGGCGGCACGCCACGAGGTGGTGGGGCGCTCGGACTTGCGGGGGCGGACGCCCGTACGGCGGCCGCCTGGGTTGAGGGAATCGGTAACGCCGGTGAGCTGGCCGCCAGCTGCACAGTCGACCTTGGGTTCGAGCGCTATCGCTTCCCCGGCTTTCCGGTCCCGAAGGGCCACACTCCCTTCTCGTACCTGGAAGAGTTGTGCCACGAGGGCGCCCGCCGCCGGTATCACCCCATCTCATCGTCGGTCTTGAAACAGCTGGTTCATGAGCTGGACGTCATCGAACGGACCGGCCTGGCCGAGTTCTTCCTGATCTGCTGGGACCTGATGCGCTTTGCCAGGGAGCGGAAGATTCCGGCCCAGGGTCGGGGCAGCGCGGCGGACTCGATCGTCGCCTACGTGCTCGGTATCACCCGCGTCGACCCCATCCGGCACGGCCTGCTCTTCGAGCGCTTCATCAACGAGGGTCGAACGAGCTACCCCGACGTCGACATCGACTTTTCGTCCGAACGGCGGGAGGAGGTCATCCAGTACGTATACGGGCGCTACGGCCCCGAACACACCGGGATGGTCTGCAACCTGGTCACGTATCGGGCGAGGTCGGCCGTACGAGAGGTCGGGTACGCGCTCGGTTTTCCGCGGCCGCTGGTCGATCGGGTTGCCAAGGCGCTCGAAACCTACGACTCGGTGATGGTCCGGCGCGACCTCGAGGCCGACGGCGGCTTCGGCCAGTTCTTCGCCGATACCGTGGAGCGGGAGGCCACCGCGGCTGGGGTGGCTGGTGGTGACGTCTCGGGCTGGGGGGACGCCGCGGCGGGAGCCGGCATGACCGGCGGGGAAGTGGCGGGAGCCGGCATCAAGGGCGAGGCCACGACTGGTGAGGCGGTCAGGCGGGCGGCCGAAACGGCGGAAAAGCGGGGCCTGGCCGACCGGATGGGCCAGCTCAACCATCCTCGCGGTGGCCGGATCGGCGGTGGCAGCAGTGGCGGCCAGCCTCCCCGAACCCAGTTCCCTCCAGATACAAGGGGCGAGCGTGTTATCCGCAGATGGGAGTTCGGAACGGGACCCAGACTCTCTTTGGAGAGCTCGAATCCGCCCTTCTCACGCCCAGAACTCGGAGCCGCGGCGTCTTCGGCGGGCAGTGTTCGCGGATACCACAATCACCAGGCGTATGCGACGGAAACCGGCGTTGAGGGCGCCGGTGTGGCCCGGGGCCGAGCCGTACGAGCCGCCGGACCGGCCGGCCGACCCGGCGAGACCGGAATTGTCCGGCCGGAGCCGCATTCGGGCGTGGCGCGGGTCCAGCCGCGGCCCGAGATGCCGGCCGAGATCCGGCGCGGCTCCACGATCGGCATGCCGGACTGGGAGCGCTGGCTCACGTTCTGCGCCCGCATCGACGGCTTTCCCCGGCACCTCTCGATCCACAGCGGCGGCATGCTCGTGACCGCCGCGCCGCTGATCGACATCGCGCCGCTGGAGCGGGCTACGATGCCGGATCGCGTCGTCGTCCAGTTCGACAAGCGCGACGTCGAGACGCTCAAGCTGATCAAGCTCGATCTGCTCGGACTGGGGATGCTGGCTGCGATCGACGAGACGCTCGGACTGATCGAGAGCGACTGCGCAGCCTCCGTCGACCTCGACCGGCTGCCGGAGGATGTGCCGGAAGTCTTCGAGATGCTCCGGGTCGCGGACACGGTCGGGGTCTTCCAGGTCGAGAGCCGGGCCCAGATGCAGACGCTGCCGAAGTCGAAGCCGGCCAACCTGGACGACCTGGTGGTGGAGGTCGCGATCATTCGGCCCGGGCCCATCCAGGGCAACGCGGTTCATCCGTACCTGCGCCGCCGGCAGGGGATAGAGCCGGTCACATATCTGCACCCCTGCCTCGAGCCCGTCCTGCGCGAAACCCTCGGAGTGATCCTGTACCAGGAGCAGGTCATGCAGGTCGCGATCGCCGTCGCCGGCTTCAGCCCGGGCGAGTCGGATGGTTTCCGGCGGGCGATGGGGACGTGGCGCTCGAACCTCGAGATGGAGAAGCTGCACGCCCGTTTCGTCGACGGCTGCCGGGCCACGAATGGGCTGACCGACGAGCAAGCCGAGGAGCTCTTTCGGCAGGTAGCCGCCTTCGCCTCGTTCGGCTTCGCCAAGAGCCATGCCGCGGCCTTCGCCCGCACGGCATACGAGTCCGCGTTCCTCAAGCTCTTCTACCCGGCGCAGTTCACGGTAGGGCTGATCAACGCCCAGCCGATGGGCTTCTACCCGGTGGAGGTGCTGGTCAACGACGCCAAGCGCCACGGCGTCGCGGTTTTGCCTGTGGACGTGAACGCCTCAAGCTACAGGACGACGACGGAGTGGGTCGGGCGCGGCGGCGAGCCACTCCCCGAGGGAGCGGGAATCGCGCGACGGCCGGCCGCGGTGCGCTCGTCGGGCTGCATCGTCCCGTCGGCCGCGTCCCGGGGCCGCTGGACGCCCGAGACGGCGACCGGCTACGGCATACGCCTCGGCCTGGCGCTGGTGAAGGGGATCGGCGACGAGCATGCGGAGCGCCTGGATGCCGAGCTTGCCAGCGGCCCCTACTGTTCTCTGGCGGACGTCGTGGCGCGCACGGAGTTGCCGGAGGAGGTCGTCGAGCGCCTGATCAGGGCCGGCGCGCTGGATTCGCTGGCTCGGCCGCGGCGCGAGCTGCTGTGGCAGCTGCGCGAGGTCATGGGCGCGACACGCGGCAGGGCCGCCGGACGGCCGATGGACCTGCGCCTGCCGCCCACGCCCGCGCCCGAGCTGCCGGCGCTGACGGAGCGCGAACGGCTCGGCGACTCCTACGCCGTGCTATCGCTCGACGCCCGCCGGCAAGTGGTCTCGATCTTCCGGCCCGCCCTCGATCGGCTCGGCGCCGTCACGGCCGCCTCGCTGGTGGATCGCGGTCCCGGCCCGGTCCGTTTCGGCGGCCTGGTCGTCACCCGCCAGCACCCCATGACGGCTCGTGGCACGGTCTTCCTGGCCCTCGAAGATGAGACGGGCATGGTCAACGTCACTCTCTGGCCGGACGCGTGGGCGCGGCTTCGGGGAGTTGTGCGACGCCACGCGTTGCTCTACGTGGACGGCATGCTGCAGCGCGAGGCGGACGTCGTGAACGTGGTTGCGTGCGACATCAAGCCACTCCCCGCGGTGGCGGAGGCGGCCGGTGGACCGACTCACCCGGAGGGCGTGCGGGCGCTCGGCTACAGCGGCATGCGCCGCGGCTGAGTGCCTCGGCGCTAGCCTCGTGTCGCCGGGCGGCGCCGCTGTGGCGACCGCTGAGACGGCCGCCCGCCGCCGGATCGAGAGGGCGTCCGGGTCCGCGGCCCCGAGGTGAATGCCAGGAAGCGCTTGTACCAGCCCGACAACGCGCCCATCAGGGCGCCGAATGCCAGTGCCGACGGCAGCTGCTGGGCCGCGAGAGCAAGCAGGTTAATTGAGGTACCCAAAGCCTCGGGCCTCACCGCAATCACCGCAATCAACGTGACCGTCGCGACGAACGAAGCGATCAGGCCGGCCAGCCAGGTCGATCTGGGGGCTAGGAAGCCGGCCAACATCGACGGCAGCAGCGGGACTGGGAAGAAGATGAATTGGAGCAGGAAGACCCAGATCGAATCGTTGACGTCCACCTGCCGAATGACCGCGTACGCGCCCGAGGCCAGGCATAGCAACAGTACCGGCCAGATCGCGTTCGACCGGAGGACGACACCGACGTTGCGAACGTCGTCGAGGTAGTGGGGCTGTCGATAGGCCGCGCGTGCCGCGGCTACGATGCCGAGGCGAGCGCCCGGCGTAGCCGCCGGCCCCGGCTTCGGGCCGATAGCGCGTGCCGTTGTGGGGCCGGACCCGCCCGCCGCGCCATCCGGGCCTTCGGCGGCTGCAGCTTCCGCCTCCTGCTGCTCCAGCAGATACGCGCGGTACTTGCGGCGCGCCTCAGCTCTGTCGGTTCTCTTGGCGCGGGCCACGTGGTCTCCTAAGGGTCGGGTTTCATGAGTGCGCAAGCGACCCCAGGTGGGGCCCGCGCGGTGGTCGGAATGGTAGTCGATGGCGGAGCTGGCCACAGGCCGCTCCGCGTTCCGCTAAGCCCCAGATAAGCGGGCGCCAAGTCACTGGGCGTAGAACTGGACGGCTCAATCCCGCCGGAGAGGCTGCTTGAGGTGTCGAATGCCTGCTCCGCGCGGGGTCTTCGTTCCGCTGGTCTTGTTCCTGGTTGCCGCCGCCATGGCCGCCGCCGTCCTGCCTCCCGGGCTTGCCGCTGCCGTCCCAACCTGGGCGCCGTCGAGCGGCCTCGTCCTCGCGGAGGTCGTGACCGGCGGTGCCTCCGCCTCGGACGAGTACGTGGAAATCTCCAACGCGGGTCCGACCGCCGTGGACCTCGGCGACTGCGAGCTCATCTACGTGACCGCTTCCGGCGCAACCACGACTCGCAAGGCCAGCTTCGCCGAGCCACTGCTCCTCGTGCCGGGCCAGCACCTGCTCGTGGCCAACGCCGTGGGAATCTACGGACCGCTTGCCGATGTTACGTACTCCAGCGGGCTTGCGGCTGACGGAGGAGCGGTTGCGCTTCGCCGCGCCGACGGGACCGTCGTCGACGCCGTCGGGTGGGGCACGGCCACGAATACGTATGTCGAGGGAGCGGTTGCCCCGGCTCCGCCGGCGAAGTCCAGCCTCGAGCGTTTGCTCGGCGGATGGGCGGGCAACACGCAGGACACCAACGACAACCGTGCCGACTGGTTCGTGCAGTCGAATCCGATCGCGCAGTCGCTTGCGTCAGAACCCGCGCCGGGCTCCTCGGCAACACCCTCCGCCACGGCGACACCGAGCGTGACGTTGGCGACGACGCCGTCGCCTGCAGAAACCGACAACGCGACCCCCGACCCGACTGCCGCCGCCACATCAACGTCCACGCTGGGCGGCTCGCTCGACCCGAGCCCAACGCCGATCCCGAGCAAGTCACCGCCGGCCGAACCTACGGCCACTCCGACCGCGGGCTCGACATCATCCGCGCCCGCGCCCGCGGCCCCGTCCTTGACTCCGACACCTGCTCCGACCCCTCAACCCCCCAACGGCGCGACGCCCAGCCCGACCATCGTCAGCCCCTCTGTGTCGTCCTCGCCAGGGAAGCCGGCCCCGGACCTGGAGACGATAGCGGCGGCCCGCGCTCAGCTACCGGGCGCCCGAGTCCATGTCGCCGGCGTCGTGACCGCTGAGGCCGGCCTCCTCGGCGCGGACGGGCTGCTGGCGGTCGAGGACTTGTCGGGCGGCATCTTCGTTCGCGTTTCGACCCCCGCGGACGGGCTGACCGTTGGGCGATCCGTCGAGGTGGACGGCGTACTGGCCGCGCCATACGGCCAGCTCGAGGTTCGCGATCTCGTTTCGCTGACGATGGGGGAGGAAGGCGCAGACCCGGCCGCCGCTCGAGCCGAGCTGACCGACATCGGCGAGTCAACGGAAGGGTCGCTCGTCGCCATCCGCGGCACGGTCGACTCCGTCACGACCGACAG
>Ga0187881_10005154_pt1 | contig 10188 bp, 10 predicted proteins | sample June2016WEW_19_1_2_FD_133017 | JGI IMG/M metagenome (GOLD analysis project Ga0187881, IMG submission 133017) | Peatland microbial communities from SPRUCE experiment site at the Marcell Experimental Forest, Minnesota, USA - June2016WEW_19_100 | ecosystem: Environmental > Terrestrial > Soil >...
CTCATCAACGGCGATCTGATCGAAATCCAGGTTAAGCTTGGCGGCTTCCTTTTCCATCTTCAGAAGGTGGATCATCTCCCGGTTTCGGTCACGGATGAAATTCACCACTTTTTCTTTTCTGTAGAGCTCCTGACTGCGCCGGGACCCCACAACCTTGAGTCGGGGAATCTTGCGTTTAAAGAAAGGAACGATCCCGCAATGGTCAAAGTGAGAGTGCAGGAGGAGCAGGCGGGTAATCCTGGAGCTGTCGATCTTACGCTCCTGGAATTGCCGCAGTATGCTGGGCACGATGTAACTCATGCCCCCTTCAATGATCATGTATTCTTTTCCCTTGAGGAGATAAACGCACATTTCCTGCCTTCCCAGGTATTCGATGCGGGGGTGAATCGTTTGGGGAGCCAGATAGCGCATCACAACCTCCTAAAAAACAGCTTCAGGCCTTTTGTGTCCACCTTACCAAATTTTTCAACCGGCGAGCAATCAAAAAGGCCATTGGGGGAATTTTCTTGATTTGAAAAAGAGACCTTGCTAGGTTATCTAAAATGAATTCTATCGTCCTGGTCAACCCTCCCTACTCCTTCTGGTCTCCGGAGAAAAATTACCTCAGGCCTTTTATCGGAACCCTTCCCTCTTTGGGTTTATTGACCCTAGCTGGCGTTCTTCGAAAGGGAGGATATTCAGTAAAAATTATCGAGAGCGCTTCTCTGGGCCTTTCTCTCTCGCAGACTGTGGATCGTGTTCTGCTGGAAAAGTCAAAGTACTTAGGCCTAAGCTGCACCACCGCCTCAGTGGACAGCGCCGCCCATATTGCCCGGACCATCAAAGAAAAAAATCCTGAGATTCTGATTTTTGTCGGGGGTCCCCACATTACGGCTCTTCCGGTAGAGACCTTCCACCGTTATCCCGAATTTGATTTTGGAATTCTCGGGGAGGGAGAAGTTGCCTTTGGAGACCTCCTGGAGGCTATACAAGGCAAAAAAGAATTATCTCGAGTGGAGAGTGCCGTCTTCCGGGACGGGGGAGAAGTCCGGGCCAACCCCCGTCGTAGATTCATAGAAAACCTGGACGAACTCCCTTTTCCGGCCTATGACCTTTTACCTTCCTTTCCCCGCGCCTATCGCCCCCCCTTTCTGAATTACTCCAAAGGTCCAACCGCATCCCTGACTTCTTCGCGGGGATGCCCTCAAACTTGCACTTTTTGCGACCGCTCGGTCTTTGGGAATCGCTACCGTTATTTTTCTGAAGACTACCTCTTGGAATTGATCTCTCTTCTCCGCCAGAACTACGGAATCCAGCATCTCATTTTTACCGATGATCAGTTTGCCGCCTCCCCCTCCCGCCTGGCCCGTCTTTGCGAAAAATTGGCCGCAGCGAATCTGAAGATCCGCTGGAATTGCGACGCCCGGGTGGATTCCGTCGATCCAGAATTGCTGGATCTTATGAAGAGGGCAGGATGCTGGATGATCAGCTACGGGATTGAAAGCGGTTCACAGGAAATTCTGGATCAAATCCAGAAAGGAATCAAACTTGACCGAGTCGAGCAGGCCTTGTGCTGGACCCGGGAGGCAGGCATTCGAGCCAAGGGACTCTTCATGATCGGATATCCCCAGGAAACGGAGAAGACTTTAAACCAGACCCTCTCTTTCATCCTGCGCTGCCCCCTCGACGAGATCAACCTATCCTTCCTCACTCCGTATCCAGGAACGGAACTCTACCACCAATTGAAGGGGTCACCGGACTTTGTGGAAGATTGGAAAAGGATGAATGCCTTGAACTGCCTTCTCAAACCCGGAGCCCTGTCTTGCGAAACCTTGGAGAAGGCCTACGGTAAGCTCATCCGACGATTCTACATGCGACCGGGGATCACTTTCTCCTACCTGGGCCTTCTCTTGAGAAGCCCGGAAAACTGCGCCCGCCTCGCGGCGGGATTAACCGGCTGGATTTTCCGGGGCTGAGGGTGCCGGCGCGAGCTCTTTCACGGGGGGAGAGGGAAGGTCTTTCGATTTCCCCAGCATAATTCTCAGTTCCTCCCCCTGGACGATCTCTTTTTCCAAAAGGAGTTTGGCTAGTTTCTCTAAGACCTCCCGGTTCTCAGAGAGGATTTTCCTCACCCTTTGATGGCTTTCTTCGATGACCTTGGCGATCTCCTCATCAATTTCGGCAGCTTTTTCTTCGCTGTAGGTCTTGGTAGGGGAAAAGCTCTCCGGGAGGAACATGGGGCGGCGCTCGCGCTCATAGGTTACCAGGCCCAGACGCTCGCTCATCCCGTATTCCGCGATCATAGACCGGGCAATGTCGGTGGCCCGCTGCAAGTCGTTCTGCGCTCCGGTCGAGATCTCTCCGAAGATCAGCTCCTCGGCCACTCTACCTCCCAGAAGGACCGCCATTCGATCTAACAACTCCGAACGGGTCATCAGGTACCGATCCTCGGTGGGCTGCTGCTGGGTATAACCCAGGGCCGCAATCCCCCGGGGAATGATCGTAATTTTATGCACCGGATCGGCATTCTGGACGCATTCGGCGACGATGGCATGCCCGGATTCATGATAAGCGACGATCTCTTTCTCTTTCGGGCTCATGACCCTTTTCTTTTTCTCCAGACCGCCGACCACCCGGTCGATAGCTTCATCGAACTCGGCTGCTTCTACCTTATCCTTATTTTTACGGGCAGCCAGCAGGGCGGCCTCATTCGCCAGGTTGGCCAAATCAGCTCCCACAAAGCCCGGGGAACGGGCCGCGATCTTGCGGAGATCCACATCGGGGCCCAGAAGAATGTTCCGGGTATGAATCTTCAAAATAGCCTCGCGACCATTGATGTCCGGCCGGTCCACCAAAACCTGTCGGTCGAATCGTCCCGGGCGTAGCAGGGCCGGGTCGAGGATCTCCGGGCGGTTGGTGGCGGCCATGATAATGACCCCTTTATTGGACTCAAATCCATCCATCTCTACCAGGAGCTGGTTGAGGGTCTGTTCCCGTTCGTCATGACCTCCCATGACATTGATCCCGCGCGCTTTGCCCAGAGCATCCAGCTCATCGATGAAGATGATGCAGGGGGCATGGCTGGTAGCCTGGGAGAAAAGGTCACGGACCCGCGCGGCACCCACCCCGACGAACATCTCTACGAACTCTGAACCGCTAATGCTGAAAAAAGGTACGCTCGCTTCTCCGGCTACAGCCTTGGCCAGGAGGGTTTTCCCCGTTCCCGGCGGTCCCACCAGAAGAACACCTTTGGGAATCCTTCCCCCCAGCCTCCTGAATTTATCCGGGTTCTTCAGAAACTCCACCACTTCCTGGAGTTCTTCTTTGGCCTCATCGATTCCCGCCACATCGGCAAAAGTGACCTTGGTTTCGCTCTCGGCGAAAAGCTTGGCCTTGCTTTTACTGAAAGACATCACCCCATATCCCGGCCCCATCCTCTTCATCGCAAAGCGCCAGATCAGGAAAAAAACACCGAGGGGGAGGATCCAGGAAAGAAGGTTGCCCAAGAATTTACTTTCATAGAATCCGGTGTAATTCACCCTGTGCTCATCCAGCTCTTTAACCAGGCCGGGGTCTTCCACCCGGTTGGTAACAAATTCCTGTTCTCCCTTCTCCCCTTTCCCCTTGAGCTTTCCGGTTATTCTCTCGGGTCCGATGACCACGGTGTTCACCTGCCCATCGGCCAGTAACTGTTTAAACTTGCTGTAGGAAATGGTCTCTACCTGAGGGGCCAGGTAATAGGTTTGGATGAGGGTGATCAAAAGGAAAACGATCAGGAAATACCAGATACTGAAATGGGTCTTGGGAGGAAGGGAGCTTTTTTTCTTCTGAGGATCCTGGGGATTGAATAAAGACTTCAACTTCTCTGCCATACTTTCGTCTGGTTTATTCTGTTCTTCCGAGGCCATATCTCTCTCCTTTTCCAGGCAAGCAAATAGATGGCAGCAGGAAGGATATTTTCATTTTACTCTGAAAAATCAAAAGATTCAATTCTCCAAAATCTCTGCTTAGGGGCTATTGAATTGAGGCTAAAGGGGAAAGGCCGCTCAGTTAGCGCAGGGGGAATGGGAGAGAGACCTTAGCTTTGGAGAAATGGTAGAAGCCCCGCTGCGCGGAAGAAGTCACCACTGTGCCTTTGGGCGACAGAAGGTCCTCCGATTGGTCTTGGGGAAGGATGGGGGATTTTGAGACTTACTTGATGGTTTTGCGGATCTCCTCAGAAAACATCAAATCGACGGGTAATCCCCTATTTTTTAGCTTGGCGACGATTTTCTGCCGGTCTTCTTTGGACTTATTCTGACAGAATTTGAATTTGCCGGAGACTTCCTCCGCGGTTAAGGCATAGACCCCGGTCGCCCTGAGGACCTTCTCGTACATAGGATCCTTGGGGGATATTTCTTTAAACCTCCCTTCGGGTTGGTACTTCTCCATCAGCCGGTTGAGAATGGAGCACTTCTCTTCCGGATCTTCAATGGCCTGGCATCGCCCGCGCACCAGCGCGGACTTGAAGGCCGCGGTGGCCGCGGTGGCATTCTCTTCGGAGAGGAGGTGAGAGGGAAGATACAGCTGCGCGGATACTGCTACAAACGTCGCTCGTGGGTCATGTTTTAAACAATCGAAACGTTCTCCGGCGATGGCCCCATGCCAGAGGATGCGTCCGTCATAAACAAAATTCAAAGGGGTGACCCTCGGCCAGCCGTCGGGCCCGTTGAAGGAAAGGTATCCGATTTCGGCGGTCTTTAAAACCTCATTGATTGGTTCTCGCTCTTTCACCTCAAATTCTTTTCTTCTCATCAAACCCCCCAAAAACAGGATTCAGGAGACAGAAATCAGGAGGCAGAAGAAAGAATAGGTTTTTCTTCCTGAATTCTGACTCCTAGTTTCTGTTTTCTATGAAACCTGAAAGTTGAAACTTTTTAGGCTGAAAACTGCGCTATAATAGCACACATGGAAGAGCCGGAAAATAGGGAATTAGTAAAAATCATCCTGGAGCGCATCGGTGCCCGGGGAAGAATCCCTTTTGCCGAATTCATGGACCTCGCCCTTTACCACCCCCGGGAAGGATATTATCAGTCTTCCCGGGAAAAAATCGGGCCCGGGGGGGACTATTATACCAGCCCTCATATTCACCCCATCTTCGGAGCTCTTCTATCCCGTCAGCTTCATCAGATGTGGGAGATCCTTGACCGCCCCTCCCCCTTCAACATTATAGAGATGGGAGCGGGGAAGGGACTGCTTTGCTCCGACATTCTGGCCTATTGCCAGAAACAGTGGCCGGATTTTTACCAAAATCTGACCTACCTCATCGCCGAAATCAGCCCGGCTCTTCAAGATAAACAGAAATTCCTTCTTTCCCGCTTTGGGACCGGAGGAAAAGTGGAATGGGTTCTCCCGGATGCTCTTATGAACGGGACAAGGCCTTTTACCGGGTGTTTCCTCTCCAACGAACTCATCGATGCTTTTCCCGTCCACCTCGTCCAGCAGAGCGAGGGGCGTCTCTGGGAAATCTTCGTCACCGCGCGGGACGGCTCTTTTCAGGAAATCCTCGGTCCTCCCTCTACTCCGCTCATCGAAGAGTATTTTCGTCTCTATGGATCGACCCTAACAGAAGGGCAGCGAGCAGAAGCGAATCTGAAAGCCCTGGAATGGATAGAAGGGGTAAGCCGAGCCCTTCGACGGGGATTTGTTCTGACGATCGATTATGGGTACGAAGCGGTTGAGCTTTATCACCCCGAACGCGGCGAGGGAACGCTGCTTTGTTATTTTCTTCACACCACTTCTTCTAATCCCTACCAGCGGATTGGGCACCAGGATATTACGGCTCACGTGAATTTCACCGCTTTGATCAAAAAGGGGGAAGTCCTGGGTCTGCAAAAAGTTGGTTACACCGAGCAGTATAAATTCCTGGTGGCCCTGGGTTTGCTTCAAGAGTTGGAAAACCTCGAGAAAGCTTCTGATCGATATTCCGGCCCCGCTTTTTTGAAGAATAAGCTCTCCATGAGGAATTTCCTGATTCCCGGTGGAATGGGTACCCTTTTTAAGGTTCTGGCCCAAAGCAAGGGGCTTGACGAGCCTGAGCTCCTGGGTTTCCAGGATCCTTTCCGCCGCGCCTGATGAACTCAACGATGAACCCAACAAAGAGAGGTTGAACGAACGTAGGGGCAATTCCAAAATTGTCCTTACGAGGAACCCTCTTCCCTCTGAGGCGGGTATCCTCCGCTACTTTATTCCTACCCCCTGGAGGGGGTGAAGATTCAACTTGAATCAAAGGAAGGAAAAAAGTTAAATTTAGACCTGGAGGGAAAATTGAAGGCGGAAATGTTATTTTGAATGTTGCCTCATGACTAAACAGGCAAAATCAAGGAGCGAACCCTTTACCCGCGCCTTAAAAGAGCTGGCCGATAAGAATGTTCCTTACCGGGTGATGACTTTCGAGGCCCGGGAAAAGTCGGCTGAAGAAGTCTCCCGGGAGACCGGTTTTCCCCTGGCGCAGGTGGTCAAGACCCTCCTGGTCCAAGGGGCTTCAAAAAAATATTACTTGGCCCTCTGTCCTGGAGATTCCCAGGTCAACCTCAGAGCCCTAGCCAAGGCTTTGCATGAGAAGTTTGTCGAGATGGCCAAACGGGAGGACGTTCCTAAAATAACGGGGTATTTCATCGGCGGCGTCAGCCCCCTGGGAGCCCACCGTCCTCTTCCAGTAATGATGGAACAATCCATCCAGGCTGTGCCTGAGATCTCCATCAGCGCTGGGCAGTGGGGATGTCAGGCCGTCCTCCGGCCTTCAGATTTGATGCGGCACCTCGGGGATCGAGTAACCATAGTCTCTTTTGCCCAGGTTGAGGGGGAGGGGTTAGAGTTTTAAGGTCGGAGTTCCTCCCCTTCCCTTTTGGGACAGTGTAAAAAACAAGTCAACATAAATCTTGTCCTTCAGAAGGAGCTTCGTTATGGCTAAAGAACGGCTCATTGTCATTGGCGGAAATGCGGCAGGAATGAGCGCAGCTTCTCAGGCTCGTCGTCAGAAACCCGAACTTGAGGTGCTCGCTTTCGAAGAGAGTCCTCACACCTCTTACTCTGCCTGAGGGGTCCCTTATTACATCGGCAGGGTTGTCGATGATGTCCGAGTTCTCGTGGTCCGAACCCCGGAGGCGTTCCGGGAGAAACAGGGGATTGATGCCCGAGTTTTTCAGAGAGTTACTGAAATCGATGTAAAGCAGGGGCAGGTCCAGGTGCAGGATTTAAAGACCGGGAAAACCAGGCAGGAATCTTTCGACCAGTTGCTGATTGCCACGGGTGCGGTCTCGATCCGGCCCGAGATTCCCGGCATCCGTTCTCGGGGAATTTACGATTTGAATACCCTTCAAAGTGGAATTGAGGTACGCCGGGCCGTAGACGAAAAGAAGCCCGGGCAGGTTGTGATTGTTGGGGGAGGTTATATCGGTCTGGAGATGGCCGAAAATTTTGTCCGCCGCGGGCTGAACGTGACCATCGTAGAGAAAACCCCCCAAGTGATGAACACCCTGGACCCCGACATGGCTGCCCAGATCAACAAAACCCTGCAGGAAGCCAGGCTCAAACTCTGCCTAAATGAATCCCTCAAGGGATTTGATATTGGCGAGGAAGAGGTTCGGGGGGTGGTAACGGATCAACGTACCCTTCCGGCCGATCTGGTCCTCCTCGGGCTGGGGGTCCGGCCGAATTCTGCTCTGGCCGGAAAGGCCGGAATTCCTCTGGGTAAAACGGGGGGGATCAAGGTAAACGAAAGGATGCGGACGGAGGCGCAAGGCGTCTGGGCGACGGGAAACTGCTGCGAATCGCTTCATCTGGTCAGCCGTCGTCCGTTCTTTCTTCCCCTTGGAACTGTCGCCAATAAACAGGGGCGAGTGGCCGGGATCAATATTGCCGGAGGGCAAGCGACTTTTCCGGGCGTGGCGGGAACAGCGATGGTCAAGGTTTTTGAGCTAGAAGTGGCCCGGACAGGCTTACAGGAAAGGGAGGCCCGGGAACTGGGGCTGCCTTACATTACGGCGAAGATTGAAACCCAAACCCGCGCCCGCTATTACCCGGGCACCGGGGAAATGACCGTTAAGATCTTGGCCGAGAAAGGAACCGGGCGTCTCCTGGGTGGACAAATCGTGGGGAGGGAGGGAGCAGGCAAGCGAATTGACGTACTGGCCACGGCTCTCCATTCCGGTCTTACGGTGGAAGATATGATCAACCTGGACCTGGGTTATTCTCCTCCTTTTTCCGCCGTTTGGGACCCGGTCCAGATCGCAGCCCGCCAGGCGGCCAATCTGGTTTAAATCTTTCGCCACAGAGAACACAGAGGGATACTTTATATTCTCTAAAATACCTTCTTCTTTGCTTAATCCCTCTCCATCAATCCTTTTTATCGGGCCAGATAAATCCTATCTATCCCCCCTTAGAAAAGAGGCTGGGAGATTTGAAAGTCATTCGACGAAATTCTCCGTGTCCTCAGTACTATCTATTGATCCCTGGCAGGTCAAGCCCATTCATCAATTTTCGCCTCCATTCTTACTTCTCTCCCCCTCCACCTGGGCCAAAGGCTGCCCTCCAATCTCTCGCTCTTGAGGCTTTTAAAAACATTGTTGGTCCGAATTTTTTGAGTTATATTTCTTCTGACAGTTCGTGCATCCTTGTCATTACAAAATAAGAGCGATCAAATTCTCAAGAACATGGAAAGGAGAGTCTCATGAGTGAATACTTCTATGCCCTCGATGCCCGCAAGCACTACAAGGATCTTATGGAAGCTCAGAAGGATATGTTCCAGGCTTTCATCAACTTCAACAGCGAGATCTTCGAAAAGAAAAGTGCCCTTCCCAGGAAGATGAAGGAACTCATCGCCATCGCTGTAGCTCATACAACTCAGTGTCCTTACTGCATCGAGGGTCATGTCAAAGCAGCGAAAAAGGAAGGGGCCACCGATCAAGAGATCGCCGAAGCCATTTTCGTAGCTGCTGCTTTGAGGGCCGGTGGGGCTTTTGCCCACTCCACGATTTCGATGGGGGTGATTAAGGGAATGGAAGGAAAGTAGGGGCAATTCATGAATTGCCCCTACGGGATTGTGGCATCGCTGTGAAAGACCAGACTGCCCACAATAACAGCAGTCTTTTGAGCGGATGGTTTACTTTTGCATCTGAATCAGGGCCGCAGCGACTTCCCGGGCAATCTCCCGGAGATTCTCCCGTACAGCTGCCTCATTATCCAACCAGGTATAGTGAGACTGCTTGGTGAAAGAAAAGGCCAGAATCGATCTGGAGGTGGCTAAATCGATGATTTCCCCCACAGCCTTGACCTCCGTGGCTCCAAAGTCGAACAATTCGCCCAACTTTCTTTGTCGCGCGTCTCCCCCTTGAACCCGGGTGATGGTTCCCTGGATCAGGATATCTCCCCTGGCCAGTTCCCCCGGAGTGATCACCAGGGGGTGTCGAAAACCAGCGTTTCGCAGAAACCGCTGGATATCCAGGGCCATCGCTTCTCCGAAATCTCGCACTGCCCCTTGGTTTACACCGGTAGCGATCTGGGGGGCAAAATCAAAATGCTGGATGAGGATGGCCTTCCCTTCGGGATTGAAGGGGTACGATTGGACGACCAGACCGGGCCACTCCGTGGCACAGCCGAACAAAAAGAAGAGAGTCAAGGCAAGGAGAAGAATTCGCTTCATGGTTCCTAACAATATAGCAGATTGAGACCCCCTTTTTGAATTGTTTTTTTTCCGGCATTCTGCCCTCCGCATTCGAATGTTTCCTTGACAAAACTTCCTCGATTCGTTAGAAGAATAATTGTAGGAAAAATCGCGAGAATGTAGTATGCTTTGCCGAATTGCCAAGCAATCCCATGGATGAGACAGTTTCCCCCCGAATTCTTTCCCGGACCGAGCACCCTATTTCCCGAAAAAACATCGACCCGGACGCCCTTAAGATCCTGTACCGGCTTCACAACCATGGGTTTTTGGGCTACCTGGTGGGAGGGTGCGTCCGGGATCTCCTCCTGGGGAAGACCCCCAAGGATTTTGACGCGGCCACGGATGCCCATCCTCGGCAAATCCGGGAGCTCTTCCGTAATTCGCGGTTGATTGGCCGCCGGTTCCGTCTGGCGCATGTTTATTTCTCGGGTGGCAAATACATCGAAGTCTCCACTTTTCGCCGGCACTCAGAATTTGACTCTTCCAACCCGGAGACTCATCCCCAG
>Ga0187881_10005159_pt1 | contig 10180 bp, 3 predicted proteins | sample June2016WEW_19_1_2_FD_133017 | JGI IMG/M metagenome (GOLD analysis project Ga0187881, IMG submission 133017) | Peatland microbial communities from SPRUCE experiment site at the Marcell Experimental Forest, Minnesota, USA - June2016WEW_19_100 | ecosystem: Environmental > Terrestrial > Soil >...
CGGTACGGCAAGCTGCGTGGGGGAGAAGTTCCAGATGGCCTTGATACCCAGGGAAACGATGCGCCCGGCAACGGATTGCGCGGCATCCTTCGGCACGCAGATGATGGCGATGCCCACGTCGAAGCTGCGCACGACCCTCTGAAGTGACTCCATGGGGAGGATGGTAAACGCTCCAAGAATGCTTCCCGTTTTTGCAGGGTCGTTGTCGAAGATTGCCACCAGGCGAAGACCGTATTGGGCAAGTCCCGGATACTGGCTGAGCGCCGATCCCAGATGGCCTGCGCCGATCAGGATGGCCGTGTTCTCATAGTTGATGCCCAGGAACTCCTCGATGGCCTTTTTCAACCCGAGAATGGAATACCCGGCTTTCGGCTTTCCCTTGTAGCCGATGAGGGACACGTCCTTGCGGACCTGCGTGTCGTCGATGCGGAAGAACTGGGCCAGGTGACGGGAAGATACGTACGATTCCCCGCGGGCCTGCATCTCTGCCAGTATCTGGTGGTAGAGGGGGATGCGTCTCAGCGTCTGTTCAGGAATAGGGTGATCTATCGTTTCCAGAAGCTCTCTCTGTTCCACTGGTCCGCTGTCACGGAGAAAGCTTCTTGAGCTGGTCCTGGAGCGAGAGGGTCTTCTCCACCGTCCGGATGCTGTCCGCAGCAGGTTGATACTTGGGATCTATCACCAGCGCCTGCTTCCACAGCTCTATGGCTTTTGCGTAGTCCCCGTTCGCGAACTCATCCACCCCCTGCAGGTAGAGTTGCTCCGCACGGGCCTCCCTCTCCGCCCGTCCTGAATCCCCGAGGTCGATCTTTGCCTGCACGCTGAACTTGTCCAGCGGGCTCAACTGCCCGCTGAGGTCGAGGTTGTAGTTCACGTCGAAATTGAGCGTCCCCAGCTCGATCAGCGTTCCCAGGCTGAGTCGCGGGTTGTCGGCCTTCATCAGGACGCCGCCCTGCACGGAAAGGAAGCTTGTCATGGCGACGGATGTGCCGACCGCCACGTTCCAAGTCTCCGCCGGAGGCTGCCACGGAAACATGAAGGGGTAATTGAAGTCAGCGGCTATGGTCCATGGCCGCAGGGGGTTCCAGGCGATCCCTGCGCTGGCCGTCTGGGGAAGAGTCTCATCCGACAAGGTGGTGATGCCGAGGTTCTTCACCGCGGCCCCGACAGAGAAATTGCGCGTGCGAGAGGAATAGAACTTCAGCAGGTTGAAGCTGGTCTGCACCCCGAAATCCGCCATGACAGCCAGAGAGGACTGGTCGGCCGCGAAAACTGCGGGGATGTTCCGGTAGGCCATCTTCAGATTGCCCCCAACCGAAACTCCGCTGAAATAGTATCCTGAGAAGAAATTGTACGACACATTTGCAGTGGCGACCGTTTCAGTGATGTAATCCTGGGCGCCCGCCAGCCCCCACTCGTTATACGCGGTGAAAGGGACGTACAGGAACTTGCCTCCAAGGCCGATTCCCAGGTCATTGAACCGCATCGTGTAGATGGCCCCTTCCATGTTCGAGTCCGCAATCCATGCGTGATGGTAGAAGGACAGCTCGGTGCGGCTGAGACGCGAGCTGGCGGCAGGATTGGATTCCATGAACCCTCCGTCTGCGGCCATGGCGGTATAGGCCGTTCCCATCCCTTCATACATTCCTCCCATGGGGATGAGCAGGGTGGGGAAGACGGTGAGTCCGGTGTTGGGGTCTGCGAAGTTTTTCAAGAGGTTGGTCCAGGCAGAATAGAAATCCGCACTATCCGCCCAGGAAGCAGCGTGAATCGTGACGAGAAAGCAGCAAATGGTGAAAAATTTCACGCCTTTCATCAGGTTCAATTATACATCGGTTTGCGCCAACAATCCATTGACAGGGATGTCGAGGGGCTCCCCATGCACAGGGATGTCGAGGGTTGCCCAGGGATACGGAGCACCAGCGCGGGGGTGACCACCTGTCGATTTTCGTCGATAATAGAAATGTGGAGTTCTGTGCGGACACATAGCCTGAAAGCCCTTCCGCTCATGGTGTGCCTCATGTTTCTGCCGGCCGTTCCGGCCGTTTGCGGCGGGCAGCAGGAAGCCAGCATGTCCGATGTCCAGCGCCTCATGGCGCAGCTGGACTACCCTGGGGCGCTTAAGCTGCTGGCTAAGATCCAGCGGGATCATCCGGACCGGCGTGATGAGACTCAGCGCCTAATCATGCAGATAATTGCAAATCAGGGAAAGGAATACAATCAGGTTCTGTCGCAGCTCATCCACGTGCTGTACGAGGAGCAGGACCCGCAGAAGGCGTTGCCGCTCATCAATACCCTGCAAAAGCTCGACCCGAACAGGTCCGCCGCTGAAGCGCGGAGGTCGCTTCTCTATGTGAAGTTTCTGAACCTCATGGATTCCGCCGCCGGCCTGCTCCGCCAGGGGAAGAGTGCGGAGGCAATTGACCTCTACCTCCAGCCCATAACGGACCCCGGGAAGGCAGGGTTCGACATTGACAAACCGAGCTTCGACGCCGCTGGGTACGGCGATATCGTGACTGCGAGCGTCCGAGGCGCCGTGGCTCGGATCGTCGACGCAGCGGCGCAGGCCCGCGGCGAAACGCAGTCCTTGCAGGGGGCGGAGTCAGCGCTGAGCTCTTTCGTGACGTCAAAAGCGGGCGGCCAGAGCCCTGAACAGCTGGACGCCGTCCTCGTGCCCCTTGCGCTTGCGCGCCAGCAGGAAAGGACGGTGCTGGCTTCTGTTTCCGCTCTTGATGCCGTCAGCAGGGCCATGGGGCAGAGCCCCCAGGGCACCGGGGGGGAATCCTACCTCCGGTACATCACCTCCCTCTGCCAGGGGAGAAAAGACAAGCCGCCAGAGGGCATCGCACAAGCCATTACAATGACGTGGGAGCCCGGAGCAGAGGCGGCGGCGAACGCCGCAGCCGCAGCAGCAGCGTCGGCCTATTCGGCGGCCCGGCAGCCGTTCGACCAGGGTGACATGTCTGCAGCCGACCCGAGGCTTCTGGAGGCCTATAACCGGGGGGTGCTGGCCGTCAAAGCAATCTCCTTCCTTGCCGGCACCATCTATCCTGCAGCGGACTGGGAGTTCTCATCCCAGGATGCCGCCCGACTGCGGACCCTGCTGGAAAAGATATCGCAGAGCCAGGAAGTGGCTGCCGAGGCCTATTCCCTGAGAACGCTGATCTCTTATGAAAGGGAGGCGCAGGCGCTGCCTCCGGACTCCACTCAGGACCCGACAGTGCTCGAATCGGCGCGCAGGGACGTGCACGCCCTGCAGGACAAGTCGGCCCAGGCAAGCAAGGAATGGCTGACGAGGGCCGCCGAGCTGGCCCGGCAGCGGGAGACGGGTCCGGCGCTCGGCCTGCAGGTCGATGCTGCAGCTGCGATGGCTGCGAGATTCGATTCGTTCACGGATGAGCTTTCACGCGAGGATCTGGGATACGCGGTCCCCCTTGCCCGGATCGAGGCCGGACAGTTCGAGACGCGCCTCTCCCAGGTGGTCAGGCAGCGCGTCGACGGCCAGGACAGGATGAACGGAACGGTGAACGGCAGGCCGCCGGCTCAGGACGTCTTTGTCCAGAGAAAGCCGGCGGAAGCGCTGAACGTCTTCAACCAGGTGTCATCTGACCTGAGCCAGATCCAGGCCGACATGGAGTCCTACAGGACGAAGTGGAGCTCTGACAGGAGCTATGTCGCCACCAGCGCCCAGACCGCAGCCCTCCTGGCAGGTCTCGATGTGACAGGGGCGAAGGTTCGGGCGGAGGCGAGCGAGCTTTCCCGCCTGACTCAGCTGGCCGAGCAGCAGGACGAGCAGGCGCTGACCAAACGCAAGGAAGCAGACCTTGCTTTTACAGACGGGGGCAGGGCATTGTCGGCAAAGCAATATGATGCGGCGAAGCTCCAGCTTGACGATGCGCGCGACCTGTACCTGGATTCTCTCCTCCTTGAGGAAAACCCGGACGTTCGCAAGCGCTACACTGTCGAGATACCCGCCCTGATCGACCGGATCAACAAGGCCATAATAGAGCAGTATGTGGCCGAGGTGGACGTCCAGGTGAGTGCAGGGAGAAAGCTGTTCGAAGGCGGTGAGTTCCTGAAGGCTTTCCTCACCCTGGAGACAGCCCAGGCTCGATGGAAAGCGACCCTGGTAGACAGGCCCAACACAGACCTGGACAACCTGCTGGAAAAGGTCCGAAACGCGCTTCGGGTGAGCGGGGGAAGGGATCTTGCGCCCGACGACTCTCGTGCGCCGGCAGTCAATGGGTTCCTCAACCTTGCGAACGACAAGGTTGCTCGGGCGGACAAAATGCAGAAAAACGACCCTCAAAGAAAACAGCTTCTTGAAGACTCCTACGCCAACGTCAACTCAGCGCTGGACGTGGCACCGGTCTACCGTACAGCCAAGGCCCTTCAGCTGCGCATCCGCAAGCTGCAGGCCAAGGACGACGCAGCGTTCAGGGCGGAGGCGAAAATCCAGATAGACGAGATCATCAGCGAGTACCATGACAAGAAAGGCCAGCCCGAGAGACTGTATTTCGCCCTGAAGGACTACCAGGACATCCTGCCGGACTATCAGCCGATGAAGGATGCCATCCAGGAGCTGGAGATCAGCCTGGGCTTCCGTATCCGGCCGCCATCTGCCGCCGAGATCTCCAGCTCGAATGACGCCTTGACGCAGGCGCAGACCCTCTATGACCCCGCGAACCCGCTGACTTTCGACCCTGCGCTGACAGACCTGGACGCCGCCATCAGGCTCAATCCCTCCAATGCCAGGGCCATCGCGCTTCGCCGGGCAATCCTCCTCAAGGCGGGGAGCCCCGAGGCCAGCGCAATCTCACCGGCCGGTCTTGCCAGGTTCGCCGAGAGTAAGCGCCTCTACAACACGGAAGACTACGCCGGCGCGTACAACATACTTCAGGGCCTTATGACTTCCGATAAGCGCAACGCAAGCTATCCGCCCCTTGCGCAGCTGTACCTCCTGACGCAGCAGAAGCTGGGGCTCAGATGAGCAGGTCCATTCGAGCGCTGCTCCTGTTGTGCGCAGTCATTCTGCCCACTCACGCCGCGACAGCCCAGGACATTTTCTGGGAAAGACCTCAGGTATTCGAGGACCAGCAGGTGCGGTTCTCCAGCTCGTGTGCCGGTGACGGCCGCATGGCGGTTGCATGGGAGGAGGTCGTTCCCCAGGGGAACAGCAGCGGCGCAATCTACCTTTCCCTGGGCGTCAGCAGCGACGGAGCCACCTGGACATGGCACCGCCGATTCTTCGGGCCCGTCCAGTACAGCGGGCTGGAACCCGGCTCCGAGCCCCAAGTGTATTCAATGGTTGTCGACCGCGACGGGAGAATTCTCGTTGCCGTGACCTCCGCTGAACGGGAGATCACGATTCTTGCCTCTGCTGATCCGAACCTGGCCTTTGCTCCCGTTGCGCATATTTCCTCCCCGGAGCCGCTGGTGGCTCCCAGCCTTTTCCTCACTGAAGCCGGGACCTTCCTGCTTTTCACCACCCAGGCCGCCGGCAACAGGTCCAGCCTGTCCCTGGCGTGGAGCTCCTCTCGCGATGGGCTCTCGTGGACTTCTTTTGCGCCTTTCATCGTGGCAGGAGAGCCGGGGGACGGCATCCAGCTCCAGCCAGATCACGTCACCTTCCATGGACGCGAAATTGTCGTCTTCCAGTCGCAGAAGATCGGCCAGGACGACTATCAGGTGTTCCTCAAGGAAAGCCTTGATGGGGGTGGAAGCTGGCAGCCGGCCCGGCCGGTCACAACACTTCCGGGCTTCGCGGAGACTATCGACGGCACGGAGTTCAAGCCGGAGAACTTCACCAACCAGAGGCCCCGCATCGCGGTTCTTGGAAATGTCCTTGGCCTGGCCTGGGAGCGCACGCTCCTGGGAAGGGCAACAGCGAACCTCTACTACTGCGAGGTGGACGGAGATGGGGCGGTCACAAGGCCTATGGAGCGGGTTGACCCTGCCTCGGGAAGCCTTTTCGCACAAGTGATCTCCTTCGGATCGCGCGAGCTGCTTCTGTACGAACAGAACGCCGCGGGAGCATACAGGGTGATTCTGTCGGAGAAGGGCAAGACATGGACCCCGCAGGTACTGGGCCGCGGACTTGCCGGCAGCGCTCAGTTCCCTCACGCGGTAGCTTTCAAGGGATCGTTGTACGTCTTCTGGGAGGTGAAGGGCGCGACGACGTCGCAGCTTGTGGCGCTTCGCCCCAAGACGTCAGTGGCGGCCCCTTCCCTCATTGCCGTCGGCTTCCAGCCCGACGCTCCGGTCAGGAGCGATGTTGCCACTGTTCGCTGGAAGCAGCCGGACGATTCTGTGGGAATAGAGTTGTACGACGTGACGGTCAGCTATGGCGACGCTGTCGTAGAAAAGAAGAGGCTCACGGCGGACGCTCCCGACATGACGTTCTCCCGGCCCGTCACAAGGGATGGTACCTGGCGGATTGAGGTAGTCGCCCAGGACATCGCGCACAACCGCTCGAAACCGGTGTTCCTGGACTTTGTCCGGGACACAACGCCGCCGCGTCCAGTAGTCATCAGCGCGCCGGCCGTCGATGCGACAGGGTTCCTTCCCTCCAATTCGTTCACGGTAAGCTGGACCCCGTCCCCTGACAAGGACGTAGCGGGCTATACGTGGGAGGAACAGAGAGTGGCGGCCTCCCCGGAGGAATACCAGGCAATCAAGGTGAAGCTCCTGTCTCCGCCCGCCCGGCCTCTGACTTCGGGAACCTTAGTGGCGTTCGACAACCTGGAGAACGGGGTCCACGCCTTCACTGTGGAGGCAATTGACAGGGCCGGCAACGTGAGCGAGCCCTCCACGATCTTTCTTGACCTGAACAAGTTCAGGGCCTTCACCGCCATCTACGCGGTGCTTTCCTCGGCAGACGAAGCAGGGAACATTCACTTGGCAATCCGTGGGAAAGGGTTTATCGCCAACGGCGCTGTCCGGGCGGTCTACATCACCCGCCGGGACGCCCCGCCGTACGACCGCGAGTTCACTGCGGGGACCGGCGGGTTCTCCGTGACAAGCGATACGCAGATCAATGGACCGCTCCTGGACAACACGGTCCCTTCGGGCTCGTACCTGGTTGGACTTCTGCAAAGCTCGGGCAAGCCGTATTTCTGGCCGGGGGGAAGAATCGATTTCGAGGTGCCGGGAACCATCAGGGTAGGCAGCTTCAATATCCTGCTCCCGCGCTGGATAGGCGGCGGGGCTCCCCGTTACGGCGCTCCGCTGGACAGGCTCATCGTCGTGCTGGTAGTGGTAATGCTCGTCGTGCTCGGGCTGGTCTCTGCGCGAAAGGCTGTGTCCGTGGCGCAGGAAGGGGCCCTGATCCGTGGAGAAATCCTGGCCCTCCTGGAGGGCAGGCCGTCTGCCGCCTGGGAGGAAAGGAAAATGCGAATGAAAGAGCTTCAAAGGAGAGGCGTCGGCCTCCGACTCAAGTTCACCCTTCTCATGGTGGTCCTGGTGACGATCATTGTGCTGATCGTGTCGGTTCCCCTGGGTGTGCAGATGATCGGGCAGCAGAGCCAGTCACTCGCGGACGGACTGGAGAAGCGCACGGACCTCCTCATCGGGACCATCGCGGCCAGCGCTGAGGCTGAAATTCGAAAGGGAACAGCGTACGGCGGCGACATAGGGATTTCCTCGGTTCCCGACATTATCAAGCCGATGGAAGAGGCGCGTTTCACCACCATCACCGGACCTGCAGATACGCTCCGCTACCCCAATACCCCTGCGCGGGACTTCGTGTGGGCCAGCAACAGCGACTCATGGAAAAAGCGCAAGGCCGCGGGGACGTTCGAGGTGGCCATGGAGCAGGAAAAGGACGTTCTGTCCGCCACTGTGGTGCCCGATCTGCAGAAGCGCATCAACGACACGGCCCCCCGCAGCCTGGCTGCGGAGCTGGACGACTGGCAGAAGTCCCGGGACCGCTACCAGGAGCTTGACGCCATGCGCAACCGCACGCCGGCGGCGCAGTCCGAATATGCGGCCATTCTCCGCGATCTGCCCAAGAAGATCGCCAACATCGATTCGGCCCTGAAGACGCTCCCTGAGAACGATGTGTACAGTGAGCCGCGTTTCGACCCGCACAGGCCGCTTGCCCCCCGGTATCTCTTCTACAAGCCGATCGTATACTTTGTCCCCGGCGACAGGTCCTTTGACCAGGGCCTGGTGCGCCTGGAGGTCGATACCACGACAATAACCAGGCAGATCGCGGATTCGACCAACAGGCTGATCAGGAGCACGGCGCTCATCGCCCTTGCCGCAATTGCCCTGGGGATCCTGGGGGCGGTCATCATGGCAAACATTACCGTCACCCCGATACGGAGGCTCGCGCGGGGAGTGGAGGTCATCCGGGATACAGAGGACAAGGAGGAGCTGAAGGGCCATTCCATCACCGTGCGCACCCGCGACGAGATCGGCCTGCTTGCGGACACCGTGAACGCCATGACGCAGGGACTGGTCAAGGCCGCGATAGCCAACAAGGAGCTTCTTCTGGGCAAGGACGTCCAGAAGATGTTCCTGCCCCTGGAGAAGGATGCACAGAACAGGAAGGGGACGACGGCCAGGGAGAAAACCGATCGTCTGGAGATCTACGGATACTACGAAGGGGCCAAGGGAGTCTCGGGAGACTACTTCGACTTCAAGAAGCTGGACCAGACCCACTATGCCCTCATCAAGTGCGACGTATCGGGCAAGGGGGTGCCGGCTGCCCTCATCATGGTGGAGGTCGCAACACTTTTCATCAGCTACTTCAGGGACTGGCTGAAGCGCAGGGAAAGTATCTCTCAGCTCAAAGACGCCAAGGCGCGCGAGAAAGCCCTTCATGAAATGGAACGCATCGATCCCCTTGTGTACACGATCAACGACATGCTGGAAGAACGCGGCTTCGTGGGCAAGTTCGCGGCCCTCACCGTGTGCATCTTCAATGCGGAGACCGGCATCGTGAACATCTGCAACGCGGGAGACACCAAGATGCACGTGTTCGACGCAGACCAGGGGCGCATGATCAGCAAGGACCTCCCGGACTGCCCTGCCGCCGGATCTTTCCCCTCCATTCTGGTGGATATGAAGTCTCCGTTCCGACAGGTGCCCCACCACCTCGATGCGGGTGACGCGCTGTTCCTGTTCACGGACGGTTTCGAAGAGGCCAAGCGAAAGCTGCGAAGCCCGTCCTTCGAAGTCATGCAGTGCGACGAGCCGGGCCTGAAGGACAACGAGGAGCACCTGGGGACGCACAAGAAAGGTGACGACAACGAAGAGTTCGGGACCGCCCGGATCTATGGAATCGTCAACTCCGTGTTCAACCGCGGTCTCTACAGGCTGGAGCGGAGCCATAACCCCGTGCCCGGAGAGGAGCTTGTGTTCGATTTTTCCAACTGCGCCGGGCTGCTCGAAGAGGCCGTGCTCGCCATGGTGGCCGTTGAGAAGGTGTATCGGCTCATTCCGGACCCCCAGGCGGGGGACGACAGCAAGGTTGTGGTGGAAGCAAAGGTGGATGCCTTCCTCAAGAAGCACTTCCTGCAATACGCCCGGTATTTCTCGCACAAGGTGGACGGCCAGGATGGGGCGAGCAGCCTGACCTTCACAAACCTGAAGGAAGACGAACAATACGACGACCTCACGCTGCTCGTGATCCGACGGATCTGAGGTGCCGATACAGGAGATAATGAGAGAATACGCCATGAGAAAGATCCTTTGCGCAGCCGCGCTGGTCGCGGCCTTCAGCTCGCTCGGGTTCGCACAGGGTGCGAGCGTCACGATCCAGAACGAAGAAGCGGTAGCGTTCTATTACACCGTGGACCCCCTGGATCTGGCTCAGGTCACCCCGGGGAGCCCGTCCGCGGCAACGAAGGTGGCCGAGTTCTTCGCCACGCAGGCCACGGAGCCGCAATTCCAGGCGCTGGCGCCAGGAGGGCAGGCAACCCTGCGCGGTCTCTCCGACGGGGCACACCTGCTGGTAGGGTTCTTCAAGGTGGAAAACCAGGATACCTTCCCTGTTCGCGTGATCACGCTGCAGGCTGACAGCTCGATGGGAGAGCGCTTTTATTCTGTCTACGGCAGCCCGGCTCTCGTGGAGGCGACCCGCGGAGTTGGCCGGCTGTCAGAGTTTGCCAGGTCTTCCTCATCGGAGCAGGGAGAAAAGACCGCCGCAGCGCCTCCGGCCGCAGAGGCCGCGCCC
>Ga0187881_10005162_pt1 | contig 10174 bp, 9 predicted proteins | sample June2016WEW_19_1_2_FD_133017 | JGI IMG/M metagenome (GOLD analysis project Ga0187881, IMG submission 133017) | Peatland microbial communities from SPRUCE experiment site at the Marcell Experimental Forest, Minnesota, USA - June2016WEW_19_100 | ecosystem: Environmental > Terrestrial > Soil >...
CAGCCCGGTCCTCCCCAAGGGGCGGTGTAGCATGGGAAGTCCTTTCTCGGCGAGTGGCGCTGATGGATGCGGCGGCGCGCCCTCGCATGAACTTTCCAGTATAACCGCCGACGGCGTCCGGACCAAGGGCATAGACAGGCAGGTGTGCGCGCGGGCCAGGTGAAGGCAAAGGAAAGAGATGAGATCGTCGAAACGTCAGGTCAGGACTGCGGCGGCGCCGGCGGAGGCGGCTGGCCTTTGGGCGGCTCGTTCTTGGGCGGCTCCGGCGGCTTGCGCTTGGCGAGGGATTCGACCGGCCCGGCCGGCCCGCCGCCGGCGGCGGCCAGCTTCTCGCGCTTGATGGCCTCGTACACTTCCTTGCGGTGGACCGGGATGTGCGCCGGGGCGCTGATGCCCAGGCGCACCTTCTCCCCTCGGACGTCGACGATGGTAATCTCCACGTCGTCGCCGATCATGATGGATTCGTCGCGTTGTCTGGACAGAACAAGCATCCGGCGGCTCCTTCCTTGGAATAGCCGGTTTTTCCTGTCGCCCCCTTATGCCACAAACGCGGCGGGAGCGATAACTGATGTATATATCGTCAAATACATCGGGGGCCGTGAATAAGAAGTTTGGATGCCGATATGGCCGGAACCCTTGCCGCCGCGGGGGCTTTTGGCTACGGTGGGGGCATGAGCAACCAGATTCAGCCGCCGGTGAAGGTGTTGGAATGGGTTGGCGACGCCCGGCGGGGCTACCTGCGCCTGCTGGACCAGACGGCCCTGCCGGCCGCGGAGCGGTACGTGGACTGCCGCGACACGCAAGCGGTCTGGCAGGCGATCCGGGGCTTGGTGGTTCGCGGCGCCCCGGCCATCGGCGTGGCGGCCGGATACGGCATGGTCGTGGCCGCCCAGTGGCTACCCGACGGGCCGGACTTCATCACCGGCCTGGAGGCCGCGGCGGAGTACTTGGCTGGCTCGCGCCCGACGGCTGTGAATCTGGCCTGGGCGGCCCGGCGGGTGCTGGCCCGCGCCCAGAAGATGGGCGGCACGCGCTGCGATGAAACTCGCGAGACCATGCTCCAGGAGGCCCGGGCCATCCACGCCGAGGATGAGGCGATGTGCCTGGCCATCGGGCGAAACGCCCAGGAGCTGATCGCCCGCTGCCGCGGCGTCCTGACGCACTGCAACGCCGGCGCGCTGGCCACGGCGGGCATCGGCACGGCCACGGCGGGCATGTATCTGGCCCACGCGGCCGGAAAACGTTTCACCGTCTATTGCGACGAGACGCGGCCCGTGCTCCAGGGCAGCCGCCTGACGGCCTGGGAGCTGGGCAAGGCCGGTATCGAGGCGGTGGTCATCGCCGATTCAGCCGCCGCGACGGTGATGAAGGAAGGCCGCGTGCAGATGGTGATTACCGGGGCCGACCGCATCGCCGCCAACGGCGACGTGGCCAACAAGATCGGCACCTACGGCCTGGCGGTGCTGGCCGCGCGGCACAAGATTCCCTTCTACGTCGCGGCCCCGTACAGCACGTTTGACCTCGGCACGCCCGAGGGCAGCCGCATTCCCATCGAGCAGCGGGCGGCGGAAGAATTGACCAGCTCCTTTGGCCACCCGATCGCCCCGGCCGGTGCGGCGGTGTACAGCCCGGCCTTCGACGTCACGCCGGCTGAGCTCATCACGGCTATCATCACCGACCGCGGCGTCATCCAGCCCGTCAATGCCGATAGCGTGGCCACAGTGATAAGACGATAAACGGCGGCACCCGGCATTAGGCAATGGGCACTAGGCATTAGGCACCAGGCACTCGTGCAGGGGTTAGTCGCAGATGGACTTGGTCCTTCGGCCGGCCGATGGTGTATAATAAGGATGACACCAGAGGTCTGCCGACCAACAGGCAGGTCAACTCTTTCGGGGGCGAACTGGCTTCGACCGGACGAGTTGCGGTGTCGGTGGCGTGCCCAGGTTCCAAGGAGGCCTGGTAAAACACCTTGGACTAACTTCAGATGCCAATCCCGAATTGGCACTGGCTGCCTAATTAGGTAGCCCGTCCGGTGGGTCTTGCCCGCGAGGCCCGCCAGGACGCAAGCAGCGGGCTTACCGGCTGGGAGTGGCCCGGTTACCCAGTCGGGACATTATGGGCGGGCTCGCCTTCGCCGGACCGTGTCGCCGCGGGCCGGCGAGGGGAGACCAAAACAGCGACTACGCACGTAGAGGCCGGCACTGAAACGTCACGGGACCCGGGTTCGATTCCCGGCGCCTCCATCCTGCTTCGCTCCGGCCTGAGGGGCCGGAGCTTCGCAGGACTTTGTCCTGCGAAGTAAGCGAAGCGAACTAAAAGCAGGTTGCCCTGCGTAGTCTCGGCGCGCCGGGACGAAGCAGGGCATTTTTACGTCATCAGCTCACCTGCGGCTTGCCCGGCTCGCCTCGCCACAGCGAGTCGCCGTGGCGACTTGGCAAGCCGCTGCCAGAAACTGTTTCGACCCCGGGAACACGTGCTCCATTCTACTTCGCTTCCCGCACGTCAGCCGGAAGCCATTCGCCAGTGCCCTCGTCTGTGGCCGACGTTCACGGTGCCAGAGCATGTTGCCGCTTACGGCGTGCGGCGCTTTGACGTAATATGACCGGCGGCGGCAACAGGCGCCTTTTGGGACTTTCCAGACGGGAAACGCATGCGGGATTTCACCCGATCTTTGAAGTACCTCTGGCCTTACCGGCTGCGGATAGGTCTGGCCCTGCTCTGCACGCTGGGTATCAGCGTGCTGTGGGCCGGCGGACTGGCTGCGATCCTGCCGGCGGCCAAGGTGCTGATGTCTTCCGAGGGCCTGCACGGCTGGGTGTACAGGCTGGCGGCCTCGGACCGCCTGGGCGTGGACCTGGTCTCGTACTTGCCCCCCGAGCGCACCCAACTCCAGGGCCAGCAGCTCTCTTGGGTGGTGGCGGTGGGGCAGCCCCATCGTTCGCACCGCAACGCCGGCGCCCTGCTGCCGGGCCAGTGGGTGGTGGGTCTGGAGGATGGCGACGTCGCTCACCGGTTTCTGCGGGCGGATGCACTGCTGCGGCTGCTGGCGATGCAGCAGCCGGATCGGCGGATCACGCTTCGCGTATGCCGGTCGGACAGCGACCAGATTACGCTGTTGCCTGTGGTGACAAGCACGTTGACCCTGTCGACCCAAGCGATGCTTTGGCTGACCCGGCGCTTTCCCGAGCCGCGGACCTTCGCGGACCGCTTCCCGATCCTGTTGACGCTGCTGGTCTTCGGGATCGTCATCAGCATCCTGCGCGACGCCCTGCGGATTCTTCAGGAATTCCTGTCCAGCTCGGCGGTGTGGTACGCGGTGAATGACATCCGCAACGACAACTACAACGTGGCCCTGCGTCTGCCGGTGGGCTATTACGCCAAGCACGGGACCGCCGACGCGATCAGCCGTTTCACCTATGACGTGGGTATGCTGGCCCGGGGGCTCATCACGTTGCTGAGCAAGACGCTGGTGGAGCCCGCCAAGGCGTTGGCGACGCTGGCCCTGGCGCTCATCCTGTCCTGGAAGCTGACCCTGATCGCCCTGATCGCCGGTCCGCCGGCATTCCTGGCCATTCGCCGGCTGGGGCGGGCGATGCGACGCGTTTCGCGCCAGGCGATGCTGAGCATGTCCCAAATGCTGGAGGTGCTGGAGGAGACGCTCGGCGGCATCCGAGTGGTCAAGGCCTACACCATGGAGAATCGCGAGCGCCGGCGGTTCCTGCGGGTCAACCACCAGTTGCTCCGCCAGAACCTCAAGGTGTTCTTTGTGGAAGCGTTGACGGCCCCGATCGTGGAGGCGCTGGGGATCACCGCGGCCATGGCCGCCGTAGCCGTGGCGGGATACTGGGTGCTCCACAATCAGCACGACTTGGACGCCGAGAAGTTCCTGGCGTTGATGGCGTGCCTGGTGGCGATGTTCGACCCGATTCGCAAGCTCTCGTCCGTTTCGACCGTCTTTCACGCCTCGGACGCCGCCGCGGCGCGGATCAGGGAACTGCACGATGCGCCGCAGGAAGTCACGTCGCCCGGGGCGCCCAGTCTGCCGCGCCACCGGCGCAGCATCGAGTTCCGCCACGTCAGTTTCCGCTACGACGGGACGAGCGATGACGCCCTTCGCGACGTCAACCTGACTATCCGGGCCGGCGAGAACGTAGCCATCGTCGGGCCCAACGGTTCGGGCAAGACCACGCTGGTGTCGATGCTCCCGCGATTGTTGGACCCCACGACCGGCCAGGTGCTCATTGATGGGACGGACATCGCGCGGTGCTCTTTGCGGTCGTTGCGGCGGCAGATCGGGCTGGTGACGCAGGACGCCGTACTTTTCCACGCCACGATCGAGGAGAACATCTCCTACGGTCTGCACCGTTCGCAGCCCGACAAGACCCGCCGCGCGGCCGAGCGGGCCTACGTGGACGAATTCATCCGGAAACTGCCCGAAGGATACGGCACCCTTGTGGGCCCCCATGGAGCGACGCTCTCGGGCGGGGAGAAGCAGCGGATCAGTATCGCTCGTGCCATCCTGCGCGACCCGGCTATCCTCATCTTTGACGAGGCGATGAGCCAGATCGACTCCGATTCGGAGCACCGGATTCAGCAAGCGATGCAGGAGTTCTCACGTGGCCGGACGACGCTGATCGTCGCGCACCGCTTTGCGACGGTGCTGGCCGCCGGCCGCATTGTGGTGATGCAGGCGGGGCGGATTCAGGACAGCGGCACGCACGACGAGTTGATGAGCCGCTGTGAACTCTATCGACACCTCTACGCCACTCAGTTCATCGCCACGGGCGGCTAGTGACCTTCGCCTTGCCCATGCCATCCGCCGGCGGCCAATGGCCCTGTGTTTCCGGACTGATGCCCCCGGTCTCTCGGAATGCCGATGGGGAACCCCCCCCCTACCAGGGCACGCGCAGGGCCCGGAGGGGATGCCGCAGGACGAACCGGGCCAGCTTGCGGCGCATCGCCCGCCGGACGGCGAGATCCCCTGACGGGGTATCGCGAAGGTAGGCCCACCGCATCTGCGGTTTGACGGTGTACTTCAGGAACCTCCGGTAGGCGCGGTTGAGCTCCTCATCCGACATGGCCGTGAGGTTCACCGACGGGCCCGGCACTTCGAAGTAGGAAAGGCTTCCCCAGGTCAGAGTGCTCCGCTCTTGTGGACTGAGGTCCTGGTAGATCGGCGTGCCGGGCAGCGGGAAAAGCCGGCCGGCGGCGATGATCTCGGGTCTGGCCTGGCGCAGGAACTTGACGGTCTGGTTCAAATCCCATGCCGTTTCGCCGGGCAGACCTACCATGATGTCGGCGAAGATGCGCAGGCCCGCCTGGCGGGTCAGCAAGACGGCCCGGCGGTTGAGCTCGGCGGTGGCGTTCTTGCCCAGCCGGCGCAGCGCGTCGCTTGAACCGCTCTCAAAGCCGTACTCCACCTGGATGCACCCGGCCGATTTCATCTGATTCAGCAGCTCGCTGTCCGCTTGGTCCACACGCAGGCAGGCGTCCCATTGGAGCTGTTGGTGCAGGCCGGCGCGTCGGATCTGCTCGCAGAGCTCCAGCAACCGCGAACGGTCGGCCCCCAGCGTGTCATCCTCAAAGTGGATGGCCTCGACGCCGAACCGCCGGCGAGCAACCTGCATCTGCTCGATGACGTACGGAATGGAATGGAACCGCACGCCGACGCCGGAAATCAAGTGCCCGGCGCAGAAGCGGCAGCGATTCGTGCAGCCGCGACTGGTGCGAATGTTGATCGCGGCGAGCTTGAGCCAGCGGATCAGGAATCGCCCTGGCGAGGTGTAGTAATCCATGCCGAATAGGTCGTAGGCGGGCGGTCCCAGGGTGTCCAGGTCCGTTACCGGCGGGCGGTCGGGCGTGCGGACGATGCCGCCGGCGGTGCGGAAGGCGATTCCCCGCACCGCTGGGCCGGGCCCGCCCTCGGCCAGCTCTCGCAGGGTGATTTCGCCCTCCCCGATGACGGCGACGTCGATCTGGGGACACTCCTGGAGCAGATGCTCGGGCAGGGCGGTGGGGTGCGGGCCGCCGGCCACTACCAGCGTCGCCGGGCCGCAGATCGTCTTGGCGTCCTGGGCCGCGAGTTGCCCTTCGGGCACACCCGGGGTTACCAGGGACAGTCCGACTATTTGCGGCTGGAACTCCTGCATCAATGTCTGCAGACTCGCCCGAGCGGCCGGCCAGTCAAAGCCGTTGCGCACCAACTGTTCCTCGGCGACGTACACCTTGACCTCATGGCCGCTGCGTCTCAGGACGGTCGCGATGCAGGCGATGCCAGTGGGCACCCATTGGGATCGAAAGATCCCTCGGGGCCAATCGGAGCGAGGAGGCGCGGGATAGACCAGCAGGATTTTCATCTGGATTTCAACGTACTCCGGAACCATTGCCGGCGGAATGAGTCGCGCCGAGCGTGTCCGCGCAGGACGACGCCGCGGCTCAGTGCCAGGCGGCTTAACCAAGGGGGCCGGGACAGGCCCAGACGCCGCGCTAACTCGCGGCAGCGGCTCTCGCCCAGCAGCTTATAGGCCAGCCACAGGCCCATCGCAACCGCCTTGGCCGCCCCGGTGCGGGCCAGGGCGTCCTTCAGCCAGGCCTCGTCCAGTCCACCGGCCGCTTGACGAACCGCCAGCGTGAGGTCCACCAGCGGTTGCAGGCGATCGAAACTGTGGCTGGCGGCGCCGTGGACCGCCGCGATCAGGATCGTCCCGGCCGGGCTGGGATGGGGCAGAGGATCGGCTGGAGTCAGTTGCAGGTCCTCGAAGCTCACCGACACGCCGCGCCGCAAGGTGGGAGAGTTCACCAGGTTGGTGTGCACCTCCACGTGGCCGGCTGATCGCTGGGGCCGATGCCAGACCTCCTCCCCGTAACCCAGGGGGTGCTTCATGGCGACGACGACCGGCCGGTATCCCAGGTGCTCCATCCGGGGGCGTGTCGCGGCCAGCGCCGACTGCGGGATCAGCAGGTCCACGTCGGTGAAAGACCTCAGCGACGGGTGAGGATAGAGGCGATCGGCGAAATCGTAACCCTTCAGGACGATCACCGGCAAAGCAGCTTGGCGGAAGTCCTGGGTGATCTCGTGAGCCTGCTGCCGCAGCGCCAGGCACAGGCCTGTTCGTTGAAGGATCATGCCTGGGACGGATTCCCACAACGCCTGCGCCTTATCATCCCCGTTCCACAACACCTGGCCGCGATCCGCCAGGCGGTGGATGTTGGACGCGACCGCCGGCAACACGCCGTGACGATCCGCCAGATCCAGCAGGAGTTTCATCTGTTCCCCCCGCAAGGGAGCGACCGTGACCGGTATGTCGCGCCCGAGGGGATCGGCCAGTGCCGCCAGAATGGAATAGATCGGCTTCAGAGGTTCACCTCAGCAGCGACGTGACCAGCGCCCCAAGCTCTTGGAGGCGAGGGCCAAGGCTCACCTCGTACGTGTCGCTCGTGCGAACCAGCTCAGCCATGGCCGCGAACGCCCGCCCGTCGCTGCCCTCGCGGTGCTTCTCGTACGCACGCACGTTCTCGTTGACCAATCGGACCAGAGCGCGGGTTTTGTCCAGGGGATGCACCTGATGCTGCCAGGGATTGTGGGGATTGAGGAAAAGGATCAGCCCCGCCGAGGCGGCCACGCGGGTGGTCGGCGCCGCGGCCGGCCGCACATCCACCAGCACCTCATCGTTTCCGATGTGGCCCCTGTGAGGCAGTCCTGCCAGCCACGGCAGCATCTGAATCGTTTGGCGGTGGACCTTGCAGGGGAAGCGAAGGCCCCAGAGCTGCGCATCGTGGTGCGGCGTGGCCGGGCTGAAGAACGTGATGTCGTCGGCCAGCAGGCTGAAGCCTTCGCCGGCCAGGCCCAGGGCCGTGGTGGTCTTTCCCCTCCCGCTGAGGCCGGAGATGAGCACGGCCCGTCGCTGCGGCGGACGATCCAGGAACAGGCTGGCGGCGTGGATGACGTAGTGCCCCTGGTCGTTGAGGATGTCGCAGAGCCACGGCAGGACGCACGCCTCCAGCAGGCACCTTTCGGCCCCGGGCCGGACGACGAACTCCGCCCGCCCCGCCGACAAGTCCACGTCGGCCGTGGCTTGGTCGATCACCTCGGTTTGGCGTCTTCGCGGATTGCAGCGGAAGATGATTCGACTTCCGTTAGGCAGCGAACCCCGCCAGAATTCCGGCAGGTCCGTCAGGGCAGGCAAGTGCTGCGCGTAGCGAATGCGGAGGCAAAACGCCCCGTCGCCCGGCTGGGCGGCATAGGCGCCAATGGCGGCCTGCACGGGGGCGAGCAGCGCCGGGTCGTCCGCCTCGACGGCGATGCGTTCGCCATGAACGTCGAAATGGGCTTGGACGGAACACATAACGTGGATACTAAAAGCAAGGAGCAGAATACACTGCCCCTTGCTTTCGCCGCCATACGGATTTTTGTGTCAAATGGGTTTAGACCGGTACGCTCCCGTCCGCGGCCGAGCCGGTTGCGACGCCTGAAACGCCCCCCCGTTACATCCGAAAGCTGCTCACGCTTCTGAAACGTTGGCTGAGAAGAGGGCTTCTGGGGCGTTTCTACGCTTTCCCTAACCCGATACCGTGGCGAAGCCGCACTGTCTATTTAAAAGGGCCCCCCTGAGCCGCGGACCGGGCTTTGAGTCGTATCCGAGAGCTTTTCGCGCTTCTGGAGCGTTGGCGGAGAATAGGGTTTCTTCGTTTTCATGCGATCTCCTTCAACCGGCACTGTGGCGACGCCGCACTGCCCGCTTAACGCCTAGCGCCCGAGGTGATGGAGGGACCGCCTTGAGTCATATCTGAGAGCTTGTCCCGCTTTTGGAGCGTCGGCGGAGAATAGGGCTTCTTCGTTTTCATGCGAGCTCTTTCAGCCGGCATCGTGGCGACGCCGCAGAAGCCTACTTAACCCGTACCATCCCTAGCGCCTGAGGTGATGGGGGGACTACCTTGAGTCATATCTGAGAGCTTGTCCCGCTTCTGGAGCGTAGGCGGAGAATAGGGCTTCTTCGTTTTCATGCGAGCTCTTTCAGCCGGCACCGTGGCGACGCCGCAGAAGCCTGCTTAAGCATTACCATCCCTAGCGCCTGAGGTGATGGGGGGGTCGCCTTGAGTCATATCTGAAAGCTTGTCCCGCTTCTGGAGCGTAGGTGGAGAATAGGGTTTCTTCGTTTTCATGCGATCTCCTTTAGCCAGCACCGTGGCGACGCCGCAGAAGCCTACTTAATCATTAGCATCAACGCCCGAGGTGATGGAGGCCCCGCCTTGAGTCGTATCCGAGAGCTTTTCACGCTTCTGGAGCGTAGGCGGAGAATAGGGTTTCTTCGTTTGCATGCAATCTCCTTCAACCGGCACCGTGGCGACGCCGCGTTGGTCACGGGGGTGTAGGTGTAACCCCGCTGACGCCGTCGGGCACAGCGGTGATGTCGGCAAGCCGCTCCAGCTTCTTCAACACGGGTTTGACATAGGGCTTCTTGGCGTTCATGCGTATTCCTTGGTCACTCGGGTGTAACCCCGCTGACGACGCCGGGCGTACCCTGAGCGGTGATGTCGGCAAGCCGCTCCAGCTTCTTCAACACGGGTTTGGCATAGGACTTCTTGGTGTCCATGCGTATTCCTTTTTCAACCGGGTGTAGCCCCACTGACGACGCCGGGCGTGCCCTGAGCGGTGATGTCGGCAAGCCGCTCCAGCTTCTTCAACACGGGTTTGGCATAAGGCTTCTTGGCGTTCATGCGTATTCCTTTCGCGTGCGGTCTGCCAAGCACGGAAATACGACCCGTATGAATGAGCGTCCACCACGTGTGACTTCGGACGAAGCTGGGCGGAAACTTAACACAGTTATGGGGCTTGTGCAAGGTCCTCTTTGACGGAATTTTCTTGCGCCGCGGCCCCGTGGACCAGCACCACCGCCGCCGGGCCGTCCGGGGGCGACGTTAAGGCTATATCATTGAGCGTCACCCAGCCGTGGGCTTGGGTTCGCGGGGCCTCCGGGTTTTGCGGATACACGCCGATTCGCAAAACGGCCGGGTAGCCTGCCAGGCGCAGGAAGTGAAACAGGGTTAGGGACTGTCGCAGGCAGGGGCGACGGCGCATGTTGCGAGGGTTTTTCAGACGTTGCGCTACCCGCTCCACGATATCCTGCCAGGCAATGCCCCGGTAGGGGACCACGGAAGTCGGAGGCGTCAG
>Ga0187881_10005165_pt1 | contig 10171 bp, 11 predicted proteins | sample June2016WEW_19_1_2_FD_133017 | JGI IMG/M metagenome (GOLD analysis project Ga0187881, IMG submission 133017) | Peatland microbial communities from SPRUCE experiment site at the Marcell Experimental Forest, Minnesota, USA - June2016WEW_19_100 | ecosystem: Environmental > Terrestrial > Soil >...
CAAGGAGCGCGGCTGCCGATCCCGCAAGAAGGAGGCCCGCCGCCACGCTGCGCAACCAGGCTCTCATTGGGCCACCTCCATCCCGTCCTGCAGCGCTTCCACATTGGAGACCGCAACGATCTCCCCTGCGGCGAGCCCGGACAGGACCTGGACGCTCGAGTCGTTTCGCATTCCGAGGGTCGCCTGCCTCTTGTGGACCTTTCCGCCTTCGACAACAAATAAGAACGCCCGGCCGTCCTCACCCGAACTGATTGCAGACAGGGGCGCCATGATCCCAGCGGCTCCGGTGAGAGTAAAGGAAGCTTTTGCGGTCATGCCGGCAAGCAGCCTGCCGTCGTTGGCAAGATCCACGACGACGGGGAAGTACTGGCCCGTGGCTGCGGCGATGGGACCAACCTGCTCCACACGGCCCGCATATTCCTTGCCGGGGATCACGTCCACGGAAACCTTCACCTTGTTCCCTACCGACAGGTGCACGACGTCTTCCTGCGAGATGTTGCCCTGCAGCTTCAGCGTGGCGGTGTCGGCAACTGACATGAGCGGGGAGCTGACCGACGTGATCTCTCCCGGATTGAGGTTCCTGTTTGTGATGATTCCTGAAATGGGGCTTGTGATGGTGCTGTTGGAGATCTGCACCCTGATATAGTTGACCTGGGCCTGCGCCTGCTCCAGCCCCGAGCCGCTGACAGTCTGGTACTGCCGGCTCGCGTTGTCGAACGCGCTCTTGGCCAGGTCCAGCTTGGTCTGGGCGTCGTCGAGCTGGCTCTGCGTGACTACCTTGGTATCTAAGAGGGTCTTGGTCCGATCATACGCCCGCTGGGCAAGGTCGAGGTTCAGGCGCGCTGTCTCCACCCCTATCTTGGCGGAAGCCCCCTGGTCCGACACCCCGGCCAGCTGGGCCTCGGCCACTTTGAGCTGCGCGTTGAGCTCCTTGGTGTCGATCTGCACAAGAAGCTGTCCGGCCTTCACGGCGTTGCCGACGTCGCCGCCGATAAAAGTCGCCTGGCCCGCGATCTTTGCAAAGATGTTGACCGTCCTGTTGGGGACAAGGACCCCGGAAAACTCCACGTTCCTGACGATCGTGCCCGCCGCGGCAGCCGAGGTTTTCACGGTGACGCGCAGGGTGGTCTTCTGCTGGCAGGCAACGAGGCCCGCTGAGATCGCCGCGACCGCCAGGAAGAGCCACGGGTTGTGGAATAAGTTCTTCACGCTTCTGCTCCTTGCATGGTGAGTCGGCCTTTCGGCCCCTGTTTTCAGTTGACGTGGACTTTGATGAATACGTTCATCCCGATCATGAGACGCGTGTCGCCCTGGTCCAGGATGCTGACCTTGATCGGGATGACCTGGACCACCTTCGTGTAATTCCCGCCACCGTTCTGCGCGGGAAGGAGGGAAAAGGTGGAGGATGTCGCCCTGCCGATGGTCTCCACCCTCCCGTGAAAGAGCCTGCCGTGGAAGGCGTCCACCCAGATGTCGACGGGAAGCCCCACCTTCACCCGGGCGATTTCGCCCTCCTTGACGTTGGCGCTGACGTACAGGCCATCGGTGTCCGCGATCACCGCAAGGGACATGCCTGGTGACGCCATTTCGCCGACGACGGCATTGGAGAGGATGACCTGGCCGGCGATGGGGGCCCTGAGCACGGCCTTTTCCGCTACAACGCCGGCAACCGAGCCCATGGTCTGCGCGTTGATGGCTCCCGAGGTGAGCGCTGCCCCGAGGTCCTGGCGACCCAGCACCTCGTCCTTCTGGACCGTGTCCCCTTCCTGCACGCGCCACTCAAGCACCTTGCCCACGATCTCCGGGCTGACCGACACGACGTTGGAAGCTACCCGCGCGTCGTCCGCGGAGACGTAGCGGTACCCCTGGTACCAGTAGTACCCGACTATGCCCGCGGCAGCGACAACCGCGATTGCAATAACAAGCATAATGACAGTTTTTCGTGACATCAGTGATCCTCTCCCGTTGGATGAATGCCCCCCTTCCGCGGAGGGGCCTGAGCCTTTCTTACTCCGCCATTGCTGCACCACGCGCCTTGCCGTTCGTGCCCTTCTTGAGGAAGAGCGCGGGAACGAGGGCGATCAGAGTGAAGGCGGCAGTTACGACGAATACATCATCGATTGCGTTGACAAACGATGTCTTGACGACCATTCCCTGCAGGTAGGCAAGGGCAATGCTCTTTCCGCGCGCCCCTCCGCCCATGGCCGCAGAGGCTCGCGCAACGATCTCCGCGACGGCTGGATTGGCTGCGCTCAGGCCCCAGGAGAGCCGGGCGCCATGAATGGCCTGCCTGGTGGTGAGCAGCGAAGTCATCACGGCGATTCCAAAGGAGCTGGACACCCGGCCGATTATGTTGGTGATCGAGGAGGCGCGGCCTATCAGCTCTGTCGGGAGGTCCAACAAGGCCGAAGTCTGTGCCGGCATGTTTGCCAGGGGCATCACCATGCCTCGGAACATCACCCACAGCATGATCGTCGATGTTGCGGTTGCCAGGTTGAGGTTCCGGAAAAGAAACGTGATGAAGGCCAGTGTGAGGAGACCAAGGAGCACCAGGGGCCGGGGTCCAATCCTGTCGAAGAGTCTCCCAATGATTGGCATCATGAGACCGGAGACGAGGGCGCCAGGCATCATGAGCAGACCGGTCTCCATGGCGCCGATGCCCCGGATGCTCTGGAGGAAGAGGGGCAGGAAAAACAGGCCGGAAAACATCCCGATGGTCGTTACGATGATGGTAAGGTTGGCCAGGGTGAAGCTGCGGTACTTGAAGACCCGCAGATCGAGGAGCGGGTTGTCCGAGGTCAGCTCGAGATAGATGAAAAGGATGAGCGAGACGAAGCTCACAAAGAACAGCATGACGGTCCTCTCGTCGCCCCAGCCCCAGTCTGATCCCTTGCTGAGAGCCAGGAGGAGGCAGAAGAGGGTGGTTGCGGAGGTGAGCGCGCCCGCGATATCGAACTTGCCGGGGTGCTTGCTCTGGAACTCGGGCAGCACGAAGAACGCGAGCAGCATGCCGATCACCCCGATGGGGAGGTTGATCGTGAAGATCCATCGCCACTCCACGTATTCGACCAGGTACCCGCCCAGGGTGGGCCCCAATGCCGGAGCAACCAGCAAGGCGATCCCGAAGATCCCCATGCCGGAGCCGATCTTGTCCCGCGGGACCATGCGGTAGATCATGGCCATGGTGGTTGGCATGATCATACCGCCGCCCACTGCCTGGATCACCCGGGCAAAGATCAGCGAGTTGAGGCTCCATGCAAGCGTGCACAGGAGCGATCCCGCCACGAACGTGGCCATGGAAAGGATGTACAGCCGCTTGAACCCTATTCGGTCGCCGAGCCAGCCCGACAGCGGCACCACCACCCCAAGGGCCAGCATGTAGATGGTGGACACCCATTCGATGGAGCTCGGGTCGGCGTTGAACACGTTCATCATCGTGGGGATGGCCACGTTGACGATGCTCGAATCCAGGATGGACATGAAGGCGCCGATGAGGGCCACAAGGACCGGGGCAATCCAGTGGTATCCGGCCTGTCCCGCCTGCGCGCCGCCCTGCACCGCTGTCTGATCGCTCACTCCGACTTCTCCTCAGCTTCCAGCAGGTCATGAACGGCAGTGAGGTCTGCGGTCAGCCGTTCCACGAGCTCCCGGGGAAGCTTGCGGAAGGCAGCCTCCAGGGATTTCGTTCTTTCCTGCCTCAACAAGCGGATGAACCTGTCCAGCTTCTCCGTGCGTCTCATGACCACTGCCCTGCGGTCTTCCTTGTCTGCCTCGCGGGCCAGCCAGCCCGCTGCAGTCAAACGGTCAAGGATCCCGGTGAGCGTGCTCGGGGGGAGCCCGATATCCGCGACAAGCTCCTTTACTCTGCGGCATTCCCGCGCGTGCATCTTCCACACGACCAGCATCTCGGTCATGGAGAGGCCTTCTGACTGCGCCATGGGCGCAACGGCCCTGAAGACCCGGCGGTAGATGTCGCCCAGGAGCTCAAGAAGCTGGATTTCTTTCATGGGTATCTTCTTCGATTACGAAATATTCGATTCCGTAATATTCGAAAGCATATAATTTTTCGCTTCAAGAGTCAAGCCGCGCACAGCTTCTCGTCCTCCTGTAGTCAGGACGGAAAATAAAGGGTTTTATTGCGACAGAAAGATGGCCGGCTCAGTACCCCCGATCAAGGGCGCTCAGGGAGGCCTGCGGCCGGCCGTGGAAAGGGATTTGCGAGAGGCGCGCGGAACGGGGCCCGCGCTTCACCAACCTCCCGCGCGCTGTTCAGTTCTCTCGGGAGGCCGACAGCGCCACAATGGTGACGCCACACAATACCCGCTCTCTGACCTGGTGGTTGCAGTTCTAGAAAAGTGAGTTCTGTCCTTTTTTCTCTTTCCAAGTGGTACATTGAGCGCAGTGGAAGAGATTCGCGCCGAGGGTGCCGAACGCGCGGACGAGCTCGCGGCAATCGGCGAGGTCCTACGAGGGAACAGGGACGCCTTTCGGCTCATCGTTGATCGATACAAGGGTCTCATCGTGAGGCTTTCTCTCTCCTTCCTCGGCAATCGCGAGGAGGCGGAAGAGGCGGCGCAGGAGATATTCCTGCGCGCCTTCCGGTCCCTCCATCGCTTCAGTCTGGACAAGAAGCTCCTTCCCTGGCTGTACAGCATTGCGGTAAACCACCTGCGCAGCGCGTACGGCCGCATGAAGAGACGCGACGAGCGCGTTGCCGCAGTCGAGGTGGAGCTGGCAGCCGGCGGAGAGTCCGATCCGCAGCGCGTGGTGCTGGCGGACTACGAGCGGGCCGCGCTGCGCCAGGCAGTCGACTCCCTGCCTCCCACGCTGAGAGAGGTCATCGTTCTGTACTACTACGAGGAGATGAGAGTGGAATCCATCAGCGCAGTGCTCAACATCGGCGTGGAGAACGTGAAGTCGCGCCTGTTTCGCGGCCGGCAGAAATTACGCGAAACGATTCACAAGAGCGCAACGATGGAAAGCATACTATAGTATACTAACGAGCAGGCAACAGCATGAACGAGACGTGTGAACGCGTGGACGCTGCAGTCAGTGAATGGGAGCAAGGGCGCCTCTCCGATGCGCAGAGTCTCTTCTTCATCGTCAATCACAGCCGGACGTGCGCCCGGTGCGGACGCAACTATGGAGCGTTGATCCCTCTGATCCGCCGCGATGCCGGAGAGCATTCCGAACTGGCACCGGTTCCGGAGCCTCTGTCGCCTGCCTTCACTGAAATCGTTATGAGACGGGCAACAAGGGTGAGGGTGCACCATTTCTCCGATTCCACCGTGCACGCCCTCAGATGGGTCCTGCCTCTTGCCGGCTGTGTTGCCCTCCTCCTGGGAGTGGGCGCCTTCGTCGTGCAGGCCCGGGTACGCTCACAGGAAGCCATTGTCATGGTGCGCTTCACCCTGGACGCTCCAGCCGCTTCCCGGGTCAGCATTGCGGGAGACTGGAATGGCTGGCATGCCCAGGAGCTGAATCTGAAGACCGGTGCAAACGGGGTCTGGGAGATCACCGTGCCGCTTCGCAGAGGGGCCATCTATACGTATGACTTCCTGCTCGACGGGCAGCTGTGGGCGCCTGATCCTCATTCGGAGAGCCGGGTCGATGACGGCTTCGGCGGCCTCTCCTCGGTTCTCAGGCTGTGACGGGGGACGCTACGAGAAGCACTGCCGAAAAGAAGCATTTGGGCGTCTCACCTGCCGCAATCCTCCTTGTCGCATCAATCATGCTCATGGCTGCGGCCGGGGCATCCTGGAGTGACCTGTTGGAGAAATGGTACGGCTCGGACCCGGGTTCAAAGGCGTACGTGGAGGTTCGCGGCCAGCTGGTCATTATCTTCTCCGAGGCTGCGCGGCAGCATGTCCCTCGGCGGCTACTCCTGGAAAAACTGCTGGAAGGCGAGGCAAAGGGGGTCCCCGCGGAGCGGCTGCTGAAGCATCTCAACTCCGAGCTGGCGCGGCTTCAACGCGCAATGACGATTGTTCTGCAAACAGGCTTTGGCGGGTCTTTTCTGTCTCCCGTTTCGGATGAGACCCTCAAGGACATCGCGATCTATTTGCGCTGCGGTCTCTCCGACCAGCTTGTGAGTGACCTGCTGGCAACGGGGGCGGCGCAGCATGTGGGGACGGAAGCGGCGCTGGCAGCATGCGGCGCCATCATGGATCTTCGCGCCGTGGCTCCGCTGGAGGACGAGGACTCCCTCCAGATAGGCAGGCTCCTCATGACAAGCGGGATGCAGCCGTCCGGCTATGCATCGCTTGCCCTTGTCTATGGCCTTGGCAGAAGCAGGGGCCTGAGCCATGAAGCGCTTGTCCATGATGTCATCATCAACACGCTGAGCAGCGGAGGCGGGCTTGCCGTCATGAACCAGAAGATCGAAAGCACGCCGATTGCCGAGCCTCTTCCGCCGCCGGCGCCTGCCAAGGAGGCGCATCCAGCGCGCCCCTCGGGGAAGCGCTCCCGTCCGCGCTAGGTTAGCCGGGCGTTGAGGCCCGAGCCCCCGAGATACGCCTCCTGGATCCGCCTGTCCGACTGCAGTTCCTCCGAGGTTCCGTGCGCTGAAATGAGCCCCGTCTCCAGGACGTATCCGCGGCGCGCCAGCGCCAGGGCCTGATGGGCGTTCTGTTCCACCAGGAGGATTGCAATACCCTGGCGGTTGATCTCCTGGATTATGTCGAAAATGAGGTGCACAAGGATGGGAGCCAGGCCGAGGGACGGCTCGTCCAGAAGGAGGATCCGGGGCGTGCTCATCAGCGCCCGGCCAATGGCCAGCATTTGCTGCTCCCCGCCGGAAAGGGTCCCGGCCAGCTGCCCGCGTCGGTCTTTCAGCAGGGGAAACAGCTCGAAAACCCTGTCCCGGGCCAGCATGACTTCCCCGCGTCGGTTGCGGCGCGTGAATGCTCCCAGATTGAGGTTCTCCTCTACGGTGAGCGTTGAAAAGACCTTGCGGCCCTCCGGGGCATGGGATATCCCCCGCAGCACGATGTCGTACGCCGGAGTGCGCGACAAAGAGGCCCCGTTGAAGAGGATCTCCCCTTCCCGCGCAGGAAGGAGGCCCGAGATGGCGCGAAGCAGCGTGCTCTTTCCCGCCCCGTTGGCCCCGAGCACTGTCACAACCTCTCCTTCCTCCACGGACAGGGTCACGCCTTTCAGGGCTTCAAGGGCTCCGTAGTGGATGTGCAGGTCGTTCACCTGGAGAAGGGCGGACATTCCTCAGGCTCCTCCACCGAGGTACGCCTCGATGACCCGGGGGTCGTGGTAGATCTGCCGGGGATGGCCCTCGGCGATCTTGCGTCCTCCGTCCATCACGGTAACCCAGTCCGAGATGCCCATGACCACGTTCATGTCATGCTCGATGAGGAGAATGGTCAGGTGCTCGTCCCGGATGATCCGCTTGATGAACTCCATCAGGTCTTCCGTCTCGCGGGGGTTCAGCCCGCTGGACGGCTCGTCAAGGACGATGAGCCGGGGGGAGGTAGCCAGGGCGCGCGCAATCTCCAGCATCCGCTGCCGGCCGTACGCAATGTTGCGCGCCAGCTCGTGCCGTGATTCCCACAGACCTACCTGGGAGAGGCGCTCCTCGGCTGAGCGTCGCGTCTCCTTCTCCTCCTCCACCTGCGATCGCGGTCGGAAGAGCGCGGCGCCGACGCCGCTGTGCGTCCTTGCGTGCCTGCCGGCCATGACGTTTTCAAGGCAGGTGAGGTTGGGGAAAAGCCGGATGTTCTGGAAGGTGCGGGCGATCCCCCGCTCCACGATCCGGTGCGGCTTCCTCCCTGTGATGTTCTCCCCCTGGAAGAACACCGTGCCGCTTTCCGGCCTGTAGATGCCGGTGACGACGTTGAACACAGTGGTTTTCCCCGCGCCGTTGGGGCCGATGAGGCTTGAGATCTCCCCGCGGTGGACCCGCAGGTCCAGCGAGTCCACGGCGGTGAGACCGCCGAAAGTCTTGGTGAGCCCCACGGTTTCCAGGACTACCTCAGCGCTCTTTTTTGCGGCAGCAGCAACAGGATCGGCTGGCATCCCCAGGGGGTCACCCATGGGTCCTCCACAGCCGCCGCAGGAGGTCCTGCGCTTCGGTCCCCCCCCGCCTGCGAGGCCAGGCGCCGCCGGGCCGGAACATCATCATGAGGATCATGACCACGCCGAAGACCACCATGCGGTAGCTGGCGAAGGATCGGAAGATTTCGGGGAACAGGCTGATGGCCGCGGCTCCAATGATGACCCCGGGCACCGAGCCCATGCCGCCGATCAGCACGATGCTGAACATGAGGCAGGATTCCCAAAAGGTGAAGCTCTCCGGAGAGACGACCATCAGCTTGACCGCATACAGGTTCCCCGCCACTCCCGCAAGCGCGGCGCCCAGCACGAAGGCAAGCAGCTTGTACGCCCGCACATCGATTCCCGTTGCCTGCGCAGCGACCTCGTCCTCCCTGATGCAGTTCCACGCCCGGCCGATTCGCGAATGCTGCAGCCGAATGAGCGCAAAGACCGCCAGGCCCACCATCACCCAGATCAGGGCGTAATAGCCCGCGGATGAATCGAGCCTCAGGAAGCCGAGCGTGGGCGAGTCGATCCCGTATACGCCGTTGGGGCCTCCCGTCAGCCCCAGCGGGTTGTTGATCAGCCCCAGGCGCACGATCTCTCCCATGCCGATGGTCACGATGCACAGGTAGTCCCCGCGGAGATGGATGATGGGTGAGGTGACGAGGTACGCGAAAAGACCTGCCGCCAATGCGCTGACAGGCAGGAGGATAAGAACCGGAATCCCGAACCGCGTGTTGAGGATGGCCGTTGTGTAGGCGCCGATGGCATAGAATCCCGCATGGCCAAGGTCGTAGAGTCCCACCTCGCCGAGCACGATGTTGAGGCTCAGGCCCAGGAGGACGTAGATGCCGAAGAAGAAGGCCACATCCAGGAGGTAATCACTGGCAAAAAAAGGAAAGGCTATGACCGCCAGGAGAGCCAGCAGGAGCGGCACCGCCCTCGCGCGGTACGCCACGCGGCTGCGCGGCAGAAGGTCTCCCGCCATTCCTAAACCTTCTCTGCTATCTTCTCGCCGAAGAGTCCGTTGGGCCGGAATATCAGCACGAGAATCAGGATGAGAAAGACAAAAACGTCCTTCCAGGCCGTTGAAACGTATGCGCTGCCCAGCATTTCCAGCACGCCCAGGATGAGACCGCCGAACATGGCCCCCGGGAGGTTCCCGATGCCGCCCAGGATGGTGGCCGTGAAGGCCTTCAAACCGTAGTTCCAGCCCATGGTGAAGCTGATCTGCCTGTAGTACATGCCCACCATGACGCCGGTGAGGGCGCCGAGCGCGGGTCCCAGGGTGAAGATGAAACGGATCACCTTGTTGAAGTTGATCCCCATGAGCGCAGCGGTGTCACGGTCCAGGGCTGTTGCCCGTATTGCCGCGCCCCAGGTAGTCTTCTGGATGACAAAGTAGAGCGCGGCCATCAGGGCAAAGGAGACGCAGAGGATGAGCAGCTGCAGTCCGGTGAGATTGAGTCCCCCGGCGTGGATGTGGAAGTTGGGAATCATCTCAGCAGGATATGCCTGGTATCGCGGACCCCAGATGATCATGATGAGGTTCTGTAATATTATGGAGGCCCCCAGCGCGGACACCACGGCGGGCAGCCTGCCCGCGGGATAGATGGGCCGGTAGGCAATGCGCTCCACAACCACGCCTACTACCGCAAGACAGAGGGCGGCCACGATCACGGTGACCGCAAGACCGCCCCATAATCCCAGGTGGGTCGTCACGAAACCCGCGCCGAACACAAGCATCGTGTAGCCCAGGTACGAGCCCAGGGCAAAGAAATCGCCATGGGCAAAGTTGATCAGCTTGAGCACCCCGTAGACCATCGAGTAGCCCAACGCGATCAGGCCGTAAAAGCTCCCGATCGTCAGCCCATTGATCAACTGCTCGAAAAAGACCCTCATTCCAGACGGCTACTTGGAGATGACGATGTTTCCCGTGTCATCCACAACGTAGAGGAACATGGGAACCCCTTCACGGTCCCCCTTGTCGGTAAAACCGATCTTGCCGGTGATCCCCGGCACGCCGTTCACCTTGTTCCTGAGGTAGTCCGCCAGCACGGTGCCGTCCGTCGAGCCTGTCTTGTCTACTGCGTACGCGATGATGTTCACGGCGTCAGCCGCGTAG